>JACXTT010009824.1_pt1 | contig 13019 bp, 10 predicted proteins | sample 9270951 | NCBI WGS metagenome assembly JACXTT01 (sample SAMN15532306, study PRJNA645909) | rock metagenome | isolation source: weathered quartz diorite | place: Puerto Rico | collected 2017-06-21 | reverse complement strand
GCGGGGGGGGGGGGCGGGGGGGCCGGGGCGGGTGGGGGGGGGGCCCGGGCGTGCGGGTGGGAGTCGCTCCGGCTCACCCAGTACGCGTGGCCGGCGCCGGGGGCGAAGTCGGCGGACGGATCGACGACCTCGAAGCCGCTCGCCGTCCCGAGCGCCGCCACGTCGTGATACATGGCGGCGAAGGGACCGAAGGCGTGGGGCTCGTGCATCTCGGGGACGAGGAGCAAGCTACCCGGCACGCGATCGGCATGGAGCGCGGCGCCGAAGGACCCGAGCGCGAGCTGGAACGCCTCGAGCCCCGCGCTGCCGGGGGCGTACAGGCTCTCGTAGTAGCTCCGGTAGTCGCGGAAGAGGAGGGCGGGGACCCGGGTCGCGAGCGTGGCGAGCACCGCGGAGTGCGCGACGAGCAGCGGGGTCGCCGCCCGCGGCGTCGGCTCCGCGTCGTTCAGGAAGAAGGCGACGATCACCCATGCCGGGTGGAGCGGGCGGACGTCCGCGAGGTAGCGGGCGTACTCCATCGCGGTGTTGGAGTTCCCCACGCTCGCGTTGACGACGGTGAAGCGATGGCCCCCGGTCGCGTCGAGCGTTCGCTCGAGCTGCTCGCCCAGGGTGGCCCCCTCGGGCACCCCCCATCCCAGCGCCAAGGAGTCGCCCACCACCGCGACGATGCGCTCGGCGCCGGTGCGCAGCGCCTCCAGGTCGGGCGCGGCCCGGCGGAAGCCCCGTCCGTCGGTGCGCACGCGGACGCCCATCAACGTCGCCGCGACGCCCGGCCGGTGCTCGAGCCCGACGCCGGGATGATCCGAAATGCGCTTCACCTCGCGCGCGTAGCGCCACATCTCGACGTCGAAGAGCAGGATGCCGGCGCGCGACGCGAGCCGGAGCCCGACCTCGGCCCAGGCGAGGGTGAGGAGCGCGAAGCACAGCAGCAGCGCGACGGAGCGGAGGCGCCGCCGGGCCGGGCGCTGGTTCGAGTTGACGCGTTCCATGTTCCGGGGCAGAGAGCGGTCGTGGGAGCCTGCCACCCGATCCGATCCGCGTCCAGCGCGGCGTGAGCTTCCGCCGGTCCGCGCTCGCGCTCTTCTCGGTCACGTTCGCGCTCCTGGTGAACGAGATCATGACCAGCGCGATCTTCAACGTCACCGCCGGCGCGGTGAACACGGTGGTCGCGATCTCCGCCGCGCTGCTCGGCCTCTCGGCGAGCGGCATCATCGCCTACGTCTCGCCGTGGCTCCGGGCGCAGGCGCTGGCGGATGATGCGCTCCGTCGCTGGCTCGGCGGCTTCGTCCTCGCCACGTTCGCCAGCGTGCTGGTGATCATGAACCTGCCCATCAACCACGCCGACTTCACGTACGCGCCGGGCCTCGGCCGCTCGGCGCTGCTGCTGGTGTCGTACCTCGCCGCGATCGTCCCCTTCGTTGTCGGCGGGCTGTGCATCAACCTGATCCTGCTCCGCTGGGCGGACCGCATCGGCGCGCTCTACGGCGCCGACCTGGCGGGCGCGGCGCTCGGCTGCGTGGCGGGCGTGCTCCTGCTCTCGCCCCTCGGCGCCCCGCGGGCGATCCTCTGGGCGACGGCGCCGGCGGCCCTGGTCGCCGCCCGCCATGCGCTCGAGCGGAGGCCGGCGGCGTGGCGCACGCTCATCTTCCTCGCCCTGCCGTTCGTTCTCGTCGAGACGACGGCGCGCGCCGTTCCGCTGCTCCGCGTGAAGCGCTTCAACACGCTCGGCCTCGTCGACAATCCGCGCTTCCAGGGATTCACCGCCGGACGCGACGCGCTCGACTTCGAGCGCTGGTCGCTCGATGCCTGGACCGTCATCCGGAGCGAGGCCATCCCGCAGCAGTGGGAGAACTTCCGTGGCTGGGGGCTCAGTCGACGCTACCAGGGTCCGGTGCCCCGGCTGCGGCTCGTCAACTACAACCTCCGCTACAGCACCTACGTGACCGAGTTCGACGGCGACCCGGGCAAGATCCGGGACTGGCTCGACGCCGACCTGATCTCGCTCCACTACCTCCTCGGCCGGCGCTACGCGCGCGTGCTCAACGTCGGCGCGGGCGGCGGACGCGAGGTGCTGAACGCCCTCAACCACGACGCGCGGGAGATCACCGCCGTCGACATCAGCCCGGTGGTCGTGAACGAGATCATGCGCGACCGCCTGCGCACGTTCAGCGGGGAGCTCTACTTCCATCCCCGCGTGCGCGCGATCGCGGACGAGGGCCGGAGCTTCGTCCAGCGCGCCGCGGCGCAGTACGACCTGATCGACTTCACCATCGTGGGCGGCACCAATCTGGAGAAGATCGACGTGCTGAACGTCGACGACCTGTTCACGCTGGAGGCCCTGCGAACCTACTGGTCGCGGCTGGCCCCGGGCGGCGTCTTCTCCTACGTCATGTACGACACGCGCGAGGACCTGGTGTCCACGTGGTCGCGCCAGCCGGAGGCCACCGTCCCCTACATCCCGGCGATGAAGACGGTGGCGGGCCTCCGCATGGCGTTCGAGGAGGGCCGCCCGGGGACGCGCTTCGCCGACCACGTGCTGGTAGCGGGACTCCGCGGGGTGATCGACCCGAGCTACGACCTCGTGCACGTGATCGCCAGCCCCGCGCCCTTCACCGACGAGGAGCGGGCGCGCTTCGCGGCGCGCTGCCGGGAGCTCGGCTTCATCGCGTTTCATCCAGCCGACGGAGAGCACGCGGGCAACTTCTACCAGCGCATCGTCGAGGCGGAGTCGCTTCCCGCGCTCGACGCGGCGCTCCCGTTCAGCGTCGGGCCGGCGACCGACGATCGCCCGTTCCAGTACGCGTTCCGCTGGCGCTCGACGGCCGGCGCGCTCCGGGCGCTGGCGACGAACCCGCTCGTCTCGACCGGCTTCGTCTTCGCCGCGCTCGCGCTTCTCCTCTGCTTCGGCCCCGTCCTCTGGGGCGCGCGGCCTGCCGGCATGGACCTGCGCCAGCACTGGCGGCTGCTCGGTTACTTCGCCGGCATTGGCAGCGGCTACATGCTGATCGAGATCGCGGTGCTGCTGAAGCTGCAACTCTACCTCGGGAGACCGGCGCTCGCCCTCGGCGTGGCGCTGTTCGCCTTTCTCTTCGCCAGCGGAGCGGGCAGCAGGCTCACCACCCGGGTCCTGGACGGCGGGGTCTCGCGCGCGGTCGTCGCCGCGGTCGCGGCCGTCGTCGGTTACGGGCTCCTCTTCCGCCTCGCCTGGCCGCACGTGCTCGGTGCGTCCCTCGCGCTCGGGACCGGATGGCGGTCGGCGATCGCGGTCGCGGCGATCGCCCCGCTCGCCTGCGCCATGGGAACCCTCTTCCCGCTCGGCGTGCGCCTCATCGGAGACCGGCGCGATTTCCTCCCCTGGGCGTGGGCGACGAACGGTTGCTTCTCGGTCTTCGGCATCTTCGCGAGTCGCATCATCGGGCTCTTCTGGGGCTTCGACCGTGCGCCCCTGCTCGGGTTCGGGGCATACCTGGTGACGGCGGCGTGCGCGCTGGGTCACACCCGCGTGCGCGGCGTGCGGCGGGTCTGGATCCTCGCGCTCGGCGCGACGCTGATGCTCGGGCGGGCGGCGCCCTGCGTGGCGCTCGAACGGAATCCGAACGAGCGGATCGTGCGCTTCCTGGCCGACGTGACGGTCCGGGAGGACACGACGCTCGAGGTCCGGGAAGACTTCGTGGTGCGCAGCGAGGGGTCGTACTTCAAGTGGGGGATGCTGCGATACCTGCCCATCGACGCCAACGCCCGCTGGGACGAGCGCTTCGCCGGCAAGTGGAAGGACGACACGGGCATCCGCGTGCGCATCCTCGAGCTCACCGCGGATGGCGAGCGCGTGCGCTGGGAGCGGGGCGACGGGTGGGGCTACAAGCAGCTCCGGATCGGACCGCCCGAGCGCCTCGCGCCGGGGGACTACCGGATCGTGCTCCGCTACCTCGTGGAAGGAGCGCTCGGGCTCCAGCCCGATCACGACGAGCTCTACTGGAACGCGCTCGGGCACGACTGGCAGCTGCCGGTGGAGGAGGCGACGGTCCGCGTGCACGTGCCGGCGGGGGTGCCGGCCCAGGCGATCCAGACAGACGCGTATGCGGGAGGGCGCGGCGTCAGCAACCCGCGCCGGCCGGAGACGGGGCTCACGCGCGAAGAGTCGGGGGACGCCGTCGGCTATCGCGTGACGAAGCTCCAGCCGGCGCAGAGCCTGGCAGTCGTCGTGCGCTGGCCGAAGGGATTCGTCACCCCGCCGAGGATGGGAGCGTTCGCCCGGGACGGCCGGCTGCTGGCCGTCCCGGCGCTCCTCTGCCTGTACTACCTCGTGGTGTGGTTGAGCCTCGGCCGCGCGCCCGCGCGCCCGAGCGTGGCGACGCGCTACGAGCCGCCGGAGGGGCTGTCGCCCGCGGCGGTGCGCTACATCCGGAACCGCGCGGCCGACGGAAGGACGCTGGCCGCGGTGATCGCGCAGCTCGGAACGCGCGGGTGCATCGGGATCGAGCCCGAGAGCGGGTCCTACCGGCTGACGCGCCGCCCGCCGGACGCGAGCGCCGAGAAAGCGCTGGCGCCGGAGGAGGCGCGGGTGCTGGCGATGCTCTTCGAGGACGGCCCTGCGATCGTCATCCGGCCGTCACGGAACCAGGAGCTGGACAAGTACCTGCTGGCGATCGAGGGGCAGCTCCGGCCGAAGATCGCGGGCGTGTACTTCACGCGCAATGCGGCGTACGTCGCGATCGGAGTCCTCGTCTCGCTCGTGGCCGCGATCGGGATGGCGCTCGTCGCGGAGGGGCGGGACACGGGGGGAATCCTCTTCCTCACGTGGTGGTTCTTCTTCTGCGGGCTCATCTGGGGAACCATCCTGCTGGTCAACGTGCTCCCGGCGTGGAGGCGGATGCTGCGCGGGCTGGGTGGGGTCTCACCGCTCCTCCTGGGGACGGCCGCCCTGGCGATGTTCGGGGCTGTCTTCTGGGTGCTGCTCAGGATGGCTGCCCGGAACGTCTCACCGGCGTACTCGGTGGCGCTGTTCGCGCTCGTGGTCACGAATTTGGCGTGGGCACCGGCGCTGAAGCGACTCACGGCGCGTGGCAGGCAGGTGCTGGGCGAGATCGAGGGCTTCCGCCTGTTTCTCGAGCGGGTGGAGGGCGACCGGATGCAGCGGGTGAAAGCCACGGATCCGGTGCCTGCGGCGGAGGCGCAGTTTCTCCCCTACGCGATCGCGCTCGAGGTGCGGGAGGCGTGGGGCGACCACCTCGCGGACGCCTTCTTCATGACCACGACGATGCTCGCGTAGCGAGCTACTTGGTCGGCTGCTTGACGACCTCGAAGTCGGCAACCTGAACCTCCACCCGTTTGGATCGCCGCGCATCCAGCTGGCCCGGCGGCTCGTTCATTTGACCCACGGTGCGCTCCACCGTGAAGCCGACCGCCGTGCTCGGCTCGATCACCTTGATCTCGCTGATCCACTTGTTGTCCACGTCGATCAGGCTCCCGCTGGCGTCGTAGAACATCGTCGTGATCTTCACGGTGCTGATCGCCTTGTCGGAGTCGTTGGCGATCTTGCCGACGATCTTCTCCCGCCCGGGCCAGGCACTCTCCACCTGCTTCACCTCGCTCACGCGGATCGACGGGCGGAGACGCCGGTACTCGGACATCGTCTCGGCGCGATCCTCGCCCATCTGCGAGAAGGCGCCCGTGATGCCGCTCGCGACCTGAGATACCCAGCCCGAAACCAGCAGCTTCAGCGTCCCGGTTTCCTTCGGGTCGCCCGTCTCCTGCGCGAGGGCACGCACCTCCCGGGCGAACGTACGGAGCTTCCAGCGGACCGCCATGCTCGAGGCCAGCGGCCACAGCGCGAGCCCGAGGAGCAGCACGACGAGGGGGCTGTTGAGCGACTTCCACAATCCGCCTGCCTGCCGATCATCCATCGCCGACACCTCCTCCCCCCATGGTGGCGACATTTACCCTGCTCGGAGCGTCGCCGCCACGACCACGCGGCAGCAGGTGCTCAGGGGAACCGGATCTTCAGGCCGAGCAGGTTGATCTGGATCTGTATCGGCGGGGCCGTCGTGGTGGTGGTCGAGGGACGGGTCGTGGTCGTCGTGGTGGCCGAGGGGCGGGTCGTGGTCGTGGTCGACGTGGTGGTCGTCGTGGTCGTGCAGCCGGAGATCGGCGAGTGGGTGCACGCACCCGTCGCAGGGACGCAGGCGTCCGTCGTGCAGGGATTGCCATCGTCGCACGACTTCGGCGTCACGGCGCATCCCCCATTCACGCACTGGGCCGTCGCCGTGCACGGCGTCGAGCAGGACGTCGAGGCGGCGGGCTCCTCGTCGATCGATCCGTTGCAATTGTCGTCGATCCCGTTGCAGATTTCCGCCGCGCCGGGGTGAACGTTCCGATTGCCGTCGTTGCAGTCGACCGCCCCGCAGGGTCCACCCTCCGGCGAGTAGCCGTCACCGTCCGCATCGCTGCAGCGGGGAGAGGCCAGGTCTCCGAAGTGCGCGTCGTAGACGGTCGGGCAGCTGCCAGCGAGGCAGAAGTTGACCGAGTGGGTGGTCTGGCCGCTCGCGGGATCGAGCGTCAGGAGGGCGTCGAGCGGACCTGAGGAGGCGTAGAGCGCCCCTCCGGCGTAGTCGAACGCGAGGCCGCTCACCGCCCCGAGACCGGTCATCTGCGGGCGTACTGGCATGACGGTCGCGTTCGTCACGTCGAGCCGGTAGAGCGCCTGGTTGGCGTTCGTCCACAGGTACCAGTTGCCTGCGGCGTCCGGTGCGAGGTCGCCGCCGTCCACGTTGATGGAGAGCGTCCCGACCGTCGTCACCTGGAACGGCGAGAGCTGGATGCGAAGGAGCTGCTCGGTACCTTCGTCGGTCGCGTAGAGTACGCCGTTTGCGTAGGCGAGACCCGCGATGTTGTTCGCCCCGATGTTCCCCAGGCTGGTGACCGAGAACGGGTCGACGACGATCCGTACGACGTCGCCGTGATCGCCGATGGCATAAAGGGTGGTGTCACTTGCCGCAGCGAGCGACAGGACCACTCCCAGCGAGAGGTCGAGCGAGCCGAGCGTCGTGAGCTCCCCGGTCGACGGGTCGACGCGAAAGACCCGGGTGTACGTCGACTGTCGGTGTCGAGGAGGAAGATGGGGCTGGCTCCTGCGGTCCCTCCGGGCGTCGCGAGCAAGACGGCGAGGGCAAACAACGCAAACGCACGACGTATGCTCATGCAGGTTTATATGAAGCAAGACGCGTACCTCAAAGATCTTGATGGACCATGAGCCCGGACACGGTGCAGCGCGGCAAGGTATTGCGGTGCTGCTTGCTTCGAGTAGTCGCGAGTCACCTGTGGATGGAAGGTCGGCTCTCAGGCACAGCGCAAGTCCGAGCCTCGGCGATCACGGTGCGACCGAGCTGGTAGGCGATCATCCCCATGGCCAGCACGTGGAAGGGATGAGTGAGAAGCGTCATGGTGAAGCTCGTCGGGATCATCGTCTGCCTCCTTTTCGTGCGGGGCGAGGATTCGGGGCGCGACCAGCATCGCGTCGCCGAGCTCGTGGGAACGGAAGCCCGCCGCCTCGGCGTGCGTACAAGCGGCGTCGAGTAGCGATCGGGGAGCAAACGCCCGCAAGAGCGCGAAGTGGCTCTCTTCCGGGCCGTGCACCCCGGTGAGGATTCCATCGATCACCCGTGGGCGATAAGCGGCCGTGATCCGGAGGGCCGTTTCGCCCGGTCCGGCTTGCAGCGTGCCCCGGAGCGCGGCGGCGCCTTCCAGCGCACGGACGACCGTCGTGCCGACGGCGATCACGCGCCCGCGCGCGTGACGCGTCCGAAGGATGGCACCGACCGTCGACGCCGGGATGTCGAACTTCTCCGCGAGAGGCAGGGCCGCGTCGAGCTCGGGATCGCCGGTGGCGCTCAGCCCCGCGGCGTGGGTCAGGGCTTCGCAACCGATGCCCCGGCGGCGAAGGGCGAGGAGGATCTCCCACGACAGGGGGCGCCCGGCCGACGGCATCTCGAAGGCCCAGGGCCGGCCGGCGTAGGTGGTCTGAACCGCCCACAGCGGCAAGTCGTGTGCGAGGTACGAATACTGCACCGGTCGGCCGTTCCGGTAGATGCCCGCCCAGAGCGCCGCTCCGGATGCCGCGAGCTCGAGGGTCACGAGCCGCGGCGAGATCGACAATCGCTCGACGACGCGGGCCGTGAGCGTCCCGAACCTGAGCTCGGCACCCATCGGGACGGGGACCGGTGGCGGGCGGTCTTCCGTGCGCTGGCGCCAGTCTCCCGCACCGAAGAGCACCGCCCGGAACATGGATCCTCCGTCGTGCGCGAGCAGGCGTGCCTCGACCGGACGCCCACGCTCGTCGTGCCCGGCCAGCGAGGCAGGGAGGGTCGCCGCGTCGTTGACGACCAGCAGGTCGCCGGGCGCGAGCAGCGTCGGCAGATCCGTCATGCGGGTCTCGCGGTACCGGCCCGCGGCAGGGTCGACCACCAGGAGTCGTACGCCATCGCGCTCCGCCGGATAGGTCGAGGCGGGCGTCATGGGCTCCCCTGGACGGCCGAGGCCATGATGCGCGCGCCCGAAATCGCCCCGCGCTCGTTCTCGATCAGCGCGACTACACGCGAGGCGACGTCCGCGGGATCGGCCAGCGTGGCGGGACCCGCTTCGGGCATCGCCTCGGCGTGCATGCGCGTGTTCATCTCGCCGGGATCGATGGTCAGGACGCGCACTCCGGTCCCCGCCAGCTCCGCCGCCCAGATCCGTCCCAGGTGATCCAGCGCGGCCTTCGAGGCGCCGTACGCGCCCCAGCGCTCGTACGCCTCGACGGCCGCATCGGAGCTGAGGTTCACGATCACGCCATGCCCGCGGAGCGCCATCGAGCCTGCCAGCGTCTTGGTGAGACGGAACGGCCCCACCAGGTTGACCGCGAGCGCGCGCTCGAGGTCCTCGCAGTCGGTGTCGAGGAGCAGCCGGAGCGGCACCGGTCCGAGGGTGCTGGCGTTGTTGATCAGGACGTCGACCGGCCCGACGAGTGCCGCCGCCTGCCCCGCGATCGCATGCGTGGCCGTCATGTCCGCGACGTCGGCGGCGATCGCGTGGGCCTCACCGCCGCCGGCGCGGATCTCGGCGACGACCTCCTCGAGCGGCGCGGCCTCGCGCGCCACCAGGACCACGCGGGATCCCGCGGCCGCCAGCGCGTGCCCGAGCGCCCGTCCCAGGCCGCGGCTTCCCCCGGTCACCACCGACGCCGTTCCTCGAAGCTCCATGCGACACCTCCTGGGCCCGAGGATGGTGCCGCGTTGTCATTGAGTCATCAGTCTTGCCAATCCATTGTCAAACGGTCACTCTGTCGTCCATGAGCGACGGCGCCGCCGTGAATCTCGGGCGAAACATCCAGCAACTGCGCGAGGGTCGCGGGCTGAGCCAGCAGCAGATCGCGCGCATCGCGGGCATGCCGCGCGCCACCTGGGCCAATCTCGAGTCGGGGGCCTCGAACCCGACGCTCTCGGTGCTGGTGAAGGTCGCGCAGGCGCTGCAGGTGCGGCTGGAGGAGCTGATCGAGCCGCCGCACCGCAGCGGCCGTCTCTACAAGGCGGCCACGCTGCCCTCGCGCAAGCGCGGCGAGGTGACGGTACGCCGGCTCCTCCCCGAGAGCATCGCCGGCCTCGAGATCGATCGGATGGAGTTCCCGCCGGGCGCGACGCTGAGCGGCATCCCGCACACGCCCGGCACCCGGGAGTACCTGACCTGCGAGCAGGGACAGGTCGAGCTCTCGGCGGCGGGAGCGACGTGGACGCTCGCGCCCGGCGACGTCGTGGTGTTCCGCGGGGACCAGAAGCACGGGTATCGAAACCCCGGGGCGCGGCCGGCGGTCGCCTACAGCGTGGTCGCGTTCGCGCCCGTGGCCCCCTGAGAGAGGCCGGTCAGTGCCCGAGGTACTCCGACTCGAGCACGAGGTCCTTCAGCAGCGTCTGGTACTCGACGTGGGTCTCGTGCTCGATCGTGCGCCAGCGGCGGCCTTCCTCCGCCCTCATGTACGCGCGGTACTCGGGCGCGCCCGGCAGCTTGACGTTGTCGGCCACCACGAGCGAGCCGGGGTGCAGCCATCCCCGGTCGAGGATGCGCTCGAGGTCGGGGAGATAGGCGGCCTTGTCGTGGTCGACGAACACGAAGTCCAGCGTGCCGCTCGCAAAGCCGTGCTCCGCTTCGAGCCGCGCCATCGTTTGCCCGCCGTCGCCCAGCGTTCCCACGACCACGGTCGCCCGGGCGCCGATGCCGGCGTGATCCCAGATGCGGCGGGCGATGCTGGCGTTCGCCTCGCTGAACTCGATCGAATGGAGCCGCGCTTCCGACGGCATCACGCGCGCCATCCGGAGCGCGCTGTAGCCGCAGTACGTCCCGAGCTCGAGGAGGCGCCGGGGCCGGGCGCGCTGGACGGCCCGGTCGAGGATCTCGCCCTTCTCGTCACCGACGTTCATCATAACGCTCTGCTCGTAGCAGAACTCGTCGATGACCCGGATGACGTTGTCGAGATCGCCCGCCCGGGCGTGGGACACGACGTACGCGGCGAGCGCTTCCTCGCGTCCGTCACCCACCTGCCAGTTGGTGAGCAGGTGTCGCGCGCCGAAGATCATGCGCAGCACCGACCAGCGGAGGAATGGAACGCGTTTGCCGCCGAGCTCCGACAGGCGTCTCATCGTGTCCCTCGACGCTGCCTGCATCGTCGAGCCTTGACAAGATGGCCTCGTCCTCGACCGTCGGCTCCGGACGATGGTATGTGAGGCTCGCCCCGAGAACGGGAGAACGAGGGCCAACGTGAGCGATCGAGCACGGCAGCAGAGCCCGGCGCGACGTGCTCAAGGTGCACCCCCGAGGGGACAAGCGCTTGCCGCTCGCCGGCGTGTTCGCGACGTGCTCTCCCGATCGACCGAACCCCCTCGGGTTGCATCGCGTCCGGGTCGTGGAGATCGCCGGAAACCGGCTCAAGGTTGCACCCATCGAGGCCATGGACGGGACCCGGGTGGTCGACGTGAAACCCGTGCTCCCGGGCGTTGCGGACTCGTAGATGGCAAAGCAGCTAGCGCGTAGACGGGGGTTCGCAGCAGTCATACTCGAGCTGCTCGTCCGCGCTCGGCCTCCCACCAGGCGTCAGATCGAACAACGTCCATAGCGGCTCGACGGTGCCCAGGTGTCGTATGTCCTGACCCGGATCGGAGGGCTCGAAGACCAGTTCCGACGCCCAATGCAGCCGGATCGTCCCGTCTGCCCATCGCTTGAACACGGTCATGATGGGGACCTGCTGGCCGTAGGCGTCCTCTCCGAGATAGTCGCGCTTGAAGTTGCTGTTGGCAGCCGACAGTAGCCGCACGTGCTTCCAACCCCTGTCGCGCGCGAACGCGGCGACGCGCTCGATGGGGGCCTTCGCGACCACCGCGAGGTTGCCGCCGAGACCCTCGAAGTGGGGCATCGTTCCCTCCCACATGTCGATGAGCGCGGTGCACGAAGAGCACGGCCCGTCGGTCAGCGGCAGCTTCCCCATGGCCCCGCGCGTCGGCCCGGGGCGCCTGTCCTCGGCATGGCGAGGGAACATGAAGTGGTAGAGCATCATCGTGTCGCCGCCGCGGAACAGCTCGGACAAGCGCACGGTGGAAGGCCCGCCATCCGTGCCAATGCAGTCGAAGCGATAATCCTCGGGCGCCTCGCCGCCCGGCGGCAGCGCTCTCGACTGGACCGCCACCGCTTCCATCTCGCGCCGCAGCGCCACCTCGCGCTCCAGTAGCGCTCGACGCGCGTGCCGGTACTCCGGGCTCTCGTTCGGGAACGTCACACCCATGATTGTCTCCACTCACCGACGTCCGACATTCGGGGCGCGGGCCCCTCGGGACGCCTGGCTGCTTTGCGGCTTGACCAGCAGTAGGACGATCTGCGGATGCGCGTTCCTGACGCGCTCCTCGATCGCGGCAACGATCGTCTCCACGTCGGCGGCTGAGAGCGAGTCAACGAAGTCGACACCGATCGCCGCGACGATCTGCTCAGGGCCGAGATGCACCGTGAACAGGCCGTTCGACCGCTCGACGCCTGGATTGGCCCGCGCGATGGCGCAGATCGAGGAGACGACTTCCGACGCCGCCGACTCTCCGATGAGGAGGCCCTTGGCCTCGCGGGCGAGGAACATGGCCACCACGCCGAGGAGGACCCCGATCCCGATGGACGCGGCGCCGTCCAGCACGGGGCGGTCGAACGCCTCGCTCGCCGCGATGCCGACCACGGCGATGATCACACCGATCAGCGCGGCGGTGTCCTCGAAGAGCACCATGAACAGCGTCGGATCCTTGCTCTGACGCACCGCCTCGAGGTACCCGCGCTTCCCCTTCGCGGAGCGGAACTCCTTGATCGCCACACCCCAGGAGACACCCTCGAACACGAAGGCCAGACCCAGGACGAGGTAGTTCACGATGGCGTCCGAGATCGGCACCGGCGCGATGACGTGACTGATTCCCTCGTACACGGACACGCCGGCGCCGAGCCCGAAGATCAGGAGGGTCACGATGAAGCTCCAGAAGTAGAGCTCCCGGCCATGCCCGAGAGGATGGAGCTCGTCGGGCGGGCGCGCCGCGCGCCGCAAGCCGTACAGGAGGAGGATCTCGTTGCCCGTGTCGACCAGCGAATGGATCGCCTCGCTGACCATCGCGGAGCTGCCGGTGATGCCAGCGGCAGCGAACTTCGTCAGCGCGACGAGGACGTTGCCGAGCAAGGCCGCGTGGACGACCTTTTTCGAGGATGAACGGGCCATGGTGTCGCCTCGCCGGAGCGTGCCCTCATGCCTCTATGTCCGATCCCCCGCCGTCCCGCCAGGCGGAGGTAGCTCAGGGGCGCTCGAGATAGGCGGCGGTCGACATGCCTCCGGCCGTGCACACGCCGACGCGCGGTGACGGCCGCGCCGGCCGAGCTCGAGCAAGGTGGATCCGAGGTACCGGATGCCGGACATGCCGTAGGGGTGGCCGAGCGGCACCGCCCCACCGTTGACGTTCGTGATCTCCCACGGCGTC
>JACXTT010009823.1_pt1 | contig 13019 bp, 12 predicted proteins | sample 9270951 | NCBI WGS metagenome assembly JACXTT01 (sample SAMN15532306, study PRJNA645909) | rock metagenome | isolation source: weathered quartz diorite | place: Puerto Rico | collected 2017-06-21 | reverse complement strand
ATCTCCGCATCTGTTATTCGTTCTGGTAACTTATTCAGGTCCGACTCTTGAATCGCGGCGTGGTAAAGGTCTTTCCACGAACGGGCAGACAAATTGTTCGCGTTTGCATTCATAGTGGCGCTTACCTCATGCCCCACAGCGATAACTTCGGCCTTTTCCAGCGCTGTGGCTATAGCGAGATGATGGCATCGAAAGAGCGCTATCTCCATACAGTGTTTTCTGTATCGGCGCCCTCGGTGGCTGTTGTCATTTCCCAACCGCCCAAAGCTGGCAACTATTACCAGGCGAATCAAAAGCGAAAGCGCTGAAACGACCCTGTGGACGAAGGACGCAGGCGCGTGACCCCAATTGCGGGCTCAATCCTTGCGTTACGGAAACTGGTCAATACGATGGTGGGAGGTCGCTTCTACAATGCAACCGTGCCGCAGTTCGATTGGCAGGAGAAATTGTGGTCCCTTCGCATTTGTGAGAACGATCGTCTAGACGCCCAGAATCGCGATTCGCACCGTTCCGAGAATACGTCGAGCTAGCACGATTCCAGATCCGTTTCTATACTTTCGTAAACCTTCTATTGGGCAAATCATTTTCAACTGCAAAGCACACAAAAAAACTCTGCTCGCCTTTACCCTGCTCTTGCGGGCAAGCAGGCGGCATGGGAGGGCTATTCAGATCGTATCGCATCGATAGTAGCTAGTCTGCGATTCGACCCATATCAGACCAGGTCGCAGAGTCGTGTGGGGATTTGAGGAATCTAGAGGAAGGTATGGCGCACCCAGCCTGGCGTGACAGTTGATGGTTGACAGGTTAGTCATGGAGCCTAGCCCCGTATAATTCCAAGCATGTTGTTGACCATCACAACCACGCACAACCCTGCAACGGACTTAGGCTACTTGCTTCACAAGAATCCGGAGGGGATGCATTCGTTCCAGCTGTCATTCGGGAAGGCTCATCTTTTCTACCCGGAAGCGACTGCAGAACGTTGTACCGCAGCCCTATTGCTCGATGTCGATCCAGTCGGCCTGGTACGCGGGAAACGGGGCCAGCACGAGGGAGCCACTCTCGATCAGTATGTAAACGACAGGCCTTACGTGCTTTCGTCGTTTCTCAGCGTGGCCATGAGTCGTGCCTTGGGAACGGCCATGACAGGCCGGAGCAAAGGAAGGCAGGAACTTGCGGATCAAAAGATTCCGCTGGCAGCAACGTTGGCGGTTGTGGCGTGCCGAGGCGGTGAGCAACTGCTTCGAGAGATGTTTGAGCCGTTGGGATACGAAGTCAGTGCCGTGCACCATCCGCTCGACGAGAAGTTCCCCGAGTGGGGCGAAGGACCTTACTACACGGTCATGCTCAAAGGCTTTGTCCGTCTGCAGGATCTGCTAAATCACCTCTACGTGCTTGTGCCTGTCCTCAACGCAGAGAAGCACTATTGGATTGGGCAAGATGAGGTGGAAAAGCTCCTTCGCAAGGGAGAAGGCTGGTTGGCAACGCATCCGCACAAGGAAGCCATCGTAAAGCGCTATTTGCCGCGACAGCGCCGACTGGCGCGAGAGGCGCTCGCTCAGTTGGCAGAAGAAGACAATCCTGATCCCGATGCCAAGGAAGAGGCACATTCGGAAGAGGAAACGAAGATGGAGGAGCCGATTCGCCTCTGGCAACAGCGAATGGGAGCCGTGGTTGCTGTGCTCCGATCCTCAGGCGCAAAACGCGTGCTCGACTTAGGATGTGGGGAGGGGAAACTCTTGCGTTCTCTACTGGAAGAGAAGGCGCTGACCGAAATTGTTGGCATGGATGTTTCCTATCGGAGTCTCGAAATCGCTAGTCGAAATCTCCGCCTCGACCGGATGCCCACGAAGCAAAAAGAACGCCTGAAATTGATGCACGGTTCGCTGATGTATCGCGACAAACGTTTGGCTGGATATGACGCTGCGACGGTTGTGGAAGTGATCGAACATCTCGATGCACCGCGCCTGGCCGCGTTCGAGCGCGTCCTCTTCGAAGCAGCGCGCCCCATGACCGTAATTGTGACTACGCCGAACGCCGAATACAACGTGAAGTTCGATACGCTGCCTGCGGGACAGTTTCGCCACAAAGATCATCGTTTCGAGTGGACACGGGAACAGTTCCAGCAGTGGTCCGGTCGAATGTCTGAGCGCTTTGGATATGGGGTTCGGTTTCTGCCCATAGGAGACGAAGACCCTCAAGTTGGAGCACCAACACAAATGGGGGTTTTTACTCGGTGAACATCACGATTCCAGAGCTTTCGCTGGTGGTTCTCATCGGCCCTTCCGGCTGCGGAAAGTCGAGCTTCGCTCGCGAGCACTTTAAGCCGACCGAGGTTCTCTCTTCCGACTTCTGTCGTGGCCTGGTTTCTGACAACGAGAATGACCAAACGGCGACCAGCGATGCGTTCGATGTGCTGCATTACGTTGCTCGCAAAAGGCTCGCTGCTGGACGATTAACAGTCGTGGACGCAACCAACGTGCAGCCTGATGCACGCAAGCCGCTAGTAGCTTTGGCTCGCGAGTTCCACGTTCTGCCGGTTGCAATTGTACTGAACCTTTCAGAAAAGCTCTGCCACGAGCGCAACCAAAGTCGACAAGACCGACAATTCGGCCCTCATGTGGTGAGAAACCAGTCGCAACAACTCCGGCGTTCTATTCGAGGATTGGAACGCGAAGGGTTTCGTCATGTCTTTACGATGTCGTCCCCTGAAGAAGTTGCCAGCGCGACGATGACACGCCAGCCGCTGTGGAACAACCTCAAAGACCAGCACGGGCCTTTCGACATCATCGGGGACGTGCACGGTTGCGGGGAGGAGTTGAGCGCACTGCTCGGGCGGCTTGGCTATCGGATCGAGACCGGACTGGTGGGACCAAAAGTAATTCCGCCAGAAGGGCGAAGAGTAGTCTTCGTTGGCGACTTGGTTGACCGAGGGCCGAAAATTCCTGAAGTCTTGCGGCTGGTCATGAAGATGGTCGAGGAAGGAACTGCGTTCTGTGTTCCCGGAAACCACGACATGAAGTTGATGCGGAAGCTGAAAGGCCGCGATGTTCAGTTGACCCACGGCCTAGCCGATTCCATCGAGCAAATCGAAAGGGAGACCCCTGAATTCAAGCAATCGGTCATCAAGTTTCTGGACGACCTCGTCAGCCACTACGTTTTCGACGATGCCAAACTCGTTGTCGCACACGCCGGCATGAAAGAGGAAATGCAAGGACGGGGCTCGGGCAAGGTGAGAGACTTTGCGCTCTTTGGAGAAACGACGGGTGAAACCGACGAATACGGGCTACCGGTCCGTTATAACTGGGCGGCTGAATACCGGGGCAAGGCGATGGTGGTTTACGGACATACACCCGTTGCCGAGCCGGAGTGGCTGAATCGCACGATCAATATAGACACAGGCTGCGTCTTTGGTGGGAAATTGACTGCGCTGCGTTATCCGGAGAAAGAACTAGTTTCAGTTCCGGCGCTGCGCACCTATTACAAGTCGGCAAAGCCCTTCTTGACCGAAGAGTCGTCCGCGCCTGCGCTAACAGCACAACAGCAGCTCGATGATCTGCTCGACATTGAGGATGTCATCGGCAAGCGCATCATCCAGACGCGGCTGCACCGCAGCGTTACCATCCGCGAAGAGAATGCAACCGCGGCTCTGGAAGTGATGAGCCGGTGGGCTTCGAATCCGAAGTGGCTAATTTATCTGCCACCAACGATGTCTCCCTGCGAGACCAGCAAGCGTGATGGATTGTTAGAGCATCCAGAAGAAGCGTTTGCTTATTTTCTTCACGAAGGCGTGCACAAGGTCGTCTGCGAACAGAAGCACATGGGCTCGCGGGCGATGGTTGTGGTCTGTCGCAACGCAGATGCGGCACGAACGCGCTTTGGAATTATGGAGGGGGAGACCGGAGTCTGCTATACGCGAACCGGACGCCGGTTCTTCAACGAAGCTCCGCTGGAGTCGGCATTCCTAGACCGAGTTCGAGAAGCGGTGGGGGCAGCAGGTATTTGGGAAAGTCTGAAGACAGATTGGGTTTGCCTCGACTGCGAGTTGATGCCGTGGTCGGCCAAGGCGCAAGAATTATTGCGGCTCCAGTATGCTTCAACAGGCGCGGCGACACGTGCGGCGCTTCCGGCAGCGATTGCGGCATTGACCGCCGCAGCCGGAAATCCTGAAGTCGCATCGCTAGTGGATCAGTTTCACAAGCGAAAAGAAGCGGCCGACCTCTATATTGAGTCGTATCGGCGCTACTGCTGGACGGTGGAATCGCTCGCCGATCTGAAATTAGCGCCGTTCCATATCCTTGCCAGCGAGGGAGTGGTTCACAGCGTGAAAGATCACCTATGGCACATGGAGACCCTTGCTGGAATCTGCAAGGCTGATCCCGACCTGCTGCTCGCCACCCCGTTCCGAACAGTGGACCTTACCGAGCCGTCCGATCAAGAGGAAGGCATACAGTGGTGGGAAGAGCTGACTGGAGCGGGCGGAGAAGGCATGGTCGTCAAGCCCCTGGAATTCGTAACCAAAGGTAGGAAAGGGTTGACGCAACCTGCTGTCAAAGTTCGCGGACGAGAGTACCTGCGAATCATTTACGGGCCAGAATACACGCTGCCCAACAATTTGGAACGTCTCAAGAGCCGGGGGCTGGGTGCAAAAAGATCCCTTGCGCTGCGAGAGTTTGCCTTGGGGTTGGAATCTTTAGAAAGATTCGTGCACAAGGAACCGCTTCGGCGGGTCCACGAGTGTGTTTTTGGAGTGCTGGCCCTTGAGAGTGAGCCAGTGGATCCGAGGTTGTGACGCATCATCTCTGAGATCAAAAGTATGGATAATTTTGGGTTTCTTTTCTCAGACATTTTACCCCCACGATCTTGAGTTCTTTTCTGAGACCTTAGGGGTGCGGAGCGCACTGTGCGCCGTGGTAACGGCTGCAGGCTGTTCCGCACCCTGGCCGCAGGGCGTCGTCTGCCGTAACCGCTGAAGTAGCCAAGAGTTGGCGAAATCAACGCCTTGCATAATGCAACCCCGAAACGGGGTAGGTGCTGCGGGCAATGCAGGTCAGCCTAACGAGGTCATGGCGCACAGTGTTACCGGATCGTGCGATGCGCTAGTGTCGGAAAGAGCGACACTGCCTGGCACCCTATTCGCGGGGTGGCGGAGAACTCGACGGATTTGCGTGACTGGGAGGGTACAACGCGAAGACTTCGCCGTCGTAGGTCGCGGCATAAATGGTACCGTCCGGAGCCATAACCGGGGTGCATGCCGAGATGGTTGACGTATAGCCCCAATCCAGCTTGTGCCGTTGGGCATCGAGCGCGTACAGGGCTCCGTTGCTGGCGTAGACATAAATGGTGCCGTCAGCACCTGCCTGCACGGCCTCGATTGCCGGATCGCCTGTGAAGCTCCATTTCTCGCTTCCGTCCGGATTCATGGCCACGAGCTTGCGAGAGTAGTCACTGGAATCCACCAGGTGGATGGTTCCATCTTCGCCAATATCGGGATGCAGCCAAAGCGCGGTGTGCCACGGGCTGGTCCATTGCCGCTGTCCGCTGGAATCGAATGCCGTCAGTTGTTCAGCGTAGGTATAGACCTCGCCGTGCTTGCCGAGCAACACCTTTGCGATGGGCCGCTCGGTGGGGGCAGACCACTTGGCTACGCCACGGGGATCGACCGCGAAGAGTGTGCCATCGTGCGTGAAATAAATGGTTCCGTCGCTGCCCACGACCGGGAGCGGAATCAATTGCGGGGCCATCTCGACGATGTCGTGAGTGGAGCACATCTTTTCCGAAGGCTCGGTCACCTGCCAGCGCAGCTTGCCTTCGGGCGTGAGGGCATTCAGCTGAAGAGAAGAAGGATTGCGCTGGGTCAGGGTGTAAATACTTCCATCCGTTCCGAGCGCGGGGCCGGTGCAGATCAAATCGAGGCCATCGTAGAATTGTGTCGACCAGCGCACCCGCCCGGAGCCCTGATCGAGTGCGAACAGGGTGTGGGCGGTTCCAACGACGTAAACAGTGCCGCCAGAGGACACGGCCGGGTTGGCGGAGATGACGCCGGGAAACGACCACTTTAGGTGACCAGAGGAATCCACGGCGTGCAGCCGGCTTTCCTTGCGCACAACGACATAAGCTGCGCCATCCGGGCTGACCACGGGTGGTTGCAGGGTTGCGAGACTGCTGGGCACGTCGCGGGGCAGCATGAGCCTCCACTTCAACATGGCTGCCAGCTTTTTCATGTTTTTTGTGCCGCGGGCCACCTTCTCGGCTTCGATCTTGGCATCGGCAATCCGATGGCTCATTTGGAGAGACAAGGCTATCGCCAAGGCTGGGATCGCGCAGAACAGGACGGGTATCAGCCAGGCGCGTTGGTTCGCTTGGTCTGAACTTGCCTTTGCGTCTGCGGTAGATCTCAGGTAAGCAGCGACGCCTGCCCACAGAATCCCGACTGCAAGGTTCTCGGCGTGCCATGCTCTGCTGGTCACGGCACTAGCAATGACGTAGAGCGGGACGGTCAGCATCAAGGCGCGAGTGAACATCAAGGCCCAAACCAAGACCGTGTATCCCACCGAGACTCCGAGTAGAGCTGCCAAGGCTACGAGATAGCGCGCGACCGAGGATTGGCCCTTGAATCTCCAGAACAGAAAGGACGCAGGAAATACGAGGAAGATGGGCAAGGAAACCAAAGAGACATAATCAGCCGCGAAGCCGCTGACAGGGGCGGATACAAGCTTGTCGGCTACCAGAGCGAAGCTGGCCCAGATTGTGGTGCTGGCTACCACGAAGCGGAGGCGCCGTCCGCAATGGGCGCTCTCGTTGACTTCGTAGTAGCGGAGGAGGGCGATCGAAACAAATGCGGCCCAGGAACCAAGTTTGCCCAGCGGGGCGACGAAGCCAATCTGGGCGGGCAAGCGCACGGTCGAGGAACTGAGCCACGACAAAACCAAGGCCTTGGGCAGACCCAGCAGAAGGAGTTGAGTAGCCAAACTCAAGCCCAACCAAACGGCAAAACTCAGCCCGATGGCGGCCCACTTAGTCCGGGGAGAAAGTTGCCACAGCGAAAACACGAGAAGGAGCGCGAACACTGCTTCGAACAACGACGGCACGTGCTGGTAGGTTAACCACAACAACAGGGCCAGCCACAAGGACGAGCTACGCAGCACTCGAAAATGTCGAGCCACGGAGGGCATGACACTAGGTATCAATCAAACAGGACATCGTCAACTTACCTGGGTCATGGGCGTTTCGAACCGCGCAGGCCTGCGAGAGGAGTTCTGTGCTGATGGCCTCCTTGACTACGCTTCCCATTCCCAGGACTCAGCGCCAGGAATTCCTCCGGAGAGAGACGAGCAGCTCTGCCGTATTGCGGTACCACAAGACTTGTAGTCCCGGACCTGCGGTGAGCTTTTGTTTGGCCCGTTGCGATCTGGCTTTTTAAGACGAGTCTTTCGGACTAATCGGGGTTAGGTCAGCCGTTAGCGGACCTTGGCGAGGTACAGATGATCCATCAGGGTGGTCACATTTTGTAACGATTCCGTGATGACGTATGTGTTATAGCTACTGTCACCCGCCGGAAACGGTGTGTCGTTTCCGTGGACTGCTGCCCAGACGTTGAAGTTCCATACAGACTCAGACGTATCACTGCTGCCACAAGGATAACTATTCAAGCCGTAGTAGTTTACGGATCCGCCTTGGAGAGTGCTAACGCCATACACGCCCATGGCGTAGGCAAGAGTTGCATCCGAGATGATCACGCCCCCAAAGCCGGTGTCGAATGCGAATCCGGAATCGTTGCCGCAACCGTTGGGCACCTGGTTTGTCACCTCGGTTAAACGCTTGGATTGTGCATCATAGGTCCAGAAGCGGTTGAAATTGCCACGCAGATAACCGGTCGGGATCGCGAGCGTGCCCAAGGTGGCCGCTGGAAGAACCACGTGCGTGGTGTACTTCGCCACTGGCCCCATGTTATTGAAGTTCAGAGTGAGGTCTTTACCAAGTATCAGGCTGTCCCAGATGATTGGATGGTCCAAGTCACCGGCAAAAACTGTAGGATCCCAATTCAACGGAACGGCTCGGGTAATCTGAGTACTTCCCTGATTCTCGAAGCGCTCGGCTGGTGACCCGTTGCCGGCATCTATGCCCGCAGGAAAGTAACCGTCCCCTGCCTCATTGGGATTCAACTCCGGCCTGCCCACAAAATAAAATGCTGCTTGGATCTCGCTACCGAATCCGAAATGGTTCTCAAACTGCATGCCGTTCCAGAGCCAACGCCAAGTGACGCCACCCGCCGCTTTGTTCGATTCCACTGTCACTCCGCCTGCAGACAAGCTGAGCAGCACCTCGGAGGCGTTTGCAAATCGCGGATAGCCGTACACGCCTAGCGAGTTCCCGGTGTAACCGGAGAGGTTTTCCGAGGGTGCAACCAGAGCATAGTCGCCCGTACTTGGGTTAAACGCCTCTGACAGGATATCGAGACCGGGGAGCGAAGACTGTGCCCAGGGATACCCAAGAACCTCTTCGAATGTGTAGTCCGCGGGCTGGCTTGTTCCGTCGGCGTGGTCTGTGCCTCCAGCATTCATGTAGCGATTCAGAGTTGTCCGGCCGTCGGCAGGCTGATCGGCCACATAATAGGTTCCCCCCTCGAGTCCATAGGCGGTTCGCTCCACGATGCCCACGCTTGTCATTCGATCGGTGTCGCTAAACCTTACGCGATTCAACACTCGGAGCGTCGTAGGCGTCGGTGGCGGTACGGAATGTGGCGGCGGAGTGGCCGTGCTTGGTGGACTTCCACCACCGCAAGCTTCAAGGCTAAAGGCTGCGAACAAAGTGGCCGGGAGGAAGTAAGCTTTCAGTCGCAGTTTGGAGGGTCCAGAGGCTAGGCGATCTGTGCGGAACCTCGGAGGGAGCGGCCAGAGTACCATTCTGTACTCTCCTGGCGGAGGGACATTATGGCATTATACCCCGACTGCAACAACCCTACTCGTTCCTTGAGCCAGCTGTGCTATGAAAATTGGGTGCTCGCTACACTGAGAAGGAAGCCGAGGAAAGACGTCTCGAATTTGTAGTGAGACATGGGGCCGTGGATTTTGCCTGTCGTTGTTACCACAGAGCCCCACAAACTGCGGCTTTGTGGTTCTAGGTCAGAGCGCAAAATGGCGAGGTCAAATCCTGGCTACGTCACTTTTGAGCCGACGGGTTTTTGCGGCGGGACAATAGTTGGTCTCTGCACCCGATCGGCGGTGCGCTCTATCGCGCCCGCCGGCGTCGTGCTCTCAACCTCGAAGACGACGCGCACCTCGGGAGCAGACGGCAAAATAGGCATCACGGCGGAGCATGATATTGTGACCGTCCGGGTGTGGAATAGTGGAAGCTCTCTTTTGTCGACTGCGCGCACCAGGATCATCGACGCACCAATTCCAAGGTCAGGCGATCCCGCAACTTGAAGAGTCTCACAGAGCGAAGATGCGGGTGTTTAGGGAGTCCATGCCCTTGCCCCTCTGCCCTGGCCTGGCGAAGTGTTGATTGATTCAGGTCAAGTGTCCGGTTTTCGACCGCTCCGAATAGGAACGGATCGTGCAAGCGGAGACTCAGATCGGCGCCTTTTTCAACGTCGATGAGGTCCTCGACCATACTTTGGCTGCGTTGCGCGAGAAAAACTCTGCCTTGAAATCTAATTCGAAGAGACCCCGCAAAAACTTCGCGCAATTCCTCCGGGCATTGCGTCTAGCCCGGTCGTGATTAGATTTGAGAGAGAGAGAAAGGCTAGGGGCGCGACATCGAGCTATGAGCGGGTTTTTGCTCGATACCTGCGTTGCCTGAGGCCGATCCCTCAATGATAGAACGGCAAGAAATATTTCCCGAGCCGGCACTCCCTGGGAGTCAGCGTAAGAGTTCGTCACGTAATTGTGACGTTGACGCTCTGCATTTGATGATTGCAGGTCAGACTCCGCAGGGCTTGCTCCCGAAGAATTGCTTCGCCCATCCGCAGGTTGTCACTGCGGGGTTCTCACTCACTCCCAGAATCACGAGTTCCGTCTGCGGATCATTCGCATAGGCTGCTATCTTGGCTTCGTCCATGGTTTGTGCGGTAATGACTTTGCGTGAGGGCGTCAAGTCCAGATTTGCCATGCCCAAGAATAGTCTTGGGCAACAACGACGAGGCAGGTTACCTAAATGTGGGGTGTTCCCTTGGTCGATCTCCTCTCCGTTTCTGCCAAGTATTTTGTTGTGTCTGTTCAGGTGTTGTATTTTGACCGCCATCGTGGCGGGTGCAGCCATGTCAGTAAGGGCGAGTTCTACCGTGGATGTAATTCCATGGTTCGGGATACAGCACCGCAAAATGAGTACTGCAAGTCATTGAATGCAAAAGACAAATATGAAGATTCTCAACTTCCCATCGCCGCTTCCGCAGTTTCGACTGAACGAGTTCCTTAATATCAAATGCGGGCTTGAAAAGTGAGCCGGCGACCCGGAAAACGTCATGGGCGATTCGAGCCGCTATTGAAAGTCAAATGTTGATTTCTTGTAGGCATAAAGTGACACATCCTGAAAACCACCCCTGATGGGCCATTGCTGCTGGTCTGCTCGGATCTGATAGCCGAAATCGCTGCTCTCAAGAATCTGGAGAATGCCCGCCAAAGCGTCCTTTTGCCGATGAATGTGGTGGTGGTACTCCAAATGCATCTGCGTGACATTCGCGAAGGCGTCGGATTTATACAGATCATTTAGTACGCACTCTTCGGCTCCCTCGATATCGATTTTTAACAGATCAACCCGCTCTTGCAGAAATGGTACAAGGCGCTTCGTGGGGACAGAGATGGTAGTTCCGCTCATGCGCTCTTTGTCGATGCTCATTCTAAGATCGCCGTCCCCTACTGAGGGTCTATGGAACTCGATCATCCCCTCGTAATCGGCAAGAGCACAGCGATGTACGGCAACATCTTGCAGGGAATTCTGTTCAATGTTTTTCGATAATATGTCGAAGGTGTCGGGGTCAGGCTCGAAAGCCGTTACCCGAGCTCGGGGGAATAAACATTTGAAGAATAAAACCGACAGTCCGATATTGCTTCCGCAATCGATAATGCGCGGAGAATCAGTCTCAACCGAGAACATATAGCTCATATCGCGGAACAATTCATCGACGAGGTACCTAAAGTGCCCTTCATCCGGAAAGGTCACGGAGTAGCCAAGCATTCGGAACGGGTTGGGTACTCTACCTTGCGGCAGACAATGCAGGCGCGCTACGGCTCGGCAGATTCCGCGTTTCGTTTCTTGTGAGATACGCTCGTCAGCTAAGAGTCTGCTCGTAACCAGTGCTGACTCAATCGCTAGTTTGACATTCCATCCGAGCATTCCGGCGTTTCCTGGAATAAATCCGGCGATCCTTAATGTGGGTACTGCGCAGGTCGATCTCTCTTCCCACCAGGATCAAGTATTTCTGGTGTCCAGTTCTGATGTCAATGGGTTCCTAATTTCGGCGCCTACAGAATTGTGTCACTCGTGCTTGCGGGAGCGCAGGAAAAAACCGCGCGGATTTCAAACAGGGCAAATGGAATATTCCTCACCGCACCACAGCGACGACGCATATCCTCAAACCGCAAGATCGGCGCGCGTGACATCGGCCTGTCGCAGGGATCGTAGGGTGAAGAAATGCAGATGCTACCTCTTGGTCAAAAAACCAAAGAGACCCGCAGATACCTGCGATGGACGCCCGCAGTCACGGTAATACTTCGCGCTGGCGGTGGACCGGCAGTTGAAAAGACGCCATCATCGCATCTGAGCGACGACAGCAACGTCGAACTTTGAGTAATATTTCCTCACATCGCTCGCCCCATACTTGTCACGGAATCTTTCGACCACGGATGCCACCCGCGATGCATCAGTGACGGGAGCGAATTTGAATTCAGCCACCACACTACCTGCGCCGATCCGAATCGACGGGTTCTTGAGCACGTTTTCATACCACTGTGTATCCGACCCCCGCACCGGCAGCAAGTAAAGCTCGTCTTGGTCCAATACGAACCAGACCGGGTAGGAGATGGTGCGTCCTGACTTTCTACCGATAACAGTGATGTTGATTTCGCGAGATCGAGAGAGGCGATCTCTCAGAGCATCATTCCGAGCAGGTTTATTGCTCATCCAAATCTCCTTTCATTTCCTGGCGCGGCATGGTCGGACGAAGGTGCAAAGCCGTAAGCACTGCCTCAAGGATGATTCCGAAAGACGGGAAGCACCCCGAATTTAGGGCATCAGGAGGCCACGATAGATGTCGGTGGTTTTGCTATCGAAGCAAGTGAAGACGACTTTCTCGATTCCTCCTGTGTAACGGCGAATTTCAGTCACGGCGATCCCAGCTGCACGTTGCGGAGGAAAACGGTAGATGCCAGTACTAATGGCTGGGAACGCGATGCTTTTGACGCCCAGCTGTGTGGCGACCTCCAGAGATCTTCGGTAACAGCAGGCCAGCAATTCATCCTCACCCGCATCTCCCCCGTGCCAGACAGGGCCTACAGTGTGAATTACGTAGGCTGCAGGCAGTTTGTGCCCCTTCGTGGCTTTGGCATCCCCTGTCCTGCAGCCACCCAACAAGCGACACTCCGCAAGAAGGTTGGGGCCAGCAGCCCGGTGAATCGCGCCGTCAACGCCTCCTCCGCCCAGCAGCGAGCTATTCGCAGCGTTGACGATCGCGTCCACCTGCAGCTTGGTGATGTCACCCTCAATTACCTCTATTCCCATGTCCATCACGCTGGCCCACCGCTGGTTCAAGTGCTTGTCGATGCAAGACAGCCCATTGAGGATCGAGCGAAAGGGCCATCACTGTGATTCCGATATCAGGTTTTGTTCTACTGCTTGTCGTAAAGCGCACTACTTTAGTCTTTTTGCTTGTCGAATCGGTTCCGCTCGTATTCACTGTGCGGGTCAGGCCATCAGCCGACATGACAATTCGACCAGTGATAACAACCTTGCCGTCCTTCTTGCCCGTCAACTCCAGCGCGATCGTCGCCAGTAATGATGCGAGCACTGAAGCCGCCATTCTG
>JACXTT010009822.1_pt1 | contig 13021 bp, 10 predicted proteins | sample 9270951 | NCBI WGS metagenome assembly JACXTT01 (sample SAMN15532306, study PRJNA645909) | rock metagenome | isolation source: weathered quartz diorite | place: Puerto Rico | collected 2017-06-21 | reverse complement strand
TTGCATGTGTGGACTCCGTCGACGATCGGCTTACCACTACCGTCCAAGTTGGCGTCGATTGTTGCTCCGGTGAAGACACCCGAGTGTAGCAGGTGTTCGGCTGCTGCGCAGAAGTCTGCAGTTCCGAGTCCCGCGACATACGAGAAAAATGGTACGGTGGTGCCGCATCCAGCGGTCAAGCCGCAAGTCGTGTGACCCGGAAGCTGGTACGCTGTCCCTTGGGGTCCGTTAACCTGACACCCTGGCCCGGTTTGTGGGTACAAGGCGTCCCAGTTGCACGGGTTGGGATGGTTCAGTTCGACGATTGGTGTATCAGGGTGGTCAAGCGAAGTTCCATGGTTGGCTAGTTCGACTTGGCTGAACTTGTTCTTGTCAACTGCATGGGCAAAAGCCTGGCGAATGTCTTGTCCGCAGGGCGAGTTGCCGAAGTTGAACGCGCAGCCGAAGTAGTTGTTTGCCATGTTGAACTGTAATTCGAAATGTCCCGCGTCTGAAAGTGGCGTTGTTGTCACGAAATCAGGATCGGCCTGCAAGGACGCGGCAGTTGCTGCGTCTGCCGTCCAGTCAGTGAAGTCGATCTCATGGTTCTGGAGTCCAGTGTACTCCGCGCCTTCGTCACCGTACATTACGTACGAGACGGCATCCGTAACAGGTCCGGCAGGGTACCATTTCGATGGTACGGCCGGTCCAACCGCGTGTACTGAGGGAAGACGTGAAGTGAACGCATTGCCTAGTGAGAGTGGTCCCGGTAGTGTTGCGAGCGAGAATGCTACAGCGAAGATTATCAATAATTTTGCCGAAGCTGTGCTTGTCAATTTTTTTCCGTTAGGAACACCAGTTTTTCCCGCTTAAGATTATCCTTTTTAGGTGAACCCTTCCGTAATGCTTCAAATAAGGAAAGACCGACTTCAAAACAAGCGATTTTGTCTACTCTGCGTCCTTCCGGTACTCAGTTAGTACGGTCTGCTGTTGAATCTCGGAGGGCTTCGCCGCCTTAGCTCGTTCCCATTCGTCTGCTTTGATAAGACCGCCCGCTTGTTCCTTGATTCGCTTTGCTAGTGCGGGGCCGATTGTCGAGACGGTCATCAGTTCTGTGAGGCTTCTCTCTTTGATGTCCTCGACGCTCTTGAATCCTGACTCGTAGAGTCGCCTTGCCCTGACGCGCCCGACACCCTCCAGCCCGACGAGTTTGACGAGCTCTAGCCTGACTCCCTTAGAGACTCGGGTACGCAGAATGTGCATGGGCGAGGCGAGGTCGCGGTGCCCGAACAACCGGGCAAGCTCCTGGCTTGCATAGACCAGCCATTCGACGCCCTGGACAAGACGCGCTAAGTCGCCGGGCTCAACCTTCCGCAATTCTAAGATCTGCTCCTCTGAAGCCTCATCGACCCAGTCGAGCATGACCTGTACTGCTTTGAGTTCGGAGAGGAACTCCTCGTACTCGATCGGGTCCTCGAACTGGTCGGGAACCTCGAACAAGAACTCATCGCTGTGCTGCGTAGCGAGCAGAGAGAGCTTTTCCTCCTCACCGCCGCGCGGGCGCGGGCGTGGCGCGAGGTCGGGAGTCTTCGCGATCAAGTGTAACAGGCTGAAATCGGTCATCTTCTTCGCCCTGTTGTAGAGCCCGTCACGGAGAATCACGGCGGACATCGGGTCTATGTACAACTCTGAGACACGGGTTCCGAAGCGCGTGGGGACGAGGTCTCGTCCTTCCATCGTGACCATTTCCTCTTTCGCCAGGAACCTGAGAATGTCCCCGATCTTTCCACGGATCATTCTTGGCCCGTACTGGTGCGCGTAGAACGTCCTGGCGAAGAAGTCGAACAGGCCTTCCTCACTGCGAGCATAACCCGCAGCGATTGTCGACAATACGTGCGGCCGCAAGACCTTCTCGACGCCGAGCTTGGACCAGACTCTTTCCGGCTTCGAGAGGACGTATCGTTCCATGAGCCAGTCGGCTTCGTCCTGATTCTTCGCGATCAACAGGGACTCGCCGAACTTGTCATATTTCGGGCGGCCGGCTCGGCCGCAGAATTGCTTGTACTCTAGGACGCTGATCGGATATCGTCCGTAGCCGGACTCGTATCTCTCGTAGCTGCTGATGATTACTGCGCGCGCGGGCAGGTTGACCCCTGCCGCCAAGGTCGGAGTCGCCGCGAGGACCTTGATCCTCCCGCTTCGAAAGGAATCCTCGACTAGAGCTCTATGGACGGGCGCGAGACCGGCATGATGGAATCCCGCGCCTGAGGCCACCTGGTCTGCGAGCGCATCGCTAAGCCGCGTCTTCTCCCCAACCGACAGTATCTTTTTCGAGATCGCGTCCAAGGCTCTCTCTTCCGGTTTCGACAGTCTAGATTTCAGCACGGCAGCCGCCTTCCGGCCCATCTCCACGGCGGACCGTCGGGTCTCCGTGAAGATCAATGCTTGACCACCATCGCCAAGGACGTTTAGGGCGATGTCGAGGACTGGGCCGGGGGTCTGGTTCTCGATCTTGCGGCTGGTTCCATCGCTGAACTGGACCTGGGCTTCGCAATAGATGCCCTCACGCAACGGGACGGGGCGCCACTCGGTCGTGACGCTCCCCGCTTGCAACCATTCCCCCAGTTCCTCCGCGTTCCGGACTGTTGCGCTTAACGCAAGGATCTGGATGTGTGGGTTGATCTCCCTCAGCCTTGTTAGAACGACCTCGAGAGTGGGCCCTCTCTCGTGTTCGGTGAGAAGATGTACTTCGTCGGCGACAACTAGTGTTAGCTCGCTCATCCACGGCGTTTTATGCCGGAGTAGGGAGTCCGCCTTCTCATTCGTCGATATTATGACGTCGTATCGAGCCAGCCATGGGTCCGAGCTGTCATAGTCGCCCGTCGAGATTCCAACGCGGACCTCCGCTCCATCCTTTTTCTTCAGCCCTTCGTATCGTCTGAACTCCTTGTACTTCTCGCTGGCCAGCGCGCGCAACGGAGCCAAGTACAGCGCTTTTCCATGATTTTCCAAGACGTGCTTGAGCATGCTGAGCTCTGCAACGAGCGTCTTACCGCTGGCAGTTGGGCTCGCGAGGACTAGGTTCTTGCCGGTGAGAACGCCTGCGTTGACCGCGTCTGCCTGTGGGGGGTAGAGGCTGTCAAGCCCCTCGGCTTCCAGTAGCTCGGCTAGATCGGGGACGATGGGTAGTTCTCGGACTCTCACTGGAAGCGCAACAGCCTAGTGGTCGATTTTGGATCAGCCGACAGTCTTCTTCAATCTTCCCATGGTCGGGCTGAATATTGTCCCTTCTTCTAGTAGCCTCCGAACTAATTGTCGAGCCTCGCCTTCTAGGATGTTGTGCTTGTCGGCTAGAACGGCGTACAGTACGCCTTCCTCGACTGACCCGCTCTCCTTTGAGAGTTCTGTGATTACGTCGAGTATTCTACCGTACTTGTCGCGGGTGCTCTTCGGAGTCCCGGTCATTATGACGTCAATGTCTGCGGTGCCCGTCTGAACGTCGATTCCCACGTCCTGGAGCGAGACTGTCATCAGACGGATGGCGGCTTTCGCGTCTTCGACGATTACTTCCTTGTGCAAAAGTGCTCGGGCTCGGGCTTCGGCCAAGCGGACGATGGCTTCGAGTTGGCGGGGAGTGATTGCGATCGCGGCGCCTTCGGAGTTGCTCTTGGATCGCATCTTCAGGTAGAAATCGCTCAGTTCTTTGATCGCGTCCTCGCCCAGGGTCGGCTTCGTCCGTTTGGCGTAGCTGATGTATTTTCGGAGGAAGTCGATTGGGAAGGGTGACTCGGGACCGGCTAGGGTCTTGTGTAAGTTTAGGATGTGCTGTGACATTTGGATGTCCAAGTCTTTGTCGGGCGTATCCCGGAGAATGAAGATGAGGTCGAACCGAGAGAGGATAGTGACGGGGAGATTGATGTTCTCGCTCACGTTCTGGTGTGGCTCATACCTTCCTAGTGCTGGGTTCGCGGCCGCTAGGACGGCGGCTCTCGCGTTAAGCGTGGCCACGATTCCCCCCTTAGCTATGCTTACAGTCTGCTGTTCGAGCGCCTCGTGAATTGCCACACGGTCTTCCGGTTTCATCTTGTCAAGCTCGTCTACTGCTGCCACGCCTTTGTCCGCGAGAACCAAAGCTCCGGCCTCAAGGACCATCCCACCAGTCTTCTCGCGCAGAACCGCCGCAGTCAAACCTGCTGCACTTGTTCCTCGTCCAGAAGTGTAAAGCCCCCTGGGAGCGGTCCTGGCAACGTATTGCAACATCTGGCTCTTGGCGACACCAGGGTCCCCGATCAGTAGCACGTTGGAATCGCCGCGAATCGTGACCCCGTCCGGCATTTGTTTCTGGACGCCCCCGCAGAGAAGATAGAGAATCGCTTCCTTCACGTTCTCGTAGCCGTAAATTGAGGGTGCTATGCTCGCGACGAGATTACGTTGTATCCACGGGTCTGTCGCCGCTTCCAAGATCTTCTTCTCATCATCCGCCGTGATCTCGACCACATCCGTTTCCTTTCCGACAATATCGATATAGTTCCCGTCGAAGAGAAGGGTGAAAGTCCGAAGCTTGCCCTTCTCGCCGTAGTATTCCCGCTGGGCTCTAACTACCGCGGTAACCGAAACCCGGTCTCCGGGACGACCAGAGTCAACCATGTCGTATTCTAGCCTGAGGTCCATGTACCGCGGAAGCTGGCCGGGAGGCAGGTCCTCGGGGCGTTCTTGTATCCGAGCGTCCTGAGTGTTCTTGAAGATGGACTCATCCTCTAGGAGTTTGAAAGCGCTGTGCTGCTTGCACAGTGGACAGACGGAGCCTGCCGGGCCTCGCATCATCTCGCCCTCTTGTTCCTCGACAAGTATCTCCAAGCACTTCATACACTGAAAGTGGGCCTTCACGATGGTCGGCTTGACTTGGCCCACACGGACGATTATGCCGTCAACTAGAACCATCCGGTTGAGGTGTTCCGCGCCGATCTTCCGGAGCGACTCCTTCTCCGGGATACGACGAAACCTGACAAAGATCTTTCCAACATACTCGGCGTACTCTGGGTCTTCCACCTTCATCTGTGAAATCGCGGCTCGTTCAGCGTGCTGAACATACTCGTCGGGACGGCTGACGAGCCTCCTAGCTAGGTCCGGGTCAAAGCTGATCAGATCTTCGAAGTCAATAATCAAAGAACGCCCCTGGTTTACCGCTATCTGCGCGAGGCGCTTGCGGTACTTCGGCTCGCCACCGAAAGGATATGAGCGAAAGAAGTCTTGGAGTGCGTCTTCTGGCCTCGCAACCTGCTGTTGGGCCATCACGGTCGTCATTGCGGCTGCGCTTCCAGTCGGGGTTCTCTACCAAGAATCTCCTTCTTCCATGTCTCGACGTTCTGCCTGACGGTCTCGTATAGTATCCTCTCCTCCCGGGTCATGCTCGACATGAGCTCACTGGTCTTCTCTACGGAGGCGGCCAATGAGGCGATTTTTTTCACGCGGATGTTGACGATATCATGAGCCAGGGCGAGGGCCCTGTCCAACTCCCGGGCCTTGGTCCGGTCCTTGACCTCTTGTTCCCTGAGATTCCTGATGAGCCGTCTAAGGTGGAAGTAGAACGAAGGTTGGAGGGGTGGGAGCTGGCGGGAGGCAGGGAGCGTTTCCCGATAGTGGATCGTTGAGAGGTTGTTGAGGGAAAGTTGGTCTTCGTCCCGGAATCGAGCATAACCCTGATTGACGATGTGCGATGCGAGCCATAACGGTAGCTCGATCTCCTGCCCTGGACGCCATGGACCAAGCGTCCTGTCGGCAATTCGAGTCTCGGGCAGATCTCTCTGGAAGATTAGCTTGACCGGAGCGTTTTCGTATTCAGTGTCGACAGTTTCTACTATCGACATTTTCTTTTCTTGCTCCAGCCCGAGAAACTCTCCGGGCTGCGGGGAATCTTCTTTCTCCATTTTCTATGTTCTTGATTAGTTCTACTAGCCTCGGACACTCGGATTCTCGACTACTTCCACTGGAGATACGACCGAAACTGATCTACCGGAAAATGACAGGATTCTGCAAATCCCGGTTCTTTGGAATCATCTTTTTCTATTGAAGCAACTCAAACGAGCCCGTCTGTACTTTGGAGTCCTCGCTCTGGACGGAGAAGTACCGTCCCAGGTCATTGGGTGAGATCCGGGACCAGCAAGAGATAGTGTCTCGGCTGAAGGAGTTTGTGAAGAAGGGGACGATGCCTCACTGCATGTTCGCCGGCCCCCCCGGGACGGGAAAGACGACCGCGGCGTTATGCCTTGCTCGAGACTTGTTTTCGGGAATCAACCAGAATGTGTTCATGGAGTTGAACGCGAGCGACGAGAGGGGTATCGACGTCGTCCGGACGACGGTGAAACAGTTCGCCGAGTATGCGACCGTCTCCTCGGCTCCGTTCAAGATTCTCGTCCTAGACGAAGCAGACAATATGACGAGTGACGCTCAGCATGCCTTGCGCCGGACGATGGAAAAATACACGGAGACCTGCAGGTTCATTCTCTGCTGCAACTACTCCGGGCGCATCATAGAACCCATCCAGTCAAGATGCGCACTATTCAGGTTCACACCGCTACCTGAGACAGAGATCATCGGGTACTTGGAGCACATTGCAAAGGGCGAGGGGTTGAAAGTCACACACGGCACTCTGAAGGCGATAGTCGACGTCTCCGAGGGAGACTTGAGGAAGGGCATCAATGCGCTGCAGGGAGCATCGTCCTTCTCAAAGGAGATCAGCGAGGAGACTGTCTACCAGGTGCTAGGGAAGGCGAAGCCCCTGGATGTTCACGAGATGATGAGCCACGCCTTGAAAGGGGATTTTCCAAGGGCGAGAGATGAGTTGAGGGGGCTGCTTGTCAAGTATGGAATCTCCGGGCAGGAGATAGTGCGGCAGATGCACTCAGAAGTTTTTCGGCTGGCCATTCCCGAGAAGAAACGGATCAGTATGATCGAAGCGATCGGTGAGACCGACTTCCGACTCGTCCAAGGCGGAGACGAGGAAGTCCAACTAAGCGCCCTCCTAGCAAAACTCTCAGCCGGAGAAGCATAGAACGACCTTCCAAAACACAGTCCTTAGATCGTCCGAGCGGGAACCCTGGACTGTCAAACATCGTCCCAAGACTACCTCTGAAGTCGCTGGAAACAAGGCGGCAGTCGAGCAAGTAATCAAATGGCTCGAATCATGGAAGGAAGGTGCCCCCGCGAAAAAGGCGGTTCTCCTCTACGGGCCTCCGGGCGTCGGCAAGACACTGATCAGCGAAGCAGTCGCAAAGGAAAGAGGTTGGGACATCGTCGAAGTCAACGCTTCCGAGAAGCGCAGCGGCGACATACTCTCAAGGATAGTCGGGCTGGCTTCAACACAAGCATCACTCTTTCAGAAAGGGCGGCTGATCCTCCTGGATGAAGTGGATGGGATCAATCTTCGCGAGGACCACGGTGCAATCCAGGCACTCGTTGGAATGATCCGGACCACATCGTACCCTGTCATTCTTACTGCGAACGACCCCTGGGACCAGAAGATTCGAGCATTGAGGGAAGTGTGTCAACTGATCGAGCTGAAGAGAATCGGGCTTCGCGATGGTCTCCCCTACCTGAAGCGAATCCTAGAGGAGGAGAAGGTCAGATTTGAAGAGGACGCTCTTAGAGCATTGATCGAAAAGGATAGTGGAGACCTCAGGTCAATCATGACCGACCTCCAAACACTCTCTGCCGGAAAACGGTCCTTGGTGCTGAGAGACATCGACTATCTCTCTAGCAGAGATCGGACCGAGAATATCTTCAAGGTCTTAGGAGTAGTCTTCAACGCGAAGACAGTGGCATATGCTAGAAGGGCATTGGGAATGTCAGAGGTTGAGCCTGACATGTTGTTCCAGTGGATCTTCGAGAACACGCCCTACCAGATCGCGAAACCCGGAGAGCTAGCTCAGGCAATGCAGACTCTTGCAGACGCGGACATGTTCTTCGCCCGCGTACGAAGAACGCAGGACTGGCACTTAGTCTCCTACGGCTACGATCTGATGACCGCGGGAGTTGCAATGTCGAAGCAAACCCCAGTGTACGGCTGGGTCCCGATGAAGTTCCCACAGCGGATCATGGCTATGTCCCGGACGAGAGGGATTCGGGAACTCCGGAAGAATCTAGGGCTACGAATCGGGTCACGGACGCACGTCTCCTCCAGACGCGCTGTCCAGCAATATTTGCCCCTACTCCGGCTATTGTACGATAATAATCCGGCCGAGTATGAAAAGACAGTAGAGTCGCTTGGGGGCAGGGGGGAGTTCGATGAATATTTCTCCGAAGGAAAGGTCGGAACAAGCAAGGCGAAAGGGAAGGCAAGGCCAAAGAGGCCTCAAAGCAAGCCCAAGTCCAAGGCTAGTGAGAAAGAATGACTAGGCACTTGTTCAGATAAGACTGGAGAATTACCGGTTTCTGATAACGAGTGCCGCGCCGATCAAGGCGATAATTGTGGAGGCAAGCTCGATCAGAAGGAGGTCTTGGAGGAGTGTACAGTTGCCGGTGACCGGATCGAAACGGCAGCCTGTCAGGGACTTGATGAAGGTGCTTTCACGTGTCCCCACGAGGGCATCTGTGACTTTTGTTGAACCGGAAATGGCGCCCATGCAACCTGCGAACATGAGGATGAACCCTAAGGTCAGCATTGCTTCTCGCATTCAGTATGTTGCTCCGTTAGAAGAGCGCTCCGAAGGTACTCGTGAAATAAAACTTGCGCCCGACCTTGATTTGCGACAATAGTGCTCCGTAGTCTCGTACCCTAGAGAATAAATGGACGAATAGAAATGATTCCGCTGAAGAAATGTCCAGACAGGCTGAAGCTCTGAAGCTCTACATTCTCCGCCACGGCGAGGCGGGCACTCATGAAGAGGACCCTGAAAAGGACGCTGTCAGACCCTTAACCGGCTCGGGCCGCAAGGAGATTGAGCGATTGGCGGAGTCGTTCAAGACGTCTCGAACCAAGTTTGACCTTATTGCCACAAGCCCGTTGAGGAGAGCCGAGGAGACGGGCATGATAGTCGCGAAGAAGCTGAAGCTTTCGAACCGATTTGAAGAATGGGACGAGTTGAAACCCACTAGTGATACGGACGCGCTTTACTCTCGTTTGTCCAAGCTGAAGAAGGGTTCCAGAGTCATGATCGTTGGGCACGAACCGCACCTTAGCGGTATGATATCTGAGGTCATTTCAGGGAAGACCGCTGTCGGTTTGGTGTTGAAGAAGGGCGCGTTAGCAAAGGTAAACGTGAATGAATTCCAACCGAAGATTTCTGGGGAGCTGGTTTGGCTGGTGACCCCCAAACTCTTGAAGAAAATGGCCGGATGATGGAATCCACGATTTGAAGGTCTCCGTCATAGACCTGGGCTACAACAGCCTCAAACTAGTCAACTACGAGGTCAAGCGCGACAAGTCATTCGCGGCATACGGACAAAAATCCATCCTGGCGAGAGTGGGTGAAGACCTAGACAAGACCGGCTTTCTCGAGGACCAGCCAGTCAAGAGAACAATCAAAGCCCTGAACGTCTTTCGTGAAATCATAGAGCTTCAACAAGTCGACCACGTCCTCCCCATCGCCACGAGCGCGGTAAGAGAGGCAGGTAACAGGGCCCCGTTCCTGAAAACTGCTCTCGTACAGACGGGTTTCGGGTTCAAAGTTCTCTCGGAAAGAGAGGAAGCTACCTACTCTTTCGCGGGCGCGAACGCGGCCCTGAACGTAGACGCCGGATTATTCTTCGACCTTGGCGGTGGAAGCCTTGAGATGGTAGTCTTCGAGAAATCAAGCATTCGAAAGCTTCTCTCAGTCCCTCTTGGAGGCTTGAGATTGACGGACTTGTTCTCAAAGGGTGACGGCAGCTTCAGCGGTAAAAGCTATGCCAGGATGAGGAAACGCGTCGCCGAACTCGTTCCAACAATGAAGGACCTGACCTCGGAGGATAAGCTTGACCTCGTCGGCGTGGGAGGCACCGTTCGCGCGTTGGCGCGGTTCGAACAGATTCGGGACGGGTACCCGCTTAACAAGCTTCACAATTACGAGATGAGCCGAAGCTCGGTAGAATCGATCCATCGCATCCTACGAACTATGAGCCTGAAAGAGATCAGAAAGATCCCAGCCATCGGCCAGGACCGAGCACGCTCAATAGTAGCTGGATCCCTAGTTGTCCAGATGCTGATGGAGACTCTCGGCTTTAACCGGCTCATTGTCAGCACGCATGGCGTTAGAGACGGAGTTCTTCGAGCATTCCTAGATGACCCAGTCGCATATCGAAAGGGTAACTTACAGTCAGTAATTCAGCGAGCTTCCAACCACAACCCTACCCCGACAGACGGCAAGCCGAGAACATCAGACGGGCTAATAGAGTCCTTCTACTCGAGAGACCTGATAACTAAGCGAGAGAGGCGAATACTTCTCCAGATCCTGCCTGAAATCCCCGACCTTCCCCTGACAAATCCTGAAACGATGTTCTACATCATACTCGAATCGGACAGTGTTCTAAGCCACCCGGACCAGATCATAATGGCACTCTCGTTGGCCCGGTCACAGGGTATGAAGAGAGCTGACTGGTTACAAGCCACATATCAGGACCTGCTGGACAAGGACGTGGAAGAGACTGTCTCAAGGATATCCTCACTCGTTAGGCTGATGGACATCTTGGAGAGAACCGGCTCGAACATCGCTCTCCGTTCCGCGGGTGGACGCAAACTCCGATGCCGGGTGGATGTTCGTAGAAAGCGGTTCCCGTGGGAGCTTCTCGAAGATGCCGTGGACGACGTGAGGGAGGCATTCTCAGTCAAGATGAACATACATGGCTAATGAGGCTAAGTCGATCGAAATGATCACTCCACGGTCGTACGCGAAAAACCTGGAAAAGTCCCAGAAGGAATTCTCGAAGAGACTCCGAGACTATCTCAAAGATCCAAAGGAGGAGAACGTCCACGACCTGCGAACTTCACTCCGGAGGGTGATCGCAGTCACGGACATACTCCCGGGGAAGATTCGGAGGAAGGGAAAGTCGCAGGATCGCATTGGCGACTATCAGAAGCTACTCAAATTGAACGCTAGGGTCCGAGACACGGACATCATACTCTCCAAGATTGCATCGTACGAGGGAGACAACGATCTCTCTCAGCTGGTGAAAAAACTTGAGAAGAACCGTGAATCCGAATTGAAAGAAGCGCAAAAGTTCGCGGCTTCTTTCGATCGAGATGACGAGTTTGAGGTTCGACCAAACGAACTCCCTCCTTCAGCTTTGAAAAAGAGATTCTCAAAGATCGTCGAGAGACTGGGGGCGAAGGTGGACGAACGCCTCCCGACTGTATTGAAACAACCAGAGAAGAAGGAGGAACTTCACAGGCTGAGAGAAGACTCACGAAGGCTCAGGTACACCCTTGAACTGGACGATTCCCAAGAATCTGAAAAGATTAAGGTCCTAGAGTCGTGGCAGGACGTTCTTGGAGCGATTCACGATACGGACATTTTCACCGCTTACTTCAAGGGAGCCAGCAAGAAAGCTGAGAAGATAGGGGACCTGGTCGCGCGTGAAACGAAGAGCCGAGAAGACAACTACGAACGGTTTCGCAGCGTTGCGAGAGAAACTCCTAGCTTCAAGGGAATCGGCTAGTTAGGGAGACTCATCAGCCATTCGCCCTTTGTCAGCGTCGTAGGCTCCATCGAGTACTCGTCAACAAGATAGCTAGCTATCGCAGCAACATCTGCAACACTTCGCTTCTCACAATCCATGGTGGGCGCGTTTAGCACATCTCCAATCTCCATCTGGTAAAGCTCGTGCCCGCGATGTGTAGTTCGGTCGATCGCGATGCCATACTCAGTATGGCCGCCTACACTTTCAACCATGAAGTATTTTCTTTTCCTCTGAAGTGTCCTCGAAGGCTGCCTCAGAAGAGTAGGTTGGGCTGGCTCGACTGATTCGCGGCGTCTGATCACGTTGCCTAACTGATACGGGTCCTCGGCGACCTCCAATTCTTCCCGTACTGTTAGAAACTGTGTTTGTCGCTTTGGCTCAATCCGGACGTAATCATTGGAGGGCGTTAACACGTACTGGTGTAGTCTGCTCGTCTCGATAACCTTGGGGTAATCTCCTGAGAGTCTGAAACCGTGAACCTTCCCCTCGGACATGTCATCCCTAAGCTCGTGAAAAACGTCTTGCCCGTCGCTTTCCAGAGCAACCTTGGACTCTATCTCCGTGTCGTGCCTTGGAATCTTGTACGCTTCCCCGATTCTTTTCAATTGGTCATCGATCAGGTTGAATGTTGTCGCCTTCTTGGAGATGCCATGGTAAGCGCCGTGAGTCCTCAGCATATGATCGAGGTCGGTCGCAAGCCTCGAGCCCGTGCGGTGAGGAGGAACCTTCAACTCAACAATGGCGTGGTCAGCTTTGCCAAGCATTTTACCAGTTGTGTCGCCTGTAAACTTATAGAAGCGGAGGTCCTCGTCGACAGTGACACGGATTCCACGCTGGTTCTCTAGGAAGTGGTTCCGGACATAGCTCGCGGCAGAATACGGAGCGAGCTTGTGAGGGACCTGAACCCCACCCAACCTCTTGATTTTTCCGACCCTCTCGATTATCTCCTTGAGGCTCAGCCCGTCGTCGCGCCGCTTGTACCTGATGAACCGCCCATTGACGGATTTTGTCGTCTTGAACTCGAATATCCATTTGCCATGTTTGTCGAGACGGAACGGGCTCTTGAGAGGCCTGTTCTCATATCGTCTTGCGCGAATCGAGTAGGTAAATGGGACCTCGTGTTCGCTGTTGTTGAAGTAGAGAGTCTGATTGTAAGGGTCGGGGAAGATGTTACGATTCATCGACTCTGACAGTGCCCTCCGTATCTTCGGAGCCTTAGCTGGGTCGACGTAATATCGGATCTCGGCCCGTGTCTGGTTGTTTACTGCTTGCACTGCAAATCACTGGGGCGCGAGCGCTTTCGCTCAGGCCACTTGCAATACGAAGGTGTCCAGTTTTTATGAACTTTGCGACCTAGAGGATTTCTCAGGAATTAAGTAGCAATTCCTGT
>JACXTT010009820.1_pt1 | contig 13021 bp, 9 predicted proteins | sample 9270951 | NCBI WGS metagenome assembly JACXTT01 (sample SAMN15532306, study PRJNA645909) | rock metagenome | isolation source: weathered quartz diorite | place: Puerto Rico | collected 2017-06-21 | reverse complement strand
TGCGGGAAGCTCGGGTTGGTGGAGGTCACGGCGGACTCGAACTGGTGCACGGCTGGGCGCGCAACGGCCGACTCGGAAGGCTCCACTGGAGCCTTGCTCGCTGTGGCTACCCGCCCGCCGTCGCTTCTCGGCGGCTCAACTCCGCCTCTATGGTTGGTTCCGTCGGGTGAATGCGAAAAGACCGGAGCAGTTTTGCTCCGGTCTTTTTGGTGGCTGGAGGCGGACTCGAACCGCCGACCTAGGGATTATGAGACCCTCGCTCTAACCACCTGAGCTACCCAGCCGGGAGCGAATAGTTTATCGCGAAGGGCTGGGTTGCTCAATGGTTCGTTTCAGGCTCGAGCCTCGGCCAGGGTTTTCTTGCGTTGCTCGATGACGCGCTCGGCCTCTTTACCTTCAAGCTCCTGGTACTTGTGGAAGGTCCAGGTGAAGGTGCCGATGCCCTGGGTGAGGGAGCGGAGCTCGGTGATGAGGTCCTTCATTTCCGTCTGAGGCAGGCGGGCGGAGACCGTATCCCATCCCTTCCACCCTTCGCGCTGGTCGAAGCCCAGGATCTGGCCGCTGCGCCGGCTGCTGATCATCCGCTGCACCTTTGGGGTGTGCTCGCTGGGGGCGTGGATTTGAAGTTCGAGGATGGGCTCAAGCAGCACAGGGCTGCATTTCGGCATGGCCTCGCTGAAGGCGATGCGCGCGGCTTGTTGGAAGGCCGCGTCCGAGCTATCGACTGTGTGGTAGCTGCCATGGGTGAGCACGGCTTTGAAGTCCACCAGCTGGAAACCCAGGGGGCCGTGTTTGGAGGCCTCGCGAATGCCCTTTTCCACCGAGGAGAAGTACTGGCGAGGGATGACGCCGCCGACCACCGTCTCTTCAAAAACGTAGCTTGAGCCGCGGGGTAGGGGGGAGAAATCCACGTTCACATCGCCGAAGGCGCCATGGCCGCCGCTCTGGTGTTTGAAACGTCCATGTTGACTGACGGATTTGCGGATGGTCTCCCGATATGGCACTTGAGGCGCATCCGTCTTGACCTCAAGCCCAAAGCGGCTCTTGAGGCGGTCGAGCGCATTGCGGAGATGGATCTCGCCTTGGCCCCAGAGGATCTGCTCATGACTCTCCGCGATGAGCTCCACTTGAAGGCTTGGATCTTCTTCCGCCAGCTTGCCGAGGGCCGTACTCAGCTTGACCTCGTCTCCGTTCTTGGTGGCCTTCAGGCTCAGGCCTGCCACGGGCTGGAGCAGATCAACCCAAGGCAACTCCTCCACCCCTGCAGCACCGATGCCCTGACCAGTGGAGAGGTGGTCGAGATGTCCCAGAGCGACGACTTCACCAGGACCCGCCTTGGATTGTTTTGCCTGCTGGGCACCAAAGAGACGGTACACACCCGCGAGGCGCATGCCGCCGAGGCTCTGGCCGTCAGCCACTTCGCTGCGCCAGACCCGAGAGAAGCTGAGTTTGCCGACGTGGGGAGCATGGAGCGTCTTGAAGGACTGAGCGAGGAATCCCTCTCCTTTAGGGAGGTTCAGCCGTTGGGCGGTCACCCCCACCGCAGGCGCCTCTTCTTTCAAGAACTGCCAGAGCCTTTGAACGCCGTGGTCCTGCTCGCCGCTGCCGAAGAAGACATCCACCAGCAGGTCCTCGGCCAGATCCTTCCGAAGGTCGTTGAGGATTTCTTCCGTGGGGGGATTCACTTCCTCTAAGAGTTCCTCCAGCAGATGATCGTCGTGATCAGCTAAGCGCTCCAACAATTCTCGGCGGGCGTCTCCCTCTTCCGATTTCACCGATTCGGGAAGCTGTGCGAGGGCCGCATCTTCGTGATTCTTGTAGCCGTAGGCCGTCTCACTGACCAGATCCACGAACCCCGTGATGTTCTCGCCGTCCTTGAGCGGGACTTCTCGGAGCACCAAGGGGCGGTCGCTGAAAGACTGCAGCGCAGCCAAGGTATCTCTGAGGCGCGCGCCAGCGCCAGGCAGGTCCACCTTGTGGATGAATATGGCGTGAGGAACGCCTCGACCATCCAGAGCTTGAAGCACCGGCGCCGCAGCCGCGGCCCGGCCAGGATCCGCTTCCACCACCACGATGGCGATATCGGCCACCATGAGTCCATGGAGGGCTTCCTGGGAGAATTCCACAGAGCCCGGGCAATCAATGAGGGTCCAGTTATCCCCCTGGTAGTCAAAGGATGCGACTCCGAGCTCCACGCCCATTCCCCGGGCTTTGGCTTCCATGGAGGCGTCTCCGACGGTGTTGCGCTCTTTCGCGGTTCCCTTCTTCGGGATGGCCCCAGCGGCGTGGAGAAGGGCTTCCATCAAAGCCGTCTTGCCGCTGAGGGATGGGCCAACCAGTGCAGCCACCCGGGACATTGGGTTACTTGTGCCATTCATGCGCGAACCCCCTTTATGACGTTGTGTTGAAGCGCTGAGATCTTGCTCCCACTTCACGGAAGCAGCAACCCCCCACTGGAATCTGTGACCAAGTGCCGTTTACACTTCAATTGGCCCTGTAGCTCAGCGGTCAGAGCTGGCGGCTCATAACCGCTTGGTCGTGGGTTCGAACCCCACCGGGGCCACCATCCGTCTGATGTATCCATGATCCGTCGCTTCAATGGATCATCCCTTCATTCGTGCCTCGTCCACCCAGATCGAAGGCGAGGAGTTGGGAAAGCCGATCGACCATGGTGGGAAGATCCTGGGATTCGAGGAGGAATTGCTTCTCCACGGGATCGAATTCCAAGGCCATCGCCAATGTGCACACGCGGGCCTCGTCTTCGAGGGGAAGATCCAACAACTCCGACATGGGCAGCTCCATGTCGTGCTTCTTGGCGTAACGCTGGAGATCTGCGAGGAGCTTTTGGCGGACCTCATCCGCCAGGACTTTGGAATGGTCGAACGACAGCAGTTCTATCCGAGCCTGCCGGTAGCTCTCCTCAGAATGGGTTTCTTCGGTGAGACGGCAAATGCCCATCCCTTGGACAAGCAAGTTCCAGCGCCCGTCTTGGATCGGCTCAGCGCGGACGATCCTCGCAAGAGAGCCGACCATGTGCAGGCTTGGACGATCTGCCGGATCGGTGGTAACGGGCTCCTTGGCCAGGACGAGTACAAAATGCTGATGGGAGATCAGGACATCCTTCACCAGCTGCCGGTACCGGGGCTCAAAGATATGGAGCGGCAGGAAGGTGTGCGGGAACAACGCCACCTGGCTGAGCGGAAAGAGAGGTAGAACGGCTGGTAGCATGGATCCCTGTAACCCATTGCATCGGAGCGTGCGTGACGTCCCATGAAAATGCACCTGGTCCCACGGTGTCCTTGATCCAACAGACCGGTGGAGGCGTGATCGACGCCACTCACTCCGCGTTAAAGGCGCTTGCGGAAGGATGGGATGCGACGTTGGTGCAGGATTGGTGCGCTGCGATCCTCGCTCGAAAGGGGCGGATCGTGCTCACGGGGATGGGGAAATCCGGGCTCATCGCGCAGAAAATCTCAGCCACCCTTGCGAGCACCGGCTCTCCGAGCTTCTTCCTTCATCCCGCAGAGGCCCTTCACGGGGACCTAGGTATGGTGACGCAGGAAGACGCCGTCATTGCGCTCTCCAACAGCGGTGAAAGTGAGGAGATCGTTCGCTTGCTTCCAAGCCTGCTTCGCCTTGGTGTGCCCTTGGCGGCCATTACAAGCAAGCGAGAGAGCAGTTTAGGTCGGTCTTCTAAATGGTGCTTTACCTATGGATTGCCTTCTGGAGAAGGTTGCCCCTTAGAGTTGGCTCCTATGGCCAGCACCACCCTTCAGCTCGTGTGGGGGGATTTGCTTGCGGCAGCCCTTATGGAGGCTCGCGGGTTTACCCGTGAGGGATTCGCCCTTAATCATCCCGCCGGAGCTTTGGGGGCTAAGCTCATGAAAGTGGGCGATATCATGAGAAAAGAATGGCCAAGCGTCCAAGGCGCCAGCAACCTGGTGCAGGTCCTTCAGGCCATGACGAATGGACGTATGGGGATGACCACGGTCATGGAAGAAGGCCGTTTGGTAGGGCTGGTGACTGATGGCGATATCCGCCGGGGCCTCGAGCGGGCTCAGTCCACAGGGAAGAATCCATTGGACCTCCAGGCGAATGACTTCATGAGTCGATCTCCCATTACGATTTCAGAACAGACCCTCGCCTTAGAGGCCGCCAACCTCATGGAGTCTCGAAAGATCACCTTCCTGGTGGTGGGGGAGGATGCTCGACCCAAAGGCATCCTCCACATTCACGATCTGTTGAGCACAAAGGTTTTGTAGAAGTGTGGGTCTGAATACTAGGTTACATAATATACATTATCGAAAGTTGCAAAACCCGTGTTGAACCGATTCTCCGGCTACGTTCTCCGCCGTTGGGCCGCCCCCCTCTTTGGGGCCCTGTTCTTCTATGGCTGCCTGATGGTGGCCCAAAACATGGTGGTCTTCAGCCGGGAGATCTTCGAACAAGGCGCTCCCCTCCGCTGGCTGCTACCCCTCTTGGCCACGGCTCTACCCGAGATCCTTGGATTAGTGCTTCCCATGGCAGCTGTCTTGGGCGGCCTCATGGGCACTCAGGCATTGATGGAAGGTTCAGAGCTCACCGCCGCCCAAGGATTGGGCGTGGGACCTAGCTCCTGGTTGCGGCCCTATGCGCTACTTTCATCCTTGTTGGTCGGCTTGGCGCTCCTGAACGCCCACGTGGTGGTGCCCGCCTCCATGCATCTCCAGCAGACCCTCCGCGAGCGCATGACCCAGGAAGCGAAGGCTCGGATGCTCCGCCCAGGCGGTCAGCCTTGGATCCCGCCCAAGGGTTCCGATAGCGCCCTCTGGGCCGATGCTGGGGGGCGACTGCATGTGATGGAGGCCGGCCCCAGCGGCGTAAGGCACGTGGTGGCGGACGAGTTCTCCTACAACCTCGGCGCCTCTCCTGACGGCTCCTGGAGTCTTCATATTGAATTGAAGAATTTGAAGGGAGTTATCGTCGGTGTCAAAGGGGATTCCGTACTGCATCTGGACCAGTCCAGTCAGATCATGGATTACCGCATGCCTCCTGCGCCGCGGCTTCTGACGACCACTCCTTATCGATACCTCCAAACCCAAGAGCTCTTGAGCAAAGGCAATGGCGAAGCGCTCGTGGAATGGCAGAAGCGTTTCTCCCTGCCTCTAGCTGCCGGAGCCCTTCTGCTGGTCGGTATCGCCCTTGGGTTTGGCCATCCTCGGTTCCATCGCGGTGGCGCTGTGCTGAAAAGCATGGGAGTGATCGTCCTCTATTACATCCTCGCTCGCAGTCTTGAGGGCGCATTGCAAGGTGGCCGGACCTGGGCCCTCTGCGCACTCCTCACCCTGCCCCTGCTCTTCTTCGCTTGGGGAGCCTGGCTTTTCCGTATCCGCCTGAGGCCTCATCATTCCGCGCCCTTGACGCGAGGGTTGGGCTACAGGCTCAAGCGGGTTACACACCGTTTTTCTGGAGCTTTCGAGGGACTGAAGAATCGAGTGGAAGTTGTTGAAGAAAAAATACATGGCCATGGTTCAGATCACGGAGTACTGGAGCGCTGGGCTGGCTGGGCTTGGGTGCGTCAATGGGCTGCGGCCTTGGGGAGCCTTTGCGTCTTGGTGCTGCTGGTGGAGTACGCCAACCTCGCCAGTGATCTCTCTGATAACCATCTTTCTTTCTTTGTGTTTCTGAATTATTTCTTCTGGAAGCTGCCAACCCTTTTGCCCCTGCTCTTGCCCGTTTCTTTCCTTCTGGGATCCGTTCTGGCTCTTTCGGAATGGGGCATCACTCAGGAGTGGGTGGGCCTCCGGGCGGGCGGCGTCAGTCTTGTGCGATTGCTTTGGTCTCTCCGTTGGGCTTGGGGAACTGTTCTGGGAGGTACTGCAGCCCTCCAGATCCTGCTCGCTCCCATTGCCAATCAGAAAGCGCGCGAAGGCTGGCATCGTATCGTCAACCGCCCCTATTCCTCTCAGGTGAAGCCCTGGCTTTACTTGGGGAACACGGGTGTGCTTTGGCATTTGCAAGGCAATGATCGGTGGGGTTTTCCCCTGAAGACGCCAGGAGAAGCCCCCGTTCTGTTGCACTGGACGAGGGGCGATGCCTTTAGTGATGCGCTCCCTTGGGGACGGGGACGAATGGTTCAGGGGCCGGCTGGCTCCGAATTGTTTCCCTCTGAGAGCCTTCGAAGGGCCGCGGAAGCAGAGGATGCCTCCACGCCTGATCTCATCCAGTGGCAGCGTTGGGCGCCGGATCCTGAGCGCGCCTACCTGCTGTGGTCCCGATTGCTCGGCTGGCTTGCAGGCCCCGTGCTGTTGGCAGCTTCGCTTTCCTTCACCTTCCCGAAGCCTCGCCAAGGAAGGGGCTCGGCGCTCGGCCTAAGTCTGGTTGTGGCTCTTCTTTATATGGGGCTGCAGGCCCTTTTTGGTGGCGCGGCTCGGGCCGCCGAGTTGCCCGCGGCCTGGGGTGTGTTGGCCCCCTACCTCCTGCTTTTCGGATTTTTCCTTCTGAGAATGCGGCGCCTGAGAACGTAACAACTGCGGACGAAGGAGCCCTTCCAGCTTTATTCTGGAAGGTCATGGCCGCCGAATCTCGCCTTCCACTTCAGCCCATCCGCCGCACCATCCAGGTGGGGCTGTTGGTGCTGTGGTGCGCCACGCCCTGGCTGGGCTGGTTCCGAATGGATATTCAGGATCAGACCGTGACCTATTTCGGGTCGTCCTACCCCATGCAGATGCCCTACATCCTGGGGCTCATCATCCCCTTTGTGATCACGGTGTGGGCCTTGGCCGCGCTGAGCTACTTGAAGGGCCGCGTCTTTTGCGGATGGGCGTGCCCCTACGGCACCTGCGTTGAACTGTTTGACGGACTTCGCACCGCGCTTTGGAAAGGCACCCATCGCAAGGTAGCTACCTGGATGCGGCGATCCGCCTTCCATCTTTGGGGGCTGAGAGTTGCTGCCCTACTGACGATCGTGGCGGGTCCCTTTGTGTTGGCGCTGAGCCTGGCGGCCTACCTTTGGGCACCGGAGAAGATCTTGACCACGCTGCGTCAGCCTTGGGGACAGGGAGGCACCATTCAGACGGCCCTGTGGGCTTGGATCGGACTGGTTTGGTTGGTAAGCCTGTTGGCGGGCCTCGTCGTTCGTTTTCATTTCTGCCGCTACGTCTGCATCTACGGCATGGGCCAGGCGATGGCAGCCTCCTCTGCAAACCCGAAGAAGATCCTGCGTCCCAGGTTCCTTCCTGCATCTACGGATGCCTGTGCCGGTTGCCAAGCCTGCCTGAAAGCCTGCTTCGTGGATCTCGACCCTCGTGAAAAGCACCTGCAGCTTGGTTTCGCCAGTGGTTGCTTCAACTGCGGCGACTGCATCGATATGTGCAATACCGTTCAGGCCCATCGCGGGAACGATGCATTGCTCTCCTTCAAATCGGGAGGCAAGCGATGAGCGATAGCCTTCTCGAACGGGCCCTCGCGCCCTTGAAAGCCCATCCCACGCTGAAGCCGGGCGATCGCATCGTCGCGGCCATGAGCGGTGGTGTGGATAGCTCAGTCATGGCCGCGCTGCTCCATCGCGCAGGTTATGAGGTGGTGGGGATTTCCATGCAGCTCTTCGACAAGGGGCATCAGGATGCCGAAGGCCGATGCTGCACCCTGGACGATTTCCAGGATGCGCGGCGGGTGGCCTACGAACAGGGTTTCTCCCACTTCGTGGTGGATTTCGAAGCTCGATTCCGCGACACCGTCATCGAGGATTTCATCGAAGGCTACTTGGCCGGCGGCACGCCGAGCCCCTGCATCCGATGCAACCAGCACGTGAAGTTCGCCACCCTTCTTGAACGCGCAGACGCGCTTGGCGCCCCCTTTGTGGCCACTGGACATTACGCGCGCATCCATTGGGATGGCAGCCGTTGGCGACTCTTTAAGGCCGAGGATCTCGCCAAGGATCAAAGCTACTTCCTCTTCAATCACACGCAGGCCACCCTGCAGCGCACCCTCTTTCCCCTGGCCCATCTCACCAAGCCTGAAGTTCGGGAGTTGGGGCGGGCCTTGGGCCTGCATCTTTCCGAGAAGCCCGAAAGCCAGGAAGTCTGCTTCGTTCCCGGGCGCTATGACGCTTTCATCGAATCCCAGGGCCGCGCGCCTGCTGATGCCGAAGGCGAGATCCGCCTGCTGGATGGTCAAGTGCTCGGCAAGCATCAGGGCACTTGGCGCTACACCATCGGCCAGCGCAAGGGTCTGGGCGTCGCGTGGAAGGAGCCCCTCTACGTGGTGAAGCTGGATCGCGCTTCCAATACTGTGTGGGTGGGGCCCGAAACCGAGTTGGAAGGCACCCGTCTAGAAGCCGGAGAGATGTCCTGGGTGGATGAAGCGCCCGTACATCCTCTGCCCTGCTTTGCGAAAATCCGAAGTCGCAGCGTGGAGACGGAAGCGCTGGTGATCCCTCTGGAGGATCGCCGCACCCAAGTCACCTTCTTCTCGCCGCAACGTGCCATTGCCCCCGGTCAGGCCGTGGTCTTCTACCGTGAGGATGAAGTCCTCGGGGGTGGATGGATTCAAAAGGATCTGAGCCAATCCTAAATTGCTACGACCTTCTGCCGATACGTGTTGACAAAGGATGAGGTTAGGCAGGTAGGATCTTCAGATCTCCCCAAGGCGCCGTCGCCAAGTTGGTCTAAGGCAGCAGACCGCAACTCTGCTATCGGTGGTTCGAATCCATCCCGGCGCCTCCATCTCTCACCGATGCGATTGTCGTAAGGGACCGCATCGGTCGAGAAGAAATGTCCCCGTTGAGACGCAAAAAAGCCCCCGAGGTTTCGGGGGCTCTAAACTGGAGGCGCCGGTCAGGATCGAACTGACGAGTACGGGATTTGCAGTCCCGGGCCTTACCACTTGGCGACGGCGCCTTGCGTTGTTCAGGAACTTTGAAAGACACCGGGCCGCGAACGCGGCCCGGTGTGGTGGAGCGGGTGATGGGATTTGAACCCACGACTTCAACCTTGGCAAGGTTGCACTCTACCACTGAGTTACACCCGCGTTAACATTGATCTTAGCACCCCCGTAGAACCGGTCAACCGTCTTTTTCACTCCGACATGTCGGGCAGAGGCCAAACAGCATGAGCTTGTGCCGGGTGATGCGAAATCCGCTCTGACGTTCCATGGCCGCAAGGCTGCTTTCGAGGCCACAGCCTTCCACTTCGACCACCCGTCCGCAGGTCTCGCACTGCATGTGGTGATGGTGGTGGCCGGTGTGGCATCGCACGAAGCGCATCACCTGATCTTCGCCCATGATGCTTTCAGCCCAGCCCTCGGCGACAAACCGCTCTAGGTTGCGGTAGATCGTAGGCAGGCCGCTGCGCCGCTCGTTCATGCGGGCATGAATCTCTTCCACGGTCAGTGGCCGATCTGAGCCCTGGAGCACATCGAGAATGGCCTCACGCGGAAGGGTCTTTCGCAGACCTGCCGCGCGAAGGGACGGGAGCTTTTGTTCCATCCCTCCAGCATGCCAAAGACGGGGCACGGATTTGGGCCTTTTGTCGGAACCGCCGCTTGGCCCATGCTGGCCTCATGCTTCAGCGAACCCTGGCGAAGCTTTCCCCCAAAGCGACTGCGCCGCCCTTCCTTCCCCTGGCTTTCCGGCTGACGGCGAGCCTGGGTCTGCTCGTGTTGCAAATCGGCCTGCCTGAGGAATTGCGCCCCATCTCCCACGGGGAATGGCTCTACCTCTCAGCCCTGCTCTTCTTCTTTCTGGAAGCTTTGTTCGAAGCGGAGTTCCGTCGGAAGCGCCGCGGTGCCCTATTGGCGACACCAGATGTCATGGGCGTGCGGTGGAACCTCTTCCTGGATCTCCTCCTCGTCAGTCTGTTGGTGGCCTACCAGGGCATCGAGCAGGAGCGGTTCGCCAGCTTGTATCTCTTCCCCGTGCTGTCCTCGGCCTTCTTCGTTGGTACCGTCGATATCTTGGGCACGGGGCTCATTGCCACGGTCCTGCACGCAGGGTTGGTGCTGGCGTTCTCCTTCGGATGGATTCCGCCCTTCGGCAACTCCGGCACGGGAATGGATGCGCATCACCGCCTGGTGGTGATCGCTGTAACGGCGCTGCAAGTGCTTATCGCCACACTGGTGATGACCTTCCTGCGTCGGGGCATGGAGCGTCTCCGCAGAGATTTGAAGGAGAGCGAAGCCACAGTCGATCAGCTGGCGGAGCTGCACGGCCGGGTGGTCGCATCCATGGGCTCAGGCCTGATCACGCTGGATAGCGACCATCGCATCACCTCCGCGAATCCCGCGGCGGAAACCATTCTTCGGGGCCCAGTAACAACAGGAAAGCCGCTCTCCGATTATCTTCCCCTCAGTTTTGAGGATGTCGGAAGCCTGCTGCCCGAGCCACGGTTTGAACTGGAGTTCCCTACTCGGGAGGGCCTGCGCATCCTCGGTGGACACCTCGCGCCGCTGCAGCAAACGGATGGCACGCCGAGGGGCTTCCTGTTGTTGTTCCAGGACCTCACAGAGCTCAAGACGTTGGAATCCCGCACCCGCATCGCCGAGCGGCTGGCGGCAGTGGGTGGGCTCACTGCGGGGCTGGCTCACGAGCTCCGCAATCCACTAGCTTCCATCATGGGTTGCGTGCAACTGCTCAAGCAGGGGCAGCACCCAGGCGCCCAAGAGCGGGTCCTCGGCATCCTGCAGCGGGAATCGGGCCGAGTGAATGAGATCGTCGCCCACTTCCTCGATTTCTCCGATCCCAAGGACCCGAGGATGGAGCGTCTACCCGTCCCTCGGCTGCTGGAGGAAGTCCAGGCCAGCTGGGAGACCGACCCGCGCACTCAGGGCCTCCCCTTGTGCGTACAGACGCCCGTCCCTCCCATCGCCTTGGAGGCGGATCCCACGTTGATCCACCGCATCCTCACCAACCTGCTCAGCAACGCCCGCAAAGCCGTCGCCGAGGTGGACTCGCCGGAGGTCTCCATCGGCTGGCAGCAACTGGGCGGGCGCCTCAGGCTATGGGTGGAGGACAACGGCGTGGGGATGGAGCCGGCCCAGGTGGCCACCCTCTTCGTTCCCTTCGTAAGCGGGTTCCAGGAGGGGTCGGGACTGGGCATGAGCTTGGTGTATCAAGGCGTTCAGCGCATGGGCTGGGAAGTGCGGGTAGAGAGCGAGCCTGGTCAGGGGACTCGGATCACCCTGGAAATGCCCTGGCTTCCCCTCAATCCTTGAGCCCCCTTTCCGGGTCTGCCATCCTGGACGCAACGCCCCCCCGGCTTATTTCTTCTCAGTCCAGGCTGAAGGGCCTCGCCATCTTTGCCGATGGTGTAGGTACATCTCCCGGTGTTCCAAGGTCCCCATGAACCGCAAGCTCATTCGTCCCAATTTCGCTGAAATCAAGGAGAAGGCAGGACACGTGCCTCGCGCCGCAGGCCCGACTGAATCCATTACGGCGGCGCCCTCCCCCATTGGGCCCGGCGGAACTCCGAATCCCATGGCGGACTTGAATGCACCGATGGCGCCCCAGGGCGGGGGCAGCCCTCGGCGCAAGATCGCGCCGCCGGAGCAGATCAACGCGGAGAGTTTCTACTACCTCAAGCAGATGCAGACCAAGACTCCGGTGGTGGTCGTGCTGCTGAACGACGAAAAAGTGAGAGGCGTCATCGAGTGGTACGACAAGCATTGCCTCAAGATCAATCGCATCAAGGAGCCCAACCTCCTCGTGCCCAAGCACAACATCAAATACATCTACAAGCAGGAAGAAGAGCCGCGCATCCGGCGCACCCGCACGGGCAACAAGAAGGAGGAGCCCGCAGGTCCCGAGGTGGATTTGCAGCTCTACGAGTGAGCCATGGTTGACGCGCCAGCGCGCCGCCCCAGGATCCTGATCACCCTCGGCGATCCCTGCGGCATCGGTCCGGAACTGCTTCTCGCGACGCTCACGGCCATCCGCCGCTGGGCGGATGTCATCGTCGTGGGTGCGGAAGCAGGTGTGGATCTGCTCGAACCAACCTTCGCCAAGCGCGTGCAGTGGCGTTGGGGGGAATTGCCCTTCCCTGCCCCCGCGGGATGGAAGGGCGAGGCCCACGGCCTCTGGACCACCCAAGGCACCTGGGAACAACCTCAGGCCCAGGGCTGTGCGCTGTGGCTGGATCCCACGCCCGATATCGAGAAAGAGCGGCTCACCCTCGGAGAAGGCAGCGCCCTGTCGGGCCGCGCCGCGTATGAAGCCGTGCGTGAAGGCGCCCAGCTGGTTATGTCCGGCTTCGCCGACGCCATGGTCACCCTGCCTCTTTCTAAAGCCGCGGTGCATTCGGCAGGACACGACATTCCTGGCCATACAGAGTTTCTACAGACGCTCTCGGGTTCTCCCATCACCCGCATGGCCTTCGTAAGCCCCAGCCTTTCCGTGGTGCTCCACACCGTGCACCAAAGCCTGCGTTCCGTGTTGGAATCCGTGGATACCGAATCCGTAGCGGAAACGCTCAGCTTCGCGGCTGATCGATTCATCCAGCTGACGGGCAAGCTCGATCTCCGAGTCGCGCTGTGCGCGTTGAACCCTCATGCGGGTGAGAACGGCGCCTTTGGAGACGAAGAGGTTCAGCTGCAAGAAGCCCTCACGCTGGCAGAGGCATCCTTTCTGGATTTCAATCTGCCTGAGGGTGCGGATTCACCCTTCTCATCATTGGCCTCGCCCTTCGAGCCGGGTGCCGCGCTTCCCGAAGGTTGGGAGATCTACCCTGCGGCGCCCACGGGGTTCAAGGGATTCAGCGGCGGGCGGGATATCGAGATCATCTCGAGCAAGACCCACGGCCTCAAGGCCCGCAAGCCAGCTCCCCGCTTTTACGGCCCGCTCCCGGCGGACAGCGTGTTCCATCGTGCGGTTCGAGGAGAGTTCGATCTCGTGATCGCCCTTTATCACGACCAAGGGCTCATTCCCATGAAGGTGCTAGAGCCGAGCCGCGCGGTGAACCTCACTCTTGGGCTGCCCTTCATCCGCACCAGTCCCGATCATGGAACAGCCTTCGACAAAGCGGGAAAGTGGGTCGCGGACCCGGTCAAC
>JACXTT010009819.1_pt1 | contig 13022 bp, 13 predicted proteins | sample 9270951 | NCBI WGS metagenome assembly JACXTT01 (sample SAMN15532306, study PRJNA645909) | rock metagenome | isolation source: weathered quartz diorite | place: Puerto Rico | collected 2017-06-21 | reverse complement strand
ATCTTGGCTTCCAGCCCTCCCAACTCATCCCAGGTCTTGGCCTTCCCCGCGAAAAGGTCGGTGATCTGCTTCGTCGTGACGTCCGTGACCCGGTTGGAGGCGTTCACCATGACGGCGATCCCTTCCCAGCCGACCACCGTGCCGGTCCAATTTTTCTCTTGGGGCTTGAGGGTTCTCCCCAAGACCGCAATGTCCGCCGAACCGTCGGCCAGCGCCGCCAGCGGCTCGACGCCTTCCGTCGCCGCGAACCGGGTGCGGACCCTGGGATTCAACTTCTCGAATTTTACGGCCGCCCTCTCGAAAATACCCTGCTCCCGCCCGGTCACGAACAGATTCAGCTTGCCGCTGAGGTCCGAGGCCGCCTCGGCGGACGAACCCCCCGCCAGCCCAAATAGGATTGCGAAAATCGAGATCACGCGCGAACGCATACGATACTCTCCTTCCAGTGTACGTTCATCAACCGTGTGGCGCCGATAATACCACAGACCCTGTAGAGCTACCACCGCAGGGCCGGCGTAGCGGGTCTGCGCTGAAAGAGCTTGATCAGCACGAGTCCCGCGGCAAATCCGCCGATGTGGGCGAACCAGGCGACCCCGCCGCCCAGCCCTCCCCAGCTGAAGGCCCCGTTGATGACCTGCATCGCGATCCAGAACCCCAGAACCACGACAGCCGGCACGTACACCAGGCGCGTGAAGAAGCCGAGCGGAATGAGCACCAGCACGCGCACTTGGGGAAACAGCAAGAGGTACGCGCCCAGTACGCCCGAAATCGCGCCGCTCGCCCCGATCATGGGCACCGTGGACTCCGGCGCCGTGAAGGCATGCCCGAACATGGCCGCCACGCCACAAAGGATGTAGAACAGGATGAACCGCACGTGGCCCATGACGTCCTCGATGTTGTTGCCGAAAATCCAGAGATACAGCATGTTGCCGCCCAGATGCATGAGATTCGCGTGGAGAAACATCGCGGTCAGCACGGCCAGGGACGGCGGCACCCCCGGATCGCCTACCACCGTGCCCGGCCGGAACCATTCGGCCGGCACCGCCGCAAAGGACGCAATGAATCGCTCCTCGGCCGGGCCCAGAGAGATCTGATAGAGATAGACCAGGCAATTCAGGACGATGAGCGCCACCGTGACGACCGGTGTCATGGTTGTGGGATTCTCGTCCCGTAGAGGAATCATGTCTATTCCTTCTCCGGAGCGCTCGGTCGGGCTTTGAGGCTCGGCGCTTTCACCCCCAGCGCGCGCTTGGACAGGACCATGTAGCTGCGAACGCCGAAAACGCCCGTCGCTTTCAGACCGGACTCGGACTGAAGCCGCACCACGGCCGCGCGCGTGGGGGAATCATACACCCCGGTCACGGCTCCTCTGAGCAGTCCCTGCTTCTTGAGCGCCTGCTGAAGCGCCGTCACCGCCGGGCCTTTGTCCTTCCGAACCCGCAACGGAACCGTGATGCCGGGCAAGCCTTTCCATACGATGAGCGCTTCTCCAGCGGCGCGCAAAGGCAGGTCCGACCGGCTCACGACCCGCCGGCCCATCAGGGGATCAAGGATCACAGCCTCCGTCGCATTCAGACCCGCCAGTGCGACGGTGTACCGGAAATCCTCGGGAGTTTCCTTCCAGTCGAGCAGGCAGGGGTAATCGAGACGCTCCAGCAGACCCCAGTCGACCGGCAGCCTGGCCGATCGCAGGCCGGACTGTGTGATCAATCGGGCGGGATCCCGACCTGCCAGCTTTTCAGCCGTGGCGGATCGAAAGAATCCCCACATCTGCAACAGCGAGAGCGTCGCCGTCAGCCGGGCGCTCTTCAGTTGGGCCACGGCGACCGCCGGGTCCGCGGATAAGTCCCGCATCCGATGGTCGTGGGCGGGCACGGCGGAACCCCGCTCGGGGACCATTGCTTCCGGGACTGTGCCGGCGGGCTTTTCCGCGGTTACGGGCTCTGGGCCGGTTCCGTCCAGGCTTTTACTGACCTGCATCCAGGTCGGCCCGAGCCAATACAACGCCGCCAGAACTCCGGCGCCGACCAGCGCAACCAGCGCAACCCACGACGCCGGGACCCGGACCTTCGGCCGCTCCTGGTCTCTTGCTGTCGCCATGATGAGGGATGCGAACGGTCGCACATTTGCTCACCGCTGTCAATGAACGCCCCGGCCCTTGCCGCATGGCATTCCCTCCGGTCGGACTTCCTGTTAAGATGCGGCGTATGAACCGGATCGCCGCCCCTTCCCTCACGCTAAGTGCGTGGCTCCTGCTCGTTCCGGGCATGCCCGTCCCGGCAGCGGACGACGACTTCAAGCTATCCCTGGAGGTACTGACGAGCCTGCTGGCGCACGACCAGGAGCTCGTCCGCGGAGCAGCAGCGACCGCGCTGGCTGAACTGGGACCGTCGGGCACGCAGGCCGCGCTGGCGGCGGCGCTCCGCGATCCCTCTCCGCGGGTGCGCACGTTCGCCGTCCAGACCGCAGGCCGCATGGGATGCGCTGCGGCGCTCCCCGCAGTGCGCGCGGCGGCAGGCGATCCCGACAGCAACGTCCGCATCGCGGCGCTGTCCGTTCTGGGACTCTCCAAAGACTCCTCGGTCATCGGGATCGTTCGGCAAGGATTGCGCGACCAGGACCCCATCGCTCAATTGGTGGCGCGCGAGGCTCTGGTGCATCTCAAGCAATCGCAGGCGGTGCAACCCTTCCTGGCGGCCGCCAGAGATTTCAGCCCCGCCGTGCGCGGCGCGGCCATGGGGATCCTCGGCCGCCTGAAGGATCCATCGGCCCTCTCGGTGCTGACCTTCGGCTTGCAGGACCCGGAACCCTCGGTCCGCTCCTTCGCCGCCGGAGCCTTGGGCGACCTCGGAGCGACGTCCGCCGTGGCCGCGCTGGTGGACGCCCTGAGCGATCAGGATCCCTACGTCCGCAACTTCGCCGCGGCGAGCCTGGGACGGCTCAATGCCAAGGTGGCCATCCCCGCGTTGTGGGGAGCCGTCAAAGACTCCGACTCGCTCGTCCGTCTGGCGGCGGCGGAAACGCTCTTCCGATTGGGGGAAGGTGAGGCGGCGCTGGCCATCCGGGAGCTGCTCAAAGATCCCGCTTACGGCGTCCGGAGCGCGGCCATCGGGGCGATGGCCCGGAGCGATCCGAGCCGTGCCATGGCTCTCGCGCTCGAAGCGTTCGACGACCCCGCCCCGCGGGTGCGCGTGGCGGCGGTCCAGGCGCTCGGGCGAATCGGGGGCAAGACGGCCGTTCCCTATTTGAGACGCGCGCTGAAGGACAAGGACCTGACCGTCCGTGCATTCGCCGCGGGCCATCTCGGCGCCGTCGCGACCGGAAAAAACAATAGCTGCTAGCTCGGAAAGGAACACGCAATGCTCAAATTCCTGGGATTTCTGATGGTCGTGGGGCTGGCGTTCGGATTGGGCATGTACGTCGGACGGCAAGGGCCGGAGAACGTGCTCCACAGAGCGAAACAGCTGGGGGCTGAAGTCGTTGCCAAGACTAACACCGTCGAGCGAAGTCTCACGCTGCGCGCGAGCCTGGTGAACGCAAAGGAACGGCTGGTGCAGGCGAAGTCGGATCTGCTCGATAAGAACTATGGGAAAGCGGCAACCGGCCTGGATGAAGCCGCGCAGGCCCTGGCCAAGGCCAAAGACTCAGCCAGCGACGACCTTCGTGGAACCGTGGAGAAAACGCGGGGAAAAGTGGCGGCGGTGAAAGCCGACGCCCAGGCGCTCAAGCAGAATTTGCAGACGAAAGTGGACGAACTGGTGAAGGAATTGGATCAGCTGCTGGCGAAATGAGGATTAGGCCGTCCCCGACGTCTCTTCGATTTCTTCCTTCGCCTGTTTGTTTTTCTTCTTCCAGCCCAAGATGATGCGTTCCGCGCGCATTTGGACGGCGAAATCGGGGTCCTTCATGAGGGCCTTGATGGCGGGCTTGCCCCGTTCGTCGCCGATTTGATCGAGGCCCGCGATCGCCGCCATACGCACTTCCCAGTCGTCATCTTTGGTGGCCTCGATCAGCATCTCCACCGCTTCCGGAAGCCCGATCGCGCCGAGCGCCAGGACGGCATGCTTGCGGACATTCCTGTCCTTGTCATTGAGCACCGCCGTGAGCCGCTCCACGGCCGGCAGGCCCACCTCCACCAGCGCCGCCGTCGCGTTGTCTTTGAACTCTTCGTTGCGAAGTTGGACGAACAACGGATCCAGCACCCGCTCGTCCTTGATCCTGCCGAGGATCTTGATGACATAGCGCCGGATCTGGTACTCCCGCAGGGCCTTGATCAACGGCTCGACGGCGGGGGAGCCGATCATCGTCAACGCGTCCTCGGCCGCCTCGCGGACGTTCCATTCGTCATCCCGCAGCGCCGTGATGAGAGGCGCGACCGCCCGCTCGTCGCCCATCTCGCCCAGCGTGATGGCGGCTTCCTTCCGGCGGAACCAGTCCTTGTCCTTCAGGAGGTCGATCTGGATCTCGACTTCGTCTTTGACCTTCGGCTCCAGAGCTTTTTCCTCAACGGGCACGGCTGGCGCCTCCGCCGTCGCGGCGGCCTGTTCGGAACCCGTCGGCACATAGGCGGATTTGTCCGACCCGTCGGGCATGGCCGACGCCGTTTCCGTGGGCTTCGGCGCGGCCTTCGCTTTGGCGAGCTCTTCAGTCTTTTCGTTTTCTTCAGCCATGACGTTCCCTACAATCAGCTGGCGGCTGTAGCCGGCGCCACGGCCGGTTTGGCTTCCTTTTTCTTCCCCTGAGCATGCATCAGCCGCAACGCCAGGGCCCGCTTCTTCCGCTGCACTCGCTTCAGGCGCTTGTGCAACGCCCGCAGCGAAACGTCCCCCTCGGCATTGTCGGTCTTGGCTTTCCGCGCGGCCACCTTCTCTTTCAGCCGCTTGATGTCCGTCTCGATCGGATCCTTCTGTTTAGCCATGTCGTCCCCTAAATAAACCAGAGCGAACCAGTGTCGCCATGAACGAAGCGAACGGTCTCGCTTTTTACGGCACGTTGTGAGTGTATCGGGTCGCCTAAGGAAGTGTCAATGGAAGGTCAAGCGAAAGCGGCGGCCATGCCCTCGACCAATTCCGCATGGTCGGGGTGCTCCTCTGCAAGCTCTTCAGATTCCGACAAACGGCGGGTGCGCCGTGGGTCGCGAAGGACGTCCATCGGCCCACGATACATCGAGCTTGGTCGGCCGCCGACTGCGTAAATCGAGGTCGGGACGGTTTGCGCGCCTTCGCCACGTACGAGCGTCGCGCTCAGCCCGACGCCCCGGCTCTCCTCCGACTCCAGACCCGCCATGCGGCCGGACAAAACACTCGCCCCGCGGGCTCCTATCTGGATCGCTTCGACCACGACGGGGAGCGTTCCAGGATTAACGCCGCCGAGTTGCTCGGCGGCGGCATAGGAGAGGTCGATGATGCGGCCCTTGATGAACGGGCCGCGGTCGTTGATCAGCACCTCCACCTTGCGCCCGTTCTCCGCGTTGGTGACACGGACCACAGACCCCAACGGCAGGAGCCTGTGGGCCGCAGTCAGTTTGAATTGATCGTACACCGCCCCGCTGGCGGTCGGTCGTCCATGAAAATAGCCCCCGTACCACGAGGCGATACCCTGTTCCACATAGCCGGCATCGTAGTCTCCCACGCCTTTGGGGACGGTCATGCAGGCCGGCATGGTTAAAATCGAGACGAGTAAAATACTCTTTATTATTCGCTCAGTTATACCCATTTTCTCCTTTTCCTTAGGTCCACCTCAAGCAGCCAGCGCATCGCTTATGCTGCCCTCTTATGACCCAGCGCATCTTGCTGGGTTTCGATCGACTGTCACGCCCGTTGATGGGGGTGTTGCGAAGATCGCCTGAGAGTACAGGCGCTAGATGATATGTATGAACTACGCCGTTAGTCTACCCAACCCCCTCTTCAAAGTCAAGAAGATTTGACAGGGATTTCTCCCGTCACCTACACTGCACGCCATGACATCGAAATCTTCCCAGGGGTTGCGCGCCACGATCCGAACAACGACCGTCGGTTTCGTCAATCTCGGCTGTTCCAAAAACCAGGTGGACAGCGAGGTGATGCTGGGGGCGCTGGCGAAAGACGGCTTCGAGCTGACCGCCGACCCCGCGCGCGCCGAAGTGGTCATCATCAATACCTGCGGGTTCATCGAGGAAGCCAAGCAGGAATCCATCAACGCCATCATCGAACATGGGGCGCTTAAAAGGAACGGCGTTTGCAAGGTCCTGATCGCCGCCGGCTGTCTCTCCCAGCGTTACCAGGGAGAGTTATTGAAGGCACTCCCGGAACTGGACGGCGTCGTCGGGACCGGCGACACCGGCCGCATCGCCGACATCTGCCGGACCCTCCTCGGGCCGGGCCGCAAGACCCGGCGCGTGTGGGCCAGCCCGCCGCCGTATCTGTACGATGAGCTGACGCCGCGGCTGCGGCTCGGCAAAACGCATTCCGCCTACGTCAAGATCGCCGAAGGCTGCAATCGGAACTGCGCGTTTTGCGCCATTCCGATCATGCGAGGCAAGCAGCGCAGCCGGCCCGTCGAGTCCATCGTCGCGGAGGCCCACAATCTGGCGGCCGAGGGCGTCAGGGAGCTCAACCTCATCTCGCAGGACACCATCAACTACGGTGTGGATCTGGGCGTCCGCAACGGCCTCGTCGCGCTGCTGCGCGAGCTGGCCACGGTCAAAGGCCTCCGCTGGATCCGGCCTTTCTATCTCTACCCCCAACAGGTCACGGACGAGTTGATTGATTTGTACGCCGGCGAGGAGACGATCACGAAGTACATCGACATGCCGTTCCAGCATATCAACGACGCCGTGCTGAAACGCATGCATCGCCTGGGGGACAAAGCGCACATCACGAAGTTGGTGGAGCGCCTGCGCGCCCGCATTCCCGGCCTCACCTTCCGGACCGCCTTTATCGTCGGCTTCCCGGGCGAGACCAAGACGGCCTTCAACGAGCTCAAGTACTGGCTCACCGACATGGAGTTCGACCGCGTCGGCGTGTTCCTCTACTCCGACGAGGAGGGAACGCCGGCCGTTGACATGAACGGGACGATCGATCGCAAGGTCATGGAAGAACGGCAGGCAGAGTTGCTTGCGATCCAGGAAGCCGTCTCGTTGAAGAAAAGCCGGCAAAAGATCGGCAGCACGCTGGAAGTCCTGGTGGAAGGGGTTTCGGAAGAAACCGACCTGCTGCTGGCCTCGCGCCACGAGGGCCAGGCCCCCGAGGTCGACGGCGTCGTGTACCTGAACGAGGGCACCGCGAACGTGGGCGAGTTCGTGAAGGCCGAGATCACCAACGCCGCCGCCTACGACCTCGTCGGCCGCATCGTCGAGTGAGGATTCTTCGTAGCCTCGTTTTCGCGATCCCCGCACTTGCTTTCCTCGTTTCCCCCACCTTGGCCCTAGAGAAGTCAGGCCGTGTGGAGATGGAGGAAGGCCGCCCGCCGGACGTTCAGTTCTCCTTGTCGTTGTCCGACTTCGTGGACAACAGCTCGTTCCGAGCGCGCCCCGACAATACCGGGACCGTAAAGTATCGGTACCTCGGCCATTTCGAAGTCCAGCCGCATTGGGCTCCCCTTGCCCTCGTCCTCGACACAAATTTCTTTACCGATAAGGACGCCCATGACGAATTTCGGCCGTCTGAATGGGATCAAGCCGTGGGATTCCTGTACCGCTACGAACAGTGGGCGGGTCTGCTCCGCTATGAGCGCGACATGCCCATCGACAAGAGCGGCCTCGTCCAGGCGTTCGCGGAGGTACAAGGCCTCTGGCACCAGGATTCTCTCCTGATCAAAAACTCGGAGTTCTATGCCGCGCTCGGCTGGCTGTTCGCCACCCAGACTTACTTTGCCCGGCCTGACAATACCGGGCGGGCTCTCTTTCGGTACGTGCTTCATGGCGAGCTTCCTCTCTATCGGGAATGGGTCTGGTTGATCGGGGATACAAATTTTTTTACGGATCGCGACGCCTCGATTCCAGTACGGCCCAGCGAACTGGATTGGATCGTCGGGCTCGCCTTCCGTTGGAAGGGATGGGAATTGATGGCGTTTCAAGAGACGGATCAGGCGATCGACCGCAGCGGGCTCACCCAGAAGTATTTCGCGATTCAGTTGAAGTGGTCATGGGAAGGAAAACCGTCTATGCCGGAGATTCACACGCAGAGATTTCCAGATAACGCCCTCGCGCAGCGGCTCCGCTGAAAAAAGAAACGGGGGCCGAAGCCCCCGTCCCGGTCCCTCGCGCACCGCCCCTTTTCATTTTACGCCTTCACCGTGATGAACAACGCCGCGCCGCGGCGGTTGATCAGCAGGAGCGCCGGCTCGTCCTTCTTGAGGCTCGAGGCGACCTTCTCATAGTCCTTCACGGACTTGACCGGCTGCCGGTTGATCTCGCGAATGACATCGCCCTGTGCCACTCCCGCGCGGTCGGCCAAGCTGTCCGGCTCCACATTGACCACCACGACACCCGTGGCCTTGCCGTGCAGTCCCGGTTCACGGGCCATTTGCAGATCGAGGCTTTGCACTTCCAAGCCCGCCAGGGCATTCTCCATGGAGGAATCCGCACCGGCCACCCGCGCCCTCTCCGACTGCTCACCAACGGTCACGGTGATCTCCTGCTCATGGCCGTTGCGAATGACCTTCATAGCGGCCTTGGTTCCGACCGGCGTCCGCGTCACTTCCCGCTGCAATGTCGCCGGATCCTCAATGGACTTGCCTTGATAGGCTGTGATCACGTCGCCTTGCTTGAGCCCCGCTCGCTCGGCCGGACTGTCCTCGGCGATGCTGCTCACCAATGCGCCTCTGGCCTGTTTCAGCCCGAACGACTTGGCGAGATCCGGCGTCAGATCCTGAATAGCGACGCCCAGATAACCCCGCACCACCTTGCCGGTCGCCACCAGGCTCTCCATGACTGGCTTGGCCATGCTGGCCGGCACCGCAAACCCGACGCCCTGGTAGCCGCCGGTCTGCGAGATGATGGCGGTGTTAATCCCGACCAACTCGCCGGCTGTGTTGACCAACGCTCCGCCGGAATTGCCCGGATTGATGGCTGCGTCGGTCTGGATGAAATCCTCATACTGCGTGATCCCCATTCGCCCGCGCCCCAGCGCGCTCACGATTCCCAGCGTCACAGTCGAATTCAGCCCGAACGGGTTGCCGACCGCGAGCACGTACTCCCCTACCTGGAGTTTCGAGGAATCTCCCCACCTGGTGAAGGGAAGACCGGACGCGTCAACTTTGACGACGGCGAGATCAGTCTTCGGATCCGTTCCGATGATCTTGCCTTTGAATTCCCGCTTGTCCGGCAGCGTGACCGTGAGTTCATTGGCGCCCTCCACGACATGATTGTTGGTGATGATGTAGCCGTCCGGCGAGACGATCACGCCGGACCCCATGCCCCCTCCGCGATGTTCACGAGGCGGCATCGGCCCTGGCGGTCCGAACGGTCCTCCGAAGGGAGAGCCGAAAAACTCTTCCATCGGATCGCGCTGGCCGCGGTTGCGCGTGCGCGCGGCGTGCGACGTGATGTTGACCACCGCCGGCGTGACGGCTCTGGCCACTTCCGAAAACCCCGGCACGGTTCCCTGGACGACAGGCGCGGCCGGGCTCGCGGCGATCGGTGCGGCTGCGCCGCCCGCGGCATGCGAATACGTGGCGTATTCGGAGCCCAGAAACGCCAGGGATCCGAGCATGAGCAGCCCGGCGATCGCCCCCAGGTTGCGATAGAGCATCATTCTCATGGTATTTCCTCCCTTGGTTGAAAGGCTTTCCGCCCTCGTTTGACTGGGAGGATAGCAGTCGAAGATGAAAGGGGGATTAACGGCAGATTAGAAGTGGCTAATGGACGGGGAGAGTGACCGTGAACCGCGATCCCTCGCCCAGCTTGCTCTGGACCGCGATCCGGCCGTGATGCGCCTCGGCGATCCATTTGCAGATGGCCAGGCCCAGGCCGGTGCCTTTCTTGGCGTACGCCCGGGCGTCGTCCGCGCGATAGAACCGGTCGAAGATGCGTGCCTGTGCCTCGGCGGCGATCCCGATGCCTTGATCCGTAACCGAGAGTCTGGCCGTGCCCGCGTCGCGCACCAGCGCGATTTCGACCTTGCCCCCCCGACGCGAATACTTCACGGCATTGTCCACCAGGTTCAGTAGGAGTTCCCGGAGACGCAGCTCGTCGCCCTGCACCTGGACCCGCTCCACAGAACCCATCGTGATCTGTATCTCCCCCTCCTGTCCCAGTACCACCGCCTGCCGCTGGATGTCCTCGACCAGCGCATCGAGACGCACCGGCTCGAACTCGATCCTGACCTCGCCCAGATCGGCCCGGGACAGGAACAGGAGTTCGTCCACAATCTGAGCCATCCGGTCGATCTCTTCCAGGGTGCTCTCCAAGACCAGCTTGTAGTCCTCGACCGGCCTTGCGCGGCGCAACGCCAACTCGGTCTCTCCCTTCATGACGGTAAGCGGCGTCCGAAGCTCGTGGGACGCGTCGGCGCTGAACTGGCGCACCTGCCGGAAGGACGCCTCGAGGCGGGCGATCATGTCGTTGAAGGTCGCCGCCAGCCGGCCGATCTCTTCCGGCGTGTGCGCGACCGTAAGCCGCTGCGCGAGATCTCCCGCCGCGATCCGCCGGGCCGCCTGCGTGATGGCCGCGACAGGGTGCAGGGCGCGCCCCGCCAGGAACCAGCCCCCTCCCAGCGCGACCGCGAGCGCGGCCGGCAACGACACCAGCAGCACCAGTAACAGGCGCTGCAGCATCTCTTCGACAGAACGCAAGGACGCACCCACCTGGATGACGTTGACCAGGGCTCCGTCGAGCATGATTGGCACCGACAACAAACGAAACGATGATCCGTCCCGGAACCGCGCGGACTCAAACGTCACCCGACCGCTCAATGCCTCCTCCAGGGCCGTCCGGCTGAGCGGGATGTCCATGCGGCTGAAATTCGGAGACTGGATGGTCACCTTCCCAGCAGGGCTGAAGATCTGGAAGGACTTATCCAGGACAGCAAGTTCGGGAAATTCCGCCGCAAGGTCTTCGAACGGCAGGAAGGGACCGACCCGATGCTGCTCCAATGCGCGCACCGCCACAGCGGCTGTTTCTTCCAGAGAGCGATCGATCTGCTCCCGCAGCCCATGCCCCAGCACGGCATAGAGCGCCCCGCCGAAGACGACCAGGATGAGAGCCAACGCCGTTCCGTACCACAGCGTGAGATGGAACCTGATGGAGAACGCCGGCATCAGTCACCGGCCTTCAGCGTGTACCCGCTGCCACGGACCGTCTGAATCAACCTGCGGTCATGGCCGCGGTCGATCTTGTTGCGCAGGTAGTTGACATACACGTCAATGACGTTGGTGAAAGTGTCGAAGTCCTGGTTCCAGACGTGTTCGGCGATCATCGGCCGCGTCAGGACACGGCCGGCATTGCGCATCAGATACTCGAGGAGGGCGTATTCCTTGACCGTCAGCTCGATCCTCTTCCCGCCTCGGGTCACCTCCCGCATGGCCGGATTCAGGACGAGGTCGTCCACCTGAAGGACGCCGGCCGCCTCGCCGCTCCCGCGCCGCAGCAGGGCGCGCACGCGCGCCACCAGTTCCTCGATCGCAAAGGGTTTCGTGAGGTAATCGTCGGCGCCGGCGTCCAGCCCTTTGACCTTCTGGTCGAGTTCGGATCGAGCGGTGAGAATCAGGACAGGCGCAGCAACCTGCGCCTTGCGCAGGGCCATGAGCACCTCAAGGCCCGACATCCCGGGCAGCATGAGGTCCAGGATCACCAGGTCGTAGCACCCCTCCCGGGCCATGTCGAGGCCTTGAGCGCCGTCGCCGCAGACATCGATGGCATAGCTCTCCTCCTCCAGAGCCCGCCGGATAAAGGAGGCCACCTTGACCTCATCCTCGACGACCAGAACCCGCATACGGAGGAATTATAACAGGTGGATAGAAAGCTTACTTGACGGGCTTCTCCTCGGTGAGTTTCCGGACCTGCCCGGCCAAGCTGCCCGTGAGGCGGGCCAATTCCTGCTCTCGCTTCTTCTGTTCGGTGATGTCGATGATGGTTTCGGCGATGTGGAGGGCGCCGGACCGGTGCCTGATCGGCGCAAACTGGATCATCACCCATTTTCCGTTCGGGAGCTCGACGTCGGAACTCTGCATCTTCCCGGTCTCGACGGCCTTGGGCATGTTGCAGAAGGGGCACGGCGCCTGGAGCTGGACGATCTTCTGATGGCACACCTGCCCACAAATATCGCCGAGATTCCCTTGAGCAGCCTTGTTCTCGAAATGCACCCGATACGTGTTGGGGTCGATGATCGTCAGGATATTGGGGGTCGCATCAATGAGGTCCTGCAGTTCGTATCCCCCTTCGCCTTTGTGCGACATGGCGTACTCTCCCTCCCGGATTTGTCCTCAGGTCTTTTCCTTGCTCATTCCGTTCGGTTCTCCAGCGACGGCAGGCAACCGAACCGTAAAGAGCGCTCCATGTTCGGGCTTGCTCTCGCACGTGATCGTCCCGCCCAAGGCCGTCACGGTCCCATAACAAACGGCAAGCCCCAACCCTGTGTTCGGCCCCGGCCTTCTAGTGGTAAAGAGCGGCTCGAAGATGTGCGGCAGGTGGACGAGGGGAATGCCCGGCCCATCGTCACCGACCCGGATCTGGACGTACCGGCCGGCAGCATCCGAGCCCTCCGCGTCGTCCCTCTCCGGACTGACCGCAGTTTCGCACGTGATGACATAGCCCTGACGGCTCGCGGTGATTGCCTCCCGGGCATTGGTCACAAGATTGACCAGGACTTCCTGTAAGGCCTGAGGGTCGGCGAGCACATGGGGAAGGACCGGCGATAGCGACGTCACGAGACGGATATCCAGCCTGCGCAGGTCATGCTCCAGCATGCGCGCGACGTCACGCACGCACGCATTCACGTCGCATGGCACGTTCGAGCTGGGCGCCGGCCGGCCGAACTTCAGGAAACGCGCCGTGAGCGCCCGCAGCCGATCGACCGCCTCCGCCATTCGACTGACGTCGTCGC
>JACXTT010009818.1_pt1 | contig 13025 bp, 11 predicted proteins | sample 9270951 | NCBI WGS metagenome assembly JACXTT01 (sample SAMN15532306, study PRJNA645909) | rock metagenome | isolation source: weathered quartz diorite | place: Puerto Rico | collected 2017-06-21 | reverse complement strand
GGTCCCTATTTAACTCAGAAGGTGATTTAACCTTGGTTGAGAACTTAAAAGCCGGGAATGTCCGACGGAAGCATGTCCGGGGTAAACTGAATACGCTGGAACGAACAGTCGAAGCTACGCGCAAGAGTTTGAGCCAGCGTGGTTTTCCCCACCCCGGGAACGTCTTCGATCAACAAGTGACCGCCCGCCAGCATCGTGACCAGCGCGAGCTCCACGACGTCGGACTTGCCGTGAATAACACTCTCGATTTTATATTGGAGTTGTTCCAGCTTCCCGGCGGTGGTGATCACTAAGTTCGGTCCTCGCTCAAGCGTTTTGGGCGCTGAATCAATCTAACACAAATGAGCTCAGCCCGCGATGAAAAGTTTGAGGGAAAGCTACAGTTCTAGGTGAGATCACTCCTTTGCGGCTTTGCGGGTCTTTGCGTCTTCGCGCGAAACCTTCAATTGGAAGACCAGTTTCCCGCAGAGCCGCAAAGGCGCGAAGCCGCAAAGACCCACAAAGCCGCAAAGACCCACAAAGCCGCAAAGCGGGCGCTCCTTGCATAATCTGTCTGGTCCTATTAGCTTTTCGATTGCGACCGGCGATCACGGTTTGCCGCTCGATCCTCTCAGCCAATGAAGCAAATGAAAAGAAAAACCTTTTCAAGAGTCCGACACCTGTTCCTCATCGGGTGTGTGCTGCTCATCGCTGCCACCACCGCGTGCGTTCAGTCCAAAGCGATCCGGGACCTTCGGCCGACTATCGTCCTGATTTCACTGGACGGATTTCGTTACGACTATCTGGATAAGTATCAGCCCCCAACTCTGCGGTCGTTGGCTCGGGACGGCGTACAAGCGAAGTGGATGATTCCTTCGTTTCCAAGCAAGACTTTCCCCAATCACTATACGATTGCGACCGGACTTTATCCGCAGAATCACGGGATCGTCGAGAACAATGTTTTCGATAAGGGGTTCAACGCGACGCTCACGATGGGCAATCGAGAGGAAGTACAAAACGGCAGATGGTGGTTAGGCGAACCGATCTGGGTCACTGCCGAAAAGCAGGGCCAGAGAACTGCGCCGTACTTCTGGCCCGGCGCCGAGGCTGAAATTGGGGGTAAGCGGCCGACCTATTGGAAGCCGTATGACGGGAAGGCGCCCAATGAAACTCGAGTTGATACGATCTTGTCGTTGCTCGATCTGACCGCGAACGAGCGGCCAACTTTCTTGACTCTGTACTTCAGCGATGTTGACAACGCCGGCCACGACTTCAGCCCGGACGCAGTCGAAACACGCAACGCCGTGCTCAAAGTAGACAGTGACGTCGGCAAACTCATCGATGGACTCAAGGCGCGGGGCATATTCACACAGGTCAACTTGATCATCGTTTCCGATCATGGAATGGCAACCCAGGATCCAAATAACACAATAATTCTGGATGAGCTCTTCGATACCAGGCTGGCGGAAAGGATCATCTGGACGAGCGAGATCGTCAGCATTTTCCCGAGTCCCGGCAAGGAAGATTCGATTTACGAAACGCTGAGAGCCAAATTGCCGCCGCAAGCAAAGATCTATCGCAAAGCGGAAATGCCAGCGCGCTTTCATTACTCGAACAGCCCGCGGATCGCTCCGCTGTTAGTTTTACCTGACGAGGGCTGGACTTTGACGACTCGGTCAAAACACGACGACACGAAAGCCAAGGGCGGGAGGACTGGTTTGAGAGGCGGGCACGGGTATGACAATGACCTTGCCTCGATGAGGGCGATCTTCATCGCCCACGGCTCGGCGTTCACGAAAGGAAGCGTCATCGAGCCCTTCGAAAACGTAGACGTCTACAACCTTATGAGCAGGATTCTTGGGTTAAAGCCCGCACCCAACGACGGAAACGATACAGCAGCCAACGCTGCTTTGGCTGGCGACCCGCTGATCGAACGATAGCTCTCGAGAACGTCATTGTTCTCCACCGCACGCAGCTTACACGCCTTCTTTGGCGTCCGTTTGCGGATACCGCTAACAAGTCCCGAGTAGTGAGATCGTTACCCTGACGGAAAAAGCAGAAGATGCCGAAGGCGGCCTCAATCGAAGATCGACTCGCCGAAGTGGCCGAGCTCAGCAAGGCGCCCGATACGCCCGAACTACGAAAGCTATTGCGAAAGCACCTTGCGAGCAAAGTCAGTCTCGTCGTTGCCAAATCCGCAGGGATTGCCGCTCATATCGAGGACCGGAAGTCTATTCCCGATTTGACCGCCGCCTTTTATCGCTTCATGACTGACGCTGCGAAGAATGACAAGGGTTGTGCCGCTAAGATCGCGGTAGTCAGGGCCCTGCTAGCGGTGGATTGTGATGATGAAGAACTTTTTCGAGTCGGGATAAGGCACGTGCAACTCGAGCCCACTTGGGGCGGACGAGCCGACACCGCCGCGCCGTTGCGGGCGCTTTGCGGTTTGGGTCTGGTACAGGTGGAATCGCCCGATGCGATGAATGAGCTCGCCGCGTTGCTTGCTGATAAAGAGGCTGATGCTCGCATCGGCGCGGCAGGGGCTCTCCGTCATTGTGGACCAAGCGCCGCGCCGCTTCTGAGATTCAAGGTGCTGACAGGCGATGAAGAACCAGCCGTGGTCGCCGAATGTTTAACCGGGTTGATGGCTTTGTCGTCGAGCGCTTCTTTCGAGTTCGTCGCGAACTTTGTAGACCCGGAGCAGCCTTCGCTTTATGAGCACGCAGCACTCGCACTCTCGGAGTCACGGCTCCCCGGAGTCTTCGAGTTGCTGAAGGAGAAGTGGACTGGCACGTTCGACCGCGAGTTCAAGGAGGCGTTGCTGTTGCCGGTAGCGCTGACGAGATCCGACGAAGCGCGCGACTTCCTAATCTCGGTACTGAAAACCGGCGAAGTCAGGATGGCGACTTCCGCTATCGCCGCATTGCGTATTTATCGCGACGACGAGACGATGCGAAGCCGAGTCGAGAAGGCCATCAGCGGACCAAACAAATCGCAATTGCTGGAGGTCTTGCGTCGCGAGTTCGAATGACTTTCGCCAGAGCTGAAACGGGTTGTCAGACAGGCGTAAAAAGCTGATCTGTTGTTCTATATCGACTCACTTGTCATGCTGGCCGGGTCTGTGCGAGGACGAAGCTGGAAGATCGCATATGGCGTCGAATGCCGAAGAACAATAGCGACGCTACGAGAAGATAGATCAGCGAATTCGCGCTGATGCACGCACTCATTCCAAAGCGTTCACTTGCGGCTGCGATTGCCACCGGCGCAACTCCGCCGCCGATCCAACCCAGAGAGTTCATGAAACCGACTGCAGACGCGCGACGCTCGGGGGCCACTACGTCGTGAAGCGACGCCCAGATGTTCGCATCGTAGAGTCCTTTGAAGTATCCAAACCCGGTGAGCGCAACGATCACGACCGGCACCGACAGCGTCCACCCGGCCAGAAAGATGAAGGGAACGCCTAGCGTCAACCCGATAGCCTGGGTCAGCATCCGACCGCCTCGATTTGTCTTGGCCCACCGGTCTGCAAGAACGCCGCCGCTCAACACCCCGAGCACCGATGCGACTTGCAAATAAGCAGTCGCGCTTATGCCGGCCATCGCGAGGCTGAGGTTGAACTTGCGATAGAGGAACGACGGCATCCATGTGAGAAAAATCATCGCAACAAAATTCGCGCCGATGAAAACCACGGTGAGAATTCGAACCATCGGATTGGTGAACAGTTCGGCAATAGCTCTTGATAGGGAGCTGAAGGTTCCGACCTCGGAGCTCAGAGTTCGATGTTCGGGATTCGCGTGAGTCTCGCCGGACACGGCTGACTGGTCAGATCGGCTCCGGGAAGGCTCGCGAAGTAACAAGAGCAGAAGCACCCCGAGCATCATGCCCAACGAGCCAAACAGGTAGAAGCTCGAACGCCATCCGTATTGCTGACCCAGCACGCCGGCGACGCTTCCTCCGGCGATAGTTCCGGCATAAACGCTCGACTGATGGATCGACATCGCCCGCGATCGAGTATCTGAACCGTGATAATCGCTCAACAAGGACATAGATGCCGGAAAGTAAAACGCCTCACCGAGGCCTTCCAGTGCGCGGAACAAAACCAGATGCGAGTATTTTGTCGAGAGAGCGGTCGCAATAGCGATGAGTGACCAGAAGACAAGCCCGGCGATAATCAGACTTTTGCGGTTGATTCGATCGCCGACCAGCCCCGCGATTGGCCCGACCGCAGCGTAAGCCCACATAAACGACAAGCCAACGACGCCGAGCTGTACATCGCTCAGGTGCATTTCCGATTTGAGCAGCTCGAAGACTGAGAAGATAGCCTGCCGGTCCGCATAGTTGAAAAAACATACGAACCAGAGCATAACGACAACCCACCATTTGTAGGTGCGGTTGGTTTCCGGTTTCTGGTCTCTGGTATCTGGTTTCAAGTTGCCTAAACGACTAGTCCTTTCAGGGCGGTCCTCCGTGGTCAGGCCCTCTAGCGGTCGAGTAATGATCTCGCGATGAGGGGCAGCCACGGAGGACCGCCCCTACAGGACTAGCACGTTCTCCGGTGCACTCCTAGTGTGTGGATTTACGCTTGCCAACCTTTTCAACCACACTTCGTAAATGGACCAGTTGCTATGACCTCGACACCACCGAAGGCGATGAAACCAGAAGCCACAAACCAGAAACGTCTTTAGCCGGGCCAGCGACCATCCGGCATATCGCGAAGCTCGAGCTTGCGCGGATCGATCACCACGTGTTTGATTCGCTCGCGCTTCCACGTGTAGGTCACGTGTACCAATCCGTCAGTAGTCTGTATCACTGCTGGGTAAGAATATTCCCTGGGCTGGTCCTCCAATATCAGCGCGGCCTTCCAGGTCGTACCATCAGATGAAAGAGCCACGTTGAGCGGGCTGCGCGCCTTCTCGGTGTGGTTATACACCACCAGGGCGCGCCCGTCGCTGAGCATCACCGCGTCGATGCCCGCGCTCGGATTAGGCAGCACCGTAAGCTTCATCGCGCTCCACGTCTTTCCGTTGTCACCGGACCGACTCTCGGTGATCTTACCCTGGCGGCTACGACAAAGAATTTGGATCTCGCCTGAAGGATAGACCAGGCTCGTAGGTTGAATCGCTCCAAACTGACTTGGATCATTTAAGGGTCCGCTCTTTCGCCAGGTGGCGCCGAGGTCGCTCGTGTATTCCATGTGAACTCGCCAGCCGGCGTCTTCGGTACTGGAGCCGCACAAGATCGAGCCGTCGCGCAATTGTACAGGTTTATTCTTGATCGGGCCGAGAATGCCGTCTGGCAGCGGTCGCGGCCTGGACCAGGTCGAACCGCCGTCGGTTGAGCTCGTCAGCACACCCCACCACTCGCTTGGGCTGGGTCCGACTTTGTAGAAGAGCAACAGCGGTCCATTCGCAGGCTGAAACAGCACCGGGTTCCAGCAAGGGTAACGCTCGCCGCCCTGTTGAATGCCGTTGGCGACTTCCACCACTTTGGACCATCGGTTCTTGTCGCGCCTGGAAACCCAGATTCCAACGTCAGGATTCCGCTCGCGCGTTCCTCCGAACCAGGCAGCAACCAGGCCGCCCGTTGTTTCGGCGATGGTGGAGGCGTGGCATGACGGGAAGGGCGCTTGTTCGTAGATGAACTCCGCCTTGACGATGGCATCGCGGTTCCACGCCCCATTGCCACTAAAGGCATCGAGCAGGATGCCCGGCAGAGAGAGCACAATTGCAAGGAGCGCACAATTCAAGACCCGCGTATTCAATTTGAGTGACCTCTCCTGATACTTCTTGAGGCGAGCGAGATATTACCATCAAAACACAGGACGGTGATCAAAGAATCGCGGATCGAAAGACGTAACCTATCTGCGAGATCAGCTGGTCGAACGGACTGGTTTTTCCAGCATTGGCTGAAGCGAACGGTAGACCGTCTCAACTACGATCTTCGTCCCGTCCTCATTCGGATGAATACCGTCCCGCTGGTTTAGAGATTCAATTCCCGCCACGCCGTCCAGGAAGAAGGGAATCAGGGACAAGTTATACTCTCGTGCGAGAGACGGAAAAGCATCGTGCACCGATTTGCGGTACTCGATACCCAGGCTCGTCGGAGCTTCCATCCCAGCCAGCAACACTGCCGCACCGTGTTGTTTCGCTCGCTTGATGATGTCCGCGAGATTCTCCCTCATCGTGTCGGCTGCTTGGCCGCGTAAGATGTCGTTTGCCCCGAGTTCGAGGATCACGATCTTGACGTCTCCGTCGAGGGCCCAGTCGATTCGTCTCACGCCTCCTGCTGTTGTGTCGCCGGAGACGCCGGCGTTGACCACTTCGTAGGCGAAACCGTCAGCATCAAGTTTCTTTTGAAGCAGAGCCGGATAGCTCGACGCCAGAGGCAGGCCCAGGCCTGCGGTGAGACTGTCGCCGAAAGCAACGATCTTCGGTAAACTCTTCGCAGGCTTCGCGGAGGCGGAGGACGAGGCCGGCGGCGCCTCCTTTGGAGCCGTGGCTCTGCAGGCTGTTAGAACCAACGTTGCTGCAAGAACGAGGTAAACTAGAAAACGATTCATGATCGAATTATACAAGGTCTCGAAGGTAGTTCCCTCGGGCGCGGAGATGTTGACCATTCTCCATTCGCTCGATCTGACCATTCCGGACGGTCAGTTTATTTCGGTGATAGGCCCCTCAGGAAGCGGCAAGTCTACGCTGCTTGGGCTCATCGCGGGTCTCGACGAGCCGACTTCCGGCGAGATTCGCATTGATGGCCAGGCGATCACCAGCATGAATGAAGACCAGCTTGCGGAACTTCGTGGCGGCAAGATCGGATTCGTGTTTCAGTCTTTTCACTTGATTCCTTCTCTGACCGCGCTCGAAAACATTCTGGTGCCAATGGAGATCGCGGGCGCCCGTGATGCGCGCGAGCGCGCCCAGCATCTGATTGAGGATGTGGATCTGGTGGCGCGCGCGCATCATTATCCCTCCCAGCTCTCGGGCGGTGAACAGCAAAGAGTCGCGATAGCGCGGGCGTTTGCGAACAATCCGTCGATCATGCTTGCGGATGAGCCCACAGGAAATCTGGATTCGCACAACGGACGTCACGTGTTTGAGTTGATGGTCGAGATGAATCGAAGGCGCAATGCGACGCTGGTGCTGGTCACCCACGAGCACGAGCTTGCGGTATTAGCCGACCGGCGAATCTCGCTCCGCGACGGTCGAGTCGTTGGCGACAGCGACGCCGAACAGCTGAGTGCAGAGGAAGACATAATGGAGGCGAGCCGATCGTGAGATTCATTTTGCAAATGGCGCGCCGTGAGCTTCGGGCGTCGTGGCGCAGACTGCTGTTCTTCTTCGCTTGCATAGCGATCGGCGTTGGAGCGATCGCCGCCGGCCGGTCGATGCTTCAAAACGCGCACGCAGCTATGACTTCCGAAGCGCGAACGCTGTTAACCGCCGATGTTCAGCTAGACAGCGGCCGTCCATGGGAGCCTGATGCCCTCGCCGCGATCGATCGCATCACGCAGCCGGTGGCCCGGTCAAGGACCGAAACGATCGAATCGCCGACAATGGCGCGACCCGCGGATTCTGCTCACGAGGGCGCGATGATGATCGAGCTCAAGGGAATAGACGCGGGTTTTCCTCTTGTCGGCGAATTCACCCTGATGAACGGCGAGGCATTCGACTACTCGCTCATCCAGAACAACGGCGCGGTCGTCTCGGTTGCGCTGCTCGATAGATTGCAGCTGCAAGTGGGTGATGCCCTGAAGATCGGGGTCGCCACATTTCAGGTCAGGGGAGTTGTCGATCAAGAGCCGGGTCGCGGAGCGGGATTCCGGATCGGTCCACGAGTGTTCATCGAGAGGTCAGCGCTTGAAGCGGCGGGCCTCACCGGTTTCGGCAGCCGGGCACGACGCAAAATTCTCCTTTCGGTGCCCGAAGACAAGATGAGCGCACTTGTGCGGCAGCTTCGAGACGGGCTCAGAAACAATCTCATCAACGTCCGCTCGTACCGCGACTCTCAGGAGAACCTGAACGAATCGTTTTCGCGTGCCGAAGACTACTCTTCGCTGACCGGCCTCGTAATCCTGGTGCTCGGCGGAATCGGAATCTCGAATGTGACGCGGGTCTTTATCGAGCAGAAGCGAAAAGCGATCGCAGTGCTGAAGTGCATTGGAGCGACTGGCCGAAGAATTACAGTCGCCTATCTTGCTCAGGTCATCTCGATGGGAGTGGTTGGCAGTGTATTCGGGGTTTTGGTCGGCAAAGGGGTCCTCATTCTTATTCAGCGGATTTTCGCCGACAAGCTGCCACCGTACATGACCTACGGACTACGAGCCGGAGCAGCCGCGCAAGGCGTAGCGGTCGGGATAATGATCTCCATACTCTTTTCGGCGCTGCCGCTTCTTCACATCCGTCAGATAAGACCGAACGTACTTCTTCGCGACACCGACGGCTCAGCGCGTGGTCCACGGGACCTTCTGCGATGGGGTGTTGCGGTAGTGGTAATCTTTGGATTGCTGTTTGTCGTCTCGTGGCAAGGAGGAGGAGTTCGAGTTGGGTTGGTGTTTCTGGGAGGGTTGGCGGTTGCCGCCGGCGCCTTGTATCTTGGCGCGACCTTGCTGATCTTCCTGGTACGACGCACGCGGCCGTTGACATCGTTCGCATTGAAACAGGCGATCAACAGCCTTCATCGTCCCGGCAATCAAACGCGCATCATCGTGATGATAGTTGGGCTCGGTGTATTCGCTGTGATTTCGGTTCAGTCGCTGCAAGCGAACTTCAATCGCGAGTTGGATCGGGGGCGCACCGGCGATTTGCCGGACATGTTCTTGATCGACATCCAAACCGACCAGCGGCAGGGCGTTTCTGATCTTGTGACTGAGACGATGGGTTCCCCTCCGATTCTGGTTCCGACCGTTCGAACCCGAATCGTGGCTATCGACGGCAAGGACATCGATCTCAATGATACTGAGATGAAGCGCGAGCGAGGTCGCCTGGGCCGGGAATATGTCGTAACCTACCGGCCGAACCTCGAAGCAAATGAATCGATAGTGGCCGGGAAGTTTTGGGACGAATCACCTTCTTCGGAGCCGGAGGTGTCCATCGAAGAGAGCCTCCGTGGTCTGAACGGGCTTGATGTCGGCGGTGAGATCGCATTCGACGTTCAAGGGCGCAAGCTCACCGCCCGGGTTACGAGTGTTCGACACGTGGACTGGCGAAACTCGCGAACGGGGTTCGTGGTTCTTTTTCGGCCGGGAACGCTTGAGAGCGCGCCCCAGATGTTGGTGGGCGCCCTGAACGGTCCAACGGGGGAAGTCGAGCGGTCACGATTTCAACGGTCGCTGGTCGACAAGTTCCCAAACGTATCGGTTATCGATGTAGCGGACGTCGCGCGGGCCATCGAGCGAATCATCAACAACATAGCTTTGGCGGTGTCATTCGTCGCAAGCTTTGTTCTGTTGACTGGCGCGCTTATCCTGATCGGCTCGCTCGCGATGACAAAGTTCCAGCGGATTTATGAAGTCGCTGTTCTGAAGACACTCGGCGCAAAACGAAAGGTGTTGTTGAAAATCCTGCTTGCCGAGTATGGGTTGATTGGGTTGGTGGCCGGCATCATCGGGTCGCTTGCAGCAGTGGGGCTTAGCTACGCGACTTCACGGTGGGTGTTCGAGATTCCGTGGAGCTTCACGCCGGTAGTAAACTTCGGCGGGATTGGCGCTACGATCCTGCTGGTCACCGTTGTGGGAACCCTGGCAACCGTTGACGTGCTCTCTCGCAAGCCGCTGACTACCCTTCGCGCGCATTAATCGGCGCAATTGACAACAAGAGCAGCAAAATCGAAAGGGCCCCGTTTCGATATGAGACAGGGCCCTTCTGATTCGCCTTAGCGGATCGTGGACGATTAGAATCCGCCCATTCCACCGCCGCCGGGCATCGGCGGAGCTTCCTTCTCCTGCTCCGGAACCTCCGAGATCAGAGCCTCGGTCGTGAGCAGCAGGCCAGCGATTGACGATGCGTTCTGTAACGCGTAGCGGGTCACCTTGGTCGGATCGACCACGCCCATCGCGATCATATCGCCGTACTCCTCGGACTCGGCGTTGAAGCCGTAGTTCGCCGACTTGTTCGACCTGACCTTGTCGACAACCACAGCGCCTTCCTGGCCGGCGTTTGCCACGATCTGGCGTAGCGGTTCCTCGAGCGCGCGCTTCACGATGCCGACGCCAATGTTCTCGTCGTCATTGTCGACCTTGAAGTTCTCGAGGGCCTTCTGTGCGCGGATGAAAGCAACGCCTCCGCCGGGAACTATGCCCTCTTCAACGGCCGCCTTGGTCGCGTGCATAGCGTCTTCGACGCGAGCCTTCTTCTCCTTAAGCTCGGTCTCGGTAGCAGCACCGACCTTGATCACCGCCACGCCGCCTACGAGCTTCGCAAGCCGTTCTTGTAGCTTCTCGCGATCGTAGTCGGAAGTTGTGTCTTCGACCTGAGTGCGAATCTGCTTGACGCGGCCTTCGATCTCGCTCGGTTTGCCGGAGCCCTCGACGATCGTGGTGTTGTCCTTATCGACCACGACCTTCTTCGCCCGCCCGAGGTCTCCAAGCTGAATGCTCTCGAGCTTGATACCGAGGTCTTCGGTGATCGCCTTGCCGCCGGTGAGGATCGCGATGTCCTGAAGCATTGCCTTGCGGCGGTCGCCGAATCCGGGCGCCTTCACCGCACAAACCTGCAAGGTGCCGCGCAGCCGATTTACGACCAGGGTGGCCAGCGCTTCGCCTTCAACGTCTTCGGCGATGATCAGAAGCGGCTTGCCCCCTCGCGCGACCTGCTCGAGCAGCGGAAGCAGATCCTTCATCGACGAGATTTTCTTTTCGTGAATCAGGATCACCGCGTCTTCGAGGATGGCTTCCATTCGTTCGGGATCGGTTACGAAGTAGGGTGACAGATAACCGCGATCGAACTGCATGCCTTCGACCACTTCAAGAGCGGTCTCCAGGGTCCTGGACTCCTCAACCGTGATGACGCCGTCTTGTCCTACTTTGCTCATCGCTTCGGCGATCAAGTTGCCGATGGTTGCATCGCCGTTAGCCGAGATGGTCCCGACCTGGGCGATAGCTTCATTGTCCTTAACCTTCTTGGACAGGCGCTGAATCTCTTCCACTGCTTTTTCAACCGCTTTGTCGATGCCGCGCTTCAAAGCCATCGGGCTGGCTCCGGCGGCCACGGTCTTCACGCCTTCGCGGAAGATTGCCTGAGCCAGCACGGTTGCGGTTGTGGTTCCATCGCCCGCGATGTCAGATGTCTTCGATGCCACTTCGCGAACCATCTGCGCGCCGGTGTTCTCCAGCTTGTCTTCCAACTCGATTTCCTTAGCGACAGTCACGCCGTCCTTGGTGATGGTAGGCGAGCCGAACTTCTTCTCGATGACGACGTTGCGTCCTTTGGGGCCGAGAGTCACTTTGACCGCGTCTGCAAGCCGATTGACGCCCGACAGCAGAGATCTTCGCGACTCCTCCCCGTATGCAATGTGTTTAGCCATTTCTTCGTCTCCTCTTCCTAAAAGATTGCCTATCTGCCTTTTCCTTTTGCCTTAGAGGCCCTTTCGATCACGCCGAGGATGTCGTCCTCGCGCATGATCAAGTATTCTTCATCATCGAGTTTGACCTCGGTGCCGGCGTATTTGCCGAACAGCACTCGGTCTCCCTCTTTGACGTCCAGCGCAACCCGCTCGCCGCTGTCGAGCTTTTTGCCTGCACCGGCGGCGATAACCTCACCCTCCTGCGGCTTTTCTCGGGCGCTGTCCGGGATGATGATGCCGCCACGGATCTGCTCGCCTTCCTCGATCCGCTTGATGATCACACGATCTTGAAGTGGGCGTATACTTGCCATACCTGTCGTTGCTCCTTTCCAATGAATTGACGCTAAGCGCTGATGAGATGGAGATACACGCGCGCGTTAGCACTCTCAAGTGAGACTGCTAAGTATATATTTGAGGGGACGGTCTGTCAATGCGACGTTCAAAGAATCAGCCGATTGTTTTTGTCTGGCAAAAATATGCCGGCCGGGACCCTTCCGGTACCTTCCTTTGCGCCCGGTCAGTCATCAGTCATAATCAAAGAGCACATTGTGGACGTCAGGCCGGGCAACCAGTCATCGTCAAGCCGGACGAACACAAGCGCAACAGAGGTTGCTCGTCATGCGAGCAAGGTTGAAGCGTCGGACTCTCGGAATATATGAACAAGGCAAAAAATGCGGTCCTTACATCGGTTATACTGATTCTACTCACGACTGTTTCCCTCGCCGATTCTCAATTGCCGAAGCCGCAAGGAATGCTTAGCGACTTCGCCGGTAAGCTCAGTCCCGCAAGTAGGCAGCAGATCGAAACCCTGCTTCGAAACTTTCGGGACCGCACCGGGATCGAGATCGCGGTCGTGACCATTTCATTCGATGACATGCAAGGCGATCCAATCGAGGAGTTTGCGCTTAGACTAGGGCGAGAGTGGCAAGTAGGGCGGGACGCGGAGAAGCGTGCTCTGCTGCTTCTCGTCGCCATCAAGGCGCCCGACAATCAGGGCGCATATCACGGCGGGACAAGGCTCGAAGTCAGCCGTCACCTGGAAGGCGATGTGCCGGACATCCTCGCCGGCGAGCTGATTCGCAAGATGCGTGATGACTTTCTTGCCGGACGTTTCGATCAGGCGCTGACGACCGGGACTCAGACAATTCTGGCGACTCTTGCTCAACGGCTCGGCATCTCGATGGACGGAATCGATTCCAGTCAGGCAGCTCGCCAACCCGTCCGTCAGCCGGCTCGTCCCCCGGGTCGCACCGGCGGCCGGATCCCCTTGTTTGCGATCGTCATCGTTGGGTTTGTGCTGTTCGCGATCATCCGAAGGCTTCTTAGCGGGCGTGGCGGCGGGGGAAGAGGCGGCGGCATTGGTTCTGACTGGTTATTGTGGGCGATCCTGTTGGGCACCGGCCGAGGCGGCGGCCGGGGCGGCGGGAGCTAAAGCTGGGGCGGCGGAGGTTCGGATGGGGGCGGCGGTGGGCGCGAGCGTGGGGGGG
>JACXTT010009817.1_pt1 | contig 13025 bp, 12 predicted proteins | sample 9270951 | NCBI WGS metagenome assembly JACXTT01 (sample SAMN15532306, study PRJNA645909) | rock metagenome | isolation source: weathered quartz diorite | place: Puerto Rico | collected 2017-06-21 | reverse complement strand
CGATCTGACGGAGCTTACCCACGATCTGCTCGGGCGTGAACGTTTTCTTCGGCATTTTCCGGTTCCTTTCTGTATTCCAGTCTCTATCTGACTGGTACAGAAATCCCCGGTCAGGTCAGCTGCACTGAATCAAAGGCCGCGCGGCTTGGGAACTCTCGCAGATAAGCTCTAATCGCATCCGCACTCGGCGGAAAAGGGGCTAGCCGCTCCTCTTCAGAACCTCGCCACGCAGCGGGGTCTTCAAAGTTGCTATGGATGTGGGTCTCTCTCCCGAAAAACTGGTCAGGTTCGCGCGGCACTGCTTTTTGCACTTTCGCGTCGGACCGGGTTCGGCTATTTCGAGGCTCCCCTGCGCTGTGGTAGCCGGTACAGCCCAGCAACCGCATTGGCAATCTCCTAGAATATCAGCCGGGGGGATAGCGAATATTGTCTCAACGCGCATTACGACTGCTCGCATGCTTTGCGGCCGTAGCCGTCGTTACGTTCGTGGCCTATCGGTTGATCCCGGTCAATGCCACAACGGTCGGATTCGGGTACTTGCTGCTCGTTTTGATCATTGCGAGCTCTTGGGGATTTTTGGAGGCAGCAATATCGTCGCTGTTTGCCACGCTTGTGTTCAACTTCTTTTTTTTTCCCCCAGTCGGCACATTTACGATTGCGGATCCCCAGAATTGGGTCGCCCTGTTCAGCTTTCTCGCAACCTCGCTCATCGCAAGCCGCCTCTCGACAAAGGCAAAGCGGCGAGCGCTCGATGCGCTCGAGCGGCAGCAGGATGTCGAGCGCCTGTACACGTTCAGCCGGGCTATCCTCCTGAGCGGTCGGGAGGAGCCGTTTCCGAACCAACTAATTCGCAACTTGGCGGAGACCTTCGGATTGACGGCTGCAGTACTTTACGATCGCCGCACTGGAGAGTTCTATCGAGCCGGTCCATCTGACTTCGAAGGCCTTGATGATCAGCTTCGCGATGCGGCATTGCACGGCACGTCGTTCTCGAACGCCGCCGCAAATCGGACGATAACTGCTGTCCGGCTCGGTTCAGAACCGATTGCAAGTATTGCGCTCCAAGGTATTAATATGCCAGACTCTGTTCTCCAGGGCTTAGCCAACCTTGTGGCTATCGGTCTCGAACGAGCAAAAGCACAAGATCTCGCTCATCAGGTCGAAGCGGCACGGCAAAGCGAACAATTACGGACCACGTTGATCGATGCGATGGCACACGAATTCAAGACGCCACTGACCCTGATTAAGGGCGCCACTACTTCAGTCCTGGCCGGGCACGATCAGCTCTCGGAGAGCACCAAGGAGCAGCTCACGATTGCCGACGAAGAGGCCGAGCACTTAAGAGCGCTGCTGGACAACGCGATTGAAATGGCCCGGCTGGATACGGCCCATATCGATGTCCAGGTAGAAGAATCGAACATCGGAGGAATCGTCCACGAAGTTGTCACCTCAATGCAGACCGAAATCAATGGCCGGCCCTTGGAACTCGAAGTCGAGGAGCGAGTTCCGGTGATAACACTCGACAGGCGATTGGTGAAGCTTGCCTTGAAACAGCTTCTCGATAATGCTTTGAAGTATTCACCTCCAGATTCGCCGGTGGCGATCCGAGTTTGCGCCAGTGGTCATGCTGTATTCGTCGACGTTACAGACTGTGGCATTGGGATATCCCCGGACGACAAGGAGCGGATTTTTGAAAGATTCTACCGAGGTAGAACGGTCCGGAATCAGATACCGGGATCCGGCCTCGGCCTCAACATTGCCTATAGCATTATGCAGGCGCATCATGGAGATCTTACAGTGACGAGTCGACCGGGGGCGACGACATTTCGGATGATGCTCCAAGTTGACCAGACAGGAAGTGCAAAGAGTTGAGCGCCGGTCGTATTCTCGTTGTCGATGATCAACCCCAAATGCGGCGTTTCATGCGCAGCACGCTGACAGCCGCGGGCTATGAAATCGACGATGCGAAAACGGGCGAGGAGGCATTGAAGAAGCTCCGCGAATTCCATCCAGATCTTGTCCTCCTCGACATCAATATGCCCGGAATGGGCGGTCTGGAAACCTGTCGAGAAATCAGAACCGGTACTAACATCGGGATCGTCATGCTTACGGTCCGGGATTCCGAGAAGGACAAGGTGGCGGCTCTCGATGCTGGCGCTGACGACTTCGTCACGAAGCCATTCAGCACACCCGAACTGCTGGCACGAATACGCGCTGCTCTCAGGAGGGCGCCGGTCCCTCAATCAGCGCCTCTCAAAATACGGGTCGCTCACCTCGTGATTGATTTTGGAGCACGAACCATCTTCAACGGCGCGACCACTGCGCACTTGACCCCTAAGGAACTGGATCTTCTTCGGTACCTTACTCAGCATCCGAACCAGGCAGTCTCACACCGAGAGCTTCTCCAGGCGATCTGGGGGCCGGATTACGGAGACCAGGTCGATTACCTTCGGGCGATTGTCAAGAACCTGCGGAAGAAGGTCGAAAGAAATCCCGAAGAACCTCAATACATCCTTACGGAACCCTGGATCGGGTATCGCTTCAACGGCGTACCCGAATCAGAATGACGTCCTATCCACCCGTGTGGCCGTCGTCGCCGCGCCTTCCGAAGCAGGCACACCTGTGAAATACAATGTGATTATGGACCGCATAGCGCTGGAACTCGCATTGAATGCTGCGGTACAGAAACTTCTGTGAGGATTGGCGCCATCGCAGCACACATGCGACCTGCCAGATGATGTGTTGGCGATAATCGTAGAGTTGGAAGGCTTGCGCGACGATTCTTCCGACTCCGACGAGCCGACTACGTTAGTCTGCGCTCCTGTCAAGCCCCAACCAAATCTCAGCTCCGGGATCACAGCGCGTCCTGAGTCAGACGCACGATAGCCTCAGACTTCTACGTTTTCTCGGTGAGCCTCAACGCCCCAAGCACTGGTGCGGGCGTCGCAGTCCGATTTTGCCGGCAGATGGGTGTTCATAAAAGTTTCATGACTTTTCCATGCCTTGTTCGAGTCCTTTTTCTTACTATCGGACTGGAAGACTCGAGATGGGAGACCGGAAAAACATGGCACTCGCTTTTCAAAAGCGGCTGGCACCCGTAACAGGGTACCCGACACCTCCGCAGCGCGACGAATCAGAACACCGGTTGGAGATCGCCGTTGTCTTCACCGCCGCTGTGCCAACGATCGCGGCCCTTAAGAGGGCCGGTGCCCTTGCGGATCGGTTGAGCGCGCGCATAAACCTGGTGGTGCCCCAGATTGTTCCTTATCCCCTTCCGCTTGAGAGCCCCCCTGTGCTGCTCGACTTCAGCGAAAAGAAGTTTCGCGAAATCGCTTTAGAAAGCCCGGTGGAAACAAACGTCCAGATATACCTGTGCCGGGATCAATTGGATACGCTCAAGTCTGTCTTGGCGCCATCCTCCCTTGTGGTGATCGGTAGCCGAAAGCGCTGGTGGCCAACGCGGGAAAAGAGCTTGGCGTGGAAACTGCGCCGTGCTGGTCACGAGGTTATCTTCGCGGAAACGGAGTAAAATCCAATGCTTGATCTGTTTTATCTCGTCATCGGGTGTGCATTCCTGCTTGTTTGCTGGTACTTCACCAAAGCCTGCGACAAGCTCTAAAGGAGAGAGTTTTATGGACTATATCATCGCCGGGCTTGCCGCGCTCGGGTTGTTTATCTATTTGGTCTACGCCCTTCTCCGGCCGGAGAAATTCTAGGAGAGAAATTATGACTAGCGTTGGAGTTTTGCAAATCGCGATCTTCTTCGGGCTGATACTGATCTGCGCAAAGCCCCTCGGAGCGTTTATGGCTCGAGTGTTCGAAGGTCAGCGGACCTTCCTGCATCCTGTCCTGCGGTGGCTCGAAGTGCTCACGTATAAAGTGGCTGGAATCCGTGAAGACGTCGAACAGTGTTGGACCCAATATACGGCGGCACTGCTCAGCTTCAGTCTTTTCGGATTCCTACTGACCTATTTGCTGCAGCGTGCGCAGGGGTTTCTGCCGCTGAATCCGCAACACTTTGGCGCCGGGAATGTGGCTCCCGACCTAGCATTCAACACCGCTACCAGCTTCGTCACCAACACTAATTGGCAGGCGTATAGCGGCGAATCTACACTGAGCTATTTCGTTCAAATGGCAGCTCTGACCGTGCAAAACTTCGCTTCCGCGGCTGCAGGGATCGCAATCGCGGTTGCCCTAATCCGCGGCTTCGCGCGCCAGGAGAAAAGGACTATCGGTAATTTCTGGGTGGACGTTACGCGTGCCACGGTCTACGTATTGTTGCCGATCTCCGTGATTGCCGCCTTCCTCTTCGTCTCGCAAGGCGTGATTCAGAATCTCAGTCCTTATACGGATGTGGCCACGGTTGAAGGCGCAAAGCAGACCATCGCTCAGGGACCAGTAGCATCGCAGGAAGCCATCAAGCAACTTGGCACGAACGGTGGCGGATTCTTTAATGTGAACGCTTCTCATCCATTCGAGAACCCGACCCCTATAAGCAATCTGCTCTCGATGTTTCTGATCTTCGTCATTCCTGGCGCGCTGACCTACACCTTCGGGAAGATGGTCGGCGACACGCGCCAGGGGTGGGCAATCTTCGCGGCATTCTCCGTCATGTTCCTGATTGGCGTGTTCGTATGTTACTCGTCCGAACAGGCGGGAAATCCGTTGATGGCGAAGCTGGGACTCCAAACGGAGGCCACGCCTGGCCAGCCCGGCGGCAATATGGAAGGCAAGGAAGTTCGGTTCGGAATCGCTAATTCTGCGCTGTATGCGACGGTCACTACTGACGCCAGTTGTGGTGCTGTAAACAGTATGCATGACAGTTTCACGCCGTTGGGTGGCTTAGTCCCGATGTTCAACATCATGACCGGCGAAGTGATTTTTGGCGGCGTAGGCGCCGGCCTGTACGGCATTCTGCTGTACTGCATCCTGGCTGTGTTCATAGCCGGTCTGATGGTCGGACGTACCCCCGAATACCTGGGCAAGAAAATCGAGCAAAAGGAAGTAAAGATGGCGATGCTGGCCGTGATCGCTACCGCCTTCAGCATTCTCGTGTTCAGTTCGCTGAGCTCCGTAATCGCGTTCCCTGCAAAGGGCTACTGGAACCCGCCGGGAGCCGCCGCGGCTAACATTAATAACAGCGGGCCGCACGGCCTGAGCGAAATTCTGTACGCCTACGTCAGTGGAACTGGCAATAACGGCAGCGCATTTGGCGGGATCAACGCAACCACACCGTGGTATGACCTGACGATCGGGCTTGCCATGTGGATCGGCCGCTTCCTGTTCTTGATTCCTCTGTTGGCCGCGGCCGGCAGCCTGGCAGCGAAAAAGAAGATCCCGGCGACAGCAGGAACATTCCCGACCCACGGTCCCTTATTCGTGGGGTTGCTGGTCGGCACGGTCCTGATTGTGGGTGCGCTTACGTTCTTTCCCGCGCTCTCGTTGGGACCGATCGTTGAACATTATCTGATGCACGGCGGCAAGCTCTTTTCGATGATGATGCCTTTCCATGGGATTTGGAGTTAGCTATGCCTACAACGACCACTGAGCCTCAAGTAGCGCCGCAAATCCCGCCCGACGATCCGACGTCGCTCCTGCCGAAAAAGCTAGCGCGGTCTCGACCACTGTTTGATCCCGAGATCGTTGGCCGCGCGATTCGCGCATCCTTTGCAAAGCTGAACCCGGTTACTCTGCTTAAGAACCCGGTTATGTTAGTCGTCGAGGTAGGGGCAGCCCTCACGACAGTATTCTTGGTCCGCGACCTATTCACCGGAGCCGCCGGTATCGCCTTTACAATACAGATTTCACTGTGGCTCTGGTTTACGGTCCTGTTTGCGAACTTCGCCGAAGCTATGGCGGAGGCACGTGGAAAGGCCCAGGCCGACAGTCTTCGCAAGACCAAAACCGACGCTCTTGCGAAGCGGTTCACATCCGGTGGGAAACTCGAGCCAGTAAAAAGTTCCGCACTACGGTCAGGCGATGTAGTGTGCTGCGATGCCGGTGATCTAATCCCTGGGGATGGGGAAGTCATCGACGGCATTGCAACGGTGGACGAGTCCGTCATAACAGGCGAGAGTGCTCCCGTGATTCGGGCGTCAGGCGGAGACCGCAGCGCCGTGACTGGCGGCACCAAGGTGTTGTCCGACCAGATCAAGATCAAAATCACATCCAATCCCGGCGAAACTTTTCTCGATCGCATGATTGCTCTTGTCGAGGGTGCCCAGCGTCAAAAAACTCCGAATGAGATTGCGCTCAACATCTTGATCGCCGGACTGACATTGATTTTCCTGCTTGCCGTCATCACCCTACAGCCGTATTCGGCCTTCAGTGTTGCGCAAGCGGGTTCAGGAGCAATTCCGAGCGTGGCCGTCTTGGTTTCCCTGCTAGTCTGCCTGATTCCAACAACGATCGGAGGGCTGCTATCCGCTATCGGTATCGCTGGTATGGATCGTGTGATGCAGCACAACGTTTTGGCGATGAGCGGGAAAGCCGTAGAAGCCGCTGGCGATGTCAATTCCCTACTGTTGGATAAGACTGGAACCATAACGCTTGGCAACCGCCAAGCAGTTGAATTCCTCCCGGTAAGCGGCGTAAGCGAACAGGACCTAGCCGATGCAGCGCAACTTTCCAGCCTTGCAGATGAGACTCCCGAGGGCCGATCTGTCGTTGTTTTGGCCAAAGAGAAGTATGGGCTCAGAGGGCGCCACATTCCCGAGGGTGAGGCGAATTTCATTCCGTTCTCCGCTTACACGCGAATGAGCGGGGTGGACTTCCAGGGCAGACAACTCCGTAAGGGAGCCACGGAAGCTATCTGTAAGTTCGTTGGCGAGTGCGGCGGAGAGGTAGCCAGCGACATCCAGGGAATGAGCGATCGAATCTCGCGGCAGGGTGGCACTCCGCTCGCGGTCGCCGACGGGGATCGCCTCTTGGGCGTCATCCACCTGAAAGATATCGTGAAGGGGGGCATGAAGGAGCGCATTGCACAACTGCGGCGAATGGGAATTCGCACTGTGATGATTACAGGCGACAATCCCCTGACTGCGGCTGCCATCGCGAGCGAAGCCGGAGTCGATGATTTTCTGGCTCAGGCAACGCCCAAAGACAAGCTCGAGTACATCAAGAAGGAGCAGACTGCCGGACGCCTTGTAGCGATGACAGGTGACGGCACGAATGATGCTCCGGCCCTAGCACAGGCTGACGTCGGACTGGCCATGAATACCGGCACGATGGCTGCCAAGGAGGCCGGCAACATGGTGGACCTGGACAGCAATCCGACGAAGCTCATTGAAGTGGTCGCGATCGGTAAGCAATTGCTGATTACGCGGGGAGCCTTGACCACGTTTTCGATCGCGAACGACGTTGCGAAATATTTTGCGATCATCCCGGCAATGTTCATGGCGATGTATCCACCACTCGCCCACCTCAATATAATGGGCCTGCATACTCCCCAAAGTGCCGTATTGGCGGCGGTAATTTTCAACGCTCTGATCATCATTGCGCTGGTGCCGCTGGCCTTGCGGGGAGTGAAGTACCGGCCGCTGGACGCGGTCAGTCTGCTCCGTAGGAACCTGCTGATCTACGGCATTGGCGGCATCATCGCACCTTTCCCAGGAATCTGGGTCATCGACCAGCTCCTGGTAGCGCTTCACCTGGCATAGGAGGAGATCACAATGTGGGAACAAATTTTACCGGGACTCAGAATAAAGCTTTTCATGACCATCGTGTTGGGCGTAGGGTATCCGCTTGCGATCACCGGAATCAGCCAAGTTGTTTTTCCAAAACAGTCGAATGGAAGCCTCATCAAGGCTGGAAACAAGGTGATCGGATCGGAGATCATTGGTCAGAACTTCTCGAAGCCGGAGTACTTCCATCCGCGCCCGTCATCGGCCGGTGGAGGGTACGACGCGAGCGCCAGTAGCGGGTCGAACCTGGGGCCGACGAGCGCCAAGCTTCTCCACGGCACAACCAAAATGGATGACAAGAAAAACGAAGTGGTCGATTTCGATGGCATCAGCCTTCGAATTGTGCATTACTGTGTTGAAAACGACATTCCGTATGAATCATCGCTGCCTCTAGACCGGTTTAGAGATGCCAACGGCGGGCTCGATGACGTGGAGCTGATCAAGGCCTTCAATGACGACAAAGCGCCGTTGGTGTTCACGGCTAAGGTACCGATCCCTGCCGATGCCATAACGGCCTCCGCCTCAGGCCTTGATCCCCACATCACACCCGATTCAGCATTGGCGCAAGCTCAGCGGGTTGCAAAGACTCGGGGCACCAGCGTGGACCAGGTGAAGCGGCTTATAACGCAATACACCGAACTACCCGACCTCGGTCTTCTGGGTGAGCAGCGCGTGAACGTCCTAAAGCTGAACCTTGCACTTGATGGGCAATTTCCTCACAGGTAATTCCGGCCGGTATCTCGATCACAGGCGAGCAAAACGAATAGGAGAAGGCCGTATTCACCACAGATCCATGTCTTACCCTACGCCTCATCATTTCGCGCGGAGAGTCACCCGCTTCGCGGGCCTGATTCTCTCTTGCGGTAGTTTGTTAACGGCTCAGACACTTGCACCGACCGATCAGACAGCCTTAGGGGGTCGAGAGCGAACCTCGCCCGATAGCACGATCGCTCAGGATGTGCCGACCCAGGGATCATCGACACAGCCGCCTACGCCGCAATGGCAGTCTGGCGGTTTCGTTGATCTCGGTTATCTACTCGATTTCAATCATCCGGCAAATGATATCTTCCGTAGTCGCGGCACCACCTGGCACGTGGATGATCTGCAGTTGAATATGGCGGGAGCGTACATCAAGAAAAAGGTATCTGAACAGTCTCGATGGGGCGCGGAGCTTGCGGTTCAGGGCGGCAAGGATTCGGAGGTATTCGGGTTTTCCGCAACAGCTCCGAATCTTTCCGGCTATAGATGGTTGCGCCATGTCGGCCTAGCCGATTTCTCGTACTTGGTGTCGGTAGGCAAAGGCCTTACTGTGCAGGGCGGAGTCTTCGGAAGCCTGGTCGGATACGATGCGCTCTACTCTAAGGATAATCTCTCGTACACGAGACCGTGGGGAGCCGACTTCACGCCGTATCTCATGATGGGCGTAAACGCAAGTTACCCGTTCAGCGACAGACTTACCGGCACGCTATTTGTGATCAATGGCTACTGGCATTTGGCTAATGCCAACAACGTTCCCAGTTGGGGCGGCCAAATAGCCTATAAGATCAGTTCTCCGGTGACCCTTAGAGAGACGATCCTCACCGGGCCTCATCAGTCGGATACTTCATTCGAGTACTGGCGCTTCCTGACCGACACGATCATCGAACGCAAGACAGACCGGGTTACTTTCGCGGCTGAGTACATTTATTCGACAGAACGAGCCAAGACGCCTGGAAATCCTCGAGCGTTGATGATGTCCGGCCAGTTGCCTGTCCATTGGATTATAAACAAACGCTGGGCTGCGACTGTTCGTCCCGAGGTGTTTTGGGATCGCGATGGCCGCTGGACGCTAGCGAAACAGACGGTCAAAGCGGTCACGACCACGCTCGAGTACCGGGTTCCCTTTCGGCCGCTCAATACGATCGTCAGGCTGGAACATAGGTACGACGATTCGCGGGGGCCGGAGGGGGGCTTCTTTCGAGGCTCGGAACTGTACTCGGGCATAATCGGCCTGACGCCAACCCAACATCTGCTGATTGTGGGCCTGATATTCACGTTCGATCATTAGTTCTCCCGTCTCTGGAAAGTGAAAGGCATGCTGATTCCCAGAGGGAATGGTGGCTTGGAAAGCAGCGAGAATACAGAAGGACCTTGCGCTGAACCCGAATGCGGTACATGACCCCGATCGAACTGGTCGTCGCAACGCCGGATGAAGACGTCGTGCCTGGCCGCGCTCGCTCACACGGGACGCTGGCGCCGATCCCATACAGAGCGATCCTAAAGCGGAGCGGCCTTACCTGCCGCAAGCCCTCGATCAATCTCCGCGGACTGAAGTCTCGGCGCTCTACTGCGCCTTTCTCGAATCGATCCGGCGGCGCGCATCGGCACCCGCAGCGTCGAGGTTCGTCGGCGCGTTCGGCGTTATCTCTACTTCTCCGTGGCGAAACCGTTTATGATCGGGGTTCTGTGATGAGGATTCGCGTTCTGGAGCGAGGCGCAGCAAATGCCTGGTGAAACACACCGCAAAACCCCCGAAGAGATCCTTAGCGAAATCCGGCCCGACGAAACTGCCGGAAAAAAGGGATACCTCAAAATCGTCCTAGGCTATGCGTCTGGAGTCGGAAAGTCATTTCGAATGCTTGATGAAGCCCGGCGCCGCCGTGAGCGCGGTCAGGACGTGGTCGTTGGGGCGATTCAACCACAGATGTCCCCCGACGTGGAAGCGGTGCTGCGGAAATTGGAAGTGATCCCGCTCAAGGCAATTGGTAACGGGACAGCGGTTGACGTTGAGGCGCTGGTAAGGCGACATCCTGCGGTCTGTTTCATCGACGGGCTTGCTTACGATAACCCACCTGGAGCTCGTAATCCGACCCGCTGGCAGGACGTTCGAGAGTTGCTGCACGCCGGAATTAAGGTTGTCGCATCGATTAACATCCAGTACATTGGCGAGTTTCGGGAACAGGTCCAAGCTATCACGGGCAAGCATTTGATTGAGACGGTGCCCGTTTCGTTCATCAAAACCGCGGATGAAATCGAGATCGTCGACGTCCCCCCCGAAGAGCCTATTGAGCGCACACCTGAGGAGGAAGTCGACGCCAGACGACGCGAGCACAAGCTATCTAGGCTTCGGGAACTCGCGCTTGTGCTTGCCGCCGATGTCGTGGATCATCAGCTTCTCGGATATCTTGACAGCCACGGGATTAAGCAGCACTTCGGGGCTCATGAACGGATCCTCGTCTGTATCACGCCGCGCGCCAATGTGCTTGACATGATCGAAACCGCCCAAATCATCGCTGAAAAGTTTCATGGGGACCTCATTGTGGCCTACGTCAACCAGCCCGACATCTCACCGGAAGACCGGGCTGCACTTGAGGAGCGATTGACGATCGCTCGCACAGCTAGGGCTCGAATTGAGATTTTGGAGGGCGATAACCCGGTAGATGCGATCCTCGAATTCGCAAAATCTAGCGGCATCACCCAGCTATTTATTGGGCACAGTCAGCGTTCCGGATTGGGGACCCGCTTCTTGGGCAATCCCGTGGATAAACTGATTCAACGGTCACGGGGTATGGATGTACGGGTTTTCCCGCAGTAGCGAATGACCAAAAGCATGCCCCAGGAAAAGCACGGAAAACTCAAGATCTTCATGGGGTATGCGGCAGGTGTCGGGAAGACGTACCAAATGCTCGAAGAAGGACAGGAGCTGCAATCCAAAGGAATAGACGTGGTCGTCGGCTATTTTGAACCTCATAACCGCAAAGACACAATCGCAAAGGCCGAGGGTTTGGAAATGGTGCCCAGAAATAGGGTCAACTACCGCGGATCAGTGTTCGAGGAGATGGATACCGACGCGATACTGGCCAGGCGTCCTCAAGTCTGTGCGGTAGACGAATTCCCGCATTCCAATGTTCCTGGCTCAGACCGGGCCAAGCGTTGGGAAGACGTACAGGTCTTGCTCGCTGCTGGAATCGATGTCTTGACCACCATGAATATCCAGCACTTGGAGAGTCTCAACGATCAGGTGTGGCAGGTCACCGGGATTCGCGTACGCGAAACCATTCCGGACTGGGTCGTGCAGCAAGCGGATGAAGTGGTGATGATTGACCTCACGCCTCGCGCGCTGTTGCATCGGCTCGAACGCGGAGTTGTCTACGGACCGGAGAAGGCTGAACGGGCGATGCAGAATTTCTTTCGTGAATCGACTTTGGTTGCACTTCGCGAACTCGCACTCCGTCAGGCCGCTCACGAGGTGGAGCACCGTAGGGCAAGCGATGAAAAGGGTGCGCAGCCCGGAGCAAGCATTCACGCTGTAAAAAGCAGGCAGCACAGAATCCTGGTTTTCGTAACCGTCGATCCCAAGACAGCGATGGTGATTCGCCGTGCCAAGCGGGTGAGTGATTTCCTCGATGCGGAATGCTTTGCGGTCGCGGTTCAAGCCCCCGGCGATCTGAGTACGTTACCGGAGTGCGACCGTGAGGCCGTCGACAAGCACCTTAATTTTGCACGCAACCTGCATATCGAAACTCGGATTCTGGAAGGCGAGGACACGGCCTCGACGCTGGTCGATTTCGCGCGTAGAAATCAGATCACACAGATCTTTCTGGCACGGCCTCCAGACAGCCAGCGGTTTCCCCGAATGTCCCGGAATCTCGTCCAGAGAGTTGTCGCCCTCGCCAAGGACATGCAGATTGTCATTGTTTCGGAGCGGGAGCCCATGATGCATTAGCAGCGCCGGTACACTATGCCATCGGAGGCTAGAGCACGACTGGAACTCGCAGAATCGCTAACGGTGTCCCCCGGTGTCCGACCCCTTCTAGTCTGCCCAACACGGAGCCTATTGGGTCGATTGCGCCTGGAACGATTTCTTGTGTTTGCCAAGCACTCCGCCGAGTTAATGAGACATACCAACTCGAAGCGCCTCCGGCTTGACGGGCGGGCCATCATCCTTCGACGACGTTGACGGTGCGACCTTCGCCATACCCGGATCTCCCCCAATTACCCAGATCACCTTTCCTGGATGCCGTGCTCACTAATTTGAGTTAGCGACAGAGGTTCACGCCGCTCGATCGGGCGCGACTCAATTGTGTGGCGCGCCTGAGAAACAGTTTCCGTAGCGGAAATACTGGCTCCCCACGGGCGACTCCGAAAACGATGCAAGCGGTCTCCAGAAACCTAACCGGTAACCTTCGGTGAAGGAGTGGGTTGGAGATCGAACACCGCAGCTTGTTTGATGAGCCATTTGATACGGTGTTGACGGTACTTGGTCTCGTAGTATTCTGTGCCTCTGTCCACGTAGTCTTTGCCGAACTTCAGCATGCGATACAACAGTCGGGCGAGCTTGTGGGCCATCGCGGTAATGGCCTT
>JACXTT010009816.1_pt1 | contig 13026 bp, 11 predicted proteins | sample 9270951 | NCBI WGS metagenome assembly JACXTT01 (sample SAMN15532306, study PRJNA645909) | rock metagenome | isolation source: weathered quartz diorite | place: Puerto Rico | collected 2017-06-21 | reverse complement strand
ATGGCTTCCTCTCTATTCGTGGATCGGCAGGGCTTCGGTCGGCTATAGTCCGGGCGGTCATCAGGGGAGGGCAATTGCTTCCGATCGGCAGTATCGGTGGCTCGTTCAAAAGGGGTCTTCTTCTAGCGGCGCTTGCGGCGGCCGCACTGGTTCCTCCTGCGGCGCGCGCCGACAATCCTCCCGCACCTCAGCCGACAGGGATCCAACCTCAGTCGCTCGTCGACGGCTGCCAGCGCGATCCGGCAGCCCTGCTGGCGGGGGCAACGCCCGAATGGGCGTACGTCTACAACACCCCGGCCGACCAGCCGCCCCCGCCCCCGCAGTGGGTCACCGGCACCGCGAGCTCTTTCAACCCCCTCTTCCAGGCGGTCCACACCTCGGGCGCCGACTTCGCGTTCGGGCACGACGCCTACGACTTCAACCTCAACCTGCTGGCCGACCCTCAGTACTCGTTCCTGATCGCCGGGCATCCCGCCTCGGGCGCGGACCCGGCGACCGGAGGCTACGCCGGCAACGGGGAGGAGACTCAGCGGCTGCACACTGAGTGGGAGGATCTCACCCTGCCCCAGTTCGCATGGCCGGAGCCGGGCGACCGCGTCACCGAGAAAGGGTCGTGGATCTGGGACTGCGGGCACTGGGGCACGCCCACCAACATCTTCAGCCCCGACTACGACCTGCCGCACGAGGGACAGTCCTGCCCGTTCTTCTTCGCCGGCGATCCGTCGCAGTGCACGATCAGCGGAGAGCGCACCGAGTTCCATCCCTACCGGCTCATCTTCGACCAGCGCACGCAGAGCCCGAACAGCCCGTACGCCGAGAACGAGGCGGAGCTCTACGTCTCGACCGACAAGACCCGCGCGGGCAAGACGATCGACTGCGCGCACAAGTTCCCGCCCCCTCCGAGCGCGGTGCTGCCGAATCCGGTGTCCTATGGGCCTCAGTTCGCGGCCTGCATGGAGACCGAGCCGAACTGGCAGGACGTGACCGGTGACTACTCGTTCCTCGTGCCGGCGCCGCCGAAGCCGACGCCGGACGCGCAGCTCACGTTCCACTACGTCGACAAGGGCTCGGTGAGCGCGCCGGCGCCGACGCTGACGCAGGAGGGCGACGCGGTGCGCGTCACCTTCCACCTCGACTCCGCGCAGAGCCAGCGCGTGGTGCTGGCCGACCAGATCTACGTCGGGTGGGACACGGTGCCGGCCGTGTCCGTTCCGACGCATCTGCGCGTGACCTTCGACCGCCTGGACATCCACCGCGCGATGGACCCCGGCTGCTCGCGCCAGCAGCCGGTCCCGGGCTGCCAGAACGAGTCGACGCGCCAGAACCAGATCACGACCGCTCCGGGGGACTGGAACCTGTGGTGGGACGTGAACGGGATCTGGGGCCACTGGCCGGGGACGCCTCCGGGCAAGGGCCCGCTCGAGTTCCTGCCGAACGACGGCGACCAGCTGACCGGCACGCAGTCGGTCGACCTGTACGTCCCGCCGGGAAAGGGCTGGCGCCTGTACGTGCACGGCCGCGAGTGCGACGTCAACGGCGTCGATCCGGCGCGCCCGCTCGCGGACTGTCCGACGAACACGGAGCTGGCCGACGACAACGACGTGCCGGGCATGGTCCTCGACAGCTATCCATCCGCGGACGCCTCGCTCGGCACTCACACGAGTGACGGGCAGACGCACTCGGTCGACCCGACGTCCACCTGTCCCGACACCAATCCGCACGGCTGTTACAGCCTCACCTACACGGTCGCGAAGATCGACGACAGCGCCTCACGCGTGCGCATCCCCGACCTCGCGGTGACGCAGTCCGCCTCTCCGAACCCGGTGTACGTTGGCAGCGAGCTCACATACGACCTCAACGTGAAGAACAACGGTTTGGCGACCGCGGGCGGAGTGACTCTCTCGAACGACCTTCCCGCCGGTGTGAGCTTCACCTCGGCGACGCCGTCGCAGGGAACCTGCGGCGAAACGGGCGGGATCGTCACCTGCCAGCTCGGCACGCTTGCCCCCGGTGGCAGCGCGAGCATCCAGATCAAGGTCATGCCGCAGGCAGGAGGCACGATCACGAACGTCGCCTCCGTCACCTCCAACGAGGACGACGCGAACCCCGCGGACAACATGTCGCGCCTCGATACGACCGCGATCGCGCGCTACGTGCGACCGAGGGGCGCGACGCCCTTGTATATCTCGCTCGTGCCGACATACCGGGCCTGCACGAGCCCGAACTCGACGCACGGCGCGCCCCTCGCTTACGGCTCCTGCAGCCCGCCCGTGCAACAGTCGAGCCGCGCGACGGTCGGCACGCCGGACGCCAACGGCAAACCCGCCGGCTCGATCGGCTACGTCAGGCTCGACGCCGTCTCGGGAGACGTGAAGCAAACGGTTTCGGTGACGGACGTTCGCAACAGCGGCAGCCTCACCGACTACACCCGTACCCTCCAGGAGACGGCGGTCGTGCGCATCACCGACCGGGGCAACAGTTCCGCGGACGACCAGGGAACGGTTCAGGACGTTCCGTTCCCGACGCCCGTCCCGTGCTCGGCATCGTCGGATCCGAGCGTCGGCTCCACCTGCGCGATCAACACCACGCTCGACGCGCTCCTGCCCGGGGCGGTCGTGGCCGGACAGCGCTCGATCTGGGAGATAGGCCAAGTGCAGCTGCTCGATGGGGCGAACGTGCCGTTCGAGGCCGAGGGTGTCTTCGTCCCCTGAGCCGGGCGTATAGCCCTTTGTAAGTGTGACCTCGCTAGTCCGGCGCGATCGACCCGATCGCCGGCTGTGACGTCGAGTATCGCTTGAGGCCCTGCCGGATCCGGTCGGCGTCCGCGAGCATCGCGCTGGCCGCGCGCGGTGCTCGCAGCGCGCGCCCGAGCGCGCGCAGCGTCTCGGCGCGCAAGCGGCGAAGACCGGGATCGCGAGGCTTCAGCAAGCCCACGATTTCGCGGAGGCGGCGCAGCGTCACCCTCTCGCTGGACGGAGCGAACCCCTTCACGAGCCTCAGCGAGGCGATTGAGCGCAGGTTGCTGCTCGCGGCACCGATCTGAACGAAAGCGCGGCGATCCTCCAGTGGCAAAGCCGACGCCCCGCCCTTGTCCGCGTCTCCCCCCTTGTCTTGCTCGCCCCCCTTGTCCTGCCCGGCGCTGCCGCGATCGTTCGAGGTGGCTTGAGTGGGTGCTGTGCGAGTCGTAGCCGCCTTGTGGTTGCCGCCTCCGCAACCAACGAGCACGATCAGCGCGAGCCCCACAGCCCAGGCGCGCATGGGGTCAAGCCATCGTCAGGCCGCCGCTCACCGACAGCGTCTGCCCGGTTATGTAGTGGGCTTCGTCCGAAGCAAAGAAAGCGACCGCCGTCGCGACGTCCTCCGGCATTCCCAGCCGCTTCATCGGCACGGCGCGCGCCATCGCCTCGATGATCTTCTCTCCACGCCCGGCCGCGACCTCGGCGAGCATGGGCGTGTCGGTCGGTCCTGGGCAGACCGTGTTCGCGGTGACGCCGCTGCGCGCGACCTCGCGTGCGATCGCCTTCGTGAAGGCGATCACGGCTCCCTTGGTGCCGGAGTAAACGGACTCGAAGGAAGAGCCGACCCGGCCGGCGTCGGACCCGATGTTCACGATGCGGCCCCACTTGCGCTCGACCATGTCGGGGAGCACCGCCCTGGTCATCCGCAGGCAGCCCTTGTAGTTCACCTCGATCACGCGATCCCAGAACGGCTCGTCGGTCTCGATGAACGGGCGCATCTCGTCCCATCCCGCATTGTTGACGAGGATCTCGATCGGGCCGAGCGTGTCGCGCGCCTCTTCCACCGCGGCTGCGACCGAGGGGGTGTCGGTGACGTCGAGCGAGACGGCGACCGCGCGACCGCCGGTCTCCTCGATCGCGGTCACGGTCTCGCGGGCGTCGTCGTCGCGGATGTCGCCGACCGCGACCACATCGTCGTGGTCGGCGAGCCGGAGCGCGATCGCGCGGCCGATGCCGCGGCCGCCCCCGGTGACGAAAGCCACTCGACCCATCCTCTCCATAACCCGTATTCAAGCGTGCAGGGTCCTGATAGGCCGTCCCGCCTCTAGACTGCGGCGCGATGGACGCCTATCTGGCGATCGTCAGCAAGCGCGAGGTTCGCAGCTACTCCGACCGCCCCATCGATCCCGACTCCCGCCGCCGCATTCTCGAGACCGGCCGGGTATCGGGCAGTTCCGCCAACAAGCAACGGTGGCGCTTCATCGTGGTGGAGAGCGCGGACAAGCGCGAGCAGCTCGCGGATCTGGTCTACACCCCGGGGAACGTGCGCGGCGCCAAGCTGATCGTGGTCGTCGCCATGCAGGGTCCGGGGATGACCGGCTTCGACGCCGGGCGCGCCTCGCAGAACATGATGATCGCGGCGTGGAGCGAAGGCATCGGGTCCTGTCCGAACGGGATGCCGGACCGCGAGGCGGTCGCGAGCATGCTCGGTCTCCACGCGGGCGAGGAGCCCGCGATCGTCCTCACCTTCGGCTATCCGGCCCGCTCGGTCGATCCATCCAGCCACCCCCCAGAGGAATGGATCGGGCGGGCGAACCGCAAGCCGTTCGACGAGGTGGTCGAGACGGTCTAGGCGCCGCCGTCCTCGAGCATCGTCTTCAGGCGCTGCACGTTCTCCGCCGCCTCCTTGCGCATCGAGCGACTCATCAGCGGGCTGAAGATGCTCATCAGGCCGGCGGTCTTCGGCTGCATGCGCATCGTCACCCTCGTCGCGCCGTCGTGCTCCTCGAGCACGTATTCGCCGCTCGGCTCGAGAGATCCCATGCCGGGCCCCATCGGGATCGGGGGGCCTTGCCACGCGAGCCTGCGGGGCGGCTCGAACTCCGACCACACGAACGTCGACTGGGCCTTGCCGCGCGCGGCCATCTTGTATCGATAGCTGCTGCCCTTCGCCGGAGGACCGCTGGACTCCGCCTCGACGGTCTCGAACACGCTCATCCAGGTGGGCATGTTCTCCCCGTGGGCGAGGTAGTCGAACACCTCCGTCGCGGGGCGGCGGATGTCGACGCTTTCACCGACATCGATTGCCATCACAACCTCCTCGTGCTTGCCGGCTGAAGATTGTCCAGAGAAATGTGAGCGTACCGTCTCAGCGCGCACCGGTCACTTGGCGGAGCTCCGGTTCGACATGGGTACGATTCTCCGCCGTGCGCATCTTCACCCCCGCATCGGCTCTCATTGCCGTGGTCGCCTTCACCGGTTGCGGCGGCGGCTCCAGCAGCAGCGGGCCACCTCCCTCAGTGCCGTCCACGATCAAGGTCAGGAGCTCGGCCTTCAAGGAGGGCAGCACGCTGCCTGTGCGGTTCACGTGCGATGGAAAGCTGGGCGGCGTGAACCCGCCGATTCAGTGGTCGAACCAGCCCCCCGGCACCAAGAGCCAAGCGTTGATCGTCACAGACCCGGACGCGCCCGGGGGCAACTTCATCCACTGGACCGTGTGGGGAATGATGGGACGGACCAACGGGCTGCAAGCTGACATCCCGCCGCTCGGGCTGCCACAGGGCCGGAACAGTGCCGGGACTTCGAGGTACAGCGCGCCGTGCCCGCCGAAGGGGTCGTCGCCGCACCGGTACCAGTTCGTGATCTACGCGCTCAAGGAGTACATCCCGCTGAAGCGGGGCGCACCCGCGAACCTGGTGATCGACAAGGTCAAGCGGGCGGCGATCGCCAGCGGCATGCTGACCGGGACGTACTCCCGCAAGTAGGCGCAAAGAAACGCGCCGACCCTTTGCCTTTCGGCTCCGGGCGGCGCGTTGTGGAGAGGATTATGTCCCCTCGCGGGAGTGAAATCAAGTGCTGATCGAACTTTTTTCGCGCGCGGTGCGGTGATTCCCCTGCCCCCCCTGGACGCACGCTCCGCCATCCCCGTTCGCCCCGATGACCAGGCACGTCGTCGTGCCGTGCGCCGCGGCGCGAACTCCCGCCTAGCGCAATACGACCGGCGGGTTGTGCCCGGGGATCACCATGTATGGGTCGAGGGCCCGGATCCGCTTCCACTGCCTGAGCAGCTCGTCGCGCTCCGGGCCGAAGTCTTCGGGAAGCTCCATCTGCTCGAAGTACTCCGGCAAGGGGCCGACGCAGTCGGAGGCGATCACGACCAAGCCCTCGTCGGTGTCCACGAGCAAGGAGATCAGGCCGTCCGAGTGCCCGGGCGTGAGGATCCAGCGCACCCCCGGCTCGATCTCTCCCTCTTCGCCCTCGAGCTCGATCGGCCGCACCATGTCGAGCACGCCCTGCTCGATCGCGGCGTAGGGCGCCTCGAGCTCGATCCGATGGACATATGTCTCACGCTGGGCGAACTCGACCAACGCCTCGACGTGATCGAAGTGCGTGTGGGTGAGGATCACCTTGGTCTCGTGCGGCTCGATCCCGCGCGCGCGCAGTGAGGCCGTCACCGGCGCACCCTGCATGATCAGGCCGGGGTCGACGACGTAGTTCTCGCTGGCCCGGATCAGGCAGCAGTTCGGGAACGCGATCATGCCAGCCACGCGGCCCTCGGCCTGCAGTCGCTTGTAGGCCTTGAACCCCTCTGCCGAGCTCCCGATCTGCTGCGGCTCCGCGCGCCCGTCTTCGAGCGCGAAGACATATCGCTGGGCGGGGAGGAGAACTTCGACGGAGCGGGCCACGGCGCGGGAAGCCTATCCGCCCGAACGACAGAGGGCGCCTCGAAGGGCGCCCTCGGTCAGTGGTACGAAGTCTGGCGCTGCTAGCTCGGCACGGCGGCGTGCGGAGCGGTGCTCGACGTATATTCGAACTCCTCCTCCGCGCCGAAGATCCGATCGAGGACGGCCTTGCGGGTCCCCTCGGAAAGGATCAACGCCGCGATGCCGCCGAGGATCGCGAGCATGAACAGCTTGCGCCCGGTGTGACGGCGGCGCCGCTTGCCCCGAAGCTGCTCGCCCGCCTGCTGAAGCGAGTCAGCGGTTGCGCGAAGCTGCTTCTGGAGCTTCTTGTCCTCCATCAGCGCCCGCGCGGGGCCCTTTCCGTTCTGCATGCGCTTGTAGGCTCTGCGGGCGGACTCGAGTGCGGCCCGGACGTTCTCACGCAGCTCGGGGTCCTCGATGAATCGCTGCACGTACGGGTTCCGGCGGGCCTGCATCGCTGCTTTGGTCGCCTTGTCGGCCGTGCTTCTTGCCGCCTTTGCTCTTGCTGCCATGCCTCTCCCTCGTCGGTTAGAAAGGTGGTAGGGGAGCATATACCCGTGGAAGGGGTGGAAGGCAACCCGCCGAATCTGCGCTAAGAGTTGGTGTCGTGACAAGCGAGGATTCCCAGACAGGACGGAAATCGAGGCGCCGCGTGGGCCTCGTGCTGTCCGGAGGCGGCGCTCGGGGCGCCTACGAGGCAGGCGTGATGTCGGTGTTGATGACCGCCCTGGAGGTTCGGGGCGAGCGCCCGAACATTCACGTCGGCACCAGTGTGGGCGCGATCAACGCGGCCTACCTGGCGTCGAGCCGGCACCTGCCGCCGGACGAGGCGGCCGAGGGCGGTCTCCAGCGTTGGCGCGAGGTCACGAAGGGGCGGGTGGTGAGGCCGATCCTGATGCGCCAGGCGCCGCTCACCTTCGTTCGCTATGCGGGCGAGATCCTTTCGCTTCCCGGTGTGCGGCTGCCGAGCCTGCTCGACCCGCGGCCCCTGGAGCGCAACCTCAAGCGCTGGATCGACTGGACAGCCGTTCACACGAACATCGACACCGACGTCGCCGAGGTGCTTGCCTGTGTCGCGACTGGGTCCAGAACCGGGCGCACGGTCGTCTTCGTGGAGGGGCATGGCGAACGGGTGCGGCACCGCTCGCACGCGATCGACTACGTCGAGACGAGGCTCGACGACCAGCACGTGCGCGCTTCGGCGGCGATCCCGATCTTGTTCCCGCCGGTGCGCGTCGAGCACCCGCGCGAGGCGCGCGGCTGGTACTTCGACGGCGGCACCCGGCTCAACACGCCGATCAAGCCGGCCCTCGACCTGGGTTCCGACCGGCTGATCGTGGTGGCGACCGACTCCGTCGCAGAACCGTCGAAGCGCCCCGGGCGGCACGAGTCAGGTCCCCCCGACTTCGGCGACGGCGCCTTGCACGTGCTGCAGGGCATGCTCGTCGATCCGGTCGTCGAGGACATGCGCATCCTGGGCAACATCAACATGTTCTTCGCCGAGAAGAACGGCTCGCGGCGCGAGCGGCGCTCGACCGAGGGTCGCCGGGCGCTCGACGCGTCGGCGCGCAAGTACCGCAAGGCGCGCGGGAAGCCGCCGTACCGCTGCATCCCCTACATCTTCATTGCGCCCGAGCGGCGCGGCGAGATCGGGCGCCTCGCGCACGACGTGTTCGCCGATCGGTACGGAGGCCTCAAGGGGCTTCGGTCGCCGGACTTCCCGTTCCTGAACCGGCTCCTCGGCGGCGAGAGCCCGACGCACGGTGAGCTGCTCAGCTACCTGTTCTTCGACAAGGAGTTCATCGAGGAGCTGATCCGGATGGGACAGCGGGACGCCCGCCGCTGGCTGCGCGCCGAGCCGGGCCCGTCCGATCCGTGGCAGATCGAGCCACTCGACGCGTTCATGACCCCCAGCGGTCGCCGCACCGGCGCGCGCGCGAAGGTCCGGGCGGCGTCCTAGGACGCCTCCGCACCTGCCCGAGCATCCTGTCGAGATCGAGAGCCAGCGCCTCCGGGTCGTGATCGAGCTGGTGCCAGGTCACCCGCACCGTCCGCCAGCCGGCCGCCTGGAGCGTGCGGTCGCGCACGCGGTCGCGCTCGAAGGCGGCCCGGGTTGAGTGAGGCGCGCCGCCGTCGAGTTCCACGATCAGCCGCCGCGCGGGCCACACGCAGTCGCACTCGAAGCCGAGCACGTTGGCGTTGGGTCGGGGTTCCGGGAGGCCCGCCGCACGAACGAACTCAAGAAAGCGCGCCTCCAGATCGCTGCGAGTGAAGCGCGGCCCGGTGTCGAGGATGGCTCTGATGTTTGCGACGCCCTTGCGGCCCGGATAGCGAATGATCAACTCTGGCACCGACAGCTGGTCGGTGAGGCGGCGCATCTCCGCCTCGTTGAACGCGCGCTCGAGCTGATGGCGCGGGAGTACGCCGGCCAGATCGAGCAGGGTGCGGGGGACGGACGTGGTGGGGATGCCGCTCACCCACCTCACCTCGTCCTCTGGCAGATTGGATCGATGAACCCTTACGCCGGGCCGAGCATGAACGCCGGCGACGGTCACCTCACAGCCGGCGAAGGGCCGCAAGCCCCAATTCGCGCCGGCCGATCGATGGCTCAGCGCGGCCCGGGGCCGCAGGCCAGTACGGCAGCCATCCATCGGGCTTCGCGAGTGAGAGCTCGGTGCCCGACCGCATAGACGCCGCGGTGAACTTGGTGGAGGCGCCCGCGGTTGAACTGATGGCGGATTGCTTCATGACTAATACCCGCGTCAAGCAACTGCCACCGCGCGATCGCGCCATGCTGCCGGCCAGCCAGGTCTGCGATCACCGCATCTGCGCAAAGCAGTTTTGATGTGCCTATAGCCCCATCGATCCTGCTTTGCTCTGGCATCGGCCGATCCTGGCAGCCAGATCGCCACGGATTGCGCTCAGAAAGGGAAGAGTGCGCGCGGTTAGTGCAGAGGGCGCGAAGGAACGGCCGGACAATCCAGGACCGACCCCCTACTTGCCCGGTTTTGGCGAGCCTTGGCTGCAGCCAAGGCCCCGCTACGAAGCCTTCGCCCGCAGCGACGCGTCCTCGGCGACCACCCACTCGAGCGTTCGGCGCATCCCGTCCTCGAGTGCGACGCGGGTCTCGAACCCGAGCACCTCGCGCGACTTCCGCGGATCCAGCGACGAGCGCTGCACCTCTCCGGCGCGCGCCGGTGCAAACTGGGGTTCGAACGGGTCGTGCGCGCCGATGATGCGGAGCTCGCGGCCAAGCTTGCGGAGCACCTCGACGAGGTCGAGCACCGAGGACTCCTTGCCGGTCCCGACGTTGAAAGGCCCGGTTACCTCGTTCGCGGAGGCGATCAGGGCGGCGCTGACGACTTCCTCCACATATATATAGTCGCGCGTCTGCAGGCCGTTCCCGAAGACGGTCGGCTGGCCCCGGTCGCGCAGCTTGCCGCAGAAGATCGCGACGACGCCCGCTTCGCCAAGCGGGTCCTGTCTGGGCCCGTAGACGTTGCCGAACCGGAGACTCACGGTCGAGAGCCCGTGCAGCCGGCCCCAGAGGTCGCAGTAGCCCTCGGCCGAGTACTTGGCCTGGCCGTAGGGCGCCTCGGAGTTGATCGCCGTGTGCTCGGGGGTGGGGAGCACGTCGGTCTCGCCGTAGATCGCGCCCCCGGTGGACGCGAAGACGAACCGGCGGGAGCCGCACAGACGCGCCGCCTCGAGCATGTTGATGGTGCCGATCACGTTGACCTCGGCGTCGAACGTCGGCTTCGCGGCCGACACCCGCACGTCCATCTGGGCCGCGAGATGGAACACGACCTCCGGCCGCTCCTCCTCGAGGAGCGAGCGCACGAGGCCTCCGTCGCGAATGTCTTCGACGACGAGACGAGCCCCCCGGGCCAGGGCGGAGTCGAGGTTCGATCTACGTCCCGTCGTGAGGTTGTCGAGAACGACGACGTCGTCCCCTCGGGCGAGGAGCGCATCCACGAGATTCGAACCTATGAACCCGGCTCCGCCGGTTACCAATGCCTTCAAACCCCCGCCTTTCCGCGCGCCTTCGGGTGCCTTCTCCCGTGTTCTCCTAGCTCGCCTTTTTACAGCTTTTTCGACGGCTGTCGACAAAGACTGCTGCTACCCTCGCTTGACGTTTTCGGCCCAGCAGCCCATTACCTAAAGCGTCTGCAATGAGACTGATCGTCACAGAGAAGGACAACAGCGCCAAGAAAATCGCCCAGATTCTCTCCGAGGGCAAAGCCAAGCAGGACAAAAGCTATGGCATCCCGTTTTATATGTGGGGAGATGAGCCCGATCAGCAACGCGTGATCGGGCTGAAGGGCCACCTGATGAACCCCGTCTTTCCGGAGGGGTTCTCGGAATGGCGCAAGGTTGAGCCCCGTGAGCTGATCGACGCTCCGCTCCAGAAGGAGCCGATCCAGAAGAGCGTCCACAAGGCGCTTCGCAAGCAGGCGAAGGACGCCGATTCGGTGGTGATCGCGACCGACTTTGACCGCGAGGGCGAGCTGATCGGGCTAGAGGCGCTGGAGGAGATCTTCGCCGTCAACCCGAGCCTGATCGGGGACAACGGGCGCGTGACCGGCACCCGGATCCGCCGGGCGCGGTTCTCGGCGCTCACGAAGGAGGAGATCGAAGAGGCCTTCGACAACCTCGTGGATCTGTCGGAGTCGCTCGCCCGCGCGGGCGAGGCGCGGCAGGACATCGACCTCATCTGGGGCGCGACGCTGACGCGCTTCGTGTCGCTCGCCACCGGGCGGCTCGGCTCGCAGTTCCTGTCGGTGGGACGCGTGCAGAGCCCGACGCTGGCAATCGTCGTCGACCGCGAGCTCGAGCGGCGCGCGCATGTCCCGAAGCCTTACTGGGAGGTGTTCGCGGCGTTCGAGCACCCCGATGGGGAGTTCACGGCGCACCACAAGGTCGACAAGTTCTGGGAAGAGGCGGAGGCGAAGGCGGCGCTCGAGGGGACCCTCAGCTCCATCGCCGATTCCGATGGGAATCGGCGCCCATTTGGTGTCGTTCGGAAGGTCGAGTCCAAGCGCAACACCCGCCGGCCCCCAGCGCCCTTCAACACGACCGCGTTCACGAGCGGTGCCTCCGGGATCGGGGTCTCACCGGCGCGCGCGATGCGACTCGCCGAGGATCTCTACATGGACGGCTTCATCTCCTACCCCCGGACCGACAACACCGTCTATCCGAGCTCGCTGCCGGTGCGCGAGCTGCTCCAGTCGATCGCCCGTGTGGACGCGTTCAATGAGGCCGCCCCGATCGCCGCGAAGCAGCAGCTCGAGCCCACGCGGGGCAAGAAGCAGACCACTGACCACCCGCCGATCTACCCGACCCAGGCGCTCGACCCGAAGGTGCTCCCCGACGACGGGCACCGGAAAATCTACGAGCTCGTCGTGCGGCGCTTCCTTGCGACCTTCGGCGACCCGGCCGTGTCCGAGTCGACGCGCGCCGACATCGAGGCCGGAACCGAGGGCTACTTCGTCCGCGGCAACGTCCTGATCGAGCCGGGCTTCCTCGCCGTCTATCCCTACGGGCGCTCGAAGGACGAGGAGATCCCGAAGCTGGAAGAGGGCCAGGAGCTCGCGCTCGCAAGCGCCCAGGCCGAGGGGCGGGAGTCGAACCCCTGGTTCGACGCGAAGGAGACGCAGCCGCCGTCCCGGATCGGCCAGGGCAAGCTCATCGAGATGATGGAGGAGCTCGGCCTCGGCACGAAGGCGACGCGCCACGACATCATCCAGAAGCTCTACGACCGCGGCTACGTCCAGAACAATCCGATCGAGCCCTCCGAGACCGGGATCGCGATGGTCAAGGCATTCGAGAAGTACGCGAAGCGCGTCGCGACGCCGGAGATGACCGCCGAGCTCGAGCACGACATGGACCAGATCGCGTCCGGCGACACGACCAAGGACCAGGTCGTGGATACCTCGCGCAAGATGCTCCACGAGTCGTATGACCTGATGGACGAGCACAAGCGCGAGCTCGCCGAGATCATCTGGGAGGGGATGAACCAGGACCGGATCCTCGGTCCGTGCCCGAAGTGCCGCGAGGCCGGCCGGGTGAACGAGGAAGGCCAGACCAACCGCCTCAAGATCATCCGCGCGAGGAAGTCGGGCAAGCGCTTCGTTGGCTGTGAGGGCTACCCCGAGTGTGATCAGACCTACGGGATCCCGCAACGGGGGGACTTGATCAGGCTCGAGGAGACCTGCTCGATCTGCGGCCAGACGCCGCGGTTGAAGGTGTTCACCGGGCGCCGGCCTTGGAACCTCTGCCTGAACGAGGACTGCCCCTCGATGGTCGAGATGCGCGCCCAGCGCGCCGAGCGCGAGGCCGCTCGGGCGGCCAAGGAAGCCGCCGCG
>JACXTT010009815.1_pt1 | contig 13026 bp, 10 predicted proteins | sample 9270951 | NCBI WGS metagenome assembly JACXTT01 (sample SAMN15532306, study PRJNA645909) | rock metagenome | isolation source: weathered quartz diorite | place: Puerto Rico | collected 2017-06-21 | reverse complement strand
CGCCATCGTGAGCCGCGTGCCGACATCGTAGCCAAGCGTGACCGCGCGCAGGTAGCGCTCGCCGGTCGCGCCGACCTCCTCCCCGAGCGCGAGCGCCGACGGCACAATCGATGCGCCCGGGTGCGACTGCGAGGGGCCGTGCGAGTCGTCTGTTTCGTCCGAGTGGGCAAACACGCCGTTCACCAGCGCTGCGTCGATGGGACCGGTCGTGATGTTCGAGCCGACGACGGTCGCGACCGGACGGCCAGCTTGCGCGCGCGCGAGAGCGAGCGCCGCCTTGCCGGGCGGCAGCTCGGAACCGGAAACCATTGCAGCCACGGTATCGAGGATGTGATGCTTTGCCTTCTCGATGACCTCCGCTGGCAACGCACGATCCTTCGCGGCCGCCATATAGCCGCTCAGCGTCGTCATCACTGGACTGATCGCCTGCGCGCGAACGCGGATCGACGGCCAGGCTGCTGCGCAGAGCGCAAGTGCGCCTCGACCAATCAGCTCGCGGCGGGACATGCCGCGCGACGGGTTCAATCGAAATACCCAGAGTCGATGTTTCGCAGCCATAGCGTGCCGACCACCTTGATGCTGTCCTGCGTGAAAAGATAGTGATGAAAACCCTGAACGCGCCCGACACGGTACTTTCGCGCGTACGGTTCCATCACACTGCGATTCGCGTCGACCGTCGCCGGCGGCAGCGTCTCGTCCTCGGTTCCGTTCAGATCGAGCACCGCGACCCGCTTCAGCTCCGACGGCGGAAAGCTTGGCTCGAAGATCGACTGCATGAGTGCCGCGAAACCGCGGGCGCGATCCGCGGCCGGGAGAAATGCTGCCCGCCACAGCCGGACGCCCTGCTCGGCCAGCGCGGACGCATCGAGATACATCGCTGCGTCTTCGGTGCTCTTGAAACGCGGCGACCGCAGCGCCGCTTTCCACCACACCACGCGGGTCGCCGCGTCTACATGTTTCGTATACACCTCGAAATCGTCCGCGCCTCGCTCGCGGACGCGCAGCGCGCTGTGTTCGTACAGATCATCGAGGCTTCCGACCCGCGCGCGATTATTCAGGTACGCGAGGCCGGTCGTGCTGGTTCCCCATCCAAGATAGCCATCAGGGGTGTACAGCTTCGCCAGCGGATACAAGCTCGCGCCGCCTGTCGACATTCCCCAGAAGAGCACGAACGCATTGCGTCGATCGGGGATGACTTTCTTGAGGGCGAGACGGTATCCCTCGAGGAACACCGCCGGCGTGGCTGCGAGCATTTGCTGTTCGAGCGCGGTCCCCTTCTTCGGGAAGCGGTAGAACGCGCTTGCGCTCGGCGTGGATGTGACGGCGACACCCGACGACTTCACCTCGTAGTCGGTGCGCGCCCAGTATGTCTTTTGACCGCGACTGAAGATCGGCATCCGCTGGTCGAGCGGGATCGTCTCCCACGAGCCGTCGTTGCCCGGCGCGAAAAAATTCCACCGACCGACGCGCGTCAACGCCACGAACGTGATGCCGCGGCGCGCCAGCCAGATGCCCGGGCCCTCACGCTTCTCGACTGTCGACACGAAATCCATGCCGTATTCGCTGCCTGGTTCTCCCCCGACCACAATCAGCCGCCGGCCGTTGTGCAGCTTCGGTTTATCGGGAGTGAGCGTGATAACGACCTGCGTGAACGGCTGGCCGTATGCGGAGAAATCGATGAACTCGACGCGTTGCGTGTACGAACTGGTCTCCGGGTACTCGCCGCTCGCGAGAATTTCCGCAACCGCTTGACGATCGAGCGTCGCATTATCCGCCGGCAGGTCCCATGCGAAACCGATTTGGCCGACGCCAAACAGCATCAGGAAGATGACGCAAGGCAGTCTCATCGATGGGAGAACCTACTTCTTGACGTGTGCGGCGATGTAGTCCTGCGCGAACTTCCACATCGCGGGGACCGAAGGGTCGTCGTCGATCAGGCCGCTCGTGGCCGCCTCCGCGCCCGCCTCCGCAATGCTCCACCCGTCGGTGAGCACGCGTTTGATCATCCAGAGCATCGAAGCGGTGCGGCCATCCGCCGAGTTCAGATAGAGCGGTTTGGCAGCGTCGTTGACTGCCTTGAGAACAGCTTCGACGTTCGCGGTGTCGAACTGTCCGTTTGTGCCACCGCGTGTGATCGGCATCGAGACGTACTTCATGTTGACAGCCGTGGCCGCCGCCGCGATCGCGCCGACGTCCTGTCCCGGCGCAACATCGATTACCGTCTTGAACCCTCGGCGCGACAACTCCGAGATCACCCAATCCCGCGACTGGATCGGACCTCCACTCGACGCCGTTCCGTCGATGGGAAAGTAGTTCGCGAGACCTGGAAAATCCTCGCGCCGAATCCGCGGCCTCACTGCGGTTGCAGGCGCAGCGCCCGACCCGAGGCCGACGGCGCTGCAGCCGCGCAGCCCGCACAGATCCGGCGTGGGCGACTCGCCGAGTCCCATGTAGTTGTTGTAGACCGACGAGTAGATGTTGCTCTCGGTTCCATCAGGCCGGATGAAACCGATCGACATCTTGAACAGCTCGGGCTCGGGATACCCTTTCGGTACCGTTCCTTCGATTACATACAGCCGGTTGTCGTGCATGTAGATGGACGCCGACGTTCGCGACTGGTCGGCGTTGTTCGTGAACTGGAGCAGCGTGCCCTCGACCTGCTCGGCCCAGTTCCAGGTCATCCCCGTCAGCTTCGCGTCATGCTGCAGCAGCTTGAAAACGGCGTAAGTGATCGCGCCGTGTACGTCGCTCTTCCAGTAGCCGGGCCCGACGATGCGCGTCTGTCCGCCAATGCAGGTTTCGGCGCCCGGCGTGCAGGATTGCGATTTCGCGATTCCCAGCTTCTCCATGCCGCGGTAATCGGCAACCGTTACCGAATAGTGCTCGCGGCCGCGATCGACGGTGAAGACGCGCGCCGGCAATGGATATCCCATCTGCGACGTCCAGGTGATCGCCTGGACGCTCGGGGCGCCTGGAAACGTGATCCTGAAGCCATCCTCGCGCGAGACGAACTCAGTCCACTCGCCTGCCCCGAGCGAAGTCGAGGGGGCTTGCTGGGCCGCCACGGGCCCAGCACACGCAAGAATGCAAACGGCAATCGCACGCAGCGATCGGCGCACGGAATTTCTCAAAACCCGATCAGGCAAACCCCTTCGTCGAGCTGCCCCGCGAGAAGTGGTTCGCAACCATCCGGCGCCACCCATAGGCAGCCATCACCGAGGCCGGACCGCAGCTCCAGAAGAAGGTTCGTGGAATCACCGACGCGCTGCTGAACATCAAGTTATCGATGTCGTGGCAATCGAAGTCGGACGAGCACACAGAGTTGGCGGCGCTTGTGCCCGCGCGCGTCGTGCTCCCGCGGTGCTGCGGCGGCCACTGCTTGGCGTCGCGCACGAAGTTGTTCGCGAAGGCCACCTTCTCGGGCTTCACCGCCATCTTCGCGTGCCACGCACGAACCAAGTCCAGCGTCTCGCGCTTGGTCGCGTTGCAGCGCGCGTCCTCCATGCGCGTCAACTCAATTCGGCCCTGGCGAAGCACACGCCAGGTCGCGGGTACGGGTCCCACATGGCACCGCCACGTCATGATCCGTGCGGGACCCTGGCTGTCGCGCATGAACTCCTTGTGCTCCCAGCCGAAGGCTGGCGCGAACGTGTCGAGCGCGTTGCCGACAGGGTACCGCCCCGCGGTTCTCGCGCGGATGTGCACGGACAGCTCGGGCCATGGACGCGGCTGCACCGAAACCCACGGTTCGGCTGACTGATCGATGCCGCCGAGTGGCGTTACCGGTTCAGACATGTACGCGGCGGAAACGAGGTTCACGTCGCCAGTGAGGTTTGCTCCGACGTTCCTGTTCTCCACGATCAGACTGTCGCCAAGCAGATCCTTCGGCCCGTACCCTGAGCGGTACAGCATCTCTGTCGCGAACATCGTCCCTGTCGCGAGGACGACCCGTGCGGCGCGGACTTCGTGCATCCGCCCTTCCTTATCCTTGTAGGTCGCGCCGACAGCGACGGGTCGGCCACCGGCCGGCTTCTCAATCAGGATGCGATCGACTTCGGCATTGGCAATGACCTTCAGACCGTTGTTGAGACCGATATAGACCCACGGCAGCGCGGTGCCTTTTGAATCGTACCGGTTCAGCAACCCGGGCGCCGACGGCTCGATCATATTGACCATGCCGCACTCAGGCGAGCGCACCTCGAGGCCGAGTGCACGCGCCGCATCGGACCAGATGTGGTCGGCTTTGGACCACCAGAAGTCGGGAGGCGATGCCACGCCGTACAGGTCACGCACTTCCTGAACGGCATCGCCAAATTTCGCAAGGTCCCAGTTGACGCCGCTCGCCTCGCGATAGAACCCGAAGTCTTCTTCAACGGGAATCCAGGTGGTTGCGCCGTAGTGCACGGAGCAGCCGCCGACCACCTTGTAATTGGATCCCTCTGCACCGCCTTCTCCACCCGACCAGAGGTATTGCGGACTGTTTTCGGGCCCTTTGCCGTCACGGACCTGCGTGATCATCCGGCGGCGGATTGGCTGTCCAACACCGGGCGTGATCGCCGGATCGCGAACGGTCCAGTCGTCGCCGCCCTCGATCATCGCGACGCGCAGCCGATCGCCCGTCTTCGGGTTGATCCCTCGTTCGGCAAGGCGGCCCGCAATGATGCATCCGGACGTTCCACCGCCGATGACGATGACGTCGTAGTAGTCGCGGCCATCGCCGGTCTTGATCGCCGCGGCAGCCGGCGGTCGCTTCGGATCCAGGCGAATGAGATCGCCCTCACGCCAGTACGCCAGAGTGCGCTTCGCCTCCGCGCGCGTCTTCTCCTCCTCTGCCCACGACATCGTCGGTTCGAAGCCCGCAAGATCCCATCCGGTCCTGACGCGATTGCTATTGGGATTCACCTCCTGGTGGGTGTCGCCGGGCCGCAGAATCGGAACGCCGGCGGCGTCGCGCTTCACTTCGTGCTCGGGGAAGTTGCCGTAGTAGACAGACAGGATGCGTCGCCGCGCGGTGCGGTAGAACGCATGCAGCTTCATGCGTAGTTCCATGTCCGTGATCTTGCTGGTCGGCGCGGCCATGCTCGGGTCGCGCAGGTTGCGCCCGTCGCTCTCGTCGCTCACCGCGCTGCCTTCGGCGACGATCGCGAGATACTTGCCGCGGCCGGCCTCGTCCAACTCGAGAAATGTCTTGCCGTCGAAAAACCCCCGGGCCGATGTGTTGAACAGGTCCGCCCCCTCAGCGGGGAAGTTCTGCATGACGTAGTCGGTGATGCCGTGGGTCTCCAAGTCTGCGTAGCCCGGATCGCCAGCCTTGGACGGAACGAAGAGGGCACCAAGGGCGGCAACGATCTGTTTCCGCGGATTCGCGGCCGCAGGCCCCTGCAAGGCGTCGAGGCTGGTCGACGCGCCAGTCAGCACTGCAGTTCCCACGACGGTTTGCTTCACGAAATCCCGTCTGGAAATGTCGTTGGTCATGTCAGTGGTCTCCTTGACTCGATGCAGACAGCGGTACTCCGGAGAGCGATACACCGGATGTTCGTGGCTGTCAATGGAAATACCGTCTCTGTGTTCCGATCTGGTATAAGCGTGGTGCACCTTTTCGAGGAGACGCACATGCGCGTACCCATGCGGCTCATCGTGGCCCTGCTTCTGACAGTCGGCAGCGGAATCTCGCTGCTCGGCCAGATCAGCAGCAACCCCCTCCCAGCACCGATCGAAAAACGCGGCCTGGCCGTTCAAATCAAGGACCTCGTGCGACTGCCTGATACCCGCGGCCTGCGTCCGCTCGATCAGGACGTCTCGCCCGCCGGATGGGCAAGGGTCAGTTTCGTTCGCGATCTGCCCGACGGGCGCCGGTTCGCCAACGACTCGCGCGGATTCCTGTATCTCATCGACGCGAACAATCAGCCGCACGTCTACGCGGACGTGGGTGGAGCGTTTCCGTTGGCGGTCTACAACCGCCTCGAGAGCGGCTTCATCGGCTACGCTTTCCACCCCGAGTTCGCGCGCAACGGGCTGTTCTATACGGTGCACGCCGAGCGAGGCCCAGGCAATCCGAAGAAGCCGGATTTCATTCCTCCGGGGTACACGCTCGACGACGTCACGTACCACAACATCATCACGGAATGGCACGCGACCAATCCCGCGGCGAATACGTTCCAGGGAACTCGGCGCGAGCTGCTGCGGGAAGCGCACGTCGTCGCGAACCTGACGCATCCGATGGGAGCGCTGGAGTTCAATCCAACGGCGAAGGCTGGCGACGCCGATTATGGGCTGCTCTACACGAGCGGCAGCGATCACGGCTTCAGCAACGGCGGCGGGCCGAAAGCGAACAACCCCGACCAGACGCAGCGCCTCGATTCGATCATGACGGCCATCTTGCGCATCGATCCGCGTAGTCCGTCGGTCACGCATGGAGTGAAAGGACTCGGCGACTACACCATCCCGATGGCGAACAAGTTCGCGTCGGATAACGATCCGAAGACGCTCGGCGAAATCTACGCGTACGGCTTCCGCAACGCGCATCGCCTGTCTTGGGACCTCACCGACGGGACGATGTTTGCGTCGGACATCGGCATGAATCAGATCGAAGAGATCAACATCGTACGCAACGGCGAGAACTACGGCTGGATGAAGCGTGAGGGCTACTTCGAGAACGCGCGCGGTACCAAACGCGGCGAGCTGAACCAACTCTTTACGCTGCCAGCGGAGATTTTGAGCGGCCGTCAGAAGGACGGCTTCACGTACCCCGTTGCGATCTACGACCACGACGAAGGCGCCTCGGTGACGGACGGCTTCACGTATCACGGTCGCATACCCGCGCTTCGCGGCAAGTTCGTCTTTGGCGACATCCAGCGCGGGCGTGTGTTCGCGTCTGACGTGGCGGCGTTGAAGAAGGCTGACGACGGAGTTCCACAGACGGTCGCACCGATTGAAGAGATCCAGCTCTACACACTCGACGCGAGCGGCAAGCGGACGAACGTCTCGCTGCAGGAGCTGGTGAACAAGACGATGGGGGCGACAATCAGCCGCGCCGATCTGCACATTGGCCGCAGCAAGGACGGCGAGCTGTTCATCACGTCGAGACAGGACGGATGGATCCGCATGCTCGTGCCGGACAATGCGGCGAGAACCACGGCGCAGGCTCGCTGACATTTGTGAGACGTCGAGCGTTTGTAGCGCTCGCGCTGGCGGCTGCTCTTGGAGCGCTAGCGCTTCGCGCCCAGCAAGCCAACGGAATCGTGTTTGTTGGCAGCAGCATCTTCCATCGTTGGGCCAGGCTCGAGTCGCAGATGGCGCCGCTGCCCGTCACGAACATCGCGTTTGATGGCTCGGTGACGGCAGACATGCTGCGGATGGTGGACTCGCGTGTCATTCCGCTGCGGCCGAAAGTGATCGCGTATTACTGCGGGAGCAACGACGTGTCGCTGGGCGAGCCCGCGGCGGCGATCGTCGGCCGGATCGTCCGGTTCATCGAGCGCGTTTCGGCTGCGTTGCCGGACACTCGCGTCGTGTTCGTCTCGATCAACCGAGCGCCTTCCAAAGAGGACCGTTGGGACGTGGTTGACGATGTAAACCAGCAGATCAAGATGTACGCGGCGTCGCATCCGCACGTGGAGTACGTCGACGTCAACCCGGTGCTCTTCGATGCGAGCGGAAAGCCGCGATTCGATCTCTATATGGGCGACGAGCTGCACCTGCGCCCGCCGGCGTATGAGGGATTCGCCAGGATCCTCAAGCCGGTGCTGACGCGCGCCGTCGAATAACGATCGTTCGCACCGTCATGACTACTGTTTCTCGACGCGACTTTCTCACCGCAGCAGGCGCCACGTTGACGGTAGGTGCGGCAGTTCTTCGTGCACAACCTCCCAAACGGTTGTTCGCGTACGTGGCGTCGTGGACGTCAGGGCCAGGCATCGGCGTCGGGAACGGCGGAGGCATCAGCGTCTTCTCGGTCGACATGGCCACCGGCGCGCTCACGCCCGTGATGCGCACCGGGCAGGAATTCGACAGGATGAACACCGGCTACCTTGCCATGCATCCAAACGGCCGGTTTCTCTACGCCACCAACGAAGTCGAGAGCTACGACAACGAGTACGGCGGCGGAGCAGTGCTGACGTTCGCCATCAGCCCGTCGGACGGCTCGATCGCGCACGTCGGCACGCAGCCGTCGATGGGCGTCTGGCCTGCGTACATCTCAATCGACAGGGCGGGCGCACGCGTCGCTGTTGCTAATCACGGCAACTACGACCCCGCGGTCAGGATCGTCAGGAAGAACGGCCTTCCCGAGATCGAAAAGGTGTGGGACGACGGGACGGTGACGTTGCTGCCGGTGAAAGTGGATGGCATTCTCGACCGCCCCTCGGACGTCGCTATCCTCGAGCGGACGACGAGCGTCGACAAGGTGACGCAGCGCAGCGCGCATGCGCACTCGGTCAACTGGGACTCGAGCCAGCGGATGGTCCTTGCCTGCGACAAGGGATGCGATCGCGTCTACACGTACCGCGTGGCAAACGGCTCGCAGAAGCTTACGGACGGTAAGGTGCTGAAGACGGAACCGGGCATCGCGCCCCGGCACTCGTCGTTCCATCCAACGCTTCCCTGCGTGTACGTGGTCAACGAGCGGCAGTCGAGTCTCTCGTGTTACCGCTATGACGCATCGACTGCAGACATCAGCCTGGTGCAGACGATTACGACCATCCCTGCGGATTACACGATGAACAACTCGCCCGCCGACGTCCACGTTCATCCCAACGGCAGGTTCGTCTACAGCAGCAATCGCGGGCACAACAGCATCGCGATTTTCCGCATCGAGGAGGCGAGCGGACGCATGACGCTCGTCGAGATCGTGTCGACGCAGGGAGCGACGCCGCGCGGCTTCAACTTCGAGCCGAGCGGACGGTTCCTCCTGGCGGGCAATCAGGGAACCGGCAACATCATGACGTTTGCCGTCGACGGCGAGACGGGCAAGTTGACGCCGACCGGCGCGAAAGCCGAGGTGCCGCGGCCGGTGTGTATTCAGTTCGCCTCGATCTGAGCACGAGCCCGAGCGTTGCGTTAATGCCGCGCCGCGTGTGGCTGCAACGACACACGAGAATTCACCTTACTCTGCTTGGCCTTCTCTTGTGACTGGCGAGGGATAGGCACGAAATTCGCTGGTGGCGCCGTGATCGCGCATGCGCCACGACCTTCGAGCACTCCGCGTCATTGTCGTAATCGTTCTCGTCACGATCGCGATTGGATGCGGAGCGTCCCAGAACCAATCGATAACCGGTCCGTCTGTCAGCCGTGAAGACGACCAGACGCCACCGCTCGACGCGTCTACGGTGAAGCCGTCGGCAACGTACACGATTGGTTTTTCGTCACTTCGCGAGAATCGCGCCTCATTCACCACCCATACCGAATCGGGCTTCAGCATCTCCGTCGTCTCGGCAGATTGGATCGCGCTCACCACTTACGGCAATCCACAGCCGTTTATCGAGTTCATCGGTCCCGCAGGCATCACGACTACGGGCGAACTCCGCGTCACTGCAGGCGGCGCGCCATTCTGGCTGAATTCAATCGACGTCTACTCGAGTACCACAAAGATCCCGTACGTCATTGAGGGATTCCTGAACTCCGAGCTGATGTTTTCGGTCGTCGATGTGGTCGGGAACACCTTCGGCGCATTTGCGCGGCGCTCGAACCCTAAGGCGGACGTTTCGGTGAAGGAGATTCGCATTCGTTTGTCCAATCCGTCGGCGCCGTGCTGTGGCAACCCGATGGGCGTAGACAACATCGTCGTCAGCCGCTGATGCGGACTCGACTCGCTTTCCTGCTGGTTTCGACATTCGCGGCGATTGTGCTGGTACTCGGCTGCGCGGGCACACCGACCACTCCAAGCGAACCCTTCACATTCGCATTGTCGCCGTCAACGGTTGCCGCCGGCGGAACGAGCGCAGGCTCGATCACGGTGCGCGGCGGAACCCATCAGCTTGTTCGTATCGATCTAACGAGTAGTGACGCGGTCGCGTCCGTGCCATCATCGGTCCTCGTTGCCCCTGGCACAACCGCTGAGTTCAAGGTGGCAACGCGGCTGGTTGCTGCGAATACGATCGCGCGGATCACCGCGACGGTTGGAGACGTAAAACAGGAAATCGCACTACAGGTCGTCGCACCCGTCACACGCCCGGCCACCCTCGACATCCTGAAGTTGGAGGCGGCGAGCGTGCGTGGTGGTCAGGACGTCCAAGGCACGGTCGGCCTGACCGCTCTTGCCCCGGCGAGCGGCTTGTCCGTCACTATCAGGAGCAGCAACGCGGCAGCTGTGGTGCCCGCCACGGTTCTGATCCAGTCCGGTGAGCTAAATGCAGGCTTCATTGTCTCTACCAGACCAGTCGCCTTGGACACACACCTGGAAATTACCGCCAGCTACTCCGACCAGACCAGAACGGTACCACTGCGAGTAATGCCGTAATCGCTGATGCCTGGACCCCGCCTGAAACCTGATACCTGATACCTGATACCTATAGAGCGGGCAAAGCGAAGAAGAGCCCGCTAAAGAAAGCGTAGGCGGCGATCAGCGTGACGATCAGGTTGAACGCCTGAGCGCCGAGGAATGCGGCCGCCGGCCTTCCGCCCCCCGTACTCACAACGCTCGTGAGCGACGTCTCGAGACCGATCGAGACGAACGCCATCGCAAACAGCACGGTACGGATGTCGTTGACGAGGCCACGCGTGGCCGTCACGGTGCCGTCGGTCAACACGAAGGAGAAGAGGAGCGACGCCAGGAGGAAGCCGAACACGAATTTCGGGAAGCGATCCCAGATCAGGCTGACGCTGGCGCCGTGCTTGCCGCCTTCATGCCGCATGGCCCACCAGATCGTCAGAAAGAACGCCGCGAACCCGATGAGCGCGTTTTGCGACAGCTTCACCACCACGGCGGCATTGCGGCCCGCGTCGCCTAGCAGTTCACCGGCCGCGACAACCGCCGCGCTTGTGTCGAGCGTCCCGCCCAGCCACGCGCCGGCAACAACCGATGACATCGCCATCGCCTTCGCCGCCAGCGGCATCAGCACCATCATCGGCATCGCGACCAGCAGCACGAGCGATGTCACGTACGACAGCTTCTTCTTGTCGCCCTGAATGGCGCCGCACGTCGCGATGGCCGCCGATACACCGCAAATCGACACGGCGCTCGCCAGCATCGTTGCCATCTCATCGTCAACATGCAGCCGCCGGCAGAGCCAGAATGCGAATGCCCACACGCTCAGCACGACGACGAGCGCCTGCATGATGCCCAGCATGCCCGCGCCGACAATCTCGTCGAAGAGAATCGTCGCGCCGAGCACCACCAGACCAGTCTTGATGTAGTACTCGGTCTTCAAGCCTTCGCGAAGCCAGTTCGGCACACCAATCGTGTGGTTGACGAGCAGACCGATCGCGAGCGCGAAGATCACATATTCGAGACCGAAACCCGCAGCGCCGACATAACCAGCCATTGCCTGCGACAACCAGCCGAGCACGTACAACAGCAGCGCTCCCGGTACGAAGGCCGGCATGTTCGCGCGCAGGACGGCGGCGCCGGCGATCACCGGGCCCAGCACGAGCAAGATCGTCTGCACTGTGCGCGCGATATTGTCGGCGGCCACCAGTTGAGCAATCGGCGTTTCAGGTGTACCCCACGCGAAGCGCGGCATCGCGGGGCGCACACCCACTAGCACGAGTGCGATCAGCACAGCGCCCACAAGTACGGCGAGCCAGTCCTCACTGACGAGCGGTTGACGTTCGCGCGCGGCCGAGACCTCTTCACGAGGCGGCGCACCCGCGACGGCAATCGACGAAGGAGTAGTCATTGACATAGGACCGGATAGTCTACGTCAGATTGGGGTAGGGGCCGACCTTAAGGTCGGCTCCTACAAGCTAACCACTACCTTCAATTGATCGAGCACGCGCCCGGGCCACGCGGATCGCCGCAAGTCCCGCACGCAACCGGCGCTTCGCTCGCCCGGCTGGGGCCGTTCACATGCGCGGCGAAGACGGACAGCCGCCGCTCGAGAGCAGTGCCCTGGCACGCAGGGCATTTTGGCGGTTCACTTCCGCGAACAAGCAATTCAAATCGGTGCGCGCAGCTCCTGCAGTCGTATTCGTACAGCGGCATGCGTTGATTATCTAATGAAAAGGGCTGCCTCACGCCGTCGCGCGATGTGCGTAGGGGCGGACCTTAAGGTCCGCCCCCCACGTCACTACCCAGGATGGAGGAACGTTCAGTGTACCGTGGAGTTAGAGCTCGCGTTTAACTGATACCAATCACTCGCGACGATGGACCACATCACCTGATCGAGGTACTTCCCGTCTTTCAGCAGCGAACCGCGCAGAATCCCTTCGCGTACCGCCCCGAGCTTCCGCAGCGCGCCGTTGCCGCGGCCATTCTGGACCGCTGCGCGCCCCTCGAGGCGATTGACGCCGGTGTGCTGGAATGCAAAGTCGAGCGTCGTTCTGGCGCTCGCGAGGAACAGACCCGTGCCCCAGAACGGTGAACCGACCGCGAATCCCCATTCGGCAACGGAGAAATTCGGCGCGATCGCGCGAACCTGCACGAGTCCGACGGCGTGGTCGAAGCCTTCCGGCACCATACCGAACGTCATCTGATTACCGGCCTGACGTTGCGCGATTGCCCACTCGATGAATTTCTCGAAAGCCTCCGGCGTCGTAGGCGGCGGCGAGATGAACCGAGCGACTTCTTCCGTCCGAAGCAACGCCAGCAATGTCGCGGCATCGCTCTTCACGAGCTCGCGAACCATCATCCGGCTGCTCTTAAAGATGGGGAGGCCGCTCTTCCAATCCGCGACAACTTCCATCGCCGGAGCGGCGCATGGTGCATCGAAACGAATCGGCTCCAGATTCGTCGCCACGTGGGCTTCAGCGTGGATATTGAGATGCGGAACGAAGGTGGTCATTGCGCACCTCCCGCAATCACGCTCTCGCCCCAGACGATGTTGTCGCCCCAAGCGATCTTCCCGCCCCAGACGGTGTTCGCCCCCACGA
>JACXTT010009814.1_pt1 | contig 13027 bp, 14 predicted proteins | sample 9270951 | NCBI WGS metagenome assembly JACXTT01 (sample SAMN15532306, study PRJNA645909) | rock metagenome | isolation source: weathered quartz diorite | place: Puerto Rico | collected 2017-06-21 | reverse complement strand
GCCGGGACGGGCGGCGCCGGTCTTCGTCCGTGCCGGCGCCGACAGCGCCGCGTGGGCGGCCGCGGCCGGCAGCGTCGCCAGCGCGGTCCGGAACGCGTGCAGATGTTGCCAGGCGCGCTCGTGCTCCGGGTGTTCGGCGCGCCAGCGCTGGCAGGCGGCGTGGCTTTGCGGTGTGGCATCCGCGGCCATCAGCGCCACCGCCCATTCGGTGGCGCGCAACGCGACGGCATGGTCGATCGGGGGTTGCGGCGTGCCTGGCCAGATGCCGTCGGTCGATGTCTCGCGGGTCATGGGCGTCGGCATCAGGCGGCGAAGCAGCACTGGTGCAGTGCCTTGACGAGGTAGCGTTGCACCGTCGCGATCGAGATGCCAAGCCGCGCGGCAATAGCCGCCTGCGGCAGGCCGTCCAGTTGCGCCAGCAGGAATGCCCCGCGCACGGGCGCGGGCAGGGCGCCCAGGCGGCGGTCGATTTCCACCAGTGCTTCCAATGCCAGCGCGCGCGTTTCGGGATCCGGAGCCTGTGCCTGCGGCAGTGCGGCCAGGGCCGTCAGGTAGGCATCTTCAATTTGCCGGCGACGATAGAAGTTGGCGACCAGCCCCCGCGCCACGGTCGCCAGCAGCGCGCGCGGCTCACGCGCGGCAATGGGCGCTTCGCGCGCCAGCAGTCGCATGAAGGTGTCGTGGGCCAGGTCCGCCGCGTCGCAGCGGTTGCCCATGCGCCGGCACAGCCAGCCCTTGAGCCAGCCGTGATGGTCGCAATAAAGAGATTGGATGTCCTGGTGTAGCGGGCGCTCGGCGGCGGCAGGCATGGCATGGAGGCCGCCGCCGGACGCGGGCGAAAGGCCGGTGGCGGCAAAGCGGCGGTCTTGCTGGTAACGAGGTTCAGAGCGATGCGCCGCGCGCCGGAGGGTTCCCGATCGAACGCGCTGGCAGACATCGCATTCGTTGCATTATCTTACAAATGAGAATTATTCGCAATTAAATGCAGCGATGAAGGCACCTCGCCGGGACTGCGGCGGCGAACGATGACGGCGTTTGGAAGCCGTGGCGCGGTCTTGGGGAAAGCGCGGGCGCCTGATGCAATGCGTGCTTAGTGCCGCGCCGCAGTCGCCCGCACGCTGACGGGATGCACAGGGGCATCCGGTGACGGCGCAACGCGCTGGCTCATCTGACGCACCTTTTTGGCTTCACGCTGTTCGCTGTCTTCCTGCAGCGTCACGCAAAGCAGGGTGAGCAGCGCGACGCCAACCATGCCAAGAGCGAGCCAGCCGAGCATTGTCTTGCGATCCATCGGAAAACGGGGAATGTGTGCGGGGGAGGCCGTAGTGTAGAAGCGTGTGTCCGCGCACTTTGTGAATGATTGCAACGGGAGCAGCCTGTGGCGCCGCCCCGTGACAATTGTTGGCATTTACGCCGGCGTGGCTTACCTATCATCGGGATGCCGGTGGTACCGCATCCGTCGGCTTGCATGCCCGCGCCAGCCCCGTGAGCAGTTCTGGCGCGGGCATTTTTTTGTGGATCGCCACCACGAAGACACCATGATCAACGGGCGCCCCGCCGCCTTGAGTCGGGGACGAAGTGCGCAAACGATCCGTCTCCATAGGCACGTTCCACCTTCGAGATCACAACGTGGTATCCGCGATACCACTTCCGGAACTGGCGTTTGGCATCGAGATGCTTCGATGCGGAAGCAAAGGCCATCAACGATTCCTCATCCTGCCAGTAGTAACTGGCGTTAGCCATGCGCCCGTCGGGGGAACGCCAGGATTCCGCGCCGACAAAACCCGGCAGACTGGCGGCGACCTCGTCGATCATCGCGCTCAGACGGCGAAACTCGTCGTCGATCTCGCCCGGCTGGTAGATAAAGGCTGCGATATACATTCAGGGTTCTCCATGCAATAGGCAGGCGTTGAGCGAAGCGCGGTGTCTCGGGTTCAGAGCGGCCGCGACATCATGGCCAGCCGGATCGCCAGCAGCACGAGCACGGCGGCCAGTCCGCGGGACTGGAGCCTGGCGGCGCCCGGACGATGGCTCAGGAATCTGCGCACCGAACCGCCGGCCGCGCCGAGCAGCGTGTGAAACACCGTGGCGATGACAGTCAGGACACAGCCGAGCACAACCAGTTGCGTGCCGACCGGACCTTTGTTCGGATCCGCGAATTGCGGCAGGAACACCATGAAGAACAGCAACGCCTTTGGGTTGAGCAGGCTGTTCAACATCGCCCGCACGAAGACGGATCGGAGGGTCGCCTGGGAAGCCGCCGCCTTGCCCAGTTCCCCGGGCCGAAGCATGGCCTGATAGGCCATCCACAGCAGGTATGCCGCGCCGGCGTAGCGGATGACGTCGAACGACGGCGGCCATGCGGCGACCAGCGCCGTGACGCCCGTCGCCGTCAGGACGGTGAGAATCAGATCGGCCAGGCCGATGCCCAGCGCCGCCGCCGCACCCCCTGCAAGCCCGTAGGTCGCGCCATGCGCTATCACGAAGGCCATGTTCGGGCCCGGGGACAGAAGCAAGACCATGACCGCAGTCGCGAAGACCAGTAAGGTCGAAGTCTCAATCATGATGGGAGGGAATTGCGTGGAAGAAGACGGCAGCGTAATCTCTGTGACCGATACAAACAAAAAATTGTTCTAGATACACGCCATGGGCGAACCACGGTACAAATCCATCGTCGACGATATGGCTGCCCGCATCCGGGCAGGAACACTGGCTCCTGGCACGCAGTTGCCCACCATCCGCGCGCTCATGAAGCATCACGGCGTCGCCCTGGCGACCGCCTCGCGCGTGTACGCCGAGCTGGAAGCTGTCGGACTGGCGGTTGGAGAAGTCGGACGCGGCACCTTCGTGCGCGACACCTCGTTGCCGCGCGGGTTGGGGCTGGAGCAGCATCCGGCGCGATCGAGCGCCGTCGACCTGACCTTCAACTATCCGTCCCTGCCGGGGCAGGTCGAATTGCTGCGCACCGGACTGCGCAGCCTCGCGGCATCGGGCGATCTCGACGCCCTGTTGCATTCAGCGCCACAAGGTGGCCGCCGGCACGAACGGCAGACGGTCGCCAGGCATCTGCGCAATCGCGGCATCCGGGTGCCGGGCGAGCAAGTCCTGATCGTCAATGGTGCGCAGCAAGGCCTGGCCGTGACTGTCATGGGACTTCTCAAGCCCGGCGATATCCTGGCCATCGATGCACTGACATACCCTGGCATGAAAGCCCTGGCGCAGGTGCACCGCCTCGATCTTGCGCCCTTGCCGTCGCGTATCGGCGGCGGGCTGGACCTGGAGCAACTGGATGCGCTCTGCCGCAGGCGTCCTGTGCGCGCCATCTACACGATGCCGACGCTGCATAATCCGCTCGGCTGGGTCATGGATGAGCCGGATCGGATCCGCCTCGCCGAACTCGCCGAGCGGCATGACTTTCTTATCATCGAGGACGGCGCCTACGCCTTCCTCGCCGAGCCGGCGCCCAAGCCGGTGTTCACGCACGCGCCCGAGCGCACAGTCTATGTGTCGGGGCTGTCCAAGAGCGTGGCCTCGGGATTGCGGCTGGGGTTCGTGGCGGCGCCGGCGCGCCTGGTGCCGGCGCTGGAACACGCGATCCGCGTGTCGACGTGGAATACGCCCTCGCTCACCGTCGCCTTGGCGTGTCAGTGGATCGAGAGCGGCATCGTCGATACGCTGGAGGATCGCAAGCGCAAGGACGCGCGGCGCAGACAGACGCTGGCGCGCAGGATCCTGCGCGGGTGCGCGATCGTCGCGCACCCGAGCTCCTACTACCTGTGGCTCGAGATGCCCGAGGACCTGCGCGCCGACCGGGTCGCGGCCAACCTGGAGCGCGACGGTGTTCTGGTGACGACCGCCGAGCCATTCGCGACCACGTCCAACGTCCCGCATGCGCTGCGGCTGGCGATCGGTTCCATTTCGCTGGATGCGCTCGACGATGCCTTGCGCAAGGTCCGCCGGGCGGTCATCGGCTGACGCCGCAATACCAGTCCGGCCGCCTGGCCCGCGACTTGTCGGCAGACAGACGGGCCGCCGAGCATGTCAGAGTCTCTGTTCACCCACCCAATCGGGCCTGTATCGCTGCAGATCCATCAATCCTCTGGTGGATAGACAGGCACTGCGGACGGCACTAGCGTGCAAACAGATTGGGACCATGCTGGGCAAGCGATCGGGTAAGCGGCGGCCGTGATCTGAGCGGAGTGGATGAATGCGCACGCGACAGGCAAGCGTTCACGAAGGATCCTTGAAATTTGATCCGATCAGTCCGGCAGTTCGGCACCCGACGAGCATTCAAGAATTCAGGAATCACCCGATCGGGTCTGCGGCACGTCTCTGGCACGTTGCATGCGAGATCTTCTCGCAACTTTATTGTTTCATTGCTAGATTGGTCTTTCGAAGATCCGTGCATCGGGCGATCAGGAGGACTGACCATGGAGCCTTGGGTCAAGCATTTGTTCCGGTTTGTCGGGGCGTGGATGCTCGCCGGCCTGACATTGGTGTCGTTCAGCGCATACGCGCAAGGGTCGTCAACCCAGACGGCTCCCTTCAAGCCCGAAGAACTGGAAGCGCTGGTCGCGCCCATTGCGCTGTATCCCGATGCCGTGCTGTCGCAGGTCCTGATGGCCTCGACGTACCCGCTCGAAATCGTGCAGGCCGCCCGCTGGGTCAAGGCCAACCCGAAGGTGAAGGGGGATGCCGCTCTTAAAGCCGTCGAGAACGAGTCATGGGATGTCAGCGTGAAATCGCTGGTTGCCTTTCCGCAGGTCCTTGAGCCGATGAACGACAAGCTCGACTGGACGCAGAAGCTTGGCGACGCATTCCTGGCGCAGGAAAAGGACGTGCTTGCTGCGGTGCAGCGGTTGCGGACGCGCGCGCAGCAATCGGGGAACCTCAAGTCGAACGAGCAGCAGAAGGTGACCGTGGAGCCGGCGCCCGCGCCTGCGCAAGGGCAGCCCGGCCAGACGATCGTGCGGATCGAGCCGGCGGACCCGCAAGTCATTTACGTGCCGGCGTACAACCCGACCGTTGTCTACGGCGCCTGGAGCTACCCCGCCTACCCGCCGTATTACTGGCCCCCATACCCCGCCTACTATCCGGGCGCCGCGCTGGCCACCGGCCTTGCCTGGGGGATCGGGCTGGCGGCCGCCGGGGCGATCTTCGGCAACTGCAACTGGGGCGGCGGCGATGTGAACATCAACGTCAACAAGGCGGCCAATATCGACCGCAACTTCGACCGCACCAAGGTGCAGAGCGGCGGTCGTTGGCAGCATGACGCCTCGCATCGGAAAGGCGTGGCCTATCGGGATAACGCTTCGCGCGAGAAGTTCGGCGGTAGAAGCGCGGCGGGTGCAGACGGGCGCAATGAATTCCGTGGCCGCGATGGCGGCGCTGGCGTGTCGGATCGGGCTTCGGCTGACCGCGGCGAGCGTGGTGATCGTGGCGGCGAGTCTGACCGTGGTGACCGTGGCGGTGCATCTGACCGTGGTGGCGTCTCCGACCGTGCCGGCGCGTCTGACCGTAGGGGCGGCGCCGGCGAGCGCGGCGGCGCGGCAGGCGGAGGCCGGGACAACGCCTTCCAGGGCGTAGGCGGGGGCGGTGCCGCCTCCCAGCGCGATGTCGACCGTGGCAGGTCCAGCATGCAGTCGGCGGGCTTCCGTGAGAGCGGCGGGGGGCGCGGTGGTGGAGGGGGCGGATTCAGTGGAGGCGGAGGCCGCGGTGGTGGCATGGGTGGCGGTCGCGGCGGCGGCGGTGGTGGTCGTGGTGGCAGGCGTTGAGCGGAGGGAACCCGATCATGGACTCGACAATGCGGCTCTTCCTCTCCAGGCCCGGCGCGAGGGCCAGCGTCATTGTCATCGTGCTCGCTCTGGCAACGTTGGGCATGGCGCCAGCCCATGCGCAGAAGAATTTTGATTCTCCCGAAGCGGCCATGAATGCCTTTGGCGACGCGGTGGCCACCAGTGACGACGCGGCGATGAAAGTCCTGCTTGGCGCCAACTATCCCGACGCGATCCCACCCGTCGGCGCAGGGATTCGCTACCGCTTCCTTGAGGCCTGGAGTCAGTCGCACGCCATCGCGCGCGAAGGGGACAATCGCGCCCGCATTGTTGCTGGCAAGGACGGCTGGACGCTCCCCATTCCGCTGGTGAAGACGACGAAAGGGTGGCATTTCGACACGCGCGCCGGCGTTGAGGAAATGCGTGTTCGTCGCATCGGCCGCAACGAGCTGGCGGTGATGCAAACCTTGTTGGCGGTTGGCGACGCGCAGAACGACTATGCGCAACTGAGCCGGCAGACGAATGGCGTGTCGGTGTACGCGGCAAAGCTCGCCAGTTCGCCCGGCCAGCGCGATGGCCTCTACTGGCCGACAAAACCGGGCGAGCCGCAAAGCCCGCTCGGGCCCGCATTCGTCGAGGCAGGCATGCGCGGCACCGGGCAGGGCGGCTATCACGGCTATCACTACAAGCTGCTCACCGCCCAGGGAACCCATGCCCCTGGCGGCAAATATGGCTATGTCGTGAATGGGAAGCTCCTGGGTGGTTTTGCGGTCATCGCCTGGCCGGTCAAGTATGGGGAAACCGGCATCAAGACCTTCATGGTCAGCCACGCCGGACAGATTTTCGAGAGCGACCTCGGCCCGCGCGGCGCCGCCAGGGCGGCGGCGATCCAGTCATTCGATCCCGGCCCGGGCTGGAAAGAGGTGCAGCCATGAAACGCATCGTCGGCGGGCTTGAGGCCGCCGACGGCAGGAATCCAGTGCGACACGACCGCATACCCAAGGCTCCGTTCCAGGGGGATCTGTTGCGGGGTGAATGATGTCCAGCCAGGAGAGGAACGATGCTGCAAACGCCCTTTTCCGGGAGAGTCCTGTCCCGCGGCATGCTCGATGTGCTGATCCGCGCGGGGTTGATCGCGGTGCTGGTCGCCTTCTGCTTCCAGATCTTCCGGCCGTTCCTCGACCTGATGATCTGGTCCCTGATCCTGGCGGTCACTCTCTACCCGCTGCAGACATGGCTCACGGGGCGGCTGATCCGGAACAGCGGGCGGGCCGCCACCCTGATCGTCCTGGTAGCGATCGCCATCATCCTGGTGCCGACCTACCTGCTGGGCACCGCCATCGTGGATTCCGCGGAGCGCGCCGTGGCGATCGTCCGAAGCGGCAATTTCCAGATTCCACCCCCGGACGAGTCAGTGGCCGCCTGGCCGGCGGTCGGCCAGCGCGTCCATGATTTCTGGCTGAATGCCTCGACGGACCTGACCGGGCTGCTGCGCAAGCTTGCCCCCGAACTCAAGGGCGCGGGCATGGCGCTGGTGGGCGCCGTGGGCAGCGTCGGCGTGGGGCTGCTGCTCTTCTTCGGCGCGCTGATCGTTGCCGGCATCTTCATGGCTTACGGGGAGCAAGGCAGCCGTAGCGCGGTGCAGATCGCCTCGCGCATTTCCGGTCCGGAAAGGGGGCCGCGCATCGCCGCCTTGTGCACGGCAACGATCCGTGCCGTGGCGCAAGGCGTGGTCGGCATTGCCTTCATCCAGATGCTGCTGATCGGCGTGGCATTCGTGGTCAAGGGCATTCCCGGCGCCGGCCTGCTGGCCCTGGCAGTGCTGCTGCTGGGCATCATGCAACTGCCCGCCACGCTGATCACCATCCCCGTCATCATCTATGTGTTCGCCACCGAGGGGGCGACCGTGGCCGGCATCGTCTTTGCCATCTACACGTTTATCGCAGGACTTGCCGACAACGTGCTCAAGCCCCTGATGCTGGGCCGCGGTGTCGACGTGCCGATGCCGGTGGTGCTGATCGGCGCGCTGGGCGGGATGGTTTCGGGCGGCGTGATCGGCCTGTTCATCGGGCCTGTGATGCTCGCCGTCGGCTACCAGTTGTTCTGGCAATGGGTCGAGGATGTCCCGCCCGACACTGGCTCCGGTGACCAGTCGCAGGTTTGATGGCAAAGGCCTGGAACATGTCGCCCCTGTCTCACCCGGAGCGGCTGTTGCTGGTCGGCACGCTGTCCCTGGGCGGCTGCATGCAGCTGGGGCCCGACTTCCAGCCGCAGCGTGAATCCTGGAGCGAACACTGGAGCAGCGCGTCCGTCGAGCAGGCCAGCGAGCAGCGCCCGCATCCCGACATACGCGAATGGTGGCGGATCTTCTCGGATCCCATCCTTGAACGACTGATCGCCGAGGCCGATGCCAACGACGCCGGCGTCAAGATCGCCGGCCTGCGGGTGATGGAGGCCCGCGCCCAGCTTGGCATCGCGCTGGCGGGCCGCTACCCGCAACTGCAGCAGGCCAGGGCCGACGCGTTGTACGTGCACAGCAAGGACACGCGCGTTGCCGGGCAGAGCAGTCGGGTGTGGCAATACAGCGCGGGCTTCGACATCGGCTGGGAGCTGGATTTCTGGGGGCGCTTCAGTCGCGCCATCGAGTCGGCGGATGCGGCCTATTTCGCGGCGCAGGCCAATCACGAGGATGTGCTGGTGCTGCTGCACGCGCAGATGGCGCAGACCTATTTCGCCTTGCGCACGGCCGAGGCCAGACTGCACATTGCACGCGAGAACGCCCGGCTGCAGAAGCGCAGCTTCGAGATCACCGAGCGGCTGTTCAAGGGCGGTGAAAGCGACGAACTGGACTTCCAGCAGGCCAGGACCCAATACCTGGGCACGCTGAGCAGCATCCCCGAGCTGGAAAGCCAGATCCAGCACACGAAAAATGCGCTTGCCATCCTGATCGGGCGGCCGCCTGGCCCGTTGCCGGAGTTGGCCGACCCGGCCGGGAAGGCAGGCGTGATTCCGCTGATCGACCGCGCGGTGCTGCAGGACGTGCCTGCCAATCTGCTGCTGCGCCGCCCGGACGTGCGCGCCGCCGAACTGCAGATGGCCGCGCAATCGGCGCTGATCGGCGTGGCAAAGGCCGACCTCTATCCTTCCGTCACGCTGCTGGGCAGCATCGGCTGGTCGGCCACGTCACTGCCGGGCACGCCCAATGGCTGGACCGTCCTCGGCGGCCCGAGCCTGCACTGGAATGTGCTGGACTATGGACGCATCCGCAACAACGTGCGGGTGCAGGACGCCCGCCTGCAGCAACTGATCGTTGCCTACCAGGACAGCGTGCGGCAGGCTGCGCGCGAGGCCGACGACGCGGCCAGCGGACTGGTCAAGTCGCTGGAGCGCGAAGAGATCCTGCGCGAGGCTTCGCAGGCCGCCAATCGCTCGCTGACGCTGGCCAATGCCCTGTTCCGCGAAGGCTACTCGGATTTTCAGCGGGTCCTGGACGCGCAGCGCGCACTGTTCGCCCAGCAGGACGCCTACCTGGTCAACCGCGGCAACGCGGTGAACAACCTCATCGCCCTGTACAAGGCGCTTGGCGGCGGTTGGCACACCGGGCAGCCGCTGGTCGATGCCGCAACCCGCCGGCAGATGCAGCAGCGCACCGACTGGGGTGGCTTGCTGGAGGAACCTGCTCGCCAGCCCGTCAACAGCAGTCTGCCTGTGCGCAGGGTGACTCCCGATGAGTGATACACCGCAGCCCCCCACGCCGCCGGAAGCGGACAGCCCGACGCCCGCTGCCGACCCGTCAGGGAAAGCGGTCAGGTGGGTGGTTGGCGTGATCGTCGTGAGTCTCGCCTGGTATCTGCTGGCCGACCGCTTCACGCCCTATACCCAGCAGGCCCGGGTGCAGGCATTTGTCGTCCCGGTGGCCTCGGAAGTGTCGGGAAGAGTGACCCGGGTGTTGGTGAGCAACAACCAGGACGTCAAGGCCGGGGTCGTGCTGTTCGAGGTCGATCCGCAGCACTACCGCATCGCACTCGATCGCGCGCGCGCCGACCAGGAATCCATGCGCCGGCAGATTGGTGCCAGCACCGCCGGCATCGCATCGGCGCAGGCGTCCCTGCGTGCGGCCCAGGCCAATGCGCTCAAGGCTCGCCAGGACAGCGAGCGCCTGGAGCGCCTGTATCGCGAAGACCCGGGAACGGTGTCGCTGCGCCGTCTCGAAGTTGCCCGCGCCACGCATACGCAAGCCGTCAGCCAGGTCGACGCCGCCCGTGCCGAGGTGGAGCGCGCACGCGAGACGCAGGGCGGCAGCGAAGCGGACAACGCCAAGCTGCGCAGTGCCGCCGCCGCCGTGGAGAAGGCCGAGCTGGACCTGGCCAACTCGCAGGTACGCGCGCGCACGGCTGGCCTGATCACGGACTTGCGTACCGAGGCCGGCCAGTATGCCGCCGCCGGCAGCCCGCTCATGACGCTGATCGCGATTCACGATGTCTGGATCAGCGCGGACATGACGGAGAACAATCTCGGCCACCTTGAGCCCGGCGCGCCGGTTGCCATCGTGCTGGACGCCTATCCGGGCAGGATGTTGGAAGGCCGTGTGCGCAGCATCGGGTATGGCGTCAGCGTGGGCCAGAGCCCTCCACCCGGCACCCTGCCCACGATCCAGAACAGCCGCGACTGGCTGCGCCCGGCCCAGCGTTTCCCGGTGATCATCGAATTCGCGCCGGGCGAGCTGGCCAGGCTGCAGGGCGTGCGCGTCGGCGGACAGGCCGAAGTCATGGCCTTTCCCACCCAGGGCAACCCGCTCAATCCGCTCGGACGCCTGTTCCTGCGCGTGATGAGCTGGCTGTCTTACGTCTACTGAGCGCCGCCATGCGCGATGAGCCGGCTCCCCGTTCGCAGCGCGCGTTGCGCCTGGCGCTGGGTACCGCGCTATGCCTGGCAACCAGCTTCGGGCTGGGCTGGCCGATCCCGATGGTGGCGCCGGTGCTCGGCCTGTTTGTCCTGGCCTCGGTCAACCGCCCGCTGCCGTTCAAGGCCGGCGTTGGCCTGGCGCTGATGGTGCTGGTGACCACCGGCAGCGGCCTGTTGCTCATTCCTTTCCTGCAGCACTACCGGTTCAGTGGCGTGTTGCTGACCAGCTTGCTGCTCTTCCTGGCGTTCCGCTTCGGCCTGCGTGGCGGGAACCAACTCGTCTCCACCTTCCTGGCCGCTGGCCTGACGATGATTTCCGCTGCGGGCGTCGCGGATTTCGGCCTCGCCGTGGCGGTCATCAGCGCGCTGGTCTGGGGCCTGCTGCTGGCCGTGCTGGTGCTGGCCGTGGTTCACTGGATATTCCCCGAACCCACCGACACCCAGGCGCGGCCGCCCGAGAGCGAGGCCGCCTGGATGGCGCTGCGTGCGACGCTGGTGGTCCTGCCGGCCTACCTGCTGGCGCTCAGCGATCCGGCCGGCTACATGCCGATCATCATGAAGGCGGTCAGCCTGGGCAGGCAAAGCTGCACCACCGCTGCTCGCGGCGCGGCGCGGGAATTGCTCGGCTCCACGCTGTGCGGCGGGCTGCTGGCGATCCTGTTGTGGTCGGCGCTCAGCCTGTTCGTGCACTTGTGGATGTTCTTCCTGTGGACGCTGCTGTTCGTCCTGCTGGCAGGGCGCCGGCTCTATGCGATCAGGCCGACGCGCCAATCGCCCGGTTTCTGGCTGAACAGCCTGGTCACCATGGTCATCCTGCTGGGCCAGTCGGTCCAGGACAGCGCGGCCGGCAAGGATGTCTATACGGCGTTCGCGGTACGGATGGGGCTGTTCGTCGGCGTGACCCTGTACGCCTGCCTGATGCTCCCGCTTCTCGATGGCCGCCGGGGCGTGTCCCTGCGCGCGCCCTGACGATGGTGCCAGACATGCTGCTCCATATACTGGCCGCCGCTCCCGTCATGCTCCTGTGCCTGCTGCTGCAGGGCGCGGTCGTGGCCGTCTGCCTGCGCCGCTATGCCCGTTTCCGTCACAGTTGGCAGGGGAGCGAGCCGCTGTGGATGGACATTCTGCTGCTGTCCGCGGTGATGCTGCTGACCTTGCTCTGCAATGTCGTCCAGATGGCCATCTGGGCAGTGCTGTTCCTGCTGCTCGGCGAATTCCCGGACTTCGCCACGGCGCTGTATCACTCCGCGGTGAATTTCGCCACGCTGGGCTACGGCGACATCGTCATGTCGAAGGACTGGCGCATGCTGGGTCCGATCGAGGCAGCCAACGGCATCCTGATGTTTGGGGTCTCGACCGCGGTGATGACGGCGGCAGTCCTGGATGTGGTCAAGTACAACAAGGCCCGGCAGCAGGAGTGACCGGCATGCCGTGCCCGAGCGCCCGCCGTGTCGATGCGACGGCTATGGCTTGCCGGCCGGCTGTGCCGCCGGCGCGGACGCCGGCGTTTCCTCGTCGTCTTCATACGAGGGCAGCTTGCCGCTGCCGCCGTCGATCAGGTAGCGGCGGCGCTGTATATAGCCGTCGCGGATGAAGGCGTACTTGTCCAGCGCGGCCAGCGTGACCAGGTCCGTGGCGCCCAGCAGGTTCGTGCGCACGTCGACGATGTTCATGCCGTAGAGCGAGTTGCGCACGGCCGGTTGGGCGTAGGTGGTCGGGTCGAACCAGAAGTTGACGTACAGGCCCACGCCGTCGCGGAAGGAGCTGGGCCCGAACACCGGCAAGACCAGGTAGGGGCCCGAGGGCACGCCCCAGACGCCGAGCGTCAGCCCGAAGTCCTGCGAGTGCTTCTGCAGGCCGGCGGGCGTGGCGATGTCGATCAGGCCACCGATCCCCAGCACCGAGTTGATCGCCACGCGCATCAGGCTCTCGGCCGCGTCCACGCCCTTGCCCTGCAGCAGGTTGTTGGCGAAATTGCCGACGTCCGAGATGTTCGAGTAGAAGTTGGTGATCGCCGAGCGCACCGGCTGCGGCGTGACCGCGCGATAGCCCTTGGCAACGGGCGTGGCCACGTACTCGTCCACCTTGTCGTTGACGGTGAAGATGGCGCGGTTCATCGGCTCGAGGGGATCGTCCGGATTGGCGTCGGGGCCGGTGGCGCACCCCGCGAGGACGGCGCAGGCGGCGAACAGCGCCAGCACGCGCGTGCGCGCCGGCAGGATCGACGGAGCCGGCATGGCCGGCCTGGACAACGGTAGGCGAAAAGGCATTGTGCTGCGGGGCGGTTGGCGTGGAAGGGGTCAGTCCGAGCGGGGCGAGGCACCGTCATCGGGGCCGGACGCCTGGGG
>JACXTT010009813.1_pt1 | contig 13027 bp, 11 predicted proteins | sample 9270951 | NCBI WGS metagenome assembly JACXTT01 (sample SAMN15532306, study PRJNA645909) | rock metagenome | isolation source: weathered quartz diorite | place: Puerto Rico | collected 2017-06-21 | reverse complement strand
GAGTTGCCATCAAAGCCCTTGCCCGATTCGGCATTGAGCAGCTTGGCCTTGGCCTGTTCAAATTCGGCGTCAGAGAGCGCCCCAGCCTGATGCAGTTCGTGTAGTCGCTTGAGTTCTTCAGACATGCTCATGGGGGTCGCTCTCCTCGGTTGGGATTACAGGTCCAGCAACAGGCGGGTTGGATCTTCCAGGGTTTCCTTCATGGCCACCAGGCCCAGCACGGCTTCGCGGCCGTCGATGATGCGGTGGTCATAGGACATCGCCAGGTAGTTCATTGGACGCACGACGATCTGGCCGTTTTCAACAACGGCGCGGTCCTTGGTCGCGTGCACGCCCAGGATGGCCGACTGCGGTGGGTTGATGATCGGGGTCGACAGCATCGAACCAAAGGTGCCGCCGTTCGAGATCGAGAAGGTACCGCCGGTCAGGTCTTCCAGGGTCAGTTTGCCTTCCTTGGCCTTGGCGCCAAATTCACCGATCTTCTTCTCGATGTCGGCGATGGTCATCTGGTCGGCATTGCGCAAGATAGGCACCACCAGGCCGCGCGGCGAACCCACGGCGATACCAATGTCGAAGTAGCCGTGGTAGACAATGTCGTTGCCATCGACGGAAGCGTTGATGATCGGGTACTTCTTCAGTGCGGCCACCGCAGCCTTGACGAAGAAGGACATGAAGCCCAGCTTGACGCCGTGTTCTTTCTCGAACTTGTCCTTGAACTTATTGCGCAGGTCGATGACCGGCTGCATATTGACTTCGTTGAAGGTGGTCAGGATGGCGTTGGTCGATTGCGACTGCACCAGGCGCTCGGCGATACGGGCGCGCAGGCGGCTCATTGGCACGCGTTCTTCCGGACGGTCGCCCAGGTTGACTGCAGGTGCTGCCACTTGCTGCAGTGCTGGCTTGGCTGGTGCGGCAGGTGCGGCCATTGGTGCTGGTGCCGCAGGCTTGATCTGGCCCGACACGGCAGCCAGGGCGTCGCCCTTGGTGACGCGGCCGTCTTTGCCCGAGCCTTCGACTTGCGCAGCGCTGATATTGTTTTCGGCCAGGATCTTGGCAGCAGCTGGCATTGCTACGCCGGCTTTCGAGGCGATCTGGTTGATCGCTGCAGCGACGGGATCAGCAGCAGCGGGAGCGGCAGCTGGTGCGGCGGCAGCTGGCGAGGCCGATGCGGTGGCGTCGGTATCGATGATCGCGATGACTTCGTCCGACACCACGGTGCCGCCGTCGCCCTTGATGATTTGTACCAGCACGCCAGCGGCTGGTGCCGGCAGTTCCAGCACAACTTTGTCGGTTTCAACGTCGATCAGGTTTTCGTCGCGGCCGACAGCTTCGCCGACCTTCTTATGCCATGCCAACAGGGTTGCTTCTGCAACCGATTCCGACAGTTGTGGAACCTTCACTTCAATTTTAGCCATTTACTACTCCGTATTTTTGTTTGGTGTGGCACCTGCTTGGGGCAGGCGCGCCATTGTCTTGTGCGGGGGCCGCGCATGCCGCGCGGCCTTCCCTGCTTACTTAGTCAGGATGAAACCCTTGAGCTTCGAGAATGCCATTTCCAACAATTCCTTCTGCTGCGCGTAGTGCTTGTCGTAGTAGCCCACTGCTGGCGACGACGACGCTGCGCGGCCTGCGTAAGCCAGGCGCTGGCCCGACTCGAGACCTTCGAAGATATTGTGCTGGATCTGGAACCATGCGCCCTGGTTTTGTGGCTCGTCCTGCGTCCACACCAGTTCGGTGAAGTTCGGGAATTTCTTCAGCTCGGCCGCAAACGCCTTGTGCGGGAACGGATAGAGCTGCTCGACACGGACAATGGCCACATCGGTGGCGCCGCGTGCCTTGCGGGTGTTGACCAGGTCGTAGTAGACCTTGCCCGAGCAAGCGATGACGCGCTTGACCTTCTTGGCGTCGATCGTTTCATCGACTTCACCAATCACGGTCTGGAAGGCGCCCTTGGCCAGTTCACCCAGTGGCGAGCCAGCGTCCTTGTTACGCAGCAGCGACTTCGGCGTCAGGATGACGAGCGGCTTGCGGAACTGGCGCACCATCTGGCGGCGCAGCAGGTGGAAGATCTGCGAGGCCGAGGTTGGCTGCACCACTTGCATATTGTTATCAGCGCACAGTTGCAGGAAGCGCTCTGGGCGAGCCGACGAATGCTCCGGACCCTGGCCTTCATAACCGTGCGGCAGCATCATGACGAGGCCATTGGCGCGGCCCCACTTGACTTCACCAGCGCTGATGAACTGGTCGATCACCACTTGTGCGCCGTTGACGAAGTCACCGAACTGCGCTTCCCAGATGGTCAGCGTGTTTGGTTCGGCCGACGAGTAGCCGTATTCAAAGGCCAGCACCGCTTCTTCCGACAGTACGGAGTCGATGACGGTGAATGGGGCCTGGCTGTCCGACACATTGCGCAGCGGGACATAGGTGCCCGAGTCCCAACGCTCGCGGTTCTGGTCGTGCAATACGGCGTGGCGGTGCACGAAGGTGCCGCGGCCGGCGTCCTGGCCCGACAGGCGCACAGGGTAGCCCGACGCCAGCAGGGTTGCATAGGCCAGGTGTTCGCCCATACCCCAGTCCAGGTTGATTTCGCCCTTGCCCATGGCAGCGCGGTCAGCCAACACCTTTTCCACCAGCGAGTGGCACTTGAAGCCTTCTGGGATGGTGGTGATGCGGGCGGCAATGCGCTTGAGTTCCGTCAGCGGCACGGCGGTGTCGGCGCTGTCGGTCCACTTACGGTTCAGGAAAGGCAGCCAGTCAACAGCGTACTTGTTCTTGAAGTTGGAGATGACCGGGTCATGCGTGTGCTTACCGGCGTCCATGGCGTCGCGGAAAGTGGCAACCATCTTGTCGCCGCCTTCTGGTGGCAGCACGGTTTGGGCGATCAGCTTGTCCGCGTACAGCTTGCGGGTGCCTGGGTGCTTGCCGATCTTCTTGTACATCAGCGGCTGGGTCAGCGCCGGCGTATCTTGTTCGTTGTGGCCCAGTTTGCGGAAGCAGATCAGGTCCAGCACCACGTCCTTCTTGAACTTGACGCGGTATTCCATGGCGATGCGGGTAGCCAGCACGACAGCTTCAGGGTCGTCGCCATTGACGTGCAGGACTGGTGCTTCGATCATCTTGACGACGTCCGAGCAGTACAGGGTCGAACGTGCATCGCGCGGATCCGAGGTGGTGAAGCCGATCTGGTTGTTGATGACGATGTGTACCGTGCCGCCCGTGCCGTAGCCGCGCGTTTGCGCCAGGTTCAGCGTTTCCATCACCACGCCCTGGCCTGCGAATGCCGCGTCGCCGTGCACCAGGATCGGCAGCACTTGCGAACCTTCCGCGTCGCCGCGGCGGTCCATACGGGCTTTGACTGAGCCTTCCACTACTGGATTGACGATCTCCAGGTGCGATGGGTTGAAAGCCAGCGACAGGTGGACCGGGCCGCCCGGGGTCGAGATATCGCTCGAGAAGCCTTGGTGGTATTTGACGTCGCCTGCTGGCAGGTCTTCGGCGTGCTTGCCTTCGAATTCTTCAAACAGGTCCGATGGCGCTTTACCCAGCACATTGACCAGCACGTTCAGGCGGCCGCGGTGGGCCATGCCAATGACGATTTCCTGCACGCCGTATTCGCCGGCACGCTGGATCGTTTCGTCGAGCGAGGCGATGAAGGACTCGGAGCCTTCCAGCGAGAAGCGCTTGGCGCCGACGTATTTGGTGTGGAGGTAGCGTTCCAGGCCTTCGGCCGCGGTCAGGCGGTCGAGGATGTGGACTTTTTGTTCTTTGGTGAAGGTGGGCGTGGAGCGGATCGATTCCAGCTTCTCTTGCAGCCAGCGCTTTTCTTCCGGATTGCCGATGTACATGAACTCGGCGCCGATCGAACGGCAGTAGGTGTCGCGCAGCATCTGGAGGATGTCACGCAGCGAGGCGGTCTCAGGACCAAAGTAGGTATTGCTAATGTTGAACTGGGTGTCCATATCGGCGTCGGAGAAGCCGTAGAACGCCGGTTCCAGTTCAGGAATATTGGGGCGCTCCTGGCGCTGCAACGGGTCCAGGTTAGCCCATTGGGTGCCGAGGTAGCGGTAGGCAGCGATCAGCTGGGTCACGGCAACGCGCTTGCGGCCCATTTCGGCGTCGGCCGAGGCGGTCACGGTGCGGATGGGGCCTTGCTTGGCGCGCTCTGCGAAGGAGGCGATGACGGAGGCGTGGGCAACGTCAGGTTTGTTGGAACCATCGACGGCGGGCACGTTTTGCATCGCGTCGAAATAGGAACGCCAGTTATCTGGCACGGAGCCTGGATTGTCCAGGTACATCTCATACAACTCTTCCACGTACGGCGCATTGCCGCCGAACAGATACGAGTTGGCATTCTGTTGTTGCATCATCTTGCTCACCTTTCTTCGCGCTTCGCGAAATGGGCGGGTTTATCTAACCTTCCGCGACACGGCCTGACCGTTTAGCGGATTGCACATCAAGTTGTGGGGAAGGACTTCTTACAGCATAGAAAAAAACAGTTTCAAAGGATATCACGCCGTATTGTAGCGTAACCGCCTGGACGATGAAAAAGTTCACCGAAAACGCTGCTCCGCCGCCATTGTACTAGACTTTTTTATCTAGATATTTTATTCTAGATGCATGGCCACTTCCTCCAAACCGACTCCCGCCGAACTTGAAATGTTGCGCCTGCTGTGGCAACTGGGGCCCGCCACGGCCAAGCAAGTGCACCAGGCCGCCGTTGAAACGCGGCCGGACATGGCCTATGCCACCGTCTTGCGCCAGCTCCAGCTGATGCACACCAAGGGCATCCTGAGCCGCGACGAGAGCAGCCGCGCCCACATTTACGCCCCCGCCCAGGCCCAGGACACGCACCAGTCCAGTTTGATTAAAGAGTTGATTCATAAGGCTTTTTCTGGTTCAGGCAAGGACCTGATCCTGGCCGCCCTGCGCGGCCACGTGACCCAGAAAGAGCGCGAGGAAATCCAGGCCATCCTCGACCAGGGGAAGTAATGGACGCCGCGCCCGGCCCTGCCGCCAGCCCGGTCGACGATCCCCGGCCGGTCGAACCCATCCAGCCCACGCTCGAAGACTGCTGCACCAGCGGCTGCGTCTATTGCGTCTTCGACATGTACGAAGAAAAGCTAACGAAGTACCAAGCCGCCCTGGCAGAGTGGCAAATCCGCCATCCGAACGAATAATCGGTGGGAGGCGACAGGCCCGGTCAAGACATGGTTTTTTTCAGGACATCCAGCGGCAAGGGCCCATGCCGCAATACCTCATGATGGAACTTCCGGATATCAAAATCCTTGCCCTCTTTTGCTTGCGCCTTGGCGCGTAGTTGGCGGAACACGTCGGCGCCGTATTTGTAGGTGATGGCTTGCGCCGGCCAGTTGCGGACACGGGCAATCTCACGCTCGGCCACGGCAGGCAGCATCGGCAAAGTCTCGTGCCAGTAGGCCAAGGCCTGGTCATGCGTCCAGCCGTAGTAATTGATGCCGACATCGAGCACCACGCGGATTGAACGCACCAGGTCCCACTCCACTGCCCCCAGTTCATCGGACGCTTGCTGGTACAGGCCCAGCTTGGCGCCAAACTCCTCCACATAAGCGGCCCAGCCTTCCGAGAACGCGGAATAGAACACATAAGGCACAGCCTTGGGGCAGGCCTGTTCTTTGGCGTTGTAGCGCGTCATGTAGTGGTGGCCGGGCGTGCTTTCATGCAGCATCAACCAGTCCAGGTTGCGCCGCTCATAGGCAGGTTTGGACTTGTTGTAGTAGAAGGTCTGTGCATCGCCTTCATAGTAGCCATCAGCAGGAAACGCAGCGCCTTGGCTGGACTCTTTGATGGCGGCAGGCTGTACGCCGCGCGGCAGGAATAATTTGTCGAGGTTCTTGAATACGATCGCCTGTTTGGCCTCGTAATCTTTTTGCGGCGTTTCAGTGCCGGGATAGATAAAACTTGGATCAGCCAGGTAGGCGGCAAACTCCTTGTCCTTGCCCGCATAGCCCATTTGCGCCTGCAAAACCCGGTAGCGCGCCAGTACGCGGGCCGTTTCGGCTTTGCCAAACTCCATCAGGGATTCCGGCGTGACCTCCGCCGTCAGCCAGCGCTTGAGCGTATACAGATACCACTGCCGGCCCATGGCCATGTGATACAAGCCCTGGTCAGAAACAACGGCCTTGTCCCCTAAAGCGTTGAACTGCTGGACCAGGTCCAGTTTTTGCAGGTTGAGCCGCGTTTCAAAGTCGATTTGCTGCAGGTCGAGCTTCTGGCATTCCGTCGCGTTGCGCTGGTCGAGTTTGACCAGCTGTTTGGCCGACTCGCTGAACACGGCACGCTGACGTTCGATATCGGTCTCGCTCAATAGCTTTTTGATGTTGGCCTGGTAGGACAGTTCAAGCTGCGCGAGCTTGAGCGCGCCGTAGCGGTCCGCATATTGGTGAACGAATGCGTCGAGGGGATTGGCAGCTGCCGGTGCGGCATGGCAGGCGAGCGTGGCGACAAGCGCCGTCAATACAGAGGAGATCAGGAGGAATCGTTTCATGGCGCCATAGTAGCACCGCCGAGCACTACTTGAGGTGGCGCGCACTCCATTGTTCGATGGCCTTGCGCCAGAATTCTTCCAGCGACGCCACCGCGCCGACCTGCAGCCCGAGGCCATTGGCCGCGGCGCAGAGCACCGATACAGCATCGGCGTCACCACCGATGACGATTGCCGCTGCATTAGTCTGCTTGGAGAGCTTTTCGCCGTTCGCATTGCGCACGACGGGCACATGCAAGTAGCGTGGCGTCGGCACCTTGAGCAAGTGCTGCAGGTAGATCTGGCGCGGCGTGGAGTCCATCAGGTCGGCGCCGCGCACGATATCGGTAATGCCCTGCAGCGCGTCATCCACCACCACCGCCATTTGATAGGCCCAGAACCCGTCGCCACGCAGCAGCACAAAGTCACCGGACTGGCTGGCGAGGTGCTGCCCAACCAGGCCATGCCAGCGGTCCTTGAACTGCACGAACTCTCCTTCTGTTCCTGCATCGGGCACGCGCAGGCGCAAGCTGCGCATGGTCTTACCAGGCGGCAGGCCATGGCGGCAAGTACCGGGGTAAATGGCGGCACCATCTGGCCCCAGGCCAAGGCGCGAGTCGGCAATCTCGCGGCGGTTGCAGCCGCAGGGATAGACGTGATCACCAAGCTGGCCTGCGGCGTCTTTGTACAAGGCCGTGCGCCGGCTTTGCCAGACGATCTCGCCATCAGGCTGCATGCCGCACTTGGCCAGCACATCGATCATGCCTTCGGCCACGCCAGGCACGCTGCGCCCTTCGTCGACATCTTCAATCCGCAGTAGCCATTGGCCGCCATGGGCCCGCGCATCCAGGTAGCTGGCAAGGGCAGCCACCATGGAGCCCGCATGCAAGGGACCGGTAGGCGATGGCGCGAAACGCCCGATGTAGGAAGGCTGTGGCATGGCAGGCATCTTACACAGGCGCCCGTAATCCTGCCAGCGCCGCGCCGGCGCATACAATTCGTTAAATTTAGCCTACTCGGCGCGAAAACAACGCGGCCGTCTGGGCGGCAGGCATATAATCAAACCATCCCCATTCAAGCACCCATCATGCGCGCATTCCTCGCCCTGACGACGATCATGCTGCTGGCATGCGGCCAGGCCCTGGCGGCGTGCGGCACTGTCAAAGTGGGCTATCCGAACCAGAACGTGCCGCCCTACTACATGGGGGCAGGCCCCAAGGAGGCAAAACCGCCCGGCGCCTCCGTCGAATTGATCCGCGAAATGCTGGCGTCCCAGGGTTGCAGCATGATCAGCGTTCGCCTTCCCCCGCGTCGGATCATTCAAGCGCTCGATTCCGGGGCCATCGACTTCGGCCCCGCTAGCTTGCAGGTCAGCGAAACGACCTCGGCCGTCTTCCCATTGGACAAGAGCGGCACCATCGACCGCGAACGCTCACTGCGTTTGTACACCGTTGTCTTTGTTCGCAGCAGCGACAAACTTCCCAAGGACGGTGATCCGGCGCGCCTATTGGCTGGAAAGAAGTTGGCCGTCAATTTTGGTTCTACCTATGCTGATGTGATACGCAAACTTGGATTCGACGTGGATGACGGCGCGCTGGACTTGAGCCGCAATATCGACAAGCTGCTGCGCAAGCGAGTGGATGCAGTATTGATTCCCCTGGCCACGCCCTCCGACATGGACAACGTTGTCATTGCTCCCCATGAGGAGGCCATCATGCGGCTCGACAAACCGATCCGCCAGTCCAACGTTTGGCTGGCGGCCAGCAAATCCTTTTATGACTCGCACCGCGAATTGACCGAGTCAGTCTGGAACTGGCTCGGCACCAACGGACACCAACGCTTCTCCCAGCTGCAAAAGAAATATGAATAAAGCCTGGCTCCTGCTTGCCATCAGCATGCTCGCCAGCCAGCACTCGCAGGCCGCTTGCGCATTGCGTGTTGCGCATCAAAATGTCGCCTCACCGCCCTACTACCTGGGCGTTGGCAGCGATACGCCAAATCCCCCCGGAGCGGCCGTCGAGTTGCTGCACGAAATCATCGCCAGCAATGGCTGCACGGTCGCCGCCAATATTCGCCTCCCCTTGCCCCGGATTTTCACCATGCTGGCGGAAGGATCGATCGACGCTGCCGCCATGGGCTTGCCCAAGGGCGCCGATAGCCAGCTGGTCTACCCGCGGGACAAACAAGGTAAGCCAGATCCCGAGCGTGCGCTGCGCGTGTATTTCATGGTGTTCGTCAGGGCGAGTGATCAGGTGCCCAAAGAAATCGATCCGATGAAGTTCCTGGTCGGAAAAAAGGTGGGGCTCAGCCATGGCTCATCGCTTGGCCCGATCCTCCGGGAGGCCGGCGTGATGGTCGACGATGGTGCAGCCGACCTGTCCCGCAATCTCGACAAGCTGATACGCCATAGGATCGACGCCTATGCCATTTCGGCACTCAGCCCGGACGGACTGGATGCAGCGGTTGCTACCCAGCATGGCGGCGCCATCGTACGCCTGGACAAACCTTTACGTACCTCCCATGTGTGGCTGGTGACCAGCCAGGCGTTTTACAAAGCCCATCATGACAAGGTGGAGGCGATGTGGACCTGGGTCGGCGCCAATGCCAGCAAACGATTTGGTGAGCTATTGAAAAAGTATGATTGAGTGGGAGAAGACGGGACACTTGCAACGAACAGGCTTTGGATTTTCGACAAGTCCATAGAGGCACCTGGCACAAAAAAAGCGCACCGAGGTGCGCTTTCGTGTTGGAACCTTTGGCGATTAACGCTTGTCCATTGGCGGTACGTCGCGGGTTGCGGCGCCGACGAACAGCTGGCGCGGACGGCCAATCTTTTGCTCTGGGTCCGAGATCATTTCGTTCCACTGGGCGATCCAGCCGATGGTGCGGGCCATCGCGAAGATACCGGTGAACAGCGACACAGGAATGCCCAGGGCCGACTGCACGATGCCCGAGTAGAAGTCGACGTTTGGATACAGCTTGCGCGACACGAAGTATTCGTCGTTCAGTGCAATCTTTTCCAGTTCCATGGCCAGCTTGAACAGCGGGTCGTCTTGCAGGCCCAGCTCGTTCAGCACTTCGTAGCAGGTTTCGCGCATCAGCTTGGCACGCGGGTCGAAGTTCTTGTAGACGCGGTGGCCAAAGCCCATCAGCTTGACGCCAGAATTCTTGTCTTTGACCTTGGCAATGAACTCAGGGATCTTGTCGACAGTGCCGATTTCTTTCAGCATGTTCAGTGCCGCCTCATTGGCGCCGCCGTGGGCAGGGCCCCACAGGCAGGCGATACCGGCTGCGATACAGGCGAAGGGGTTGGCGCCCGACGAACCCGACAGGCGAACCGTTGAGGTCGACGCGTTTTGCTCGTGGTCGGCGTGCAGGATCAGGATGCGGTCCAGTGCGCGCACCAGCACGTCGTTGACTTTGTACTCTTCGCATGGGTTGCCGAACATCATGCGCATGAAGTTGGCGCTGTAAGACAGGTCATTGCGTGGGTAGACGAAAGGCTGGCCGATCGAGTACTTGTAGGACATGGCAACCAGGGTTGGCATCTTGGCGATCAGGCGGATGGCCGATACCTGGCGGTGGTGCGGGTCGTTGATGTCGAGCGAGTCGTGGTAGAACGAAGCCAGCGCGCCGACGGTGCCGACCAGGACCGACATCGGGTGCGCGTCACGGCGGAAGCCACGGAAGAAGAACTGCATCTGCTCGTGGACCATGGTGTGGTTGGTCACGGTGCTCACGAACTTGGCCTTCTGTTCCTTGTTTGGCAATTCGCCGTTCAGCAGCAGGTAGCACGATTCCAGGAAGTCGCAGTGCACGGCCAGTTGCTCGATTGGGTAGCCGCGATACAGCAGCTCGCCCTTGTCGCCATCGATATAGGTGATGGTCGAGTTGCACGATGCCGTCGACATGAAGCCAGGGTCGTAGGTGAATTTGCCGGTCTGGCCGTACAGTTTGCGGATATCGATCACGTCCGGGCCAACGGTGCCCTGGTAGATTGGCAGGTCGATCGCTGGGCTGCCGTCAGAGAATGACAGCGTGGCTTTGGTATCGGAGATATTCATTGTCATGGCACTTCCTTCTTGGGAGGCTGGTCTACATTAATAAAAAAACGAATCAGGCAGCGCGCAATTGCTGCAGCAGCGCATGCACATGCGGTACATCGATGTCGCCAGCCGGTTCGCTGCGACCCATGATCAGGTCCATCAGCGTATTGTCCGTCTGGTCCAGTAACTGGCTCAACGCATCGACTTCCAGGTCGGTGAGCTGTTCCTCGCGCGCATCCAGGAAACGCGTCAGGATCAGGTCATTCTCGAGCAGGCCGCGGCGGGCACGCCAGCGCAGGCGGGCGCGGTTGGCCGGGTCGGATTGATGCGTGCTCGTCATTACTATACTCCGGGTACTTCAACTAAGCATTACAGTACAAATACTGTATTTATGGCTATAGGGAAAAGCCTCTAACTCTTATGGTGGGTAACAAGTTACCCACCCTACCCTATGGCAATCTACGTCATCGACGTAGGGTGGGTTACTCGTAACCCACCTTCGCTCGCTTACACTGCGCGGCGGACCATCAGTTCCTTGATCTTGCCGATGGCCTTGTTCGGATTCAGGCCTTTCGGGCACACGTCCACGCAATTCATGATCGAGTGGCAGCGGAACAGGCGGTACGGGTCTTCCAGGTTGTCCAGGCGCGCACCGGTAGCTTCGTCGCGCGAGTCGGCGATAAAGCGATAGGCTTGCAGCAGGCCAGCCGGGCCGACGAACTTGTCCGGGTTCCACCAGAACGAGGGGCAAGACGTCGAGCAGCAAGCGCACAGGATGCACTCGTACAGGCCGTCGAGTTCTTCGCGCTGTTCTGGCGACTGAAGGCGTTCTTTTTCAGGCGGGATCGAGTCATTGATCAGGTAAGGCTTGATCGAATCGTACTGCTTGAAGAACTGGGTCATGTCGACGATCAGGTCGCGGATCACCGGCAGGCCTGGCAGCGGACGCAGCACGATCGGCTGGGTCAGCTCGTTCAGGTTGGTGGTGCAGGCCAGGCCGTTCTTGCCGTTGATGTTCATGGCGTCGGAGCCGCACACGCCTTCGCGGCAGGAGCGGCGCAGCGACAGCGTGTCGTCGACGTCGGACTTGATGCGCTGCAGGGCATCGAGCAGCATCTTGTCGTTGTCTTGCAGCTCAACGGTCACGTCTTGCATGTACGGCTTCGCATCCTTGTCCGGATCGTAGCGGTAGATTTTCAGTTGTACGGTACGTGGCATGATCTAGACCTTAGAAAGTACGTGGTTTTGGTTTGAAGGTATCCACCGTCAGCGGCTTGGTGATGACAGGCTTGTACTCGAGGCGGTTGCCTTCCGAGAACCACAGCGTGTGCTTCATCCAGTTGTCGTCATCGCGGGTTGGGTGGTCGCTCTGGGCGTGGGCACCGCGCGACTCTTTACGGGCCAATGCGGAGGTGATCGTCGCTTTCGCCGTTTCGATCAGGTTGTCCAGTTCCAGCGCTTCAACACGGGCGGTGTTGAAGACCTTCGACTTGTCCTTGAACGAGACGTTCTTGCGGCGCTCGTCGAGGACCATGATTTCTTTGTAGCCCTGCTCCAGCAGCGCGTCGGTACGGAACACGCCGCAGTACTTCTGCATCGCGGCGCGGATGTCGTTGGCGACGGTTTGTACCTTTTCGGTGCCGGTCGAGGTTTCCAGGCGGTTCAGGCGCGACAGGGCAAAGTCGGCTGCATCGGCTGGCAGTGGCTTGTTCTCTTTCGCCTTCAAGTTCTGGGCGACGACGTGGTTACCGGCTGCGCGGCCAAAGACCACCAGGTCCAGCAGCGAGTTGGTGCCCAGGCGGTTGGCGCCGTGGACCGACACGCAGGCGCATTCGCCGATGGCGTACAGGCCGTTGACGACAGCAACCGGATTGCCGTCTTTGGGTGCCACAACCTGGCCGTGGATATTGGTCGGGATGCCGCCCATCTGGTAGTGGATGGTCGGTACCACTGGGATCGGTTCCTTGGTCGCGTCGACGTTGGCAAACTTGTGGCCGATTTCCAGGATCGACGGCAGGCGCTTGGCGATGGTGTCGGCACCGATATGGCGCAGGTCCAGCAGCACGTGGTCTTTGTTCGGACCGCAGCCGCGGCCTTCCTTGATCTCTTGGTCCATCGAGCGGGACACGAAGTCGCGTGGCGCCAGGTCTTTCAGGGTTGGCGCATAGCGCTCCATGAAGCGTTCGCCATTGCTGTTGATGAGGATACCGCCCTCACCGCGCACGCCTTCGGTAATCAAAACGCCTGCGCCGGACACGCCGGTCGGGTGGAACTGCCAGAATTCCATGTCCTGCAGCGGCAGGCCGGCGCGTGCTGCCATGCCCATGCCGTCGCCGGTGTTGATGAAGGCATTGGTCGACGCAGCGAAGATACGGCCGGCACCGCCGGTTGCCATGATGGTGGTCTTGGCTTCCAGGATCATGCATTCGCCGGTTTCCATTTCAAGCGCGACCACGCCAATGACGTCGCCGTCTTTGTCGCG
>JACXTT010009811.1_pt1 | contig 13029 bp, 11 predicted proteins | sample 9270951 | NCBI WGS metagenome assembly JACXTT01 (sample SAMN15532306, study PRJNA645909) | rock metagenome | isolation source: weathered quartz diorite | place: Puerto Rico | collected 2017-06-21 | reverse complement strand
TGACGCAGTACGAGAAGACGTGGCCGTGGCTCCAGTATGTGATCGGTCCGGAAAAACTCGAGCACATCCTGGCGCAGGTGTTTGCCGAGATGAATTTCAGGAACCTGCGCTGCGCGGAGACGGAGAAATACGCGCACGTCACGTACTTCTTCAACGGAGGCGTCGAGAAACCTTACGCCGGCGAAGAGCGGATCCTTGTGCCGTCGCCCAAAGTTCCCACGTACGACCTGATGCCCGAAATGTCGGCGGCGGGGATCACGGACAACGTGGTGAAGGCGATTGAGAAGGGCGAGTTCGACGCCATCATCATGAACTACGCGAACGCGGACATGGTCGGGCATTCCGGCAAGCTCGAAGCGGCGATCAAGGCGGTCGAAGCCGTGGATGCAGGTCTGGGACGAATCTATCAGGCACTCAAGCCGCGGGGCGGAGCGTGGATCATCACCGCCGACCACGGCAACGCGGAAACGATGATTGACCCCGCGACCGGCGGGCCGCACACCTATCACACGACGAATCCTGTTCCGTTCCTTCTCGTTGCGGAAAACGACCGATTGCAATTGCGCTCGGGCGGCTCGCTGCGGGACATTGCGCCGACGATGCTCGGTGTGCTGGGCGTCCCGCGCCCGGCAGAAATGACGGGGCAGGATTTGCGAGCCTTGCCCTGAGATGGGTCGGGCTCGGAGCAACTGTTGACAACGAATGCGAGCCAAGAAGCGAAGGTTGAGGTCCTTCGGGCCGATCGAAATCATCGGCCCTCAGGATGACACCAAGAATCAGAGATGAAGAGGACGACACCTGCGGAGACGAAGCTGGTCATTTGCGTGTGGCATCCCTTTACGTACTGGTGCCCGCCGCCCGCGATGGCCGAGGCGATTCGCCGGCGCTGGCCGGAGATGAAGGTGGTGCACCTGACGGACTACGAGGCTCTGCCACCGGAACTGCCCGACACCGACATTTTTGTGGGGTATTCGCTGCGGGCGCAGCAATTGACGCTGGCGAAAAAACTGAAGTGGATTCATTCGACGGCGGCGGGCGTGGCGCAACTGATGTATCCCGAGCTGCGAGATTCCGGGATCGTGGTGACGAATCCGAGCGGGATTTTTGCCGTGCCGATGGCCGAACACACGATGGGAATGCTCATCGCGCTGGCGCGAAATTTTCCGGACTCGGTGCGGTATCAGGACCGCGGGCAGTGGGCGCAGCAGGTGCTCTGGGAGATGCCGCAGCGGCTGACGGAGCTCGACGGGAAGCTGCTGTTGATCGTGGGCCTGGGATCGATCGGGCGCGAACTAGCGCGGCGCGCGGGGGCGTTCGGAATGCGTATCTGGGGCGTGACGCGGTCGGGAGAAGGCGACCGCACGCTTGCGGAGAAGATTTTTCCCGCTTCGCGACTCGATGAGGCGCTGCCGGAGGCCGACTACGTGGTGGTTGCGGCGCCGGAAACGGCAGAGACGCGGCACCTGATCGGGGCAGCGCAGATTGCGCAAATGAAGACGAGCGCGCGTCTCGTCAACGTGGCGCGCGGATCGCTCATCCAGGAAGCGGCGCTGGTGCGGGCTCTCGAAGGCGGGCGGATTGCCGGCGCGGCGCTCGACGTGGCCGCTCAAGAGCCACTGCCGCCCGAGAGCCCGCTGTGGCCGGCGCCGAATCTGTTCCTCACGCCGCACACGAGCGCGGTGAGCGACCGGCTGTGGGAGCGGGAAACGGCGCTGCTGCTCGACCTGCTCGAGCACTGGTTCGACGGCAGGGAGTTGTTCAACCGCGTGGATTTGGCGCGGGGGTACTGAGGGCGCGGACGCGGAAGAGTCAACGGAACAGGTGAGGTCCTTCGAGCCCAAGCGGCTCGGGGCCCTCAGGATTACAGCCGAAGAGGAGCGCGCGGAGACGCCGGCTCAGTCGCCGATGGCGCCTTTCGGGGCGGTGTAACCTTCGCGGGCGTAGACGACGTACTTAAGTTTTTTCCCCTTCTGATCCTGCACGACGAGCGGACTACCATCGGGCTGCACCAGCTCGATTTTGATCTTGTGAAACTTGCCGTCGCGGACGGGGTTCGCCGGCGTGTAGGCCAGGCTGTACTGGTTACGCAGGAATCCGGCCACTTGCTGGAAGATTCCCGGAATCTCGCCATCAAACTGCGGGAACCATGAATAGCCGCCGCTCATTTGCGCAAAGGTGCGAAGCTGATTTTCTCCCTGGTAGTACTCGAGGCGGGTGGGCCCTCCGATGAGTCCGCGAGCATCGAGATAGTCAATCAACTGACGGCCGACGCCGACGCAGAAGATCGTTACGTCGGTCTGCTTCAGCTGTTTCATTGTTTGATCGAGCGTGTGCTTGCTGAATGTGTCTCTCCCGGTGGCGAGCAGGAGCACCGCTTTCTTACCCTTCACATCCTTCAGCCGCTCGACGGTATCCAGGAGCGAATCGAAGACGTTGGATTCGGAGAAGCCGGGGAAATAGAGGTGCGCGATGGCACTCTTCACTTCTTCCTTGTTTTGCGTGAAGTCCACTTCGATGCGCGACTTCAGGTCGAACGTCACGAGCGCCACCCAGTCCTTCTGCTGAAGCTGGTTCATGAACGGGTAGGCCCAATTTCGCGCGGTATAGCCAAAGATGCCGTAGGCGATCCTGCTGAATTCCATCAGGATGACGATCGTGATGGGCGCGTCCGAGGGGGCGAAGTTGGTGATGGTTTGGGGGACGCCGTCCTCGAGGATGCGGAAGTTTTCTTTCTTGAGGCCGGTGATGATGTCGCCGTGCTGGGTCGCGGCAATAACGTCCACAGTGACAATCGGCACTTCGACCGAGATAGCTACCTCGGGAGGCTTCTGCGGTTCCTGCTGCTGTTGTCCGGCAGGCGCCTGGGGATTTGCGAGCGCGGTTACCGCACTCAACGGAAAAACGAGCGTAAAGACAAGAAGTGCAAGAATCAGACCGCGAATCATATCCTTCAACATGAGTGGTTCACCTGCAGTGATGCTGCCATGGAATCAGGATTTGATGCAACGCGACGGGCGCGCACGTCCGGAGGCCTGCGCTGGACGTCCGAGCGTGCGAAGTTCGCAACGCACCTATGGTAGCCGGGCCGCGGACGCGCTAGCTGCATGTTAGTATGAAGCGTTGTCGCGATAAAACGTTTCCTTACTCTGGGGGGTAGCCTGGTGATGAGTTTCCGCAGACTCCGGTTTATCTCTGTACTGATCCCGTTGTTGCTGGGCGTTGCCGTCCAGCCGCTTCGCGCCCAGCAAACGTCCGCGGCGGCGCCGCCCGCCGGAGCCCCGTTGCCCGCGGAAGTGGGCAAAGTGGCCAGGGAGGCACTCGGCTGGCTGACGGAGCTGCTCCGCATCGACACGACGAACCCGCCGGGGAACGAGCAGGCGGCGGCGAAGTACATCGCCGGAATCCTCGAAAAGGAAGGGATCGCAACGGAGCTGCTCGAAGCGGCGCCCGGGCGGAGCGCGGTGGTGGCGCGGCTGCGGAGCGCCGTGATGCCGGACCCGTCGCGGGCGCTGCTGCTGGTGGCGCACCTGGACGTCGTTGGCGTAGACAAGGCCAAGTGGACCGTGGATCCGTTCGGGGGCGTGACGAAGGACGGGTACCTCTATGGCCGCGGCGCCGTGGACGACAAGGGAATGGTGGCGGCGAACCTGGCGACGATTATCGCGCTGAAACGCACGGGGGCGCGGCTCAACCGCGACGTCATCTTTCTGGCCACGACGGATGAGGAACAAGGCGGCGCGGCGAGCGTCAGGACGCTGATTACAAAGTATTGGGACAAGTTTGCCGCGGGTTACGCGTTGAACGAAGGCGGCACGGTCACGGTGAAGAACGGCAAGGTACAGTCGGTGGCGATTCAGGCGAGCGAGAAGGTGGCGTACAACGTCACGGTGATCGCGCGCGGCACGTCGGGGCACGCGTCGATTCCGCGGAAGGACAATGCGGTGGTGCACCTGGCAGCGGCGATCGCCAAGATCGGGGAGTATTCCGCGCCGGGCCGGCCGACGACGATCGTGCGACGCTACTTCGAGCAAGTCGCGCGGGTGGAAGATCCCGAGACGGCGAAATGGATCCGGGCGCTTGACACTCCGGATCGCGCCGAGCACGCGCAGAAGGTGCTGTCGGACATGAACCCGTTGTGGAATTCGATGCTGCGGGACTCCATCAGCCCGACGATGCTCGAGGGAGGCATACGCGCGAACGTCATTCCCGCGGAGGCGCGGGCGAATCTGAACATCCGGCTGCTCCCGGGAGACTCCATCGACGCGGTGGTGGCGGATTTGAGGAAGCTGGTGAGCGATCCGCAAATTCGCTTTGAGGTGCAGAAGGACGGAACGTTTGCGGCGACGCCGTCGTCGCTCGAGAACGAGTTTTACCAGACGATCGAACGCGTGAGCGCGCAGGAGTTTCCCGATGCGGCGGTGGCGCCGTACCAGTCCACGTGGGCGACCGATTCGGCGCAATTGCGGCTGCACAACGTGCAGGCTTACGGCCTTGTTCCATTCCCTCTAACGGCGGACGATCTGGGGCGGATGCACGCGGAGGACGAGCGGATCCCGATGGTTGCGTTCGAGCAGGGCGTGCGATACTTCTACCGCGTCGTCGCAGAGTTCGCGGTCACGAAGTAATCCCGTCGTTCGGACGAATGTCCTTCCGGCGCACTAAAATCGTTTGCACGATCGGGCCGGCGAGCCGCTCGGCCGGGATGATCGACCGACTCATGCGGGCCGGGATGGACGTTGCCCGGCTGAATTTTTCGCACGGCACCCATGCCGAACACGCTCAGACCATCGCGCTGATCCGCCAGGCTTCGTTCCGCTACGAGAAACCCATCGCCATCCTGGCCGACCTGCAAGGGCCGAAGATTCGCACGGGGCCGCTCGAACACGGCAAGCCGGTGGAATTGCGCGCGGGGCAGCGGTTCACAATCACCACATCGGAGATTTCGGGCGATGCCGAGCGCGTCAGCACGACCTTCCGGCAACTTCCGCACGAGGTGCGCCGGGGCGACCGCATTCTGCTGGCGGACGGATTGATCGAGCTGCGCGTCGAGCGGGTGCACGGGAAGGACGTGATTTGCGAGGTGATCAACGGCGGCCTGCTCGGCGAGCACAAGGGAATCAACCTGCCCGGCGTGCGGCTGCGCGTGCCGGGAGTCACGGAGAAGGACCGCGTGGACCTGGCGTTTGCGCTGCGGCACGGGGCGAATTATGTGGCGGTGAGTTTCGTGAGGCGCGCGGAAGACGTTTTACTGGCCCGGGCTGCGATCCGGCGGCGAGGAAAGGACACACCCATCATCGCCAAGCTCGAAAAGCCTGAAGCCATCGAGAACCTGGACGAGATTCTGGACGCAGCGAACGGGGTGATGGTCGCGCGCGGCGATCTGGGCGTAGAAATGAGCTTGGAGAAGGTGCCGGTGGTGCAGAAGAAGATCATCACGCGGGCGCGAGAATTATGCCGGCCGGTGATCACGGCGACGCAGATGCTCGAATCCATGACGCAGAACCCGCGGCCGACCCGCGCCGAGGCCTCTGACGTGGCGAACGCCATCTTCGACGGCTCGGACGCACTGATGCTTTCCGCGGAGACAGCGGCGGGACGCTATCCGGTCGAATCGGTGCGGATGATGGCGCGGATCATCGAAGAGGCGGAATCGAGCGTGCGGGAGTTTCCGCGGCCCGCGCCGAGCCAGCCGATGAAGGTGGCGGAGACGACGAGCGAGCTGGTCTGCCACGCTTCGCGCGAGCTGCATATGAAGGTGATTGCGGTGTTCACGAAGAGCGGGTCAACGGCGCAGCTCATCTCGAAGTACCGGCCGCACCCGCCCATCGTCGCGTTTTCGGCGGAGGCGGAGACGCGGCGGCGGCTGAGCCTGCTGTGGGGCGTGCTGCCGCGAAGCATCGCGGCTACGCGCAACATCGATGGCTTGACGGCGATGGCCGAGAAGCGGCTGGTGGAAGAGAAGCTCGTGCGGCGCGGCGACATCATCGGAATCGTGGCGGGAACGCCGATGGGAATCCCCGGCACGACCAACTTCATGAAGTTTCACGTGGTGGGTGAGCGGACGCGGTGAGGTGGAAAGCAAAAGCTGTTAATTGACCCAGTGATCCGGAGGAGGCGGCTCCTTGCGATGGTCGCGCATGTAGACTTCGAACTTGCGACGGGTGCGCTGCTGTTTCCAGTCGGCAAAGCGGTTGCGAGCGCGATAGAGGAAGGAGCCACGGCGCAAATAGATGTAGCCGACGAGCATTCCAGCCAGATGACAGATGTGAGCCACCCGGTCACCGCCCGAACCCAGCGTGTAGAAGAATTCGATCGCGCCCATGACAGCGACGAAGGGGCGCATGGGAATTGCCAAAGGCAGCGGGAAAAGCCAGACCTGCCGATCGGGGAACAGGACGGCGTTGGCAATCAGGATTCCGTAGATAGCGCCCGAGGCGCCGATCGTGGGAACATCCGACGGCGCGCTTCCCCAGAATAGCGGGATCGTTTTTACGATGACGTTGATGAGGCCCGCGCCGGCGCCGCACCACAAGAAATAGTTCAAGAAGCGGCGCTTGCCCCAGACAAGCTCCAGGTCGCGGCCGAACATCCAGAGAATGAGCATGTTGATCAGCAGATGACCGATGCCGCCGTGCAAAAATATGTAGGTGAACGGCTGCCAGAGGCGCAAGCCGGGAAAGACGCCCAGAGGAACAAGCCCGAAGAAATGGTTAATCCAGGAGGTGGCCCTGGCGCCGATGAACAGGTCGATGAGCGTTTGCGCGAGGAAGGCGCCGGCACAGGCAAGGACGACGAGTTTGACGCCGGGGGTGATGAAGCTTCGCCAGTTGAAGCGATACCCGCGCGTCTCGAATGAGGAGCGCATCTAGTGACAGTGTACGGCGGGGCAGGCGCGTAGTCAAAAGAGCGGCCCGCTGGCGCGGCCCAACGATTAGTCGAGTTTCTTGCGGGCGAAGACGAAGAGCGAGGCCGCGAGAAGGATAAATATCACGAGACCGAAGAGGTTGCTGGTGGCCAGGGTTTGGCCGAGCAGCTTGGGGCCGAAGGCAAAGAGGTTCCCGCGCCAGGGGAGGCTCAGCATGCGAGCGAACCAGCCGGGGACGTGCGTGGCGATTTCCGGGTCTTGCAAAAGATTGATGATGATCCCCAGCAAGCCGAAAATGCCGCCCGCGGCGATCAACCCACTGGAATAGAGCGCGCCGGGACTGGCTTCTCCTTCTTCCTTGGCCTTTTTGGAAGTGGCCTCGACAAGCCAGCGAACGAGCCCGCCCGCGAACATCGTTGCGGTGGTGCCGATCGAAAGATACGAGCCGACAGCAAAGGCGAGGGAGCGGACGCCGAGGATTTCCACGGCGAGAACGAGCGCAACGCCCATCAGGACAAGGCGCCAGGGCAGGCGCTGGGTGAGAATGCCGTTAATGACGGTGGCCATGAGGCGGGCCTGGGGAGCCGGAGCCTTGTCGCCACCGATGCCCGGAGACCATTGAACAACGATTTGTTTGGCGTCACGGTCGTAGAGGTACTCGCCGTCGGGAACTTCGCGAGAGCCGATGGAGTTGATGAGGACGTAGTTCTTGCCCTGATATTCAAAACTGTCCTTCTCAATCTTGACGCCGGTTGGCAAGGCCTGCAAGGTGACAGGGATTCGCACAGGGGAGTATTTCTCGAGGCCTTTGTTCATGAGGCTGAGCGTGGCGCCAATGGCGATGGTGGAGACGGTGACGCCAACGAGAAGTCCCCACTGTTGCAAGACCGGGGTTGCGCCGACGAGGTAGCCGGTCTTGAGGTCCTGCGAAGTAGCGCCGGCAATGGCGGCGGCAATGCAGACCACGCCGCCGATCGTGAGGGCGAGAACGGCGTAGTTCGGTGCGGTCCATCCGGCGAGGAAGAAGATGGCGCAGGTAGCCATGAGAGTGCCGATGCTCATGCCGCTGACGGGATTGGCCGAATTGCCGAGCAAGCCGCTGATGCGGGAAGCCACGGTGACGAAGAGAAACCCGAAGAAAACAACCAGAATGCCCGCGAGGAGATTCTGATACCAGGCCGTGTCTGCGCCTTTGATCGGGTTAAAGGTCAGTAGAACCCACATCAGGAAAATGATGGCGAGCGAACCGAGGACGACGGCGCGCATGGGCATGTCGCGGTCGATGCGGCTCGATGCGGCGGGTACGCCGGCGCCTTCGGCGCGAACGTCTTTCAGGCCGGCGCGAAGAGCGGAGATGATCGTTGGCATGGTGCGCAGCAGGGTGATCAGACCCGCGGCGGCAACCGCGCCCGCGCCCATGGGCCGGATGTATTGGCGCCACATGTCGTCGGGCGTCATTTGTGGAATGGGAATCGTGGAGGGATAGATCGGCGTGTTGCCCGCGAGCTGGCCGAAGAACTGGATAGCGGGCATGACGAGGAGCCAGGAAATCACGCCGCCAGCGAAGAGAATGCCGGAAACTTTGGGACCGATGATGTAGCCGACGCCGAGGTATTCGCTGGTGATGGTCGCGCGGAAGGAGGAGCCGGGGAACCAGCTGGGCCGGGCCTCCGGCTGACCAGTCCAGGCCTGGACCGTGTTCATGAGAAACGTGTAAACGCCGCCGAGGCCGAGTCCCCAAAAGACGCGCCCAGCGAAGGAGCCGCCTCGTTCGCCGGCGACAAGCACGTCGGCGCAGGCGGTACCTTCGGGAAATGTGAGATTGCCGTGCTCCTTGACGATGAGCTGGCGGCGCAGCGGGATCATCAACAGGACGCCGAGCCAGCCGCCGAGGAGCGCGAGGGGGAAGATGCGCCAGAAAGTGAATTCCGCGCCGAAGCCGAGAAAGATCAGGGCCGGGATGGTGAACATGACACCGGCGGCGAGGGATTCACCGGCCGAGCCGGTTGTCTGGACGATGTTGTTTTCGAGGATGGTCGCACGGCCGAAGGCGCGAAGGATGCTGATGGAAAGAACGGCGATGGGGATGGAGGCAGACACGGTGAGGCCGGCGCGCAGGCCGACATACACGGTGACGGCGCCGAAGAGGAGCCCAAAGAGCGCGCCGAGAACAACCGCGCGCAGGGTGAATTCGGCGAGACTCTCCTCTGGGGGCACATAGGTGCGGAATTCTCCGGGCGGGGCCGTGGAACTCCAGGGCTTTGTGCTCACCGAGCACCTCCGTGGCGCAGTTTTGTAAAGGGACAGACCGAATGCGCCGGGGATTATGCCGCAGACGTGTAAGAGGCGGAAGCGCGAAGATTGGGCCGATCCACGGAAGATGATGCCGTGGCCTGTTATCGCCTGATCCGGTTTGCCCGCCAGGCAGGGAGCGACCACATTTCATTCGCGGGCGCGATCAGGAAGGCTGCGAAACACAGGGCGAAGATCGAGTGGCTCAACGACGCGCCGAAGTATTGCCACAAGGCGGCGTGGGGGCCGGGATAGTCGGAGGAAACAAACAGGGTCAGCATGAAGACGAGGCCGCAGACGCTGGCCGCACGCACAAGGACGCCAAGAACGAGGGCGAGGCCGATGGCCAGTTCGCCGTACGCGACCAGGAAGGCGATCGGAGTCGCGTGCCGAAGGACGAAATTCTGCAGGACGGAAATCATGAAGGGATACGCGCCGCTCTCTTGTAAAAACTTGTGGATCCAGTATTGGAAGCCGCCGCCAAGAGTGAATTGCGTGCCGAAGACTTTGTACTCGCCGAAGATGAGGAAGAAGACGCCCACGCCGATGCGGATGAGGGCCAGTGCAAGCGTGTCGCGATGCGTTCCGGGAGCTTGGTTCTGCATGCTTATTTCTCCGCTCGAGCGCCGTCTACTTGCGCGGGCAGACGTAGACCAGTCGAAAAGGCACGGGCAACCGCTCGAGACGCGCCCGCAAATGCCGAGACGCAAGCCGTACCGCCTGTGTGAGGAGCGATTGCGACTCCTCAACCGTTAGCGCGCGACGGTAGAGGTCGCCGCCCCGCGCATGGGAGTAGCCGGCGTACGCGAGCACCGCAGTGCCAGGCGGTGAAAGAATGTCCCAGAAACTGCGGAGGCGCCAAAAAGGTTTGGCTGAGGCCTCCTTGCGCGTGACTTCGGTCTGGCCCTGCGACGCCCCGCCGCCGTGCTCGAGCAGGACTGCGGCGCAGTCGCTCGCTTGGAAGATGCGCGAAGGATCATCTTCAGGGAATGTCGAGAGCAGCGCGGCCAGGTCATGATCGCCAACGTCGAAGCCGGTCCACCAGTAGCGATACGTGTTATAGACGACCGTGCCGGCGCGGAAGATTTGCCGGACGCGCGCGGCATCCTTCCCGGTGACGCGCAGGACCATGTCGGCGAGCTCGCGGATGCGGAAGGTCTGCTGAACGAGCGGGCGCACTGAAACATAGCCGGCTTCCTCTTCCGTATAGCGAACGGCGACCGTTTCCGGCAATGGCACAGACACAAGATACTGTTCCCAGCGGAAAAGCTCAAAGGCAGGAAGGCAAAAGCACCGGCCTAGCTTAATCCCGAACCGTCTTCTCCTCGACCACCGACCATGTCGTGCGAGCCAGATCGCAGAACAGCTTGAGGTCCCCCGTTGCCGCCAAGCCCTCGGGCGAGCGCCAAGCAGCCTCCATGTTCTCCCAGTTTTCAAAATACAGTTCGACGATCGCATCCCATCCGGGGTGCTTCCGGTTTGGATCGGGAACGACGTGATTATGGACGTAGCGTTTCAAGCCTGGCAGTTTCTCGGCCATCGGGCCGTGCGTTTCGCGGAGATATTTGTGAAATTCATCAACGCTCCAGTCTTCCCGGCGGAAGAGAACGACCATGAATTTCAGCATCGGAACCCACCCCGTCATCGAATGGCACGAGTTAGAAGGTTGTTCGAAGATTCTGGCGAACGAAGAAAATTCTATCCCGAAAGCCGCTGGCGAACGCGGTCGCTGAGCGCTTTGCCGTCCACCGTCTTGCCCTCGAGGAGCGCCTTTGCGGCTTTGACGACGGCGCCCATCTGCTTCATGGAATTGGCGCCGGTTTCAGCGATGGCGCGCGCGATGGCGGCGTCCATCTCTGCGCCGGAAGGAGCGGCGGGGAGATAGGACTCGATAATGGCCAACTCCTTCGTCTCTTTGTCGACGAGGTCTTGACGGCCCCCCTTCGCGAACTGCTCAATGGATTCGCGGCATTGCTTCACGAGCGTTTGCAGGACCTGAAGCGATTCGGCGTCTTCGAGCGGTCGGATTTTCTCAATTTCCTTTTTTTTCAGCGCCGATTTGATCATACGAAGGACACTCAGGCGCAGCTCCTGCTTCGTTTTCATCGCATCGGTAAGGTCTTTCTGAATGCGCTCGAGGAAGCTCATCGTGTTCTCCGAAGCGGCGAATATAACACAGACGCCGCGCGCGCCCGGCGTTGACACCTCGCGCTGCAACCTCTAGTCTGATTCGTTTCTATGAAGATCGTCGTCGCCGACAAGATCAGTGAGCGGGGGATCGAACTGCTCCGCGAGCCTGGGTGGACCGTCGTTCAACCGGCGAAGAGCGCTGCGGCACGCGAACTCGCCGATGCCGACGGGCTGCTGGTGCGAAGCGCAACGCGGGTGACGGCGGAGCTTCTTGCGCAGGCACCGCGGCTGCGGGTAGTAGGACGCGCGGGCGTGGGGGTGGACAACATTGATCTCGACGCGGCGACGCGTCGGGGCGTGCTGGTGATGAGCACGCCTGGCGGAAACGCTGTCAGCGTGGCGGAACATACGTTCGCGCTGCTGCTGGCGCTGGCGCGACAGGTGCCGCGGCACGACGCGGCGATTCGGGCGGGTCGCTGGGAAAAATCGTCGGCAGCGGGGACGGAGTTGCGTGGGAAGACACTCGGGCTCATCGGGCTTGGGCGGATCGGAAGTGAGGTGGCGCGGCGCGCGCGTGCCTTCGAGATGCGCGTGCTGGCGTATGATCCATACATCAGCGAGTCGGCGGCGCTCGAAATGCAAGCGGAGCTCGTGCCGCTCAAAGAGTTGCTGGCGCAAAGCGATTTCGTCTCGCTTCATGCGACCTTGAGTCCGGCGACGCAAAATCTGATCAACGCGCAAACGATCGCGCAGATGAAGCCCGGCGCGCGGCTCGTGAACGCTGCGCGCGGCGAGCTTGTGGACGAAGCTGCGCTGGCCGAGGCGCTGCGCAAAGGGCATCTTGCGGGCGCGGCCGTGGACGTGTTCGGTGAGGAGCCGCCGAAGAACTCCCCACTTGTGGGACTGCCGAACGTGATTGCGACGCCGCACGTGGCCGGTTCGACGGAAGAGGCGCAGGAAGAAGTGGGGACGCTGATTGCGCAGCAGGTGCGCGACTATCTCGCCGATGGCGTGATCCGCAACGCGGTGAATCTGCCTGCGCTTTCGGCGGAGCAGTACCGGCGCGTGCGGCCCTACCTCGAGCTTGCGGAGCGGCTGGGGGCTTTTGTTTCGCAGGCGGCGTCGGCGCGGCCGGCGCGAATCCGGATTACGTATGCGGGTGAGACGACGGAGGCGGGGACGCATCTGCTGCGCAGCGCGGTGCTGACGGGTCTGCTGAACGCGGTGCTCGAAGAAAAAGTAAACCTCGTGAACGCCGCCGCGGTTGCGGCGGCGCGCGGGCTGACCGTGGACGAGCGAACGCGGCGGCGCGAGTCGGGGTTTCCGAACACGCTCGAGGTCGCAGCACTGAACGATCCGAATGTGCAGCCAGCGCGCTCGTTTGCGGTGGAAGCTACGGTGCTGCACGGCACATCGCCGCGCGTGCTCACCATCGACGGGATCGAGCTCGAGGCCCCGCTCGAAGGGACGATTCTTTTCCTCCGCAACCGCGACGAGCCAGGGGTCATCGGTCAGATCGGCACATTGCTCGGAAAGCAGGGCGTGAACATCGCCACGTTCGCGCTTGGCCGGCGCGAAGCAGTGCGCGGCGCCGAGGCGCTGGCGCTGGTGCGGCTCGACGGGAACGTGCCGGGCTCAGTGGTCGAGCCGATTCTCGGAATCCCCGCGGTGACCGAGGCAAGACTCGTGCGACTCGGCAGCAGCTAGCTTCGCTTGGCGCCGTCCCTGCGCGGCAGCTCCTT
>JACXTT010009810.1_pt1 | contig 13030 bp, 12 predicted proteins | sample 9270951 | NCBI WGS metagenome assembly JACXTT01 (sample SAMN15532306, study PRJNA645909) | rock metagenome | isolation source: weathered quartz diorite | place: Puerto Rico | collected 2017-06-21 | reverse complement strand
TTTAACCATGTATGCTAGTTGCTGCCGAAACATCCAGTGGGTAAGTCCGCATCCTGGAGCATTAGCTGGCGAACAGCAACTCATTACGCCGCCGCAGGATCTTGCGCACGCTGCCGAAATTTCTGACTGGCCCGGTCCAGGCTATCGCGAAGAATCATCGGCTGGTCCGCTCCATGGCGAGGCGCGACATTCTGGCACGTTACCGGGGGTCTTTCGGCGACATGTTCTGGACAATCCTGAATCCGTTGCTGTTGATGGCCACTTATTTCTTCGTGTTCGGAGTCGTGTTGCGAACGCGATTTGGACCCGATCAGAGTTCGACCGGATTCGCGCTGTACTTTCTCGCTGGGATGCTGCCATGGTTGGCTTTCTCGGAACCCGCCGGGCGTGCTTCACACGTAATTCTGGAGCATCGAAACTTTGTCAAGAAGCTGATTTTCCCGCTGGACATTTTGCCGGTTAATCAAGTGGTCGCAGGACTTGTGACGGAACTGTTCGCAGCCGTCGTGTTTGTTGCGGCATTGTTGCTGATCCGCGGCACGGTTCCTGTGTCAGTGCTTTGGCTTCCGGCGCTGCTCGTACCGCAGCTTCTTTTCACGCTGGGAGTTTGTTGGTTTCTTGCGGCCATGGGAGTCTTCGTGCGCGACCTTGGTCAGATCATGGGCTTCCTGCTAACGCTGTGGTTTTTCATCACGCCTATCTGCTATCCCGAGGCCAGCCTGGCGACTCTGCCGGCTGCCGCTTTGGCTGTTTTGCGGAAGAATCCATTCTTCGTTCTGGTGCGGGGATATCGCGCGATTTTTCTTGAATCGCATGCACCTGATTTTGGGCCGCTCATTAAACTGTGGGTGCTCGCTCTGATCGTGCTTTTTGCAGGCTACGCCTGGTTTTACAAACTGCGTAAGAGTTTCGCGGACGTGATCTGATATTAGCGCCGTTGCGCCATGGGAATCACCGAGGTCGGGGATCCAATGCTCTCGGAATCTGCGAGCGGCCGGCTCTTGGCCACCAGGTTGGCGGCGCGGAGCAGAGAGTCAAATGTCCCTGCGTCGGTCCACCAGCCTTCCAAGTAGGCATGAGTCATCGATCCCTCCCGAATGTAGGCGTTGTTGACGTCTGTGATCTCCAATTCGCCTCGGCCGGAGGGAACCAGCTTCCGCACTTTTTCGAATACGGTGCCATCGTACATGTATATCCCGGTGACCGCGTAGTTTGACTTGGGCTTCTTGGGTTTCTCTTCGATCCCTACGATGTGGCCGTCGCGTATTTCTGCTACGCCGAATCGCTCGGCATCGGCAACTTCCTTGAGCAAGATCTTAGCGCCGGACTCTTGCCGCATGAAGTCTTCCACGGCGCTCCGTATTGTTCCTTCGATAATATTGTCGCCAAGAATGACACAGATTTTATCGCCGTCGGCGAAATGCTCGGCCAGTCCCAGCGCGTCGGCGATTCCACCTTCGCCTTCCTGATAGGTGTAGTCAATATGCTTCAATCCGAATTCGCGGCCATTGGCGAGGAGCCGCAGAAAGTCTCCCGAGTTTCGACCGCCCGTCACCACCAGAATCTCCTGAATTCCCGCGTCGACAAGTGTTTGAATCGGGTAGAAGATCAGTGGCTTGTCGTAAATCGGAAGTAAATGTTTGTTTGTGATTTTGGTGAGCGGAAACAGGCGGCTGCCGGTTCCGCCTGCGAGGACGACACCCTTCATCACAGCTCCTTGCCGGACAATCTGAAAAGCAAACTACATCATAACAGCCCTCCTCGCGCATGATACAATCGGCTCCGCTATGCAGCTTTACCAGTGGAATCGAATAGATGAAGAGCAGCTCAATCCGTTATTCACTCGCCAGGTAATTCACGGCGACACGATGACGGTTGCACGGATCCGTCTTCGAAAAGGTTGTTCAGTGCCTGAACACAGTCATCACAATGAGCAGATCTCGATGGTGGAAGAAGGCTCCATCCGGTTCGTGCTCGGCGGAGTGGAGAGAATCGTGAAGGCTGGTGAAGTTCTGCGGATTCCCCCGCATCTGCCACACAGCGCCGAAGCGCTTGAGGATTGCACGGCAGTGGACCTTTTTTCTCCACCCCGCGAGGACTGGATTCGCGGCGACGACGCCTATCTGCGGAAGTAGCGAGTTACGCCAGTTCGCTACTGAGGCTGGTTGCCCGCCTCGGTCCCGCTGCCCATAAATCCCGTCTGCGCGATAACAATGCGATGGTTTGCCGGATTGCCGAAATTGGAGTCCCACAGGACCATGGAGCCATCTGGCGAGATGCAGGCGCGCGGCTGATCCCAGTATTGTGTCTGGACGCTACGATGCATTGCCAGACGTCTTATTTCTTCTCCGTTGCCACGCATCACCATCACTTCGCTGTCGAATGGCGTCCTGCCATCACGTATCTGCTTCGGTAGATTCGGTTGCTGCACATCCATCGAGATAACGCAAAATGCCGAGGCGGAACGCGCGCATCCGAAGTGCAGGCTGCCCCAGTTGAGGCCGCACTTCAAGAAGGGGAAGATCACTTTTCTACCTCCTCCCGACTCCACTGGAGCCAGTAGATTGAGCCCCTTCGAGATTTGAAGACTAACGAGTTCCGACTGGCATGCCGGTACATCGACGCCGGAATCCACAAAGATATATTGCCTGCCGTTGTCGGCAAACACGTCCGCGTGCGGCGCTCCAAAACACTCCTCGCCGGGCTCGCAGATTCCGTTCTTATTTCCCCTGCCGGGTGTGTCACCGCCCATGAGCCCAGCCGGTATTTCCGGTCCACGATACTCGAAATCGAGTGTGCCAGTCTCTTCATTGACTGAGTAAACACCCATGGCCGGAGCCGCCATCAAGAGCACATAACGCTTATTTGTATCGATGTCCTTTCCTTTAGTGATGAGGACGTAATCGACAAAGCTCCAGCCAACGCGGCTTCCCGGATTCGAAGCCTTATAATCCGCGCAGTAGGTCTTGATCAGATTGAGATCGACGGCGCAGACCTGATGTTCGTTTTCCTCAAAGATGGCGGCCCAATTGTCGGCCGACAGGTCGCCCGTACCGCCCGTGCTGATCTTCGTGAAGTGATGGCCATCGGTTGCATAATCCACGAGCGTCGTCTTGCGCCCGGTGGAGACCTCGTACTTGATGATCTGGGAAGCGACTGGATACGCCCCGATGCCATAGATGACGTCGTCATCGAGCGCACTCCAATAGGCCGAGGCCATATCGAGAGTGCCGGACAGATCAGGCACTACTATCGCTCCGGACGCTACCTCGACAATCCTGGTGTGGCCATCCATCCTCCCCAGGAACACATACTTTCCGGTGGCGCTGAACGCGGAAGGTGTCGAGTATTGATGCAGACTATCGGTGGTTTCATCCGTGAGCATTCTGATTTTGCTGCCAAAGTTGGGGTCAGTGTAGGAACCTCCTATCGGCGGCAATGGAAAGTGGCCCAAGGGAAGTTCTCCTGGGGCATTACAGAACGCGGGAACAGTGTAGCCAAAATTCATATCGCAGAAGTTTGGCCCGGATAGGTACGTGATCGCGGCGAAGGAACCATCGGCTGGTTGCGCCGATGCATTACGTGGAATGAATTGTATGTACAGTAAGAGTGCTATTGTGAGCAGGCGCACAGAACGGCCTCCCTTTGTTTTATAGAGAATCAAATGATAACAGACGAGGAGTGCAGAAATCGGGTTCCCCCCATTTGGGGGGACCAAGCGCCTGACTACCTGATGGACTCCGAAGGACGGCGTGAGCCGAAAGTGCTGAACTCGACTAACATTGTTTTGGAACAGCGATAGGCTTCGATCAAATCAAGAACGATATTGGGTGTGGTCGTAGCCGGCAGGTTGAACTTGTTTTCCCTGGAGGGAAACTGATCCGGGCTTGCCCCGCGCGATTGTTCCGATCCGGATGCCGGAAACGCGCACCCCTGGGCTTGCTGTGTAGAGAAGTTCGTAGTCCTCGCCGTCGTGCAGCGCTTGCTCGATGGTAGCGCCTTTGAGTAGAGGGATCTCCTCGAGCGTCGCGGCAACGCGCGACGCCGAACACAATCGATGCAGGTCGAGCGCTAACCCGTCGCTGATGTCCATGCATGCCGTGGCCTTGCCGATAAGCTTGCGGCCGAGATCCAATCGCGGCCGGATCACTCTCTTGTGCCGCCAGCCGCCGAGGGGGCCGGATACATATACGATGTCGCCGACACGCGCGCCCGAACGCAACAGCGCTTTGCCGTGCTCGACCGAACCGCATAGCATGATGTCGCAAACGAACTGATCGGCGTGTGAGATGTCGCCTCCCGCGAGCGAGGCTCCGGCCTGTCGCAACAGCCTGTCGACACCTTGGTAGAATCCGTCGATCCAGTGTCCTCGAGTCCAGGGGGCGAGAGCGATGGAAACCAAGCAATAGAGCGGCTTGCCACCCATCGCTGCGATGTCGCTCAGACTGCGCGCGACTGCTCGATGGCCAACCTGCGCGGCAGTCGATTTGCGCGTGAAATGCACCCCTTCGATGCTGAAGTCGGTAGTGAATAGCAGATCGACGCTGTGCGGCCCCGGGATCACAGCGCAATCATCTCCTATCAGAGGCGCGCGCCGTCGAAGCTTCCCGATGATGCTGTCTTCGGTCACGACGCGACGGCCGCAACGAGCCCGGAGGGCAGCTCTTCACCGAAGATTTTGCCCGGATCCTCTTCTACCCGTCCTTCGAGCACGGGAATCAGCGGCTCAGGAATTTTGCGCCGGACCAGTTCCACGATGGCAGGAGCAACGTCGCGCGAGATATCGCCCGTACGGCGAGCGATCGCGACTAGCGCATCCTGCGAATTCGATACTTTGAGCAGCGCTTCCACCCAGCGAGTGGCAACCGGAGCAGGCAGTACCTGGTTGATGGGTCCATAGAAAAGCTTGCGGGCTCCGATCCGCGAGAGGCACCACAAACCGGTCTCCACAATTTCCCCGCGCTTGATCTGAGTTATGAGCCCATCTCCAAGCTGTGTCTTGGTTTGAAGCGGCAGCAATTCGAGGCTGGAAGCCGTACGCCACATCTCGCGCAACAAGCTGTTGTTAAGTCGTGGCCGTTTCGCGCCGCGCGGCAGCAAAGCGGGCGAAAGCCGCTGGAAGATATCCACTTGCTGGTTCTTGTTCAGGCCACCCGCCAGCCTGCCCCAGAAAATCCACCAGTCGATTTCGTTCTGGACCTGATTGCCGAAGTGCAGTCCGCCGGCGTACAGTCGCCGCGCCTGCTCGACACGAAAGTCGTCGCCTGGAAAGCCGAAACCCGGACGTAGACAGAAGCCACACAAATTGAACCAACGCATTTCCAGAGCAGCCGAGCCGCGACGGCCTTCGGAAAGCTCCAGCAGACGATCGGCAAGGCGGCGGATGGCGCTTAGCGGCCAGGAATTACGGCCTAGCGCGAGTGTCTGTTCCAGCTTGGCAGGCGCTTCTTCGGGCGCGAGCGTACGCGCGCGGAAAGTAGCATCCAAGAGAGCCTCGGCTTGCGTAAGGGCTTCATCGCTGACCACAGCAGCCTGCTTGCCGGCTGAAGCAGCAGCAGATTTGCGCAATTCGAACTGCAAGCGCCAGTGATGCTCGCTGATTTTCGAATCAGCCCACACTTCCAGCGTTCCGATTTCAGTCAAATGCGCCCGCAGCTTCACAGGAACCAGCCGCTCGCCTGACTTGCCGAAGCGGACAACCGCGTTCAGCGGTGCGTGCCGGTGCAGTTCAGGAGTCTCCTCGGAGACGATTGTCTGGCCCGCCAGAGCGTCGACGCGCGTGAGCGAGCTGAAGAGACGAAAGGAAACCGGCTTGTTCGCCACCAGGTGCAATTCCTGACTGTCGAGTTCGAGTGTTCTTCCCTCCTCGGTCCCGCGAGGCACGAGGCAGACCGCCTCATTTTCGCCCACACCGACGTAAAAGGCGCGAGGAAGTCCGCCGCGCACGAGCAGGCCCGCGCCAGTCGCTTTGACGTACGAGTAATACGCCGCGCCGACTGCTACCGCGAGATCGAGATCGTGATTCTCAAGGATCGCCGGCCTTCGCCCATGCCATCGCTCCACCACATCTGCGACACGCCGCTGGCAGATCTCTGGAATAAAGAAACCGCCGTTGAACAAGATCGCGTCCGGCTTCGCGTTTTCGTTGGCGCTGAGAAAGGCCGCCAGATGCCGCGTGATGGCAGGATCGGAAACATAGGGCAGACCGAGTTCTCGAAAAAGACTGCGCTTCTCTTCAGCCGGTTTTTCCTCGATCCCACAGAACGGCAGAAAGCCTTCCAACGTGAGTTCGAGAGTTTCCTCGCGAAAAATTTCTGTCTTCAACGTGCCACCCACCAGCGACGATCCTGCGCCCAGCACGGTGATTTCGACACTCTTCAGATTTGGATCGGCCAGCATGCGTTCCTTCGCTGCGGCACACTGGCGGCGAAGTGCGCTGCGCTGTCGAATGGAAAGCTGGGTATTAAGTTTGGATTCCGCCAGCCAAGCCAGCGTGAGATCCAGGTTGTCGCCGCCGAGCAACAGGTGCTTGCCGACGGCCGTGCGCGTGAACTCGACGCAGTCGCCATCCCGGTTCACCCGGATCAGCGTGAAATCGCTGGTACCGCCGCCGACGTCGCACACCAGTACCAGTTGGCCGTCGAACAAGCTCTTTTGGGACTGCGCGAGGTGATTCGCGATCCAGGAATAGAAGGCGGCAGCCGGTTCTTCCACGAGCGTCAGCTTCTCGAGTCCCGCTTCCCGGGCCGCTTGCACGGTAAGTTCGCGCGCTTCCTCATCGAATGATGCGGGCACAGTCAGCACGATTTCCTGCGCGCCCAGCGGGTATCCCGGATGCGTGCTGTTCCAGGCATCGCGAATGTGAGACAGGATCGCTGTCGATACGTCGACCGGCGATAGAATCCGCCCGCCTTCCTGTGCGTCCCACGGCAGAATCTTCGCCGTGCGATCTACTTCGGGATTCGAAAGCCAGGATTTCGCCGAGTGGACGGATTTTGTCGGTACCAGCGCGCCTTGCTCTCGCCCGTACGTTCCCACGTAGGTCTGATCACCCAGGAACAGAAACGAAGGCAAGGTGCGGCGCGGTTCCACTTGACCGGGCGCAACGTACTGCGGGATCTGCAGCACCTTGATTTCGGGATAATCCGGCAACTCGCCCTGAACCGGTTCGATATACGCCAGAGCCGAATTGGTCGTACCCAGGTCAATGCCGATGTTCATCCCGGCGTTACTCGACCTCGACCTCCGCCGGCGCGATCACGGCCATACTCTGGGCAGATTGCGCGGCGGGCAGGTCGATTTTCTCGGCGCGCCAGCCTTTGTGGCGAAGAATGCCTCCGGGGGCTTTGCCGCTGACCGGCACATTACCGAGCAGCTTCACAGTGGCCGGATCGCTGGTCTCCAACTTGGTGAAGCTTCCTTCCACCGCATCGATCACGGGCGCTAGATGAAAGTAGCGATTCAAGGATTCGCGGCACTGATCGTGCAGAGTGCGAACCGCCGCGCCCACTTGGTCGTCGGCGTACGACGAAATGTCTTCCATCAGGAAATCGATCAAGCGCGAGTCCCGCTGCAAGATACCGAGGATTTGGAGCGCGCCATCCGAGGCACGGACCTGGGGAACAGCTTTGACAGCCGGAGCCTGAGGTTTCGTCTGGGTGAAACCGAGCGCCTGGGCAATATCACCCGGGAGCTTTCCCGTAAAAAGGATTGCGAAAAAACTACGAAATGCAAGAACGATCCTACTCAAAATGTTCCTCTAAGCATTAGGATACACTGACGGTGGCGAGCGCCTGCGGGAGTGGACGTTCGTTTGCAAGCATTTTGGGATGCGCCGGATTTTTCAGGACCGCAGCGATGCAGGCGTTCAACTCGCCGCCCAACTCGCTTCTTATGCCGGCAACCCGAAGGTCCTGGTGCTGGGCTTACCGCGCGGGGGCTTGCCAGTTGCGTATGAGGTAGCCCGTGCACTCCATGCGCCATTGGATGTATTCGTCGTGCGAAAGCTGGGCGTGCCCGGTCATCGGGAATTGGCCATGGGCGCGATTGCCAGTAGCGGGGTCCGTGCGCTGAATCCCGAAGTGATTGACTCACTCCAGATCTCGGGCCCCATTATCGACGCCGTCGCAGCACATGAGCAAAAAGAGTTGGAGCGACAGGAGCGAGTCTATCGCGGCGACACGCCGTTTCCTAGGCTCGCCGGCCGCACGGTCATCGTCGTGGATGACGGATTGGCAACCGGCTCAACTATGCGAGCGGCCGTCCGCGCTATCCGCGTAAGCGAACCCGCACGAATTGTCGTTGCGGCGCCAGTCGCCGCCGCGGAAACGTGTCGAAGTCTACGCACTGAAGCCGATGAGGTGGTTTGCGTAAATGTTCCTGAAGACTTTCACGCGGTGAGCCTCTGGTACGACGAATTCTCTCAAACAACAGACGAAGAGGTCCGAAGACTACTGGAAGCGGCGGCATCGAATATGACGTCCGTGCACTAACACCACAAGTGGGAGGAGGCACAGTATGTATCAACAGACTAGCGGAAGCGCAGGACTGGCGATCGAACGCGAGCCGGTTACGATACTGGTCGATTCGGTCAATCTCGAGGGAGATCTTAGTGTTCCTACCGCTGCCAAGGGCGCCGTTCTTTTCGCGCACGGAAGCGGCAGTTCACGCCACAGTCCGCGCAATCGCTACGTCGCAGATGTTTTGAACGATACTGGACTGGCTACGTTGCTGATCGATCTGCTGAACCGCGACGAACAGGAAGTGGATTTACAAACGGCTCATCTCCGATTCGATATTCCGTTATTAGCGAAGCGTTTGCGTGCCATCACGGAGTGGCTGGCACGGCGACCAGAGGTCCGCGGCCTGGGACTGGGCCTCTTCGGCGCGAGCACCGGGGCGGCCGCTGCGCTTGTTTCCGCTGCGGCGGTGCCGGAACTGGTCCGCGCCGTTGTGTCGCGCGGTGGCCGGCCGGATCTCGCAGGTCCTTCCCTGGCGGGTGTTCAGGCGCCTACGCTGCTGATTGTCGGAGGCGCCGACTTAGTCGTGCTGGATTTGAATCGCAAGGCGCTGGCGCTCTTGCGTTGCGAAAAACAGTTGCAGATCGTCCCTGGCGCCGGTCACTTGTTCGAGGAGCCAGGCGCGCTCAACAAAGTCGCTGAAGTGGCCCGTGATTGGTTTGTAGAAAAACTGGGATGACTCACCAGCCGGGCATTTAGTTACCGTTGTCCGGGGCGGACAATTGTCGAATCCTTCAGCTTCGCTAGCTCCCGCCTCGCGATCGCTGCCCAGGAGCTGTTCGGATCCAGCTTTAGATAAAGCTTCCAATGACGCATCGCTTTCAACGATTGGCTGGTGGACTGGTAGAGCAGAGCGACGTTGTAGTGCGCGTCGGCGTAGTTAGGTTGAAACCGGAGCGCCGACAAATAGTGCGCAAGAGCCTCGGAACGGTCGCCTTTCTCGTCGTACAAGTTGCCGAGGTTGAAATAGGCGAGCGCATAATGGGGATCTACCTCGAGCGCCCGGCGATAATGGCGCTCTGCCTCGCGCCAGTTCCGGGCATTGAAGTAGACTGTGCCCAAGTTGACGAGCGCTCCGGCCGACGTGGGATCGATTTCCGCGGCTTTGCGGTAGGCGTCAATGATCTCCTCCATGGGGGCGCCGGTTTGCTCGAGCTCGAGTCCTCGTTCAAACCATTGTTCCGCCTCGAGCCGGTTCTTGTGCCGGCGTGCCGGAGCGGCATCTTGGGCGGTCTGTCGCGGAAATGACAGCAGTTTGCTGATCTCGGCCTCGTCGAAATCAAGGAGCAATTGGCCGGACATAGGCTCCATAGTTTGTCCGGCGAACTGGACTTGGATTTTCTTGCCGTGTGAATAGATCTTTAATTCGGTGAGTGGATTGTGTACGTCGCGAAGGCGCGAACGCAATGAATCCAGAGTCTTGCGGATCTGCGCTGCGGGAATCTTGCTTTCACGTAGTCCCATCAACGTACGCAGGGCGAGGATGTCGGAAAACGTGAACGAACCGCTGCCAGAAACAAATTTCTGACTCTCCCAGCTCTTCAGCTGACGCTCAGAAATGTCGAGCAGCCGGAGTACCTCCTCGCGCGAGTAGGCCTGCTTGGTTGCGGAAGCCGGCACGGTGAAAGTGTAACAGGGTCTGCCAGGGAATTGTGAACTATGATTGATCGCGGGTCACTGCTCGAACAAACTCGAAAGCGGCACGCGGAAGTCAAGATAATCGCCGATCGTCATCAGAGTGGCTCTTCCCATAGCTTCAAGGTAGCGGATTCGGGCTGCCAAGCGCCGACTTCGCCAACTCCAGCGCCTCTTCTTTGGTGTGTATCCGCGACTCGAGCTGGGCGTCTTCCACCAGCTCCAACACTCGCGAAAAATGCGGTCCTGGGGAGTAGCCGGCTTCAATCAAGTCGTGACCGGTCAGCAGCCGCGCTGGACGCAGTTCCGTCGGGGGCAATTGCTCGAGCCTCGATTTCGCGAACTCGTAGTTATCCAGATTGCCGTGGCTCGCCAAGCAATCCAGCCGATGCAGTTCTAGATGCTCGTCGAAGCGATCCATCCGCAACATGCGCTTGAGCTTGCTTTCGCGCATCTCATGAACGTGCTTGAAGCGCATGTGATTCGCCACCAGAGCGACCACCTGCTCAATTTCCGAGTTGGAAAAACGTAGACGCGTGAGGATGTCTCTCGCTATCTTTTCGCCCAACTCCACGTGGCCGTCGAATCGAATGCGGTCAGCGATCCGAAACGTTCCTGGCTTGCCGACGTCATGGAGCAAGACGCCAAGTGCCAAGGTGGGAGCCGGCGACCGCAGCCCCTCCAGCATCAGCAGGGTGTGCGTCCACACATCGCCTTCCGGATGAAACTCCGGTGGTTGCTGCACACCCTTCATCGCTGTTACTTCGGGCAGGATGTCGGCCAGCAATCCGGATTCATCCAACAGTTCAAAAGCCCGGCGGGCGGCGCCTTCGGTCAGTATGCGCACCAGTTCATCGCGGATGCGCTCCGGGGACACGCGAGCGATCTGCGCGTGCAGCGCCTGGATTGCACCCATGGTCTGCAGCTCAATTTCAAAGCCAAAGCGTGCCGCGAAGCGGATTGCGCGCAGCATGCGCAAGTGGTCTTCGCTGAAGCGCGTCTCTGGATTGCCAATCGCTCGAATCAGGCGCTTGCTTAAGTCGTCCAAGCCTGCGGTATAGTCGACTACCTTGGAGGTCAATCCGCCGTCGGAATTCAATTGCTCAGGATCCAGCAGAAGTGCGTTGATAGTGAAATCACGGCGCAGCACGTCCTGTTTCGGATCACTCTCAAAGCTCACTTGATCGGGACGCCGGCCATCTTGGTATGAATGATCGCTTCGAAACGTGGCAACTTCGACGCCATCCACAATCACGACTCCGAATTGGGCGCCTACCAGCACGGCGTTAGGGAAGACTTCGAGTAACTGCTTCGGCTGCGCGTCGGTTGCGATGTCGTAGTCGGTGGGCTCCCGGCCTAGAACAAGGTCGCGCACACAACCGCCTACCAGCCAGGCTTGGTATCCGCGCCTGCGAAGTTCAGCCGCGATTTGAACGGCCGTGCTGAGCCCCATGTGATCATCGTAGGATAGAACATGTGTGCAGAACGGCTGAAGGGACCGCTCCGGGTAGAATGGAAATAGCCTGGTAGATGTCAACCGAAGTTAGCAAGCCCACCACGACGACAGCTAAAGTCGTGGTGGCGACCACTGTAGCTCTGTCTTTCATCAGCTTCTGGCGCGGCGCATCCATCGTCCTTTCTGATCTGGCCTCATCCGCCTTCTATGCCGGCGGCATTGCCACAATCGCCATCGGGCCGGCTGCTCCCTGGTTCGTCCTCGGTGTAATGCTGTTCAGCTTTGCCGTGCGATCTGTCTACATGGAAAGCTGCAGCATGTTCGTTCGCGGCGGCGTGTACATCGTCGTGAAGGACAGCATGGGTCCCTTTATGGCCAGGCTGTCTGTTTCGGCGCTGGTCTTTGACTACATCCTCACCGGACCGATCAGCGTTGTCAGCGCTGGCCAGTATTTGGGCCATCTGCTGGATGAAGTCGCCCGGATGCTCGGCCAGTCGTTTCCATTTGACGTGAACCATTTTGCGGCGTTCTTTGCGGCGCTCGTCACGCTGTATTTCTGGTGGATGAACATAAAGGGGATTCACGAGTCCAGCGGCAAGGCGCTTCGGATTATGCAGATCACCACGATCATGGTGGTCGCGCTTGTGATCTGGTGCCCGTTGACGATCCTCCTGCGCGACCGCATGCAGATTCCGCCCGCGCCACTCCCCCGTAATCTGAAATTCAGTCCCGAATCGTTGGGTTGGTTCCAGGGAACCATCTGGCCGGCCGTCCCGCTGGTCGCCATGATTATTGCATTCGGGCACTCGCTTCTCTCGATGAGCGGATTCGAGACGCTGGCCCAGGTTTATCGCGAAATCGCTTATCCGAAGATGAAAAATCTCCGCATCACCGCGAACATCGTCTGCTGGTACGCGGTGGTTTGTACGGGGGTGATCACCGTATTCGCCGGGATCATCATCCCGGCCGACGACATTCGCAATATGTACTCCGCGAATCTCCTGGGCGGACTTGCGATGCGGCTGGCTGGGCCAGAGCTGGTAAAACTGGCGTTTCATATTTTCGTCGTGATCGTGGGCATCTTGATTCTTTCCGGCGCAGTGAACACGTCCATCATCGGCGCCAACGGCGTGTTGAATCGCGTGGCAGAAGACGGAGTCCTGCTCGATTGGTTTCGAAAACCGCACAGGCGATTCGGCACCACGCACCGGATAGTCAATCTCATCACTTTCTTGCAGGTTGCAGCGATTGTCGCCAGCCGGGGCGATATGTATTTGCTGGGGGAAGCGTACGCGTTTGGAGTGGTGTGGAGCTTCTTTCTGAAGTCGCTGGGAGTTTTGGCGTTGCGCTATCAGCGTCACGATCAGGAGTATAAATTCCCCCTCAATTTTCGCGTCGGGTCCATTGAAATTCCAATCGG
>JACXTT010009809.1_pt1 | contig 13031 bp, 10 predicted proteins | sample 9270951 | NCBI WGS metagenome assembly JACXTT01 (sample SAMN15532306, study PRJNA645909) | rock metagenome | isolation source: weathered quartz diorite | place: Puerto Rico | collected 2017-06-21 | reverse complement strand
CGCTGACGAGCAGGTCAAGCATCTCGGCATTGCTCAGGACGTGACCAAGCAGAACGGCAGCAAGATGACCGTGGTCGGCCAGCCGATCATCGCCTCGCGCACGCCAAGCTCAATCGCCGAGCCGCCTCCCGAACTCGGGCAGCACACCGACGAAGTGCTTGCCGAATTCGGTTTCGGCGCGAGCGAGATCGCAGCGTTGCGCAAAGCCAAAGTGGTATGACACGCAATCGGCGCGAACGCCTCAAGACATTCAGGAGAAGATGATGAGTGAAACCGACAAGATGCTATCGCGCAAGGACGGGCGTGTCGGCTACGTGATCTACAACAATCCCGAACGCCACAACGCCGTCTCGCTCGACATGTGGGAAGCGGCGGTCGGTATCCTCGACAATTTCCGCAACGACAAAGACATCAACGTCGTGGTGGTCACCGGCGCGGGCGGCAAGGCCTTCGTCTCCGGCGCCGATATCTCGAAATTCGAGAAGGAGCGCTCAGGCGAAGAGGCGGTCGCGCGCTACAACGCCATCGTGGAAAAAAGCTACGCCGCGTTCCATGAATTCCCCAAGCCCGTCATCGCGATGATCCGCGGCTATTGCATCGGCGGCGGAATGGGGCTCGCCACCTGCTGCGACCTGCGCATCTGCACCGAGAGCTCGAAATTCGCGGTGCCGGCGGCCAAGCTCGGCCTGGGCTACGGCTATCCGGGCTTGAAACGCCTCGTCGACATCGTCGGACCGTCGTTCGCCATGGAGATTTTCTACACGGCGCGGCAATTCACCGCAGCCGAGGCGCTCACCATGGGACTGGTGAACCGGGTCGTGCCTGATGGAGAAGGGGCGCTGGAGAAGTACGTCAAGGATTATGCCGACATGATCTCCGGCAACGCGCCGCTCACCATTAAGGCGGTCAAGGCAACGGTTGCGGACGTCATCAAAGAGGACAGCAAGCGCGATCTCAAGCGCTCGGCCGCTCTGGTGGAGGCCTGCTTCAAGAGCAAGGACCACGAAGAAGGCCGCAAGGCCTTCATGGATAAACGCAAACCGGTTTTCACCGGGACATAAAAAGATTCTCCCTCCCCCCGCTTGCGGGGAGAGGGTTGGGGTGAGGGGCGTTTCCTCAGGTTTGAGACTTGCGGATACTCCCCCTCACCCGACCGCCTTCGCTCGCTCGCGAGCTCGGCGATCGACCTCTCCCCGTGAACGGGGAGAGGTAAAGCAAGAGGGGAGATCCAAGAGTGGCGTCGGTTGAGCTGCGGAATCTTACGAAAAACTTCGGTGCGGCTGCGGTCGTCAATGACGTGTCGCTCACCATCGCGCACGGCACTCTTGTTTGCCTGCTTGGTCCTTCGGGCTGCGGCAAGACCACCACATTGCGGCTGATTGCCGGCTTCATGGAACCTAATGCGGGCGAGATTCGCGTCGGTGATCGTATTGTCTCAACGCCACAAAAAACGTTGCCGCCCGAGCGGCGCAACATGTCGATGATCTTCCAGAGCTACGCGCTGTGGCCGCACATGACGGTGGCCGGGAACATCGCCTACGGACTCAAGCTGCGCAAAGTCGACAACGCCACCATTCAGAAAAAACTTGCCGCCATCCTTTCGACCACCCGCCTTGCGCCGCTGGCCGATCGCTATCCCGGCGAACTCTCCGGCGGCCAGCAACAGCGCGTTGCGCTCGCGCGCGCACTGATTGTGGAGCCCGAGACGCTTCTGCTCGACGAGCCGCTCTCCAATCTCGACGCCAATTTGCGCGAAGAGATGCGTTTCGAAGTGCGCCGCTTGCACGACGAGTACCGCTACACGACGGTATATGTCACCCACGATCAGTCAGAGGCGATGACCACGGCCGATGTCATTGCAGTCATGAATGCCGGAAAGATCGAGCAGGCCGGATCGCCGGCGGAAATCTATGATCGGCCGCGATCGCAATTCGTCGCAAGTTTCATCGGCATGAGCAATGTGTTCAAGGGCAAGACGCTCAACGGCAACCAGATCGATTTCGCCGGTATCCCGCTACGCGTGACCGGCGAAACGCATCGCTCAGGCGAAACTCCGGTCTCGATCCGCCAGCACCAGATCAGCCTCTTTGCCAAGCAACCCGCGGACAAGGACAACATTGTCGCAGCCAAAGTCGTGCGCCAAGTCTTCCTGGGCTCAAGCCGTGACTATATGGTTGAGGTTGCAGGCGGTACCCAATTACGCGTGGTAACGTCGGCCGGTGAGGGCATCCCGCAGGGTGCCGACGTCTGGCTGCATCTGCCCGCGGAACACTGCCGGGCGTTGGTGAGCTGACCCGCGCCAACAGCGGGCGGCGGTTAAAGAATAAAATTCGGGAGGAGTCGCTACATGAAACGCAAGCATTCGCGACGCGACATTCTAAAGGCGTCAAGCGCGCTCGCAGCCTCTACCCTTTTCGCCGATCCGATCCGCGCCGCGGCACCTCCCGCCGAACCGGTGACGCCCGCCCTGATCGAAGCCGCCAAGAAGGAAGGCAAGGTCGTCTATTACACCTCGATCGACCTGCCGCTGGCGGAAAAGATCGCCAAGGCCTTCGAAGCCAAATATTCCGGCATCGCGGTACGCGTCGAGCGCACCGGCGCCGAACGCGTGTTCCAGCGCATCGGCCAGGAGTATCAGAGCAAGATCTACGCGGTCGACGTGGTCAACTCGTCGGACGCCGCCCACTTCATCGCCTGGAAGCGCGACGGCATCCTTCAAGCCTACGTGCCCGAGGATGTGGCGAAATTCTATCCTGTCGAGCACAAAGACCCCGATGGACTGTTTGCAAGCTTCCGCGTCGGCATGAGCGTCATCGGTTACAACACCAGCCTGGTGAAGGCGGAAGAAGCGCCCAAGAGCTTTGCCGATCTGCTCGATCCGAAATGGTCAGGCAAGATGGTCAAGGCGCACCCCGGCTACAGCGGCAACGTCATGAGCGCGACGTTCGAGATCGTGCGCGATCTCGGCTGGGAGTATCTCGAAAAACTCGCCAAACAGAAGATCATGCAGGTGCAGTCCTCGACCGATCCGCCCAAGAAGCTTGCGCTCGGCGAGCGCGCGGTGATGGTCGACGGCAACGAATACAACGCGCTGCAGTTGAAGGAAGACGGCAAGCCGGTCGAAATCGTCTATCCGGCCGAAGGCACGCCCATGGCGGTCGGTCCGAACGCGATCTTCAAGAACGCGCCCAATCCCAACGCCGCGCGGCTCCTGCAGAGCTACATGTTCACGGCGGAATGCCAGCAGCTCGTGATTGACGTGGGCGCCCTGCGCTCGGTCCATCCCGCCGCGAAAGAAAAAGCAGGCCGCAAGCCGTTCAAAGAGATCAAGACCATGAAGGACGATCCGGCCGGTGTCGAAAAATCGGCCGAGGAAATCAAGGCGCGCTACTCAAAGACATTCGGCGTGTGACGCCAGAAAACTGAAAGAGCAACCGAGAGAACAACATCGATGAAAACCACATTCACCCGACGCGGCGTGCTGAAGGCGGGAACCGCGCTTGCGGCATCAACCGTATTTGCCGAGCCGATCCGCGCCGCCGCGCCCCCGGCGGAAGCCGTGACGCCCGCGCTGATCGAAGCCGCCAAGAAGGAAGGCAAGGTCGTCCATTACACCTCGGTCGATCTGCCGCTGGCCGAAAAGGTCGCCAAGGCTTTCGAAGCCAAATATCCCGGCATCGCCGTGCGCATCGAACGTACCGGCGCCGAGCGCGTGTTCACCCGCATCGCGCAGGAACAAGCGAGCAAAATCTACGCTTGCGACGTGGTGCAGTCGTCGGACGCCGCTCACTTCGTGGTGTGGAAGCGCGACGGATTGCTCGCGCCTTATGTGCCCGAGGACGTGGCCAAGCATTTCCCGCCCGAGCACAAGGATGCGGACGGATTGTTCGCCAGCTATCGCGTCTATCTCTGCATTATCGCCTACAACACCAGCCTGGTGAAAGCCGATGAGGCCCCGAAGAGCTTCCAGGATTTGCTCGATCCGAAATGGGTCAGCAAGATCGTCAAGGCGCATCCGGGCTACAGTGGCACGATCCTGACCGCGACCTACCAGACCGCGCGTGATTTGGGCTGGCCCTATTTTGAAAAACTCGCCCAGCAGAAAGTCATGCAGGTGCAATCGGCTTCCGATCCGCCCAAGAAGCTCGCGCTCGGCGAGCGCGCGGTGATGGCCGACGGCATCGAATACGGCATCTTCCAGCTCAAAGAGTCCGGCCAGCCAGTTGAGCCGGTCTACGCGGCGGAAGGCTCGCCGCTCATCGTCGGACCGAACGGCATCCTCAAGAGCGCGCCCAATCCCAATGCCGCACGCCTGCTGCAGAGCTTCATGCTTTCAGCCGAATGCCAACAGTTCAATGTCGACCTCGGCGGTCTGCGTTCGGCCCATGCGCTGGTCAAGGACAAGGCCGGCCGCAAGTCGATGAAGGACATCAAAATCATGAAAGACGACGCTGCTGCGGTGGAGAAGGAGAGTGAGGAGATCAAGAAGCGCTACACCCAGTACTTCAAGGTATGACGCAGGCATCTATGCTCAAATCCGCTTTTTCCAGACGTGACGTTCTAAAGGGTTCCAGCGCACTTGCGCTTGGGCTCTCGTCTGCGTCGGTCTTGGCCGCAGCGCCTCCGGCGGAAGCCGTGACGCCAGCGCTGATCGAAGCCGCCAAGAAGGAAGGCAAGGTGGTTTACTACACCTCGGTCGACCTGCCGCTCGCGGAAAAAGTCGCCAAGGCATTCGAAGCGAAATATCCCGGCGTCGCCGTGCGTGTGGAGCGCACAGGCGCCGAGCGCGTGTTCCAGCGCATCGGTCAGGAATATTCGAGCAAGATTTATGCGGTTGACGTGGTCAACTCCTCGGATGCGGCGCACTTCATCGTGTGGAAGCGCGACGGCATCCTCCAGCCTTATGTCCCCGAGGACGTCGGCAAGCATTATCCGGCCGATCACAAGGATGCGGACGGCATGTTCGCGAGCTTCCGCGTTGGCCTGAGCATCATCGCCTACAATACGAGCTTGGTGAAAGCTGATGAGGCGCCCAAGGGCCACAAAGATCTGCTCGATCCAAAATGGAAGGGCAAACTGGTCAAGGCGCATCCCGGCTACAGCGGCACAATCATGACGGCGACCTATCAGCTCTCGCGCGACCTCGGTTGGGAGTTTTTCGAGAAGCTCGCCCAGCAGAATGTCATGCAGTTGCAATCGGCCTCCGATCCGCCGAAGAAACTCGCGCTCGGCGAGCGCGCGGTGCAGGCCGACGGCAACGAGTACAATATCTTCCAGATCAAGGAATCCGGCGGTGCGGTGGAGCCGGTGTATGCCGCCGAGGGCACCCCGCTCGTCATTGGCCCGAACGGCATCTTCAAAAATGCGCCCAATCCGAATGCCGCGCGGCTGTTCCAGGCGTTCTGCTTCTCGCCCGAATGCCAGCAGCTCATCGTCGATGTCGGCGGCCAGCGTTCGCTCCACCCTCAGGTCAAGGAAAAGGCGGGCCGAAAAGCCTTTAAGGACATCAAGACGCTTAAAGACGATGCTGCCGCTGTCGAAAAGACGGGCGAGGAAATCCGCGCGCGCTATTCCAAGCTGTTCAAGGTTTGAATTTACTTCAACTCTCCCCGCTTGCGGGGAGAGGTCGCCCGACGTAGCGAAGCGAAGGCGGGCGGGTGAGGGGGCCTCTCAGTAGATCGCTGAAACGCCCCCTCACCCCGACCCTCTCAGCCGAAGTCGGATTTATCCGACTTCGGCCGGTAAACAAGCTACCGAACTCGGGTAAACCCGAGTTCGGGCGCAAGCGGGGAGTGGGAAAAAAAGGAGATCGAAGTCATGCGTAACACCAAATTCTCACGCCGCGATTTGTTGAAAGCTTCCTCCGCGCTCGCGCTTGGTGCGACGGGCGGTACCGTCTTTGCCGAGCCGCTGCGGGCGGCAGCGCCACCGCCTGAGGCGATCACACCAGCGCTGATCGAGGCCGCGAAAAAGGAAGGCAAAGTCGTCTTCTACACGGCAATGGATTTGGCGTTTGCCGAGCGCTTGGGTAAGTCGTTTGGGGAAAAATATCAGGGAATTTCCGCGCGCGTCGAACGTTCTGGCGCCGAGCGCGTGTTCACCCGCATCCTGCAGGAATATCAGAGCAACATTCACGCCGTCGACGTCGTGAACACTGCCGACCAGGCGCACGTCATCCTGTGGAAGCGTAACGGCTGGCTCGCGCAATACCTGCCCGAGGAAGTCGTTAAATTTTACGACAAGAAATACTACGATCCAGAAGGCTTCGAATTGGTGACACGCGTGTTGGTCTCGCCCTTCGGCATCAACACTAATCTCGTCAAGAAGGAAGACGCGCCGAAAAGTTTCGCCGATCTGCTCGATCCGAAATGGTCGGGCAAGATGGTCAAGGGCCACCCGGCCTACAGCGGCACCATCATGAACGCGACCTTCCAGATCGCGCGCGATCTTGGCTGGGGCTATTTCGAGAAGCTTGCAAAGCAAAATGTCCTGCAGGTTCAGTCGGCGACCGACACCCCCAAGAAGATCGCGCTTGGCGAGCGCGCCGTCATGATCGATGGCGCGGGTTATCTCGTCATCCGCGGCAAGGAGGAAGGCCAACCGGTTGAAGTCATTTATCCGGAGGAGGGGACGCCGCTCGCCACCAGCCCGAGCGTTCTGATGAAGGGCGCGCCGAACCCGAATGCCGGAAAGCTGTTCCAAAATTGGATGCACGGACGCGAGGCGCAGCAAATCCTCATCGACTACGCCCGCCAGTATTCCCCTCACTCTCAAGCCGTTGAAAAACCCGGCGTCCGCAAGCTCTCCGAAATCAAGCTGATGAAGGAGGATCCCGAGGGCGTCGAGAAGATGGGCGACGAGGTCAAGCGCCGCTACGCGGAGATATTCAAGGTATAGTGCGTGAGAAATTGAAGTGGTAGGAAGAGCGCCAGATTTCACCTCTCCCCGCTTGCGGGGAGAGGTCGACCAAGCGAAGCGAGGGCGGGTGAGGGGGGCTATCGAAATTTTTTGCGAACGGAAAGCCCCCCTCAACCGGCTCGGACCTTTGGTCCTCGCCACCTTCTCCCCGCAAGCGGGGAGAAGGAAGTGACCATCGCAGTTTCCGACCAAGTCCCGCGAACGACGCACGGGTTCGATTACACCCGCGTGGTGCTTTATAGCTTTGCGCTTGCGCTCATTCTGCTCATCGTTCTGCCGATGTCGTGGCTGGTGTATTACGCCTTCACCGACAACCGCACCGGCGCCATCACGCTCGCCAACTTTGTGCGGCTGTTCTCCGAATCGACTTTCATCGAGCCGCTGATCACGACTTTTATCCTCGCGACCTCGACCAGCATCATCTGCTGCCTGGTGGCCGCGCCCATGGGCTGGCTGGTTTCGCGCACCGACATGCCGCTCCGCCGCACCGTGCGCCTGATGGTGACGGCCTCGTTCGTCACCCCGCCGTTTCTCGGCGCCATCGCCTGGGAGCTTCTGGCGGCGCCAAACAGCGGGCTGATCAACCAAGCTTACCGTGCGATTACGGGCGTGCCGCAAGATGTGTATCTGTTCAATATCTACTCGTTTACCGGGCTGACGTTTGTCATCGCCTGCTACACGTTTCCCTACGTCTTCGTGTTAGTGGCCAACTCGCTCGATCGCACGCCCGGCGATCTTGAGGACGCCTCTTCGATTTTGGGCGGCAGCGCCTGGGACACCGCACGCCGCGTGACGGTTCCGCTGGCACTTCCCGCTGTTCTTGCGGGCGCGCTGGTCGCTTTCTTGCAAGCCATGACGCTGTTCGGCTCGCCCGCGATCTTGGCATTGCCGGCCGGCTTCCACACCATGACCACCAAGATCTGGAGTCTGTTCCAGTATCCGCCAAAGCCCGAACTTGCGGCCGCGGCCGCACTGCCGCTGCTTGTGCTCACGGTGATCTTGCTGCGCGCAGAGCACATGATCCTGGGCCGGCGCGGCTATGCGGTCCTCGGCGGAAAAAACAGCGATCCACGCATCATTCGGCTCGGCGTTTGGCGTTGGGTCGCGGTGTTCGCATGTTTCGCCATTCTGCTATGCCCGGTATTCCTGCCTTATGGCGCGTTGTTCAATGCCGCCTTCTCGCGCATCGCCTCGCAAGTCATCTCGTTCAACAACTTCACCTTCCACAATATTTATTTCGTGTTCTTCGAACTCTCCGCCACCAAGCTTGCGTTCTACAACACCTTCGTGCTCGGCATCGCCACCGCGACGCTCGGCACCATCCTCGCCCTCGTGATCGCCTATCTGACCACGCGCCAAGCGGTCACCGGTCACCGCGCGCTCGGCTTCCTCGCAACGGCTCCAGTCGCCATTCCCGGCATCGTGCTCGGCGTCGGGTTGTTCCTGAGCTACACGCGCCCGCCGTTCGTGCTCTACGGCACGCTATGGATCTTGCTGCTGGCGTTCCTCACGTTGAGCCTTCCTGCCGCCTACCAGCAGATGCAATCGGCCTTCCGCTCGATCCATCCTGAGCTTGAGGACGCCAGCCGAATTCTTGGGGCAACACGCCTGCGCGCGCTGCGCGAAATCACCGCGCCGCTGCTTCGCACATCCGTGATCGCAACCTGGTGCTTCGTCTTCGTCGGCACTATCCGCGAACTGTCGGCCGCCATCATGCTGTTCACCTCCGAGACCAAGGTGATCTCAGTGCTGATCTTCGATCTCAACGAAAGCGGCGATCTTGCCGCCATCTCGGTGCTCGGCATTATAATGTTGATCATCACTTTCGGCATCGTCGCGCTCGCCAATCGTCTGCGCATCGGCGGCGGCCCCATTCGAATACGCAACTACTGAGGGCGCATGGACGCGAAATTACCCCAAGTCGCGCTCGCTGAGCTTTTGGCCGAGCGTATCGCAACCCTTGATGCCGCAAAGCTGCCCGCGGCCACGCGCACCAAATGCGACGAACTGCTGATCGACGTGATCGGCCTGTGCCTGACCGCGCGCAACGAGGATTACGTCAAGAGCGCGCTCGACGGTTGCGACGACGACGGCCCGTGCACGGCGGTCGGTCACAAGCGCACGCTCAGCTCGGCCGGCGCCGCCTTCGTCAACGGCACGGCAGCGCACGGCGAGGATTTCGACGACACGTTCGAAGGCGGCCCGATACATGCCGGCGCGGTGATCGTGCCGGCGGTGCTCAGCGCTTGCGAGCGGCACAATCCCGATGGCCGTTCGGCGTTGCTCGGCATTGCTGTCGGAACCGAAATCATGTGCCGGCTGAGCACGGTCGCGCCAACAAAGACTCACAAAGCCGGCTTCCATCCCACCGCGATCTTCGGCGCCATGGGCGCAGCGGCCGGTGTCGCGGCGGCGCTCAAGCTCGACAAGCGCAAGATTGTAGATGCTCTCGGCGTCGCCGGCAGCATGGCGTCCGGCATCATCGAGTATCTTGCCGAAGGAACCTGGACCAAGCGCATGCACGCCGGTTGGGCGGCGCAATCGGGCCTGCGTGCGGCGCTGCTTGCGCGCGCAGGGTTCTCTGGGCCGCGCACCGTGTTCGAGGGCGTGCACGGTCTCTTTCATGGTTTCGCCCACACGACGAGTGGCGACTTCGACGCGCTTACCGGCGATTTCGGAACGGTTTGGGTCACCGAGACGCTCGCCTTCAAGCCCTATCCGTGCGGGACGATGACGCATCCCTACATCGATTGCGCGCGCCGGCTTGCCGCGCGTGGTGTCAAAGCCGAGGACATCAAGGAGATGGTCTGCGAAGTCGGTGAGGGCACCGTGCACCGGCTGTGGGAGCCGCTCGCCGCCAAGCAGACGCCGCTCAACGGCTATGCCGGAAAATTCTCCACGCCGTATTGTATCGCCGCGGGCTTCGTGCGCGGCAACGTGGGCTTGAGCGATTTTTCCGATGACGCGGTCAAGGACCCCGCCGTGCGCGCGGTCGCAGCGAAGGTGCGCTATCAGATCGCTCCGAAAAATCCTTACCCGAAGAATTTCACCGGCCACATCCGCGCTCTCCTGCGCGACGGCAGCGTCGTTGAAGAACGCCAACCGCATATGCGTGGCGGCGCGCACGAGCCGCTGACCCGCGCCGACATCGACGACAAGTTCCTGCTCAATGCCCGTCACGGCGGCTGGGACGCCACGCGCGCCAAGACGGCGCTCAAATTGCTTGGAAAATTTTATGAAGGCCGGACCGATTTGTTCGCGCTGAGGGGATAAGGAATGTCCGAACAGGAATTGAAAGGCCGCGTCGCGGTCATCACCGGCGCTGGCCGCAGTATCGGCCGCGCGATGGCGCTTGAGCTTGCGTCCGCGGGCTGTGCGGTCGTCGTCAATGTGCGCTCGAACAAGGCGGAAGCCGATGCGGTGGTGAAGGAGATTGAAGGGATGGGCGGCAAAGCAATGGCCGCGATTGCCGATGTGACCGATGCACCCGCGGTCCAGAAGATGGCGGCGGCGGCGATGAAGCAATTCGGTCGCATCGACTATCTCGTCAACAACGCGGCGCTCCGTCAGGAAAAGCACATCGAACAGATGACGTTCGAAGATTGGCGATACATCACCGGCGTGATCCTCGACGGCGCATTCCATTGCGTGAAGGCATGTCTTGAGCCGATCAAAGCGAGCGGCGCCGGCTCCATCATCAACGTCGGCGGTTTGAGCGGCACTATGGGCTCGCCCGATCGCCTGCACGTGGTCACGGCCAAGTCGGGCATTGTGGGTTTCACGCGCGGGCTGGCGATGGAGCTCGCCCCCCATAAGGTCACCGTGAATACGCTCGTTCCGGCCATGCTGGCGAAGCCCGGCAAGGAGAACGAAATGCCGAACCATCCGATCTATCGCCCGGTGCTGGGGCGCGCCGCCGTGCCCGGCGACATGGCGCCCGCCGTGCGCTTCCTGCTCGGGCCTGGCGCGCGTTACATCACCGGCCAGTCCATCAACATCAACGGCGGCACGTACTTCGGTTGAACACGTTGCAGCACACTCACTTTACCTCCCCCTGGAGGGGGGAGGTCGGCGAGCGTAGCAAGCCGGGTGGGGGTGACCTTATTTCATTTCCTTCATGCAAATTTTCACCCCACCCCGTCCGCCTTCGCTCTGCTCAGGCGTACGACCCTCCCCCTCCAGGGGAGGGTGAAACAGTGCAAGCTGCGTGGTGGTAGCGAAACGCGAGAAATGCTAATCGAAGACCACGCGGAACCACAAAAAAACGAGGAACACCATGTACGCAGAGCTCGGGCTTTTCATCGACGGCAAGTGGCACAACGGCGCGGGCCGCAAGGGCGAAGACGTCATCAATCCTGCGACCGAAAAGCCGCTCGCGCATCTGCCCCATGCCAGCAAGTCCGATCTCGACCAGGCGCTGGAATCCGCCAAGAAGGGTTTTGCGTTGTGGCGCTCCACCTCGGCCTACGACCGCGCGCGCGTCATGCGCAAGGCCGCCGAGCTGATGCGAGAACGTCATGATTCAATTTCAAAAATCATGGTGCAGGAGCAGGGCAAGGTCTACGTCGAGGCCCGTGCCGAAGTGATGACCTCGGCCGAGATCATCGAATGGTACGCCGAGGAAGGCCGCCGCTCTTATGGCCGTATCGTGCCGGGCCGCGGTAAGGGCGTGCGTCAACTCGTGGTGCACGAGCCGGTCGGTGTCGTGGCCGCCTTCACGCCGTGGAATTTTCCCGTGCTCACGCCCGCGCGCAAGATCGGCGGCGCGCTCGCGTCTGGTTGCTCGCTCATTCTCAAGGCCTCCGAGGAAACCCCCGGCGCCTGCGTCGAACTCGTGCGCTGCTTCGCCGATGCGGGATTGCCCGCAGGCGTGCTCAGTCTTGTGTTCGGCGTGCCGGCGGAAGTCTCCGAGCATCTGCTTGCCAAGGACGAAGTGCGCAAAATCTCCTTCACCGGCTCGATCCCGGTCGGCAAACATCTCGCGGCACTCGCGGCAAAAGGCATGAAGCGCACCACTATGGAACTCGGCGGGCACTCGCCGGTCGTGGTGTTCGGAGACGCCGATCCGGAGAAGGCCGCGGACACAATCGCGGCGTTCAAATATCGCAATGCCGGCCAGGTCTGCATTTCGCCCACACGCTTCTATGTGCAGGAAGATGTCTATGGCCGCTTCCTCAAGCGCTTCACCGAATACGCCGGCGGCCTGAAGCTCGGCGATGGTCTGGAGAAGGGTATCACGCTCGGACCGCTCGCGAATTCCCGACGCATCGACGCTATGGACAGCTTCGTCGCCGACGCCAAGGCGCGTGGCGGAAAAATCCAGACCGGCGGCAAGCGCCGCGGCAACCAGGGTTATTTCTACGAGCCGACCGTGATCACCGACGTGCCGGATGATTCCAAGATCATGACGCAGGAGCCGTTCGGGCCTCTCGCGCCAATTGTGACGTTCAAGACCTTCGACGAAGTGGTCTCGCGCGCCAATTCTCTTCCGTTTGGTTTGGCGGCCTATGCCTTCACGACCTCAAGCACGACGGCCGCCGCCATCGGCGATGCTATGGAGTCTGGCATGGTGGGCGTCAATTCGATCGCGGTGTCCACCCCTGAAACGCCGTTCGGCGGCGTCAAGGAATCCGGCCACGGCAGCGAAGGCGGCATCGAGGGCCTTGGTGCCTATCTCAACACCAAGTTCTTCGCCCAGGGGTGGTTCTCTTTACACTCCCCTGGAGGCGGCGGGGTGGGGTGAGCTTTGTTGGGAGTTCACCCCACCCCGGCTCACGTCTCACTTCGTTCGGCGCTTCGCCGACCCTCCCCCTCCAGGGGAGGGTGAACGAAGCTAACTCATTTTGCTCGGACAATTGTGGTCAATAGGAGCTTCGGGAAGACAATGGTGGACAGCGTCATCACCCTTTGCCCCACTGCCGACATCCCCGAAAACTCCGTCAAGCGTTTCGAAGTCGGCAACCACGTGCTCGCGGTCTACAACGTCGGCGGGGCGTTCTACGCCACCGACGACGAATGCACCCACGGCGCGGCCAGCCCCTCCGAGGGAATACTCCAAGACGATACCAACGCGTTCACAATGCCCAGCGCACCGTTCAACCTCCGCACCGGCG
>JACXTT010009808.1_pt1 | contig 13031 bp, 7 predicted proteins | sample 9270951 | NCBI WGS metagenome assembly JACXTT01 (sample SAMN15532306, study PRJNA645909) | rock metagenome | isolation source: weathered quartz diorite | place: Puerto Rico | collected 2017-06-21 | reverse complement strand
TCCTCCGCCAAACAGGTTGGGGCGCGACCAGGGTAAACGCTTGCTCCTCTGAAAGACGCGCGATTGTAGTCTGAAAACACTAGACCTTGTCAAGCACTATCTGAGCGCTCAGCAAAAAACCTTTAGCCTAAACTCCACCGATGACCAAGATTGTTTCCGTGGTTGAGCGCTCACAGTGGTAAATTGAGCGCTTATAAGTTCAGCGGACGCCCCACTTTTTGCGGCAAACTGATGGTTTTGAACGGCGTTTTTGACGATGGACCCCATTGGTGGTTAGGCCAGCACCACGCGAGTGCCGGGGCGGGATTATTTGCATGATCCCCCCTCCACCTTCCGGTCGCGACGCTTGCCCTGGCACGCATTTCGAGGCAGAATCGCAATCCGTTAAAAGACCACCCAGCCAGCGGGAAAAACGGAAAGGTGAATGAGCATTCCAGGGAGCAGGTTGTGGCCGCGGCCGGTTCGCACGATTTTCCGGGTCGGATTCTTCGCGATAGTCGTACTTGGGTTGATCGCTGGCCTCTTTGGCGTCCGCGGCAGCGCAAGAGGTGGCCCGCCAAGTCCCCATTCTTCGACTCCAGTCGCGGCGCCTAACGGTGAATACACCGGGTCGGGCGCCTGTGCCCGATGCCACAAACAAATCTACGACCAGTTTTCCCGGACTGGCATGGGACGGTCCATGTCCCTGGTTACGCCCGCCCTGCTAACCACACTCCTCACTTCGGGTTCGGTCGAGAATAAGAACCCTAATCTTCACCTGGAAGTTTACGCCCGCGACGGGAAGCTCTATCAAACTGAGTTCGAAGTGGGTGACGGAAAGGAGATTTTCCGGGATACGCATGAGGTGGAATGGATTATCGGGGCGGGAGAAAACGGCTTCGGCGGACTGGTGAGGCGGGACAATCATATTTTCCAGGCTCCGCTCTCCTTCTATGCAAAACCTCAATCCTGGGGATTGTCGCCGGGATACGAGTTCGGCAACTACGGCTTCAATCGCCCCATCCTGCCGGCTTGTATTTTCTGTCACAGTGGCCGCCCCAACGCAGTCTTCGAGGGCAATGGCCGTTTCGAAAACCCGCCATTCGCCGAGCTGGCGATTGGTTGCGAAAACTGCCACGGTCCCGGACTCTCGCATGTTGTAGCCATTGAAACCGGCCTCGAAAGTTTCCAGGGACATGATTCTTCCATTGTGAACCCCGCTCGACTTTCCCCTGCTCTTGCGGACAACATTTGCATGTCGTGCCATCAAACCGGAGACGTACGAGTATTAAAACCGGGCAAGGACTACAGAGATTTTCGCCCGGGAACGCCCTTGGACAATACGTTAGCCATCCTGATGGTCCCGCCCCGGCGCGAGTCTCCACCGCAATCGGATCTTCTTGAGCACTACTATTCCATGACCCTCAGCAAGTGTTACCGGTCGAGCGACCGCCGACTAAGCTGTATCACTTGCCACGATCCTCATGTAGAACCCTCGCCCGCGGATGCGCCCGCCTACTTTCAGAAGAAATGCCTCACTTGCCACACCGAGAACAGTTGTAAACTGCCTCTCGAAGCTCGCCAGCACCAGCAACCTCCCGACGACTGCGCGGGCTGCCACATGGCCAAGCGGGAGGTGAAGGAAATCTCCCACTCCAGCATCACCAATCATCGAATCCTGAGCCGACCCGACGAACCATTTCCCGATGCCGCCTTTCAGCAAACCACAGCCAACCTGCCGGACCTGGTCCATCTGAACCCGGTTCCCGGACAGAAAGACACCAAGCCAAACGCATTGACCCTGCTGCAGGCCTATGGCGAACTGGCGGAAAAGCATCCTGAATACGTCAAACGTTACTTCGATGTTCTCGATCAATTGGAGCGCACCGATCCTGGCAACCCCCTGGTACAGGCTGCCCTGGGGAGCCGCGACCTGCAGGCTGGGAGGTATCAGCAAGCTGTCGCCCACCTGCAACACGCGATCGAGACTGGCCCCGCGAAAACCGTGTCTTACACCGACTTGGCAGAGGCTCTCGTTAAGCTGGATCGCCCCGGTGAATCGGTTCCTGTTCTGCGGAAGGCGATGGCTCTCGATCCCTTCAATTCCGTGCTACAAAGGACGCTGATCGTTCGTTTGATCCAGTTGAAAGACTACAAGAGCGCCGAGGCCGCGATGGAGAGCTACGTCGAACGATTTCCTCACGATTCGTTCATGCGCCAAATGCTGGCTCGCGCCCGGGCAGCCGGGCAGCCGCAATGATGGCTTCGCCAGGCATACGAATCGGCACGAAACGGCTACTGGCGAGCGGGCTCATCGTGCTGCTGGCAGTTCCGCTTCTCGATACATGGGCGGGCGAAGCGCCGCGCATTCAATTCGAGAACCGCCAGAAACAATCGGGGGTCAGGTTTGTTCTCGACAATGGCACGACCGCCGACAAGCCCATCATTGACAGCGTGCTCGGTGGGGTCGCTCTGCTCGACTACGATAACGACGGCTATCTCGATATTTTCTTCAGCAACGGCGCCCGCATACCGAGCCTGACAAAAGACAACCCCGCGTTCTCGAATCGGCTCTACCACAACAACCACAACGGGACATTCACTGACGTTACCGATCGCGCCGGGCTTCGCGGCGAGGGCTACAGCCTCGGCGCGGCGGCTGCCGACTATGACAACGACGGTCGAACAGATCTCTACGTGACAGGAGTGAATCGCAACATTCTTTATCACAACAATGGCGATGGCACGTTCTCCGACGTCACCGCCCGCGCCGGAGTCGACGGCATCTCCGCGGGAAAAAAGCTTCTCTCGGTTTCGGCGGCCTGGCTTGACTATGACAACGACGGCCGCGTCGATCTTTTCGTGACCAATTACCTGGACTGGTCTCCCGAAAATTCCCACGTGTGCGGCGATCCAGGCAAGCGGCTGTCCTGTCCTCCGTCGCTCTATCGGGGAGAAGCGAATCTTCTCTACCACAACAACGGCGACGGCACATTCACCGACGTTTCAGCGGCAATGGGCATTGCGGGACAGATTGGAAAAGGCATGGGGGTGGCAGTTGCCGACTACGACGACGACGGATGGATGGATATCTTTGTCGCAAACGACAACGAACGGAATTTTCTGTTCAAGAATCGCGGCGGGCGGCGGTTTGATGAGGTCGGCGTAGAATCGTTCGTCGCCTACACCGAGGATGGAATTGTCGTGTCCAGCATGGGGGCCGATTTTCGCGACTGGAGCAATGAGGGCAAACCCAGCCTGTTCGTGACCGCCCTTGGAGGCGAAACCTTCCCATTGTTTCGTAACGAGGGCAACGGATTGTTCAGCGCCGACACCTACCAAGCCGGCATCGGGTTCCGCACCTTCAAAATGAGCGGTTGGGGGAATGGCATCCATGACTTCGACAATGACGGCTATAAGGATTTATTCAGCGCCAACTCGCACGCCAGTGAAAATGCCGACATCGATCCGCAACAGCACTACCGGCAGGCAAATGCAGTCTTCCGCAATCTCCGCAACGGCGCTTTTCGGGACGTGACTCCAGAGGCTGGAGTCAGCATGCAGGCTCGCGCCGCTCACCGCGGCTGTGCTTTTGGCGACCTCAATAACGACGGTAAAATTGACGTTGTGGTTTCCGCCATTGGCGGGCCGGCGGAACTGCTCTACAACACCTCCACCGGCGGCAATCATTGGCTGTTAATTCGAACGATCGGGGTAAGGAGCAATCGTGACGGAATAGGAACCCGCATCAGGGTGACAGGGGAATCCGGCCTGGTGCAGTACAACCATGTCACCACCGCCGGAAGCTACGCAAGTTCGTCCGATCCACGCGTCCACTTCGGGCTGGGTGCCGACACCCAGATCAAAGAGATCGAGCTGAGATGGCCGAGCGGGACCGTTCAGGTTCTGCGACACGTGAAAGCCGACCAGATCCTGACGGTCACGGAGCAGTCGTCGAACTAACGACTGGCGAACTTACGAATTGACAGCCATGGAAGTGGAAGCCGGGCGTCTCCCGCACTCTATTTCCTGATTTCAGTTCAATCATGTTGTGAGCAACCTCGGAAATGAAAGGCATGCGGACCTCGCTATTCGTTCTGTTCTTCGCCACGTGCCATCCGTGGCCGGCACTGGCCGGACCATGCAGCAGCATCGAGACGCAACTCGCCCAAGTCTCGAAGCAATTGACGCGAAATGAGCTCGATGCCGCCGAACGCATCCTTGCCTCACTGTCATCCTCCCACCCCGACTGTCCGGAGATACTGCTGGCACAAGCCCGCCTGCAGGCCGCAAAGGGAGACGCCACCGAAGCCGCAAATCTATTCATCCGCTATACCGATCTCGCGCCCGAAGACTCCCGCGGCTTCGCGTATTTTGGAAAACTGTTCCTCGATCAACGCGACTATCAGAAAGCCGACGCTCTGTCGGCCGCCGCAGTCGATAAAAACCCCCGTGATCCCGCCGCGCTCGCCCTGCGCGGGCAAATTCTGGAGATGAAGGGTCAGTCGCAGGAGGGCAGAGACTTACTGGAAAAGGCTTGCGAGCTCGATCCCGATGATCCCGAAGCGCAATTTCAACTTGGCGCTGCCTATGATCGCGCCAAACAGCCAGCCGAGGCGGTCAAACATTTTCGCAGAACCGTGACGCTGAATGCTCGCGACGCCCGCGCCTGGGACTATCTTGCCTTAAACCTGGAGCCTCTGGAGCAAATCGACGCCGCCGAACAGGCGTATCGCAAAGCGTTAGACGTGAATCAGAGAGGACGGTACTTTGACGCATTTCTGGATTACAACTACGGACGTTTCCTGGCGAAAAGAAGCCAGTTCACCGACAGCAAACAACACCTTGATCGCGCCGTCGAACTCGTTCCTCAGGTTCGCGCGGTTTGGTATGAGCGCGCCAAACTAAATTTACGGTTGAAGAATTATCAGCAGGCACGAAGCGATGCTGAAAAGGCGGCGAGCTGCGCCGATCCGGCGGGCGTCATTATCGACTTGCAGATTTACGCTTTGCTCGCGCAAGTTTACAGCAGGGTCGGAGAAATTGACTTGGCGAAAAAGTATGCTGAATTGAGCCGTGAGACTCCTCCCCCGGTTCGGGGACAACGCCACTAAGGCCAACCTTGAAGATGGACCGCCGATCTTTTCTGTTTCTCGCGCTGGCTGCCACTTCGGCGCGCCGATTGCTCAGTTCCGTCGCAGCCAAATCTGCGCCTCTCCCAGTGTTTGCCGATGTGACAGAGAAATCCGGAATCCGCTTCAAGCACGAAACCAGCCGCACCGGCCAGAAATACCTTCCCGAATCTATGGGCGCGGGCGTCGCCATGTTCGACTACGACAACGATGGCCGTCTCGACCTGTTCTTCGTGAACGGAGCGCGAATCCTCGACCCCATGCCCTCGGGAACTTCGCCGGACAAATCAGATCCCCGCTTCTGGAATCGCCTCTACCACAATAACGGTGACGGCACGTTCAGCGACGTGACAGAAGTCGCGGGGCTGCGGGGCCATTCCTATGGCATGGGAGTAGCCGCTGGGGATTACGACAATGATGGAAACGTTGACTTGCTAGTCACAAATCTTGGCGGGAACACTCTCTACCACAACAACGGCAACGGCACGTTTGCCGACGTTACCGCCAAGGCCGGTGTTGCCGGCAGTGGATGGTGTACGGGCGCCTGCTTCGTTGATTACGATCGTGATGGCCGCCTCGATTTGATCGTCACCCGCTATGTGGAGTGGGACTTTCACGCGAATGTCTACTGCGGATCGCATCAGCCAGGTTATCGTGCGTACTGCCACCCCGATCAGTTCAAGGCCATTTCTTATCTGGTCTACCACAACAACGGCGATGGTACGTTCACCGACGTCTCGAAGAAATGTGGAATCGCGGCATCTCCAGGAAAGGCCCTGGGCATCGCCATCAACGATTTCGACCGTGACGGCTGGCCGGACATTTTTGTCGCCAACGATTCCGTAGCCGAGCAACTGTTCCGCAACAATGGCGACGGCACGTTCTCCGAGGTAGCTCTGGCGGCGGGTCTCGCCTACGACCAAAATGGTCACGTCTTCGCTGGCATGGGGGCTGATTTCGCGGACTACAACAACGACGGGTGGCCTGATGTATTCGTGAACGCACTAGCCAATCAGAAATACTCCCTCTTTCGTAATGATAAAGGCCAGTTCGAAGACGTAACCGACCCAGTCGGTTTGGGCGCCGTCAGCATGGCCCACTCTGGCTGGGGGGCAAAATGGATTGACTACGACAACGACGGCTGGCTGGATCTGTTTGTCGTCCAGGGGCACGTCATGGACAACATCGAATTGACGGAACCGACCCTCCGTTACCTCGAACCGCCCTTACTCCTGAAGAACTCGGAAAGCAAGTTTCGCAACGTATCAGCAGAAAGTGGTCCCGTGTTTCAGATTCCAATGGCCGCCCGCGGCGCCGCCTTTGGAGACCTCGACAACGATGGCTTTATCGATGTCGCCATCAATTGCAATGACGGCCGCGCCATCATCCTCCGCAATCAAGGCGGCAATGGAAATCACTGGCTCCTGGTCCACCTCATCGGCTCGGTCAGCAACCGGGATGGAATCGGTGCGAAGCTCCGCCTGGTAACCGACGACGGACAGGAGAGGTACGCATTCGCCAGCACCGCAGGGAGCTACCTCTCCGCCAGCGACAAGAGGGTACATTTCGGTCTGGGATCGTCGAAGAAAGTCCGACTACTCGAAATCACATGGCCCAGCGGCAGGGTGCAACGTCTGGATTCGATTCCGGTGGATCAGATCCTCAACATCCACGAACCGTCGCGCTAACGCTCTCCTGCCCCTATTTCGTGGAAGCAAATGGTTGTTTGCGTGTGATGCCTTTGCCTTGCTCGACGGTCACGATCTGGTTCGCGGCAACTCCTGTAATATTCTCGTTCTTGCCGTCCGGCCAGCGGATGGAAACGTCAGCCGATGTCGCCTTGCCCAGTCCGAAGTGCGGACGGAAATCACCTTGTGAAATGAAGGAACCGCCGCTGCGGACTTCGTCAATCTGCCGGTGTCCGCCCGAAGTCAGGGTAATCCGCGCCCCAACTGCATCCCGCCCGGACGTAAGCGCCCGTACGATCAGAGAATTTCCAGCGCGCGGGCTAACGTTTTTCAGCAGAGACGGAGCCTCGCCCATATTGACGATTACGATCTCAGGTTCTCCGTCATTGTCCAGGTCTCCGACGGCAAGGCCGCGCGAGGAGTGCGTAGCAGCAATACCAGGACCGCCTTGGGAGGAGAGATCAAAGAACTGGCCGTCCCCTCGATTCCAGTAGAGAAGCCGGGATTGTTTGAACCGCTCTCCCGTACTGGCTTCGTCCACTTCCGGATACACGTGCCCGTTGGCCACGATCAGATCCTTCCAGCCGTCATTGTCGAAATCGAGGAAGGCCGTGCCCCACCCCAGATATTTTGTGTTTACGGCCAGGCCAGAGCCGATGGTATCGTCCTCAAAATTGTTCCCGCCCTGGTTCCGATAGAGAGTGTGCGTATCGTCGGCGAAGTTTGTTTTGAAGATGTCCAGCAGGCCGTCGCCATCAAAATCACCCGCAGCAACTCCCATACCCGCCTGTTCCCTTCCGTCTTCGTTGTAGGCGAGGCCGGCTCGAACGCCGATCTCCTCGAAAGCCTTTCCGCCAAGGTTGTGGTAGTACAGGCTGGCGGTCGAGTCGCAGGCCACAAAAATGTCAGGCCAGCCGTCATTGTCGAAGTCCGCCGTCAACGCAGTGAATCCGTAATAGCTCTTGGGGCCGGTGATGTGGACCCGATCCGATACGTCGGTGAAGTGTCCGTGCCCGTCGTTCTCATAGAAAGACACGGTTTCCGGCGGCAGCCCTCTTGGACCACACAGCACGGGGCGCCCTTTCCACCGGCACTGCGTTTTCTCTCCCGGGTGCGGCGTGTGGGCCAGATCGAAGTCCACATAGTGCACAACGACCAGATCGAGAAATCCATCACGGTTGAAATCAAGGAAAGCGCAACCCGTACTCCACCGTGGCGCAGGCGAGAGCAGGCCGCGCTCCTTGGTTTCGTCTCCGAAGGTTCCGTCTCCGCGGTTTCGGTACAACACGTTTTGTCCCCACTGGGTCACGAACAAGTCGGGATAACCGTGATTGTCGATGTCCCCAACACAGACGCCCTGCCCCCAGCCGGTGTGTGTGATTCCAGCCCGTTTTGTGACGTCTTCAAATTTCAGGCCACCCAGGTTGTGATAGAGGAAATGCGCAGGCTGTGCGGCGTCGGCCGGCAGCTGGCCGGCATTGACCAGAAAGATATCGGGAAGACCATCATTGTCATAATCGAAAATCGCCACGCCCGTTCCGGTAGATTCAACGATGTATTGTTTTCCGTGCTCGGCGCCGGAAACATTGATTCCGGTAAGACCCGCTTGTGCCGCAACATCCTCATAGCGCACGGACGGCGCCTTCATACCCGCAGGCAGCGGCCGGGCTGGAACCGCCGTGCCCCCCGTCGCCACTCCCTGCGCAAAAGCCTGCATTCCGTGGCCCAAGCAGAGCAGCACGACAACAAGAACAGCGACTCCAATCCTTGGTCTTGATTGCCGCCCCTTGGGACTCGTCATGGTTTCGCGATCATAACATTCGGCGGAAAAGCCATTTTGGGCAACCGGCGCCGCGCGCCCTGCTCAAAGAAAAAATCTAGTTCTCTGCTACGATTGACAGCGCTGACAAAATCATATCCTCTGGAAATCGGGAATGGTCGTGAGGAGATTCACCGCGCTATTGGCTGGCCTGGCATGGTTCGCCACTGTTTTCTATCCGGTTAGAAATCTGCACGCGCAAGAAGCATCCCAATGCAAAGGCCCGGCAGAACTGGAGCAGGCAATCGGGACGCACCCTACGGCAGGCGCCTACGACGCGATGGGAGCCTACTTCGGCCAAGCCGGGAAACTCTCCTGTGCCATTTCCGCGTTTGAGTCGGCTCTCCGGCTGGAGCCCAATTCTTGGGAAGCGCGCTTCAACCTGTCATTGGCTCTGCTGCAAAACGACCAAGCTGCGCGTGCTGCCCGCGAGCTCCGCATTGCCACCCGTCTACAACCCGACAATCCTTTGAGCCACACAGCCTTGGGCGTCGCGCTCCACCAACTGGATCAGAACGACGCAGCGATTGATGAATTCAAGTTGGCCCTCAAAGCCGATCCCAAGTCGGTGCCTGCACTCGATGGCGTCACCAAAGCATTGATCACACAGAAAAGGTACTCGGCTGCGATTGCCTATCTCAAGGATGCGCCTGCTGACCCGATGCTGCAGAACAACCTCGCCATCGCGTACTCGAAGAACGGAAATATCGAAGATGCCATTCGGGTTCTTGCGAAGCTTGTAAAAGAACAACCCTCATCAGCCCAGGCTCACTCCAACCTGGCCATCGCTTATACCCAGCAGGATCAATATCGGCAGGCAGCCGCGGAGTTTCGTGAGGCTCTGCGCCTCGATCCGACCGATGACGAAATCCGCCTCTCCTACGTCAAGGCTCTATCGGTACTCGCTGAATTCCACACCGCACTGCCCGAGATCCAAGACTATTTTCAGCGCAAACCCCACGACTTCGAAGCCCTGTATCTCATGGGCGTAGTGGATCGCGGCCTGGGAAATTATGCGGAGGCCCAAACCATGCTCAGGCAGGCGGTCGCGCTGAACCGGAATCACTACGACGTCCGTTACAACCTCGGTTTCGTACTCGCCAAACTGGGCAAGACGGCAGAGGCGCGCGAGCAGTTGGAAAAAGCGGTGCAATTGAATCCGACGGCGAGCGAGGCACGTTTTCAATTGGCAGCGGTGCTGCGGAGCATGGGCGAGGAAGAAAAAGCTCGCCAGGAATTGAAGCTCTTTGAACAGAAGAAGCAGGAAAGCGTAAAGGAGAACGTCGCCGGCACCAAAGCGAACCAGGCCAACGAGTATCTTCAGTCGGGAGAGGCCCAACACGCCGTGGAACTCTACCGAGAAGCCATCACCGAAGATCCGAAAAACGGGCGCACCTATTACGATCTGGCTCTGGCCCTGGACCGTCTCGGCAACATTTCCGAGGAACGCGACGCTCTTCGGCAGGCCATCAGCCTCGATCCTGGTCTCGCCGCTCCTCACAATCAGCTCGGCTTTCTGCATCTGCAAGCCGGCCAGGACGCGGATGCCGAGAAGGAACTGACGGCGGCGATTAGGCTCGATCCCCAATATGCGGAGGCGCAAAGCAATTTGGGCGTGCTCTATGGCCAACAGGGAAAAAATAGCGAGGCGGAGCAACTATTTCGCCAGGCCACGGAGAACGATCCCCAGTACGCTCAGGCCTTCGTGAATCTCGGCCTGATCTTGGCGAACGAGTCCCGGTTTCCCGAAGCCGAACATGCCCTGCGCAGCGCAGTCAACATCAAGGCAGACCATGCGCAAGCCCTCAGCGTGCTGGCGATGGTACTGACTCGCATGGATCGAACCAGCGAAGCCATCGGATATTTCCGCAAAGTCATCGACCTCGACCCGAAGTCGCCAGGAGCGCATTTGAACCTGGGGATCGCGCTCGCCGATCAATTTGATCTGGAAGGCGCACTCGCGGAATTCTCCGAGGCCGTACGCCTTGATCCGAATGCCGCCGCCGCCCACTACAACCAGGGACGTGTGCTGCTCGACCTGCAGCGCAACGACGAAGCCAAGCCCGAACTGGAAACCGCCACCCGACTTGATCCGAACTCGGCCGAGTCCTGGTATTTGCTCGGTCTCCTTGAGAAGGGGGCGGGCAATGCAGCCGCGTCCGTCCAGATGTTGCAGAAGGCGGCGGCGCTCGACCCAAAAAACCCGGACACCCTATTCGTGCTGGGACAGCAGCTCTTGCGTACGGGAGATCGCAGCGGCGCAATTGCCCGCTGGCGAAACGTGATTGAGATCAAGCCAGATCATGGCGAGGCTCTCTACAACCTCTCCCGTCAGCTGGCGAAATCCGATCCCCAGGAGGCTCAACATTTTCAAGATCGCTTCCAGGCCGTGCAAGCGCAGAAGCACATCATGGATCGCGCTCAAACTCTGGGCAATTTTGCTCTGTCCGCTGCCGCCGCGCATGACTGGCCGCAGGCCATTGCGCAGCTGAAAGAAGGTCTTCAGGTGTGCGGAGACTGCAGCGCCCTCGCCCTCCTCCACAAAGACCTCGGACTCACCTACTGCCGCTCCGGCGATCTGAAAAACGGACTCGCGGAGCTGCTCGAGGCCAAGAAACTCACTCCCCGGGATCCGGATATCGAACAAGCGATTCGCTTCGCCCAAAGTGCTCAGAAATAGCTGTCAGCCGATCCAAGCTAGCTCACGCCCACCTTGGATCGTGGGCGATTCTTTCTCAGGTAGTCGCGATCCATGACCGGCTCGCTTTCACACTCCAGCGCAATCACCGTGACCGGCTGATCCGGCGCTACCGCCGGAAGGCCTGTGATCCGCAGCGACAGGTCGTCCTGTGTGAATGTCACCGGTTTCCCGCTGGCCAGCAAATGAGCCGACTTAACTTTGGTGCGAAAACCACCGAATGAAATCACGCTCGGCGGCTGATAGAAGGAAAGCCATTGTTCCGCCGGTGTATCTCCCGGCCAGTTGTCGACGTGGGCATACGCGGTAGTTCCGCGCTGCGTGAAGTGAGCATACACATGGCGTGCCATCGAGCTCCGTTCCGTGCCATAGATCGCGTTGCCGTTGCGATCGAGCCACTTCCCAACCGACTGCAAAATCGCGACCGATTCCTCAGGAACCGAGCCGTCCGGCTTGGGGCCGATATTCAACAGGTAGTTGCCGCCTCCGTTGGCACAGGTAATCAGATTGTCGACCACGATCTTGGGCGGTTTCCAGCTATCGTCGGCTTTGTGGTATCCCCAACTGTCGTTGAGCGTCATGCACGCTTCCCACGCGCGTCCTTTGGCTGCGGCCTGGATGTGTTGCTCGGGCGTGGAAAAATCTCCCGGCAGACCGTTGCGATTGTTGACGATAATGTCAGGCTGGAGTTGGAACACCATCTGATTCATCTTCTCTGATTCCCACTGCTCCGCCGTGAGCGGCCAGTCCACGTCATACCAAAGGACATCGATCTTTCCGTAATTGCTCATCAATTCGCGAATCAGACCGTGGGTATAGGCGACAAAGCGCTGCCGTGCCGCTTCGTTGGTGGCGCACGAGGCACCGTCGGGATGGTGCCAATCCATCAGCGAGTAGTAGAAGCCCACGCGCAATCCCTCTGCCCTGGCGGCGTCCACAAACTCCCGCACAAGATCTCGTCCGGCGGCTTGGCGGGGAGCGCAATAGTCGGTCAGCTTGCTGTCGAATTGGCAGAATCCTTCATGATGCTTGGTGGTCATGACCATATACTTCTGCCCGGCCTGGCGGGCCAATTTCGCCCAGTCTCGCGCCGCATTCGGCTTGGGATTGAAGTGCTTGGCCAGCAACTCATATTGCGGAACCGGAATGCCCTCCATTTCCATGGCCCACTCGTGACGCCCAATCAGGCTGTAAAGCCCCCAGTGAATGAACATCCCGAACTTGGCTTCCTGCCACCACTGAATGCGACGCTCATGCCCAGGCGGCGGTGTCGGGTCCGCCGGTTTCATTGCGGCATCTTCCTGGCCCCAGAGTGCGGGCGCCGCCGCCAAGCCGGCACTGGCTGCCACCAACTTCAGACAATCGCGCCTCGATGTTCCTTGGCTTCCCATGATTGCTACCCCACATTTCTTCCGAAAGGATCAATTGGAATAACTGCCGTCAACAGAAAAAGGATTCTACTCCACACGTCAAGACTGTAAAGTGGCGGTGTCCGGCCGGTTGTAGCGAAGTCTGCCCTCATGTGTGCGAATGCAACGCCCACGACGACCCCGGGACGTCGGCTCTAACTCTCTTACAGCCACGCGCAGGTACTGAGTTTTCCGGGCGCGCTACAATGCTGCATTCGTATGAACCTCCAGTCCATCAGGATCCTTCAGGTTGGATTATTCGCTGTTGTTGTGGCGCTATCGGTGGGCCAGTGTCAGGAAGAAAAG
>JACXTT010009807.1_pt1 | contig 13032 bp, 14 predicted proteins | sample 9270951 | NCBI WGS metagenome assembly JACXTT01 (sample SAMN15532306, study PRJNA645909) | rock metagenome | isolation source: weathered quartz diorite | place: Puerto Rico | collected 2017-06-21 | reverse complement strand
CATGTACTCCCTCCGAGTGGAGGCCGCCGGCTTCAAGAAAGTTGTAATTGACAACATTGTGGTCCAGGTCGACCAGATTACGCACCTGGAACCTTCCCTTCAAGTCGGCAGTGTTTCGGAAATTATAGAAGTTTCGGTCGGTGCAATGCCATTGCTGGAGTCTGACAGGAGCACTTTAAGCAACGTAGTCGATAGTCAGGTTATATCGAACATGCCGCTGAACGCGCGCCAGTACCTGGATTTGGCCCTGCTAACGCCGGGGGTCTTGCCGTCATCCGCGGGCACGCAAGGTGGCGGCTTCAACGTGTCCGGCGCCCGCTCGCAGTCCAACGTTTTCCTGCTCGATGGTGTCAGCAACATCGACACACAAATCAACTCAGCCCTTGGAAACTTCCGCATCACTGATGGTGTGCAGGAGTTTGCCGTGCAAACCAGCGTGGCCACTGCGGAGTTCGGGCGCGGCACCGGTGGACAGGTGAGTATCGTTACCAAGAGCGGCAGCAACCAGTTTCACGGGACGGCATTCGAGTATCTGCGCAATTCCGTCCTGGACGCCGCCGATTTTTTCACCAACAAGAACCACGGAACGAAGAATCCACTCCATCGCAACCAGTACGGCGCAACGTTCGGCGGACCGATCCTCAAGAACAGGATGTTCTTTTTTCTGTCTTATGAAGGCTTCCGCCAGATAGCGCCGACGGTCAGCAGCACCCGCGTACCGACTGACGCCGAGCGCGCCTCGGTCACCGATCCCATCTCGCGGTCGTTGCTAAAGTTCTGGCCGGCTCCGAACTTCACTCCCTCGTCGGGAACCAACAATTTCATCGCCAATGTTGGTGCCTCGACCTTCGACGAGACCGGCCTGGTGAAGGTGGACTACAACTTCACCGAAAAAGATCACCTTACCGCCCGATGGGTGCAGTTTGGCGCCACCACCTTTACACCTGGTGCGCTCCCCTTGTTGGGCGGTAATGCCAACTCGCCTTCCAGCGACTCCGGCGTGATTGACTACACGCACACCTTTTCACCACGATTGTTGAATGAAGTCCGCTTCGGCTTCTCCCGCAACAAGACCTTCATCACCGTTCAGGATTCTGGGTTTAACGCTGCGACGATCTTTGTCGACTCGAGCGGCAACGCGCTCCCGGGCATCGTCGATGGCAGCAAAAATCGGCTCGATTCTGGCCTTCCGACGATCGGAATCAGTGGCGGTTTCGCCCCCTTGGGTAGCACCAGCAACCTGCCGCAAGGCCGGATCACGAATACATACGAGATCTTTGATAATATGTCGTTGATTGCGCCGTTCGGCGCCTCAAGGCATTCCTGGCGCTGGGGCGTCCACGCACGGCGTGAAGATGCCCGTCGGTTCCTGGATGGATCTGCCCGTGGCCAGTTTAACTTCTCCAACTTCGCTGATTTTGCCGCCGGCAGGGTCAATACCGCGACATTGCTCTTTGGCTCTACCCTAGCCTATTGGCAGCGGTATCCCTGGGATATCTATTGGCAGGATACCTACAAGGTAAAAGACAATTTCACACTGAACTATGGCGTCCGCTATGAATACCCTTCAGCCATCCATCAGGTGCGCAACCAAGCCACCAACTTCATCCCCGGCGTGGGCCCGGTTCTATTGGGCAGTAACAAGGTTCTTGCGATTGACACCACGAAGAAAGGGCCGGATTCGCTCTTCTTTACCCAGGCGCCTTTCACGCTTTCCGACACTGGCGTGAATCTGGATAAGAACAATTTCGCTCCCGTCGTCGGATTCGCCTACACGCCGCGCTTCGCCAAGTCCCTGTTTGGAAACGACAAAACCGTAATCCGCGGTGGGTTCCGGATGGGCTATGACGAGATCTTCAACAATATCCCTGCCAATATGGCCCTGAACGCGCCTTTCAACCTGACAACAACCCAGAACAAGAGCACTCAGGTGAGCCCAACTAATCCGAGCGGGAAGTTCTCCTATGCTGTCGGGCTGAATCAAAACGTTCCTCTGGTGAAGAACATCGGCAAGCCAAACCAGGTTGGTCTGGTTGGAATCAATTCTGAAGACCAGAATCTGCGCAGCGCCTACATCTATCAGTACAGCCTAGGCGTTCAGCGCCAGATAGGCAGTGCATTCTCACTCGAAGTCGACTATCAAGGCTCGACGGGCCACAAGCTGGGTTTGTTCATCGACCAGAATCAGCCAAAGGCACAAGTTTTCCCGTACCCATTCTTCGGCTCGATTGGGACAGGCGTGGGCATAGGCAACTCGAACTACAACGGGGCGGTGGCGACGGCCAGGTACCAAGGACGCCATGGCATTTATTTTGAAGGCTCGTACACCTTCGGGAAGTCCATCGATGACGGTTCCTCGTTCTTCGGCTCGTCTGGCGAACGTGCGGGGCTTGCCGACAGTACCAACCTCGCCGCGGACCGCGGCCCCTCATCGTTTGACATTCGCCATCGCGCCGTATTCACCTTCGTGGTCGACTTGCCGGTTGGACCCGGCCACCGCCTCCTGGGGTGGAACAACGGCGTGAACCGTCAGGTGTTTGGCGGCTGGCAAATCTCCGGGATCACCTCGATCCAGTCCGGCACTCCCTTTACGGTGTTTAACAGCTCCGCCGACTTCAGCGGCTTCAACCAGTTCAATGACCGCCCCGACGTCGTTGGAACGGGACCACTGCCTCAGGATAACCGGAATCCGGATGCCGCGTTCGACCCCGCGTATTTCGGTTGTGTGACTGCACCCAAACTTGATTGCACAAAGGGTGTGCCGCCGGTTGGGAGAGTTGGCACTTCGGGGCGCAACCAATATTACGGCCCGGGCCTGCAGAATTGGAATTTTGCCGTGGCCAAGGTCTTTCCGCTAGGCACGGAAAGAGTCCGTTTGCGGTTCCGTGCCGACTTCTTCAATCTCTTCAACCACACTAACTTCGCTAACCCGGTGGGGAGTCAGAGCAGCGGGAACTTCGGCAAGATCACGGCGACTGTGGGCAGTGCCACGGCCACCGCGGTTGGCACTACTGCAGGCGTGGTAGGAGGCGGACCGCGCGTGATTCAGGGTGCCCTCCGAGTTGAGTTTTAGTTCCGGAGGCGTGGCATTTATGGCGCAGTAGTTTTTCTCGCGCACGATTTTTAGAAGTGCCGTTTGGGGACTACGATAGGACGCCAATCCGGAGATTGGCGTTCCCGCGAGTGCGGCGCCTACGTACCGGGCGCGGATGCCCGCTCGCCTGACTGGTTTGCCGGAGCCAGCACGATCAGAGCTGCACCGATGACACTAAACACAGCCGCGGCGATCAGTAGATCTCCGCGTTCCCTCGCAAGGTGGACTGCCATGACAGCCATAACGGCGCCATGCGCAAAACTCGACCAAGCGGCGAAAGCGATCACGCTGCGATTCGCCGATGGGTTACGCGCTGCCAGCAGCAAGAAAATCCCAAGCGTGACATAGAGGCTGAGCATCATCGGCAACGCGTCCTCCTTATTCGCTTCCCAACCACTCCGTATAGACGTCACCACGGGATAAATGCCAGCCGAAAACAGCAATCCCACCAACAGCAAGACAACCTTCAGCACCCGTTCTCGATTCATGGTGCCCTCCTGCTGAAAACTAAAATGGGGAAAGGTGCAGGTACACGCTGATCATCGACGTGAATCTTACGTTGATCGCATGGACGGGTCAACGAGACCGGAGGTATCGACGGTCCTGATATGGGGATGTGGAGCTTTTGAACCAAAAGTTGCGACACCCCGCTGCGAGGGCATAAGAAAAATATCGGTGCACGCGTGATAGAAGAGGGGAAGGACCCAGCCTCAAAAACCGAAGCTGGGGCACGCGGCATCTACGGCGCCTCTGTTCTGGCAGGGAGAAAATACCGCGTGGCCTCCGGGCGGAATAGAAAATATGCAAATATCGCAAGCAGGAGGCTGTGCATTACCAGCTCCTGTAGAGAATGAAAGCCGCTGAGGATCACGTGATACGCGAGCCAAGCCACCGAAAGCCAGCGCGCCCAGTTGTGACCCCGGAGCATAAAGGCTCCACAGACAATCGCCATCAGGCGCAGGAGGAACACCCACACGACGTCCGATGGAAACGGATGAAGTGCCGTGAACTCGGACAGGTGGTAAGCAAGGCCGACTACGCCCGCTGCCACGAAGAGCCAACTGATGATGGTCACTGAGAGTGGACGTTTTTTCATATAAGAAACTGCCTCTCTGTTTCGATAGCCTCCCGGAGAGGGCTCGCAAGAGTCCCGCTTGAATACATGATGACCGGCTGCCAGTGCGGTCTGCAATCAATCCTTTGCTGCGACGGTTCCAGATGGATGGCAGGCTACTCGGAAATTGGCCCATGCCGCGGCTCAGGACTCGGCGAGGACGCGTTTGTAGTAGTTTTCGTAGGCGGGGATTACATCGTTTGCGCAGTAGTTTTTCTTCGCGTTGAGGCGGGCGATTTTCCCCATTTCGCGGCCGCGGTCCGCGCGGGACAGAAGCTCGATGGCGTGACGCGCGGCTCCTTCCACGTCACCGGGCTCCACCAAAAAACCATCCACACCGTGCGTGACGACTTCGGGCACGCCGCCGACGTTTGTGGCGATGACGGGGACTTCGCAGGCCATGGCTTCGAGAGCGGCGAGGCCGAAGGATTCGAGCTGTGAAGGAAGCAGAAACAGATCGGCGGCGGACAGTTTTTCGTAGACGTTGTCCTGTTTGCCTAGAAAAAAGACATCTCTTTGCAGGCAATATTTGCGAACAAGAAATTCGGCCGCGCCGCGATCCGGGCCGTCGCCGATGAGCACGAGTTTCGCGGTCATTTTGGCGCGGACGACGGCGAAGATCTCCACGACGTCCGGGAGGCGCTTCACGGGGCGGAAATTCGAAAGATGCATGAGGATGGGTTCGCCGCCGGGAGCCCATTGCGCGTGGAGTCCTTTGTCGGCGATGCGATTGTAGAGGTCGCAATTCACGAAGTTGGGGATGACTTCGATGGGGCGCTTGATGTCGAAGTCCTTGAGAGTCTCCTTCAAAAGGTAGTGCGAGATGGAGGTGACGCCGTCGCTCTGCTCGATGGAAAACTTGGTGATGGGAAGATAGCTGCGGTTGCTGCCGACGAGGGTGATGTCCGTGCCGTGAAGCGTGGTGATGAAGGGAAGGCGGCGCGGAGCGGCCATGGAACGCGCGAGCAGGGCGCTGACGGAATGCGGAATCGCGTAGTGCACGTGCAAAAGGTCCAGCGCCTCGGATTCGAAAACCTCGAGCATTTTTGTGGCAAGAGCCAGTGTGTAGGGCGGATGGTCGAAGAGCGGGTAGGAAGCGACTTCGACTTCGTGGAAACGGATGCGCGGGTCATTGGGATTCATGCGGATGGGCTGGGCGTAGCTGATGAAATGGATGTCGTGGCCGCGGGCGGCCAATTCCATGCCGAGCTCGGTGGCAACAACTCCGGAGCCGCCGTACGTGGGATAACAAGTGATGCCAATGCGCATATGAGTGCTCTGCATCTCCGCTTACGAGGCGGGCTCGCTACGATACAACAAAATCAGCGTTCCGCGCGGCGGCTCCTTGCGGGGCGAGGGAGCCGAATGCTAGAGTCGCGGCCACTCGCGAGGCGCGGCAAATGACCCGCGCGGCATCCTATTAGACGCAGGAGCAGGGAAGAACGTGACACGACTTGCAGGCAAGGTAGCGCTGATTACCGGCGGCGGGACGGGGATTGGGCGGGCGATTGCGCTGGCATTTGCGCGCGAGGGTGCCGGCGTGGCGGTCGCGGGAAGACGGCTGGAGAAGATTCGAGAGGTGGCGCGCGAGATTCAGAAGGAAGGCGGTGCGGGATTTGCGATGGAGTGCGACGTGACGCTGGCCCGGGATGTCGAGCGCGCGGTGAAAGGAACCGTTGAGCGATTTGGGCGGCTAAACGTGCTGGTGAATTGCGCAGGCGCACTGCATGTTTCAACGGTCGAGGGCATCAGCGAAGAGGAGTGGGACCGGGTGATGACGGTCAATGTCAAAGGGCCCTTTCTGATGTCGCGCGCGGTGCTCCCGGAGTTTCGAAAGGCGGGTGGGGGAGCGATCGTAAACGTTGGTTCCATTCTGGGGCTGATTGCGATGAAGGATCGAGCGGCCTATTGCGCGTCGAAGGGCGGAGTGACGATGCTGACGAAGGCGATGGCCATGGACCACGCGCACGAGAACGTGCGCGTGAATTGCATCTGCCCGTCGATCGTGGAGACGGAGCTGCTGGCAGGGCTCTTTGACGAGAGTGAACGAGGGCAAGCGCTGCGCAAGGCGAGGGTCGCGAGTATTCCGCTGGGCCGGATCGGGCGTCCGGCAGACGTCGCGGAGATGGCGATTTTCCTGGCGTCGGAAGAATCGTCCTGGGTCACGGGTGCGGCGATTCCGTTGGATGGGGGACTTTCGGCGTATTGAAAGATCGGCGAAACGCGATGACCAAGAGAATGTCTAAGGAAGAAAAGCGGGTCACCGAACTCGTGCGGCGGCGAATGAAAGAAAGCCGCTCGACGGAACTTCTTGGTTTTGAAGTGGAGAGCGTGCACAAGGGGCGCGCGATTTTTCGATTGGATGTGCGGCCCAGCCACAAGCAGGTGCACGGCGTGGTGCACGGAGGAATCCTGGCGGCGCTGGCGGACACAACGGCGGCCATCGCGGCGTACACGGCAGTGCCGAGAGGAACGGAAATCGTCACCGTGGAGCTGAAAATCAACTATCTGGAACCGGTTCCCGGCGGACGAATCAAGGCCGATGGACGCGTTCTGCGCGCGGGCCGCAATTTTGTCGTAGCGGAATGCGAGATTTTCAACGAGGACGGATCGCTGGCCGCGAAGGCGCTGCTCACATTCGGAGCAGCCGCCGGGCATTCCATTCAGAAGTAGCGAATCTACTCGTCGCCACCCTGGGCGGATTCTTCACCATCTTTGTAAAGATACTTGATGACGCGCTTAAAGATAAGCAGATTGGGACTCCCCTGCCGGGTCAGCTTTATGCAGTCACGGTCGTACCACTCGATCGTGCCGCGAAGCACCTCGCCATCCTGGAGCACAACGGCCATTGGGGTATGGGACTGCATCTGCTTGACCCAATAGAAATTTTCCGCGTTGGTAGTCTCGGGGGGCGCGGGTTTCTTGCTGGGAATCGGACCATTGTGGGGCGCGCGGGGAATGCTCGACTCCTTGACGTCCGGAAAGCCCGGACGGAACATGCGGCGGTTCACCATGACTGCTCCTTCTAACCTAGAGGGGTGGAATATCTGATCTTAGGATGCACGAAAGGGCCGGTGGGTTACAGTCCAAGCCATAATTTCTGCCGCGACGAGAAGGGTGCGCCTGGCTGACTCAACTGCGCGAAGCGAGCGCTTGCGATGGGTCCGGCGCAAGGGACGCCGCAAGGGCATCGAGACCCAACTGTCGATTCAGATTGCGGCGCGCTCCAGCGTGAAGTTCATCGAATCCCGCAATCGCGCGGAGAACCCAGGCAGAATCCACAGACTTGGCAAGCGATTCCAGTTCTTTCGCGAGAGGAACATTGCGGAGAACTGGTTCATTGATTTTTGACGTGAGTTCAAGAAGATCGGTGAGCAAACCATAGAAGATGCCGAGTTGTTCCTCGAAGGAAGAATCGCGATCTTTGGCGAGAGCCGAGGTGTCGGCGAAAAGTTGGGCGAAGCCTTGGCCGCGTGCGGCACGCTCCAGGATGCGAAGAGCATTCTTGCGGTTTTGCGAAGCCGCTTCAACGTTTATTTCCATCGCGAGGCCGGGGCTGCCTTCGGCAAGTTGCGCGGCGAGTCTGATTTCACTGCGGCTGCGATCCGTTTTGTCCTTCAGAATTTTCTCGACGGCGGCTGGAGGCAAGGGCGCAAAATGAAATTGCAGGCACCGGGATACGATGGTGGGCAGGAGAGCGTAAGGCGAAGGAGCCGTGAGGATGAGCGTGGCCGAGCCAGGCGGCTCCTCGAGAATTTTTAAGAAAACGTTGGCGACATCCCAGCGCATGGTTTCCGCGCCATCGAGAATGAAAACGCGGCGGCGGCCCATGGGCTGAAAGTAGGCGGCGCGCTGGACGGCGCGCAACTGGCCCACACGCAGCATCGGGCGCGCGACCGGGCTCTTCAGGCGGACGGGATCGGGCACAAGCGCCCAAACGTCGGGATGCGATTGCAAGATCAGCGGTACGCGCTCCACCGTGGCGGCGTCCGCGCTTTCGCCGCGTTCCACCAGGCCCTGCTCAATCAGTTTCTCTGGATCGGCAAGTTGGGCAATGCGCAAGCACGTGGCACACTCGCCACAGAAATCGTCCTTCAAGCGCTCGCAATTGGCGGCCTGCGCGAACATGCGTGCCAACGTAAATTTGCCGACACCGCGAGCCCCGGTAAAGAACAACGCATGCGGGACGCGGCCGGCGCGGAGAGCGCCGCGGAGTGCCGTGACGATACGTTCGTTGCCAAGAAAATCGGAAAAAGCCACCCGCTACCGCCCTTCGCCCGCGGAGGCGGAAGAAAGCACTCCTTCGACCGAGGCAAGAACTTCGATGGCTATTTCTTCGGGCTCGCGAATAGCATTGCGCGCCGCGTCAAAACATTGGATGGTTGCCCAGGGAGTAATGCGTGAGAGCGAGTCGTACATCTCGGCAGCATCTTCCAAGTGGCGCAGGCTGGCCTCTTGCAAATCCCTTTGCGCGGAAGTGTAGCTGCGCGCGGACTTCAGGGTGACCAGCCGCTGTGCTTCCCGCGGCGGGACGCGGAGATAGAGAATGAGATTTTCGCGCGGGAGGCCGTAGATTTCGTACTCGAGGTGCTCGACCCATTGCAAGAATTCAGAGCGTTGCGCGGGCGGAACGCGCGCCGTCTGGTGCGCCAAATTGGAGCCGACGTAGCGATCCACGAGAACAATTTGCCCGCTGTCCAGCGCGGCTTCGAGCTTATATTTGGCTTCGAAGCGGTCCCCGGCATAAAGCATGGCCGAGAAGTGGGGATCGACGCTATCGAGCGGGCCGAGGTCTCCATTGAGGAATTTGCCGACCATTTTGCCAAACCAGGAATCGTATTGCGGAAAGCCGGTGGAATAGAAGGAGTGACCGCGCGCCTTGAGAGTGAGAGTCAGGAGCTCGACTTGAGTGCGCTTGCCGCTGCCGTCGATGCCCTCTACGGCAATTAGTTTTCCGCGGGTGGTCATGTTTTAGCGTGGCCCGAAGTTGCGGGGCAATCGTCGAAAATCAGTCTAACCGCAGATACTCTGCGCTGCAACGCTGCGCGTGCTAGGATTCGGATTCGAAAATGACGACAAGTTCAGTGCGGGAACATTTGCTTCGAATTCATGAGAAAATCGCCGGCGCCGCGGCACGAGCGGGGCGAAATGCTGATGAAATTACGTTGATCGGCGTATCCAAGACGCATCCGGCAAGTGCGATACGTGACGCGTTTGAAGCGGGAGTGCGGCACTTTGGCGAAAACCGCGTCCAGGAGTGGGAGGGGAAGCGCACTGGAACGGAAGGGCTGGCGGCGACGTGGCACCTGATTGGCCACTTGCAGAGTAACAAGGCGATGAGAGCGGCGAGACTTTTTCACAGTATTGATTCCGTAGATGATCTCGCACTCGCGCAGCGGCTGGACCGGGCACGTGTTGAGGCGGGCATACCTGGAAAACTGAGAGTCTTAATCGAAGTAAGAGTTGCGCCAGAGAAGACGAAGAGCGGAGCGGAAACTCAGGATCTCCCAAGATTGGCGGAAGAGGTTGCGGGGCTGGCTCGACTGGAGCTTGCCGGGTTGATGTGCATTCCGCCGTTCTCGGAGCACACCGAACAAGTTCGTCCGTACTTTCGGCGTCTGCGGGAGTTGCGGGATCAGCTGACAAAATCCCGTGGTCTCGCTCTGCCGGCCCTCTCGATGGGCATGTCGCACGATTTTGAAGTGGCGATTGAAGAAGGGGCGACGGAAGTGAGGGTTGGCACCGCCCTTTTTGGTTTGGGCACAACAACCTAAGACGAAACACTTATGATGATAGCGTCGATATAATCTAGTCATTACTATGGTTCGTATGCTTTTGGCTCTAATCGGTTTCTTCCTAGCTTCACCACTAGTGCCGCCCACAAGGACTTCTCATAAACTCGGCGAAGATTGGACAACAGTCAAACGAGGAACGCGAGTAGCTCCCATTGAATTCACTAACCAGGGAGTGGTTCTCTTTCATGAACGAGAATGCCTTCTCGAGGTAAACAACGAAGATGAAACAACGACTGAGATAGAATTTTCCCCGTTGAGTCCGGATGCGGAATTTCGAATCGTTATCGGAGACGTTTATGACAGCGAGCCCGGCTACCTTCTTGACGTGAAAAAGTGCGGACTCATCCATCTTTCTGTGCCACGTTATTTTCAACCTTGGGTGTCGTGGTCTCCGGATGGCAAGCATGCTCTCTTCTACTCGGATTACGAAGCGAGTCCGCAATTGTGGATTTTCAAGGTCGAAACGGGTCAGCTTTTTGAAGTGCATCGCAGCAAGATATCCCCCAAAGCGGCAACTTGCTGCGGCCTTAACGAATGGGCTCCGAAGAGTGGTGTTGCGTATCTAGTCCCAGAAAGCGTTCACTGGAGCGATTCCTCAAATTTTACATTCAAGCTAGACATACTCTGCAACTTTTATTCAGACGAAGCGGGAATGCCTTGCGACTCGGGAGATGATGGCCATGCCCGCGCAACCTACAAGGTTTCTGCTAATTTGGAGCCGCCAAAGGTAAGCAGCGGACCAAGAACCCTCCTTCCTGTTCGCCAAGGTTCCAAAAAGAAATAACTGACCGTTAGCATAGAGTTAAAGTTGCGAATTGCAACGATGTGACGCGTGCTGCGTGACAAACTACGCTGTTCGAGGAACGATGTTAGATGCGGAACAAAAAGGGGAATGCGTCATTCTTCTGGTACGGGTGCAGCCACGCGCCAGTAAGGATGAGATTGCCGGCGAGATGGGAGGCGAGTTAAAGGTGCGGCTCAGAGCTCCGGCTGTGGAAGACCGTGCGAACGAGGCGCTCGTCGAATTTCTGGCGGAGCTTTTGAAAACGTCCCGGTCGGCTGTTAGTATTCTTAGCGGCGAACGAAGCCGCTTGAAGCGAATCGAAATTCGCGGCGTGACCCGGCAACAAATTCTAAACCTCCTGGTGCACGAGGCTTGAAGTCCCAGTGTTGATTCGTTCTTTGGTCGTGGAATGGATTCTCCGATGAGTGCAGATATTCCAGGTATGCAAAGCGATCTGCGGACGGCAAAGCTGGACGGCTGGCTCTTCTACGATTTTCGTGGGCGCGATCCGATTGCGCAGCGCATCCTGGACCTTCCCGAGGGGATGCGAACTCGCAGATGGTTTTACTTCGTTCCCGCGAAGGGAACTCCGAAGAAGCTGGTGCACAAGATTGAGGCGCATTCTTTGGCGGCGTTGCCGGGGGAGACGCTGTATTACGCAGGCCAGGACGAACTTCGCAAAAATGTCGGGAAGATGCTCGGCCGCGCGAAGAATGTGGCGATGCAGTATTCGCCGAAGAATGCGATCCCGTACGTGGCGATGGTGGATGCGGGCACGGTTGAACAGGTGCGCGCCAGCGGCGTGAGGGTGGTGAGCTCAGCAGACCTGGTGCAGAAATACGAAGCCTGCTGGAGCGATCAACAGCTTGAGTCTCATCAGTCTGCGGGCGCGGCCATTGACAGGATTGTGCGCGAGGCTTTTCAGCATGCCGCGAAAAATGTTCGCGAAAAAAAGACGATTACCGAATACGACTTAAAGGTATGGATTCTCGGCGAATTCGAAGCCGCAGGAATTTGGACGGAGGAAGGTCCCGACATTGCAGTCAATTCGAATGCGAGTGATCCGCACTACGGTCCCACGGCGGAATCCGCAGCTCCGATTCGCGAAGGCGATCTGCTGCTGTTGGATGTTTGGGGGAAAAAGAAGACGCCCGGCAGCGTCTACTACGACATCACGTGGGTGGGCTATCTCGGCGCAAAGGTGCCTGAAAAGTACGCGAAGGTCTTTGGAATTGTCCGCGAAGCTCGCGATAAGGCTGTCGATTTGATCCTCAGGAATATTGCGGCTGGGAAGCCGCTGCGGGGCTGGCAGGTGGACAAGGCGTCGCGCGGCGTGATTGAAAAAGCGGGCTACGGAAAATATTTCTTTCACCGCACCGGCCACAGTATCGGAGAAAAAGTACACGGCAACGGCGCGAACATGGATGGACTTGAAACCCACGACGTGCGGCACCTGATCCCGCGGACTTGCACTTCGATCGAACCGGGAATCTACCTGCCGAAGTTCGGCATTCGCAGTGAAGTGAACATGTACATTGACGAACACAATGCTCGAGTGACGGGTGCGGTCCAAAAAGAAATTCTTCCGTTGTTGGCTTAAGGAAGGTTGAGAAAGACGAGAAATGACTGACGAAACAGCAGCGCCGCCAGCGCCCCGGGCCGATTCCAGGAGCGAGGGGTTTGCTTTGGCAATCGCAGTGGCGGGATGGATTGTGCCGGGCTTGGGCCACGCGCTTTTGAAAATGTGGGGCCGCGCGCTGGCTTGTTTCCTCACCGTGGGCCTGCTGGTATTTTTTGGCGCCGCAATGCGCGGAAACGTTTTCACGTCGAATACAAATGATGCGTTCGACACGCTCGGTTATTTGGCGGATCTCGGCGCGGGAACCTTTTATTTCGTCGCGAGGTCTCTGGAAACCAACGGCCCGGACGTTTCTCGAGCGGACGGCGACTATGGAACGCGCTTTCTAGCGGCAGCGGGCGTGCTGAATCTGCTGGCGGCGCTGCACGCGTATGAAGCGGCGCGAGGACGGAAAGCGTGAGCGCGGCGACAGGATTCAGCCTGAGTCATCTGCAAGCGATGCTGCTGTTCGCGTTGGTGATTTCCATTGCGTTCGGCTTCTTGAGCCGCCGGCAGCCCATCGAGCGCGTGAAATACATCGTGTGGTCTCTCTTCCTTTTCTTGCTGATCGGCGTGGGTATTGGCTGGGCGATGTACCCCTTCTCGCGGTGAGAGAACGCGATTTTG
>JACXTT010009806.1_pt1 | contig 13032 bp, 17 predicted proteins | sample 9270951 | NCBI WGS metagenome assembly JACXTT01 (sample SAMN15532306, study PRJNA645909) | rock metagenome | isolation source: weathered quartz diorite | place: Puerto Rico | collected 2017-06-21 | reverse complement strand
TATGTCCCTGGTTGCGGATGTAAATGATTTTTGTTAGGTCTTCAGCCGTCAGTTGTTTGAGCGCATTCAGAAGGCAATCCCAGCCGTCGTTCCATTTGTTCAGCAATTCTTCTTTCGTACTTATAATGCTTTCAAATTCGGCATCGCGGTTGCGCCAGTCCTTTTCGCCATCGGTAGTCAGGAAGTCTGTCCATCGCGAAAGCATGTTACCCCATAAGTGCTGAACGATAATGGCTATGCTATTGCTTGCTTCATTATATTGCCAGAACAGTTTATCATCAGGCAATTGGGCAATGGATTTCTCACCTAAAAGCTTATAATATTCAAATTGCTTGATCGAGCTTTCCAGATATTCGTTTTCCATAAAAAATCCCGGTAATTAAATACTCCATACGAAGTTAGGCAATTACCGGGACTCAAATAAGTGTATATTTATTATGCTGATGCCGGTTGAGGTGCCGTCTGCTCCATCTTCCTCCAGAAATAGTAGAGTGCAAAAAGCAGCACCAGGAATACTATAGGCATTACGACGAACAACGCCGGATCATGCACACAGATATGCGAAACAGCGGCCCCGCCCAGTGTAAATGAAACGCCTGCAAATGCCCACTCCTTAATGGTTTTGTACTTGTTTTGCAGCAGGGCCGCAACACCTAAAAGCTTAAGTACTGCCAAAAAGACCATCAGGTATATGGGATAGCCCATCGCATTCATCGCATCTATGCCAGCCTGCGCTTTAGCCAGGCCACCGCCTGCATCCATTACATGGAACAGGCAGAATAGGCCATTTAGTACCCAGTATGTAACTTTTATGGATTTCGGACTCATGGGATTTCAATTTTAAATTTACTTGCCTTGGTTAGGATCATAGTTGATCATCCAGCGAACGCCAAATTTATCCAGGAACATTCCAAAATAGGCACCCCAGAATTCCTTTTTGAAAGGAGCTTCAATTGTGCCGCCTGCTGAAAGCCCATTGAAAAAGTGGAGCGCCTCTTCTTCGCTCGCTGGAGTTATAGATAAACTGAAATTGTTGCCCGTTTTTAATATCTGACCCATTGATTCGATCATATCAGTCGCCATCAATATATTCCCGTTGCCTATGGGAAGTGACATATGCATGATCTTATTCTGTACATCAGGAGGCATTTTATCGCCACCAGGTGAGTCTTTAAAACGCACCACCGCCAGAAATTCGGTACCGAAAACTGATTTGTAGAAATTGAAAGCTTCTTCGGTATTACCGCTAAAATTTAAATAAGGGTTTACTGTTGCCATTGTCTTATGTTTTTAATTGGTTATATGTTAAATTATAAAATATTCTGTTGCTTTAAGAAGTTATAGCTCAATTTCAGCCTTTTTTAAATAACCGGCTATGTTCTTTAACTGCTGCGCATGCCTTTTTGTGTGAAAGCCGGCAAACTGAATCCACTCTGTTTTAGTAAGCAGCCCAATTGTAGGCATCTCAAATGATGTGCATGTTTCGGTAAAATCATCTTTTCCGGCGGTTTCCTCAATACCATCAAAAGCCTTTGCTAATGATGCGTACAGGAAAGATTTATCTTTCGGAGAATCTGAAGGGATAATAAAATCGGGAGATTTCATTTTGATATCCATGTTCAGGAATACTTCCCCGAGCATTTTTACATGTTCTTCCGGGTTTCTTTCCGTAGACTTTGACGGCCCATTTAAAGTTTCTAAAATGCCGGAGACGGATTTCAATATATGTTCGGCTATCTGGCCGCCGGTCCAGCTGCCTTCAAAAGGAACAGTATTAATATTGCCCTGGTCGAACAGATCAAGGGCTTTCAAAAGCTCATCTTTTGCTCCGGCGATTGTGTTTTGCAAATCGTTTTTCATAATTTTTTGTTTTCACTGATTGAATGATGCAAATTAGTGTCAATAAACCGGTTGTAAAACGCGTAAATACGACAATCTGAAGGGCTGTTTACGACAAAAACTTTAACTGAATATCATATGAAAACAGTTTCCATCCTGGTGCCGGAATGTGCTGTATTACAGGGCATAGCCGACCCGCGTTACATGTTTACCGCTATAAATACTTTCCTGAAAAATGCAGGCAAACCGCCCTTGTTCAATGTGCAGCTGGTAGGTTTGAGCAAAGAAGTGAAGCTAAATGATGGCGCATTTACTATCCGGCCCGATTTATTGCTGGACGAGGTAAAAAAGACTGACCTGGTCATCGTTCCGCCACTAAGCGGTGATTTGAATGCAGCTATAAAATTAAACGAAGACTTTATCCCATGGATACAGGAACAATACCGTCGTGGTGCCGAGGTAGCCAGCTTATGCCTGGGTGCATTCCTGCTAGCGTCTACAGGCTTGTTGAATGGCAAAAAATGTTCTACTCATTGGTTGTTTGCAAATGAGTTCAGAAATATGTTTCCTGAGGTTGACCTGGTTGATGAAAAAGTGATCACAGAAGAAAATCATCTTTATTCCAGTGGCGGCGCCAACTCTTACTGGAACCTGCTCCTGTACCTGGTTGAAAAATATACCAACCGCGAAATGGCCATCTTGGCCTCTAAATTCTTTGTGATCGATATGGGGCGAAATGATCAGTCGCCGTTTATTATTTTCCAGGGACAAAAGGATCATGAAGATGAGGTGGTGAAAAATGCCCAGGAATACATCGAAAATAATTTCCACAGCAAAATATCAGTCGACGAACTGTCAGACAGGTTTAGTATCGTACGCCGCACCTTTGAACGCAGGTTTAAAAAGTCAACTCACAATACGGTAGTCGAATACATCCAAAGGGTGAAAATAGAGGCCGCAAAGAAAAGTTTCGAGAGCAGCAGGAAAACTATTTATGAGGTAATGTACGATGTGGGGTATACCGACATTAAAGCGTTTCGGGATGTGTTTAAACGTATCACAGGTATGCCACCGGTTGACTACCGGAATAAGTATAATAAGGACGCCGCAGTGGCAGTATAAACCATCTAACCTGTCCTGAAAGAGGCTTAGACGATAAAAAAGATACCCTACACATTAATTTAGAGCAGTTTCTTTGAACTGATTTAAATTTCCTGCTTTTAGGATGTAAAACCTACAGTATCCCCCTTAATCGCGATGCTTTGTTTTTTGTATCATTACCCTCACAGCATCGGCTATAAACTCTTTGCCGCTGTTGTCAAGCGGAAGCTTTTCATATCCCTCATATAACTCATAGCTTATACCTCCGTGACCGTCACTTTTTGCTTCCAGTTTCTTATCGTCGTTCTGGTATTCGACATAACCATTGCGTGAAATGCTTTGAATTGCTGTTCCGGCATTATTAAAGCTGATGTCCCCGGAGTATTCAATCCGCAGATAATGATTGTTGCTTTTTTCAACCACTGTGGTGTGATGGTGGTGTCCAAATGTGCATGCAGCCAAAAACAGCATCCCTGCCACTAATAAGGCTATTCCTGATTTTTCCATATCTTTTCTTTTGATAGTCATGAATGATGAATAAACAAATATATAAATATTATAGTACTATCCAATACATAGTACTGTAAAAATTAAAATTATTAGAGCCGCGATGCATCGCGGCTCCAGAAGACTATCAGGAGTTCGATTATTAAATCTTTTTAGAAAAGCGGTACAGATAAGGCGCTTTATGGGCGGCGCCGGTCCATTTTTTGGCTACACGTTCTAAAATCCCCAGGCTAAGCATTTTGCGCTGGAAGGCGGGGCGAAGTAGCTTTTTGTCGAGTATGGTTTCATACAGTATCTGCAGGTCGCCGAGGGTAAATTCTTCCTGCATCAGGTTAAAAGCGATCAGTTTATTATCTAAGTCAGTCCGAAGAGATTCTAATGCCTTTTGAATAATTGTATTGTGATCCTGCATCAATTTGGGGATGCTTGTCAGATCATACCAGTCGCAGCTATCAAATATCCGGTCCGGATTTGGTACAACTTTGGTAAAATCAACCAATGCATAGTAACCGATTGATATAAACCGTTGCAGCAACCAATGGTTGTCGTCGTGCCTGATATCGTTGGCAGTAAGGATATCTTTCATAGGCTGCGGATCAGATCGGCCGTAATCGCCAAAAACATAAAACTGCTCCAGGTAGATATTTTTCAATCCTGTACGTTCGCTCACAATCCTGTTCGCCGCATCATTAAGATTTTCTGTTTTGTGGATGAACCCGCCCGGCAATGCTACAACGCCGGTTTTATTATAACGCATCAGCAAAACCTTTAAATGGCGATCATGAAAACCAAATATCACGGCATCAATAGCCAACCCGTGCATAAAGCCGGCTCCCGCGATCCTGGTTTCATTTTCAGCTAGCCTGTCCTTACTCATAAATTATCACGGAAATTACAGTAATCATTTGATATTCCGCCATTCAATTTTTATTATTGTAACATAGTGTTACAATAATAATCTAAAATCTGTCAAACCAACTATCAAATCGAATATATTATGAGAAAAACAACCCTTGTGTTACTGGCATTCGCAACATTCTGTTGCAGTAATGTATTTGCACAAAACAACCAGGTGAAAATTCAGAATGGCACCCTGGAAGGAATAACTAACGAAGCTACTGGTATCCGTAGCTTTAAAGGTATCCCGTTCGCTCAGCCTCCGGTTGGCGATCTGCGCTGGAAAGAGCCTCAGCCCGTAAAAAGCTGGGACGGCGTGCGCAAAGCCGATCATTTTGGCAATAATGCCATGCAGAAGAACGTGTTTGGCGATATGATGTTCCGCTCGGCGGGCATGAGTGAAGACTGCCTGTACCTGAATGTGTGGACACCCGCTAAATCATCCAAAGAAAAATTGCCGGTGCTGGTTTATTTCTATGGCGGTGGTTTTGTAGCAGGCGACGGTTCAGAATCGCGTTATGATGGCGAGAGCATGGCTCAGAAGGGGATTGTTTCACTGACGGTAAACTATCGCCTTGGCGTATTTGGTTTTATGGCGCATCCGGAGCTGACCGCCGAATCACCCCACCATGCATCAGGCGACTATGGCCTGCTGGATCAATACGCCGCATTGGAATGGGTAAAGAAAAATATAGCAGCCTTTGGGGGTGATCCCAATAAGATTACCATTGCAGGTGAATCGGCAGGCTCTATAGCAGTTTGCGCGCAAATGGCATCGCCTTTATCAAGAAACCTGATTGCAGGCGCCATTGGCGAAAGCGGAGGTATGATTGCGCCAACTATTCCGGCTATCCCTTTAGCAGACGGCGAGAAAAACGGTGTTGCTTTTGGCCAGAAAGTTAATGCGGCTTCTTTAGCTGCGTTGCGTGCTCTAACTGCAGAGCAGTTATTAGAAATGGCTTCCAAGCAAGGTATGCCGCCTATGTCGCCTACTGTTGATGGCTACTTTTTAGATAAAACACCAAATGAAATATTTGCGGCCGGGGAGCAGGCGCATGTGCCATTATTAGCTGGGTGGAACTCAGCCGAAATACCTTACCAGGCATTTATGTGGGGTGATGCGCCAACGCCGGAGAATTACCTGAAAAAGCTAAAGCAAAACTATCCTGATAAAGCTGATGAAGTACTGAAATTATATCCTGGTGCAACACAGGATGAAGTAATCAAATCGGCTACTGAACTGGGAAGCGATCGCTTCATAGTTTACAGCACATGGAAATGGGCCGATCTGGCTGCAAAAACCGGCGATAAACCGGTATACACCTATGTATTCGGAAGACCTCGCCCCGCAATGGTAGCCTCAATGGGCAATGCAAAGCCGGGGTTAGCCGGCGGTGTGGTCAAGGGAGGAGCCGACGATACACAGAAAAAAGCGCCTGCGCCATATCCGGGTGCAACACATTCTGCCGAGATCGAATATGCGCTGGGCAACCTGCCCGGCAATAAAGTGTATGACTGGAAGCCTGAAGATTTCAAGGTTTCAAAAGCGATGGAAGACTATTTCGCCAACTTTATTAAAACCGGCAACCCAAATGGCAAAGGTTTGCCAAAATGGGAAGCCAATAAAGGAAGCGTAACGCATAGCATTAATATCAACGTGGAAACCAAAATGGAGCCGGTGCCCGTTGATCGCTACCATTTCCTGGATCAGCAATACTCGAAAAAGTAAAAAATAAGAGAGACAAGAATCAAGAGCCAAGAATCAAGAGGAAAACTTCCTGGTTCCTGGCTCTTTGTTCTTGACTCTATTCTTGCCGGGATTTTATAGCTTTGTTGCCGGCTAAAACACCATGAGTTTTAAAACACCTGAATTACGAACAGTAAATGTAACCCGCTATGTAACACCTTTGCGCGAAGGTGGCTCACTACCCGCTATTGCCGAGGCTGACGACAGCTTTCTTTATGTCCTCAAGTTTCGTGGCGCGGGACAAGGCATAAAGGCTTTAATTGCTGAATTGATAGGCGGAGAGATAGCAAGGGCTTTAGGGTTTAAAGTGCCGGAAATTGTTTTTGCTAATCTGGATACAGCCTTCGGTCGTTCGGAACCTGATGAAGAAATACAGGATCTGTTAAAGGCCAGCGTTGGGTTAAACTTGGCATTGCATTATTTGTCTGGAGCAATAACCTTTGATCCAGCGGTAACTAAAGTCGACCCCAAACTGGCTTCGCAGATAGTCTGGATGGATTGCCTGCTGACCAACGTCGACCGCACGCCGCGCAATACCAATATGCTTACCTGGAACAAGGAGTTATGGCTGATCGATCATGGCGCTTCTTTATATTTTCATCATTCATGGGATAACTGGAAGGAGCAGGCCGTTCGCCCATTTCTGCAGGTAAAAGATCATGTCCTGTTATCAAGGGCGTCGGAGTTGGAGGTTGTTGATGAAGAATTTAAATCGATCCTCACGCCTGAAGTGATCCGTGCCGTTGTTTCATTAGTGCCCGATGAGTGGATAAAAGGGGAGTGGCTGGAAGAGCCGGACGAAGTCCGCTCAGTTTATGCGCAATTTTTGGAGACCCGTATAGCGGCATCGTCTATTTTTGTAAAGGAGGCGCAACATGCAAGAGAATAACCTGTTTGAATATGCCGTTATCCGCGTGGTGCCCCAGGTGGAGCGCGAGGAATTCCTCAATGTAGGCGTGATCCTTTATTGCCCTAAACTGAAATTTCTGCAATGCCTGTGCGAAGTAGACGAAAAGCGCCTTTGCTCATTCTCAAACAAAATAGACATTGATGACCTGAAAGGCCATCTTCATTCCTTTGCCGAAATATGCCGCGGCAGCAAAGACGGCGGTCCGATTGCTCAACTGGATATGCCATCTCGTTTTCGCTGGCTCAGCGCTACCCGCAGCACTGTAGTGCAGACTTCAAAAGTACACCCTGGATTGTGTGTGAACCCTCAGGAGACCCTCGAAAAATTGTATGATCAATTAGTGCTTTAATATAGCGATGATATGATCGCAGCCCAGCCCCGGTTAGCCGATGAAAAATTGCTGACTGACGATCTTACCGTTTTTCACTTTATAAAGACATATCTCCTCTACTTCCATGTGCCCCTGGTCCCGTACTTCGAAGGACATTTTCAGGCTCATGGTAAAGTAGCTGCCGGCAATGATAGGCTCGGATAAAGTGATCTTTTGTATAGCGGTAATTCGCGATAGAAAATCTTTTTCGCGTTCTAATAAGGTGGTCAGGCCCTTTAAAGGCTGGCCACTTGTATTTAGCGGATCAATGCTTTCCGCGTCTTCTGAAAAAAGTAGCTGATAGGCTTCAACAAACTTTTTTTCGCTGAGCATTTCTTTCAGGCCGTTGGCGATCTCATGGATGGTGAACATAAGGAGAATAACCCAGTCCGGTGATTATTGTTTGTATTTAAAAAATGGGTATCATACTGAGTACCGCCGAACCGCGGCACGCAGGAGCTCTGCCTACCGTGCCCTGCCTGACGGCAGACAGGTTCGAGATCCTTAGTATGACACCAGGTTTTATGACTATTCCTTTACTCCATGCGCCTTGCGCCTCGCGATAACACCAGGCTCATACAACTATACTCTCAACTGCTTTTTGCAGAGCCGTTTCTTTAAGATCAGGCATATTAACACCTTCAACCCGGAATGTTGTTACATCAGTGATGCCAATAAATCCCAGTACTGCCCTTAAATAAGGTTCTGCAAAATCATACGCTTTCATCGGCCCATCTGAATAAACTCCACCTGATGCAATGGCCAGGTAAACCTTTTTGCCTTTTACCAGGCCTTCAGGGCGACCGGTTTGATAGGAAAATGTTTTACCCGCACGGGCAAGATGGTCCAGCCATGCTTTAAGTGCAGAAGGTATATTGAAATTGTAGATCGGTACGCCTATGACAATGATATCAGCTTCAAATATTTCTTCTATGGCCTCATCAGAATGCCTTACTGCTTCTTTATCTTCAGGTGTGGCATTTTCAGCCGGTGTATGGAATGCGTTTAGATGAGCTTCCTCCAAATGGGGGTAATGATGCTCGACCAGGTCGCGCAGGTTAACCGTGCTTCCGGGATATTGACTGGTTATTTTTTCGGTAATAGCATTAACCAGTTGCGTGCTGTTTGAGGCTGCGCCTCTTGCACTGGATATAACATTTAATATCTTTTTCATTTTTGTAGTATTATAATAGAGTTGTTTGATTAAGCGGTTTTTAAAACAGGATTACGTTTATGGAAAGTGACATAAGACGCAACGAGCAAAGCCAGGAATATCAACGGCATCACACGATAGTTAACCGGATCGCCAGAAACCGTATGGGCAATAAAAGCGGATACGAAAGTGATTATAAAACCGGCATAAACCCATTCCTTAATACGCGCAGATACAGGAGCCAATAGTAGTATAGCGCCGATCAGTTTACCGCAGGCCAGCTCGACACGGAAATAGTCAGGATAACCTAAATGACGAAACGCTTGCAGCATGGCATCCTGCGTTAAGTAGGCATAGGCGGAATAAATCATCATTATAGCCACGATAACTGTTGTGGTCCAGTAAGTAATTTTAGTTGCTTTCATTTTTTGCATTTTTTTGATGAACAAAATTATGTACATTTGCTTATAAAAAGTTAGTAGTATATAAAAGGTTAGTGCTAACCTTTTGTATACTATAGCTGCAATTGGGATACAGATCATGAGACAGATTCATTCAAAAGAGGAATGCACGCGTGCATTAAACGGGATAGGCGATGCGCTTTATGTTATCGGTGGCAAATGGAAATTACGGATCATTATTGGGCTAATAGAAGGCAATAAACGCTTTAATGAATTGCAACGGACCATCAAGGGCATTTCTGCCAGGGTATTATCGCATGAACTGAAAGAGTTGGAGTTAAACGGTTTTATAAAGCGCAATGTCTATACTCAAACTCCGGTGATCGTTGAATATGAACTGACATCATACAGCGAAACTCTCGAAAATGTGTTGACTGCTTTAAGCGAATGGGGCATCATGCACCGCGAAAAGCTCAGGAGCGAACGATCGGTGGTAGAGGCGGTTTAAAGGGCAGAGGACCCTAAGAGAGACCCTTCAGGTACGCAAAAGGTTATAGGAATAAAGAGTCTGAAACCTAAACTGTCAAATCTGCAGACAGCACCCAGGCTTGTTGACTAAAAGCACTGAGGAAACTTCAATTTTTAACTACAGCAAGATAAATTTTGTTGCACGGGCGGGCATTTTATTGACCCATAGCTACAGAACACGCAGCAGTCGCCTGCAAAGGGTTTTAAATATGCATGGCAGTTTTCACACTCATAGAAGTACTGACATGCATCAGCCGGCATTGTTTCTTCTTTTTTATACCCACATTGGGGACAGGTAAGCACTGATTGTAATTGAGTTTCTTTAGTCATATTATTTAGCCTGAATGATAGTTGCACGATAACCTATCTGATTGATTTTATTCTTCAGGCTGTCCGGCGAGGTTTTCTTTGGATCGAACCCGACAGTGGTCGTAGCTTTCTCAAATGATGTATTTGCCTTTATCACACCGGGTATATTGGACAACTCGCCATCGATATGTCTGGTGCAATCGGCGCAGCCCATCCCTTTAACCGCGAACTTTACCCATTTAATATTGCTTGTCTGGTTCGCAGTTATCACTGATTGCCTGGGCGAGCCATACAAATAACATGAATAATATGGGAGAGTGATTAGGACAGCGGATAGTACAGTAACAATCAACAAGAACTTTTTGGATTGCCAGAATGATACAGCTTTCACTTCACAGCCACAGTCATCGGCTTTACTTTTTTGGCTTAACTGCTTATACCAGGCAAATGCAAATACGATAATGGTAAAACTGACCAGGTAAGGCCTCGCCGGTTCTATCCATGCAAAAGACAAGGCTATGCTGCCAATGCCTCCTAAAAAGGCGATTACCGGTGTAATACAGCATAGAGATGCTGCTAATGCGGCGATCAATCCCGGTACCCAACTCTTATTTGCGTTAGTGCTTATCATACAGATTCTATGATTAAAGGTGTTTGTAATAAATTAAATAATGGTATCAAAACGGCTGCATTGCTAAGCGAATAGTAAATGGTCTGGCCGCTTTTTCGAAACTCAACCAGGCCACCACCCCTAAGCTTGCGCAAATGCTGGGAGACTGCAGGAATGGTCATCCCCAGTATATCGCTCAGATCACATGGGCAAAGCTCCTTTTCCCGGTATAGCAGAAATAATATTTTCAGGCGGACTCCATTACCAGCTAATGCCAGCATTTGTGAAAGTTCACTAAACGTGTTTTGATTGGCTTGAACGATCTCCTTACAGTTAGTGATTTGCCCAGCGTCTGCAAAAATGCGGCTACATGTACTCATATTAAATGAAAGTACTAAGATATGTATTTAAGTAACTGCTTAAATACGTTGCCCTTAATTACATCAAAATTATTTTACGAGAACAAGACTTTTTTGTCTCAGTAGGGTCTTGCATTGATTTTTACCCCGAGGCGATTCCCCGGCTTAAGACTCCCGACTCAGGACTTTTGACTGAAATTTCCGATCAACGTGTCCCAGCAGACGGCAGACGGTTTAATTAGTAATTACTTCGGTATATTTACAATCTAAAAGGGGCACTATGAGTATTGACCAGTTTAACCGCCGTATGATCGAGATCGAGGCGGCAAATCGTGAGGCTTTTAAGGGGCGACGTATTTTCAGTTACTTTGAACTGGATCCCGACAAGGGTTCCGAAAGGTATATCATTGACATCGACCCAAACAAAAAACTTCCTCAAAATATACGCGACGAGATACAAAAGGCCTTTGATAGTTTTTTGGTGAAGTAGTGAAAAAGCTGCCGAAAACTGAACAAATTTTGTTGCCTTGACAGGGGTATTGCGATTAAACCATTTAAGACCTCCGACTCAAGACTTCCGACTTTCATTTGGATTTCCCAATCCGATTTTTCTATATTTGTTATTCAATACAAATCGTCATGAAAATAGCAATAGTCCCCATGCGATTTAGAATCAGGGGATAACAATCCGGTTTTTCTTTTTCAGCATCCCGCTGAACGGTTCCAATTTTTAACCTATTAAAATTTTTTCATGGCAACAGATCAAACGACTGCTATTAGCAGATCAACCAGAATATTTACACTTATAAAAGAATCGATTCGAGGTGGCAACCACGATTTTACACGCGGCAGCATCCGGCGTGCGGTTTTGTTATTGGCTATCCCGATGATGCTCGAAATGGCAATGGAATCGGTTTTCGCCCTTGTCGATCTGTACTTTGTTGGGCATTTACCCCACAGCAGTTATGCCATTCAAACTGTAGGGATGACTGAATCCTGCTTAACTATTATTTATTCCCTTGCAATAGGAATGAGTATGGCAGCCACAGCTATTGTAGCACGTAGGATAGGTGAAAAAGATCCTGTTGAGGCAGCGAAAGCTGGCATGCAGACTGTGGCCATAGCAATATTTGTTAACTTGGTTATCGGCATCGCAGGTTTCTATTTTGCCTCAAATATCCTGAGCATTATGGGCGCTTCGGCTGAGACCACAAGACTAGGCACCAATTACACACGTATCATGATGGCGGAAAGTTTGATCATCATGATGCTGTTTTTGGTTAACGGTATCTTTAGGGGGGCAGGTAATGCTGCAATCGCTATGCGCAGCTTGTGGATAGCCAATATAGCCAACATCATTTTATGTCCAATATGCATCAACGTTTTAGGCTTTGGCTTAACAGGCGCTGCAATTGCCACCACTATTGGCAGGGGTACAGGTGTAGTATATCAGTTATATCACTTATTTAATGGTAAAAGTATCATTAAGGTACATTTAAAGTATTTAAAACCCCATTGGGAGCAGATCAAAGCTATCCTTAAGATTGCTATTCCTGGCATATTACAGATGGGAATAGCGTCATGTAGTTGGATATTCCTAACTCAATTAGTGGCAACAACAGGCGGCGACCATGGCTCGGCAGGGTATCAAACGTCCATCAGGCTGATGCTGTTCTTTATGCTTCCTGCATGGGGGATGAGCAATGCCGCAGCTACATTGGTTGGGCAAAACCTGGGCGCAAAGGAACTCGGGAGGGCAGAGGATTCCGTTTTTAAGACCGTTAAGTACAACGTGCTTTATATGGCCTGCGTAACCGTTATCACATTTTTGTTGGCCACCTACCTGACCGCATTTTTTACCAATGATGAACAGGTGAGACAAGTAGCCACCCGGTCGCTGCAAATACTAAGCGTGGGTTACATCTTCTACGGCGTTGGTATGGTGATGATGAGCGCCTTCAACGGTGCCGGCGATACCTGGACAACCACCTGGGTGAATTTGTTTGGCTTCTGGCTATTACAGGTTCCGTTAGCTTATTTGTTGGATAAATATTTCAACATGGGCATAACAGGCGTGTTTTTAGCTATCCCGATAGCCGAAACTTGTATGGCAATTACCAGCTTTTTCCTATTTAGGGGCGGAAGATGGAAGAAGGTGAAAGTGTAAACTTTCACCTTCTTCTTTATGGTGCGCCCGGCATGGGCGCAAACTCTAGGGTGGAAGTCCCGAACGCGCCTTGATAGTAGGAAGCGTTAACCAAAGGCAAGGGTGTCGCGGGTGACTGCGAATCCGAAGGAAGC
>JACXTT010009805.1_pt1 | contig 13032 bp, 13 predicted proteins | sample 9270951 | NCBI WGS metagenome assembly JACXTT01 (sample SAMN15532306, study PRJNA645909) | rock metagenome | isolation source: weathered quartz diorite | place: Puerto Rico | collected 2017-06-21 | reverse complement strand
CGGACAGGTCCAGGCTGCCGCGGTCGATGTGATCCAGGATGCGTCCGGGCGTGCCCACCACGATATGTGCGCCATGGATCAGGCTGTCGACCTGCGGCCGCATCGGCGAGCCGCCGCACAGCGTCAGCACCTTGATGTTCTCTTCCGCGCGCGCCAGGCGGCGGATTTCCTGCGTGACCTGGTCGGCCAGCTCGCGCGTGGGGCACAGCACCATCGCCTGCACGTCGAAGCGGCGCGGATCGAGCCGGTGCAGCAGCGCCAGCCCGAAGGCGGCGGTCTTGCCGCTGCCGGTCTTGGCCTGCGCCACCAGGTCCTGGCCCGCCAATGTGATCGGCAGGCTGGCCGCCTGGATCGGCGTCATTTCGTCATAGCCAAGCTGCGCCAGCGTGGCGAGCATGGTGGGCGACAGCGGCAGGGTGGAAAAAGCGGTGCCGGCTTGCGGCAGGGCGGGGGTCGAGTTCATGCGCGATTATAGCGATCCAGGGATGTCGATCCGTCAGTCATCGGCCGGCGGCGTCCAGTCCAGCCGCTCCAGCAGCGCCTGCGCCGCGGCCGGCGCGCGTTCCTTGGCGCCGTTGATAAAGAAGACAAAGACTTCGCGCTTGCGCGCGGCGGGCTTGCGGTCTTCCACCGTCGGCAGGTCGTCCGGCTGGTGGCCTTGCGCCCACGTGCGCACCCGTTCAGCCCACGCATCCAGGTCCCTGGGCGCGTAGCCGGCCTTCAGCTTCTCGCTGCTGGCCATCAGCCGTGCATAGACAAAGTCTGCGGTGAGATCCGCCATCGACGGAAACTTGGGAGAATCGGTGAAGACCGTGGCGGCCTTGTACTTGCGCGCGAGCTTGAGGTAGTCCGGCGACTGGAAGCTGTCGTGCCGCACCTCCAGCACGTGGCGCAGCTTCACGCCCTCCACCGAATCCGGCAGCAGCTGCAGGAAGGCCTCGAAGTCTTCCGCATCGAACTGCTTGGTGGGCGCGAACTGCCACACCACCGGACCCAGCTTGCGGCCAAGCTCGGCAATGCCGCTGTCGATAAAGCGTTCGATCGATTCGCCGGACTCGGCCAGCACGCGCCGGTTGGTGGCAAAGCGCGAGGCCTTCACCGCGAACACAAAATCATCCGGCGTCTCGTCGCGCCATTTGGCGAACGAGGTGCGCTTCTGGGTGCCGTGGTAGGTGCTGTTGATTTCGATCGCGCTGAGGTGGCGGCTGGCATAGGCCAGCTCACGTGCCTGTGCCAGGCCGGCGGGATAGAAGTTGTCGCGCCACGGGGCGAAATTCCAGCCACCGATGCCAACCCGCACCGGCTCGGCGGACGTGGAGGCCTTGCGTGACCTGGCCCCGGGTGTGGCCTCTGACGTTGCTGCAGGCCTGGATGCGGCCTTCGCCGCGGTGCGTGCTGCCATGGCGCGATCTCCCGAAACGCGAGACTGGCAGTCTAACGGGAAACCACGGCAAGCGGTGGCTGCGCGGCAGGGCCCGCTGCCCAGACAAAAAAGGGCCGGAAGAGGGCAAGTCCCCCTTCCGGCTTACTGCGTGATCCCCCGGAAAATCAGAACGTGAAGTTCACCAAAGCGTCCGCGGCGCTCACATCGGCTGGCTTCGTCTGCACGGTACCGCTGGCGCTGGTGGCCTGCACACTGTACTTGCCCGCGGCAGCGCCATCCGGCGACAGCGGGATCGGCAGCGCGGCCTGGTAGGTGCCGATCACCGGCGCGGCCACCGGCAGCGCCGGCTCGCCCGTGAACATGCTATAGGCGCCGGTATCGCTTGCGGCAGCCGTCGCCGCGATCTCAAAGGTGCCGCCGCTGACCAGTTGCAGCGCGCGCAGGGTCGCTTCCGCCGAAGCCGGCGTCACCGTACCCGAAACCCGGCGATAGGTCGACGCCGGCAGCGACATCGGCGCAGCCGCGGTCGAGATCGCCGTGGGCGTACCCACCACCACCGGCACACCGCGCACGATGCCCGCCGCCTTGCCATTAGCAGAACCCGGCACTACCACCACGTCAACCGGGCCGGCCGTGCTGCTCTGCTCGATCGGCGACAGCTTGAAGTTGCCGTTGGCGTCCGCCAGCGTCGCCTTCACCACCACGCCGTTGCGCTCGGCATACACGCGCGCACCCGGCGCCCCGCTGACCACGCCGTTCACTTCACCGCTGACGATCGTCGGGATCGCCGTCACCACCGGCTTCAGGCCAAAGGTGCCATTGCCGCGCGTGACCACCGACTTGCACGCGTCAAAGTCCAGCACCAGGTCGGTCAGCGTACCCTTTGCCACGGTGAACGGCCGGTTGATCTTGATGCCCGACTGCACCGCGCTGGGCGTGTCCAGCGCCTGCTCAGTGCCGCCGATGGGCACCACCGAGTTGGCCAGCGCACCGGCGCCGCCGCCACGGTTGGCATCGAGCACCAGGCGCACCTGCTGGTAATTGCCGGCAGGCAGTGCGGTCTGGCCCAGCACCGTCAGCACGCCGTTGGTCAGCGACAGCAGGTCGATCTTGCGCGCGGGCACGACATCGATATCGACCCAGCCCCCGGCGCTCGCCTCGGCGCTGGCGCTGCTGTGCACGCGCACCTTGTTGACGGTCACGAAGACATTGCTGAAGCCACAGGCCGGCGCATCGGTCATCGAGACCTTGAGCGTCCCCTGCCCGCCGCCATCATCGCCGCCACCACCACCACCGCAGGCGGCCAGCGCCAGGGCACCGCTCAGGGCAAGCACGCGCAGCGGCGCGGAAGTCAAAGAAAGGACTGACACGGTAGGCTCTCCGTTTGGTTTATTTGTGAGGTGATCGGAGGATATGTTGCCGTTCGCATAACGGCTGTAAGTCTTTGTAATACGTTGTGAAAAAGTCGTTAGCTTGTCTGCATGACTGATCAGCAAGGCTTGACGACAGATGTACGCCCGCCCAAGCCGCCGTCGGATGCACTGCGGCAAGCGTTCTGCTGCGGCTGCCGTCATGGTCATGAACGCCCGTATCGACATCACCGCTGCATTGCAACGCCGCTTGTATTGCAATGCATCCGATTTAGCGTTTGCTCACGCCGAGACCCGCTCCCACCCGCTCCTGCATGTGTTCGCGTTACGAATGGACATTCACCAGCGCGTATTCCCGAGCCGCGCTAAGCGCACTATCGCGCACCAAATTGGCGCGTTGTGTCGTCAACCTGATCACATTCGACCGGCTTTCGCCTGCCTGCCTCAAGTCGGGCGCACCCGCTCCGTATACAGCGAGGTGGAAATCCCACACACAAACGCCCCCAACGATTCCCTACGAAGGATCTCCCCCTGATGTTCACTACCATCCGTGCGCGGATCGTGGCCCTGTGCGTGGCCATCGTCATCGCCGCGCTCGCCATCAATACGGCGCTGAACCAGTTCGTCGCCAACCGCTATAACGAAGACGCCATCGACAGCAGCCTGGCTGCCGTGCAGAGCGGCCACGCCAGCGCCATCGTCGACTGGGTGGCCTCGCACAGCCAGATGATCCAGTCGCTGCAGGATGCCGTGCTGCAGCCCGAACCCGATGCTGCGCTCAAGCAGGTGGCCGACGCCGGCCGCTTCACCAAGGTCTACGTCGGTTATGCCGACAAGACCTCCAGATTCTCCGACCCGAAGGGCGTCCCGCCCGGCTACGACCCGACCGCCCGGCCCTGGTACAAGCAGGCCGCAGCAGCCGGCAAGCCGGTGGTTACGCCGCCCTATGTCGCTGCCAGCACCGGCAAGCTGGTGGTGACATTTGCCACGCCCGTGGTCCGCGATGGCGAGGTCAAGGCCGTGGTGTCCGGTGATGTGGCGATGGACACCGTGATCGCCAACGTCATGGCGATCCGCCCCACGCCGGCAAGCTTCGGCATGCTGGTGGCCAGGAACGGCGACATCGTCGCCCACACCGAAGACAAGCTCACGCTCAAGCCGGTGACGGAACTCGTGCCCGCGCTGAACGCCGGCAAGCTCGCCGCACTGGCCGGCGCAAGGACGCCGCTGGAAGTCGAAGTCGGCGGCAGCGCCAAGCTGCTCGGCGCGCGCGCCATCCCCGGCACCGACTGGATGGTCATCGTCGCCCTGGACAAGGCCGAGGCCACCGCCGGCATGCGCTCAGTGCTGATCGCATCGGTGATCGCACTGGTACTGATCGCAGGCGTGGCCGCCGCCGTAGTGTGGGGCGTGGCAACGATGTCGCTGCGCGGCCTGTCCACCGTGCGCGATGCCATGGACGCCATCGGCTCCGGCGACGGCGACCTGACCCAGCGCCTGCCCGCCGACGGCAACGACGAAGTCGCGCAGATCGCGCGCGCCTTCAACACCTTTGCCGACAAGCTCTGCACCATCATGCGCCAGATCCGCGACGCCAGCGAATCCGTGCGCGCCGCCTCCGACGAGATCGCCGCTGGCAACACGGACCTGTCGCGCCGCACCGAATCCGCCGCCGCCAGCCTGCAGCAGACCGCTGCCTCGATGGAAGAAATCACCGCCACCGTCAGCCAGTCTGCCAGCTCGGCCCAGCACGCCAGCGAATCCGTCACCGCTGCCTCGCGCGTTGCTGCCGACGGCGGCGTCGTGATCGGCGAAGTCATCACCACCATGGGCCAGATCGAAAACGCCTCGGTCAGGGTCTCCGACATCATCGGCGTGATCGAAGGCATCGCCTTCCAGACCAACATCCTGGCGCTCAATGCCGCGGTGGAAGCCGCCCGGGCCGGCGACCAGGGCCGCGGCTTCGCCGTCGTGGCGGGCGAAGTGCGCGCCCTGGCCCAGCGCAGCGCCCAGGCCGCCAAGGAAATCAAGACCCTGATCGAATCCACCGTGGGCAGCGTCACCTCCGGCTCCGGCCAGGTCCGCCGCGCCGGCGACACCATGAGCGAGATCGTCAGCAATGTCTCCAGGGTGACCGGCATTATTTCCGAGATCACTCACGCAGCCCTGGAACAGACCCGCGGTATTCAAGAGGTGAATATGGCGGTGAGCCAGCTGGATCAGATGGTGCAGCAGAATGCGGCGCTGGTTGAGCAATCCACGGCTGCTGCGGCGGCGCTGCAGACGCAGGCCGGGAGCCTGGCGGGGGCGGTGAAGCAGTTCAGGTTGGGGTGAGACCGGCTCCATCCTTAAGCTGATCTCCGCAGAGCCCAAAAAAGGGGCCATTCGAAACGCTTGTTCAGTGTGGACCGTCAGTTCGTTGGAAGCCCGTGGGCATGCTTCCTCCCACCAATCGCCCCTGACGCCGCCGCCCGCAGAATCCGCTGGAACGTCGGGCACTCCATATGGCTTGGCGCCGGACAAGCCGCCGCATGCCGCAGTCCGTCGCGCATCGCAGTCAGCTTGCGGATGGTCCGGTCCAGCTCATCCGCCTTGGCCGCCAGCACCTGCCGGTCGATTTTCGGCTGGCCCTGTGGCGAGAACATCCGCGCGATGTCATCCAGCGAGAAGCCGGCGGCACGCCCCAGTGCGATCAGCGCCAGCCGCTCGAGCACGCCGGCATCGAACACGCGCCGCATGCCGCGCCGGCCGATGGAAGCGATCAGCCCCTTTTCCTCGTAGTACCGCAGCGTCGAGGCCGGCACGCCAGCCTGCCGGGCCACTTCCGCAATATCCAGGCTTGTCACCGCTTGACCTCAAGTCGACTTGAACTGGCACAGTGTAGCTTCCATGCCAGGACGGCGTGCAAGGGGATACGACCATGGGTGAGCAACAACAGACCAGCAGCAACGGCGGCGACCAGGCCGCACTGTGGAACGGCCCCTCCGGCCATGCCTGGGTCGCGGAGCAGGCGGTGCTCGACGACATGCTCCGGCCACTGGAGGGCCTGCTTGTCGATACGGTCGGCAAGACCTCTGCACAACATGTGCTCGATGTCGGCTGCGGCACCGGCAGCACTACGATCGCGCTGGCGCGTAAGCTCGGCATGCAGGGCAGTTGCACCGGCATCGATATTTCCGAGCCGATGCTCGCCGCTGCACGGGCGCGCGCGCAGCGGTACGGCTCGACCGCCAGCTTTATTCGCGCCGACGCGCAGGACTACGCCTTCGCGCCAGCACGCTTCGACAGCATCGTGTCGCGCCTGGGCGTGATGTTCTTCAGCGATCCGGTGCGGGCCTTTGCCAACCTGCGCCGGGCCGCAACACCGGATGCCACGCTCCAATGCATCGCCTGGCGCAGCGCCGCAGAGAATCCGTTCATGACCACCGCCGAGCGCGCGGCCGCGCCGCTGCTGTCCAACCTGCCGCCGCGGCAGCCGGGTGCGCCGGGACAGTTCGCCTTCGGCGACCGCCAGCGCGTGCAGGCCATCCTGGAAGAGGGCGGCTGGACCGGGATCGATGTCCAGCCGGTCGACCTCGCCTGCACGCTGCCGGAGCCTGCGCTGGTGGACTACCTGTCCCGCCTGGGTCCCGTCGGCCTGGCCCTGCGCGAGGCTGATGCAAGCACACGCGCCAGCGTCATCGAAACCGTCCGTGCGGCATTCGAGCCTTACGTTCATGGAGCAACCGTGCGCTACACCGCTGCTTGCTGGATGATCACCGCCAGGGCTTTGGCTTCATCACAGACGGCCGGAGAGACTGCCCATGCCTGATACAGCGATGGCGCTCCTGTTCAATGCAGTCGTGATCGGCACCGGCGCAACGCTGGTGATGGACGCCTGGGCCATGCTCCGCAAGTGGTTCATAGGCGTCCCTGCGCTGGACTATGGACTAGTAGGCCGTTGGCTTGCGTGGCTGCCGCGAGGGCGCCTTTGCCACCATCCGATCGCTGCATCGCCACCGGTGCGCGGCGAGCGCGCGATCGGCTGGCTCGCGCATTACCTGACCGGCATCGTGTTCGCGGCCATCCTGCTGGCACTTTGGGGACTCGACTGGGCGCGTCATCCGACGCTGGCACCCGCGTTGATCGTCGGCATCGGCAGTGTGGCGGCACCGTTCCTGCTGATGCAGCCGGCGATGGGTGCCGGCATCGCCGCGAGCCGCACGCCACGGCCAAATGTGGCACGGGCGCATAGCCTGGTGACGCATGCGATGTTCGGGCTGGGGCTTTATGTGGCGGGTTGGGTTGTGAGCCTGGTCGCGATCTGACAAACGGGTACGACAGCAGACTGCCGTTGTCCGAACCAGGGAGAGTCAGAGGCCACGCACGCCGCGGCATTTGGGGAACGTGGCGCAGCCCCAAAACGGATTGCCGGCGTTCGCGCCCTGTTTGGCGATGCGTTGGATCATGGCGCTGCCGCAGCGCGGGCAGCCTGGCACGGCGGCAGGCGGCATCTCAGTTGGCTTCGGCGGTTCCGCGGCGCGTGCCGGCGCGTTCGCGGCGGCACGCGGCCGTGCGGTCGATCCCGTCTGCGCTGCAGCGCGGGCGCGCTTGACCAGCACGGTGAGTGCCTGGCCATCGATCAGCTCTATGTTCCGCCCAGACGCGAAGGCCCGCGCATCGGCGGTGAACTGCCCCGATGTAACAACGAATCCTTGCGACGCACCCTGCGCAGCCATCACGCCATACAGTTCCCGTACCACCGTGACCGGCACCTTGTAGGCGCGCCATTGCTTGCACTGCACTAGCGCCAGCCCGTTGCCCTTTCTGAGCCGCAGGTCGATGCCCCCATCCGCACCGCCGCCACCGGTCTCCGCCACGGCGTAACCGCGCATCCGGAACACCTCTCCCACCAGCCGCTCGAAATCACGCCAGGTCATTTGACGCAGGGCGTCGCCAGACTGGCTCGCCGCCACGCCGCGCACCAGTCCTTGCCGCTTGCGGCGGCCCAGCCACGAAGCCAGCGCGCCGGCCAGCAGCAACAGTGGCACGATGTACTGGCCGTACATCGATAGCGCCTTGACCATCTGTGTCACGACCATTTGGCCGATTTGCCCCGGCGCGGCGGTGACCGGCACTTCGGCAATCGCATAACGGTGCAGCACCGCGTAGGCAATGATGGCCAACGCTACGCCTGCCCACCATGGCAGTGCGGTGGCAATGCCATACAGATCCTCGAAGACGCTCGATTGCTTCCTGCGGCCCATGATGACCCCTTCGCTTTTTGTTTTTGTCAGACCGAAGGATGCCGTACGGGGGCGGGCATGTCGCCCCTGCGCGCGCGGGGGACGATGGGGAAGGCAAGAAGGTATAGCCGCGGCCTTCCGCATCTGTGGCCTCGGCCACGCATCCGAGGCCGCGCCCAAAGTTTGCTGCACGGTTCTGTGGGATAGCGAACAGTAGATGGATGGCGCCGTACCAGAATAGAAGTCCATCGGCGCCCGCTTCAGCGCCGGACGATCCCCACTATCACGGGGTGACAGGATGACAAGGCTTTCGGGCCGTCTGGCCGCGTGCATCGCGTTCGGTCCTCTGCTGGCTGCCAGTGCGCAGGCGTCGGATATTGCCTGCAAGACCACGCTGCGTCCTTCCCGCTGCGACGATCCGCTCGCCGCCGGCACGTCCTGTCTGCAGTCAGTGCCGCAAGCCGCCCACCTGATCTGCGATCACGCGATGCTCCAGCGCGAACACGAGCGCATCCATGCGGACCAGCAGCGCCAGCTGCGCGCCGGCGCGATCCACGGGAGCGACATCGCCGCCTGGAGGGAGCGCCGGGACGCGTGCACGTCGGTGAAATGCCTGGACAGGGTCTTTGCCAGCTGGCGCCGGCAGCCCGGCAAGAATCCGCCGCAGGCTGCCGCGCCGCAACCGACGCCGCCGGCGGCGCGGGCGCGGGAGGCGTCGAGGAACAAGCAAGCTGCGGTCAGGGTCGAGACCTCGCGGCCAGCCGTCGCGCCACCTCCAGCAACTCAACCAGTAGCGGAGCAGCCTCCAGCCCTGCCGCCGTCAGAGGCGTTAGCCGGACCACGGATGCAAGCGCCCCCTGTCGTGATCCAAAGAGCCTCCGGCCCGACGCCCCAGCAGGCGTCCATCCGTCCGACGCTGGCGCCGCAATCACGCGGTTGGACATCGCTGGGCACGCTGGCGTGGCTGGGCATGTGCAGCGCGGGCGTCGCCTGCTGGTCCCGGCGTACGCGCGGCGAGTGGCTGCCGGGGGTCACCCGCCTGCGCGAGCGGACACGGGATGCGCCGCCCATCGTGCTTGTGGTGAGCGGACTGCTCGCTTTGAACGGAGTGCTGCTGTTGTGCGTCCTGGCGGGGAGCCGGCCATTGTCGTGAGCCCGCGCCGTCGCCGGGCGCCTCATTCCGGCAGCGGGTACTTCCTGGCGTTCATCTCCATCTTGGCGCGGATCGCCGCGTCCAGGTCCACGCCCAGCGCCGTCACCAGCTGCGCCAGGTAGATGGTGATATCGGCAAGCTCCTGCTCCACATGGTCGCGCTCGTCGCTGGACATGATGGCGCGCGATTCCGCGTCGGTCTGCCACTGGAAGATCTCGACCAGTTCGGACACCTCCACGCTCAGCGCCATCGCGAGGTTCTTGGGGCTGTGATACTTGCCCCAGTTTCGGGCCTTGCCGAAGTCTTGGGCGGCTTGCTGGAGGTTCTTGATGTCGATCAGGGGCATGGTGGTGTGGCGAAAGCGGTTCACTGCGCCCCGGCATGCGCCGGCGCAGAACGCAGATTTAATCACGACCCGGCCGCCCTCGACACCCGGGCCGCCTGAGGCTTACCCTTCGCTTGTGCATCCACCGTCTCAACGGAGGTTCCCCATGCGCCCGACTCCCGGCATGGCGATTGCCACGCTCGCCGGCACGCTCGCCTACCTGGCCATCGCCATCGCAGGTTGGGGCGGCATCGCTCCGTTTTTTGCGCACCCGGCGCGCGTGGCCCTGACCCTGGTCCTGTTCGCCCTGTCCATCGCGGCACTCTTCTCCGGCGGCAACATCAGCAGCGGCATGCGCGAGGACCGCGGCAACCGCTGGGTGTTGGCAGTCTTTGGCGTGCTCGGGCTGCTGGCGGCGTACCTGCCGCCCTATACCGACCGCATCGGCTTCTGGACGTTCGATGGCGACACCATGCGCTGGACCGGCGTGGCGCTGTTTGCCGGCGGCGGCGTGCTGCGGCTGTGGCCGGTGTTTGTGCTGGGGCGGCGCTTCAGCGGGCTGGTGGCGATCCAGCCGGGGCATACGCTGGTGACCACCGGGATCTATGGCGTGATCCGGCATCCGAGCTACCTCGGCTTCCTGGTCAGTTCGCTGGGATGGGTACTGGCGTTCCGCTCCGGCGTGGGCGTGGTGCTGACGCTGCTGATGGTGCCGGTGCTGCTGGCGCGCATCCGGGCGGAAGAAGCGCTGCTGCGCGACCAGTTTGGCGACGAGTACGCGTCGTACTGCGACCGGACCTGGCGGATGCTGCCGGGCATCTACTGATCGCGGCGCAGCGGCGCCCCACGCACTTGGCCGATCAAATTGCCAGTCATCAAGGGTTATCCCTAGTCATTCATTCCCATTTTCCGGGACTCTCGGTTTTGATTTCCGGGAATCAGGTCCTATTCTTGGGCCCTATGCTGAATGCCGTCGACAACCCCACCGCCGTGAAGCCCGCGACCTCCGCGACTGCCGAACCCGGCCAGCCCGCGGGCGGTGCCGATCGCGTGCTGTTCGTGCTGGCGGCGCTGGCGCAACACGGCGCACCGATCACGGTGCGCGAGCTGGTTGCCAAGACCGGCCTGCCCAAGAGCACGCTCTACCGCCAACTGATGATGCTCAAGCGCTGGGGCTTTGTGCTGGAGTCCGACGGCGAATACGCGCCGGGCCCGATCAGCCTGCAACTGGCCCTTGGCTTTGACATGGCCTCGCACCTGGCGCGCGAAGCCTTGCCCGACATGCAGCTGCTGGCGCAGCAGTCCGATGAAAGCGTAGGCCTGGTCGTCGCCGTCAAGGATCACGCGGTGTGCCTGGAGATGGTGGAGAGCCGCCAGTCGCTGCGCTGCTCGTTCGAGAAGGGCCGCGGCGTGCCGCTGCGCGCCGGTGCCTCGGCCAAGTCGCTGCTGGCGTTCATGCGCGACGAAGCGCGCGAGCGCCTGGTCCGGGCCCAGTGCGAGCCAGGCGAAGCCGAACGGCTGCTGGCCGAGCTCGCCGCCATTCGCGAGACCGGCTACGCCGTCAGCGAGGGCGAGGTGGATCCGGGCGTGTGGGGCGTGAGCGCGCCGCTCTTCTCGCGGCGCAGCAAGGCCGATGCGCTGGGCTCCATCACGCTGATGGTGCCGGCCACGCGGCGGCAAGGGCGCGAGACCGCGCTGATCGACATGACCGTGGCAGCGGCGATGCGGATTTCCGCCCGGCTGCAGTCTTACTGAATACCAAGCTACCAAGCAAATCGTTACCGCCGCCGTCGGCACACCCATGCGACGGCAGATCCCTCGTTCCCGAGAATAGGAGACCTCCATGAACCTTCGTCGCAAATGCCTGATGGCCGGCCTGGCAACCCTGACCGCCCTGACCCTCGGCACCGCCGCGCACGCGCAGGACAATGCCGTGCTGCGCGTGGCCACCGACGCCACCTTCCCGCCGATGGAATTTATCGAGAACGGCAAGCGCACCGGCTTTGATGTGGAGCTGGTGGAGGCCATGGCCAAGACGATGGGCAAGCGGGTCGAATGGACCGACATCGACTTCAAGGGCCTGATCCCCGGGCTGGTCTCGCGCCGCTTCGACATGGCCGTGTCCGGCATCTACATCACCCCCGAGCGCCGCAAGGTGGTGGACTTCACCGAGCCGTACTACATCGGCGGCCTGGTGGCGCTGGTCAAGAGCGCCAACACCACCATCCACGCCCCGGCCGACCTGAACGGCAAGAAGGTCAGCGTGCAGGTGGGCACCAAGTCGGTCAGCTTCCTGCGCGACACGTACCCGCAGGTGCAGCGAGTGGAAGTCGAGAAGAACCAGGAAATGTTCAACCTGGTCGAGATCGGCCGCGCCGATGCCGCCGTGACCGGCAAGCCGGCCGCGACGCAGTACGTCAAGACCCGCGGCGGCCTGCGCATGGTGGAGCAGCCGCTGACCACCGAGGAATACGGCATGGCCGTGCGCAAGGACACGCCCGAGCTGACCCGCGCCCTCAATGCGGCACTCGCCAAGGTGAAGGCCGATGGCACCTACGCCAGGCTGACCCAGAAATGGTTCGGCACGGCCGCCAAGTAAGCCGCGCGGATCATCATCATGGAATTGGATTTCTCTCCTGTCTTTGCCGGCTGGCATGACATCGTCCACGGCGCCGTCATCACCGTGGAGGTGACGGCCTGCGCGCTGGTGCTGGGCTGCGTCATGGGCCTGCTGGTCGGCATCGGCCGGCTGGACCCGAAGCGCCGCGTCATCTACGGCATCTGCACCGCCTATGTGACCTTCATCCGCGGCACGCCGCTGCTGGTGCAGCTGTTCCTGCTGTTCTTCGGACTGCCGCAATTCAACATCTTGCTGCCAGCCTTTGTGTGCGGCGTGATCGGGCTGGGCATCTATTCCGGCGCATACGTGTCGGAAATCGTGCGCGGCGCCATCCAGTCGGTGGACAAGGGCCAGATGGAAGCGGCCCGTTCAATCGGCATGTCTTCCGGCCAGGCCATGCGCGCGATCATCCTGCCGCAGGCCATCGTGCGGATGATTCCGCCGCTGGGCAACGAGTTCATCGCCCTCATCAAGAACTCGGCGCTGGTGTCGCTGCTGACCATTGCCGACCTGATGCACGAGGGCCAGAAGATCATCAGCGTGTCGTACCGGTCGCTGGAAGTCTATCTGGCGATCGCGCTGGTTTATCTGATTCTGACGAGCGCGGCCGGGCTGATCCTGCGGCGCGCCGAACAACGGCTGCGCATGGGAGGCATGGTGCAATGAGCGATTCCGCAATCATCCGGATCCGGAACCTGGGCAAATCGTTCGGCGGCCATACGGTCTTGCGCGGCATCGACTTCGATGTGGAGCCGTCGCAGGTCGTGGTCGTGATCGGCCCCAGCGGCTCGGGCAAGAGCACCTTCCTGCGCTGCTGCAACGGCCTGGAACAACCTGAGGCCGGCACCATCGACATCGTCGGCAAGCGCCTGGTGACCGACGGCCAGCTGATCGGCGAGCACGAGCTGAACCAGCTGCGCACGGAAGTGGGCATGGTGTTCCAGTCGTTCAACCT
>JACXTT010009804.1_pt1 | contig 13034 bp, 13 predicted proteins | sample 9270951 | NCBI WGS metagenome assembly JACXTT01 (sample SAMN15532306, study PRJNA645909) | rock metagenome | isolation source: weathered quartz diorite | place: Puerto Rico | collected 2017-06-21 | reverse complement strand
TGAGTGCCTTACTAGCCGAAGCCGATGCCTTAGAGTTGGAGAGTCTCCAACGCCTAGCTATCACTTTAGAGCGCTGAGGCCCGAGCATGGCTGCGGTGGATACCTACCGCCCAGAGGTCGCCCGCCGCGCCCACTATCGCTGCGAGTACTGTCGCTATCCCGAAGCCGCGAGCAGTACGCCTTTAGAGGTTGATCACATCGTCCCAGAGGCAAAAGGTGGAACAACCACATTAGACAACCTCGCGTTGTGCTGCCGCTCTTGTAACCTGCATAAATATGTCAAAACCGAAGCCGTTGATCCTCTCACCGGCGAAACCGTGCCGCTGTTCAATCCGCGAACCCAACCGTGGCTGGAGCATTTCGCGCTGGACCATGATACTGGAGCAATACTCGGTGTGACACCCGAGGGACGGACTACGGCAGAGGCTTTAGTACTGAACTCTCACCACACGTTAGCCGCTCGACGGTTGTTGCTTCGGTTGGGGTTAATGGGGAGATAGGTAGCAAGGGTGCCTACTTCAGCCCCGCCTTGCGCAAGGCGTCCAGAAGGCGCTCTAAGTCTTCTGGATTTTTGTAGGGGAGACCCCGCCTCGCACCCTCCAGAAAGAAATTGGGGGCGAGCCGTAGGATTTCTGCCACCTCAGCCCGGGCCTCCTCCAGTCGGTCTAATTCAGCGTAGCATGCAGCCAGGTTTACGTGAGCAGGTAGGAAATTAGGTTCGAGGGTAAGTATTTTCTTCAGAGGAGTAAGCGCCTCTTCACATCGCCCCGCCACGCGAGAAGCCCAGCCTAGGTTCAAGGGATACTCGACCGGATAGCGAGGATTGAGGCGCATTGCCTTCTCAGTCAAGCCGATGGCCTCCTTCGGCCGCCCGGCAAAGATTAGAGTAATTCCTAGATTTGCATAACCGTCGGCATCATTGGGATCGAGCGCAACCGCCCGTTCTCCTTCGGCAATGGCCTGGTCATGCTGCTTTTTCCACACATAGGCCCCGCCCAATATTTGGTGGGGAAGGGACAAGGAGTCATCCAGGGCAACAGCCTTTTGCGCCAGCGCAAAAGTTCGCTCCAGGGATTGAGCACGATCTTTGTCCCATCCATAAAAATAATCGAGCCAGTAGGTCCGACCTAACACCGCGTACGCGCCTGCATATTTTGGGTCCAACTCGATGGCTTTCTCAAACATCTGCCGTGCCTGCACATTGGCTTCCTTCTTCATCTCTCGGTATGCGTGAAGGATAGACTCCTGCCCGTGCAACCAGTAGTCATAGGCCTCCAGGTTGTTCGTGGGAGCGCGCCGGAGCCGCTCCTGTTCTTCCGGTGTCAGCTTGACTTTCAGCGCCGTCACGATCTTCTGTCGGATCTCATCCTGAAGGGCAAAGAGGTCTTGCAAAGGACGATCATAGCGTTCGCTCCACAGATGCTGATCCTGGGTGGCATCGATCAACTGCGCCGTGACCCGCACCTGATCTCCCGCTTTGCGTACGCTGCCTTCCACCACGTACTGCACTCCCAGCTCCCGGCTCACCTCGGGCAGCTTGACAGCCTTGCCTTTGTACGTAAAGGCCGTGTTACGGGAGATGACAAACAAGCTGGAGATCTGCGAGAGATCGGAGGTCAAGTCCTCGGTGAGCCCATCGCTGAAGTAGTCCTGCTTTGGATCTTCGCTCATGTTGGTGAAGGGCAGTACGACGATGGAAGGTTTGTCAGGAAGCGGAAGCAACGGAGGCTGCGCTTCCTGAGTAATGAGTAATGAGTGCTGAGTAATGAGGGAGGAAAGAGAAGGATACAAAAGAGTTATGACCACCCCAGCTATGAGCAACAAGCCGCTCATCAGTAGCAGTGCCCGCAGCGTAGGGTGGGCACTGCCCACCTTGCTGATCTTCAACCATTGAGCCTGCAGGGGCTGACGCAATCCTGTGGGTTGTTCTGCCAGCAGGAGATAAACCGGCTCTCGCTGAGTAATGTTTTTGAGCTTCGGCCGTCCTAATGACACGACCGTGCCCAAAGCCAGCTTCTTCTCCACCTCCCGGTAGACGGCATGCGAGATACAGATGGTGTCCGGCTCGGCTAAGGCTTGCAGCCGGGAGGCCACGTTCACCCCATCACCAAACACATCACCCTCGCGTTGCACGATATCGCCAAGGTGGATGCCAATACGGACGTGAATCTGCTCGGCCGGCTCTTTCTCTACATTGTGCGCACGGAATTGGCTGTGAATCTGCTGGGCGCACTGCACGGCGTTGACCACCGAGGGGAAATCCACCAGGAAAGCATCACCCACGGTTTTAATCACGTGACCTTGATGCGCAGCCACGGCCTGTTCAATGATACGATTGTGTACAGCCAACAGCCGCAGCATGCGGGCTTCATTGCCGCCCATCTGGCGGCTAAAGCCGACGATGTCAGTGAACCTGATAGCGGCCAGGCGGCGGGTCTCTGCCTGAGCGCTGCTGCCGGAATCTTCTGGCATGAAGGTGATTATCCAGGAATCTCCTCCCGCTTGTCAAACTCTCTGCCGCCGGTGTTCTTCGCCCAGTTCATTGCTACCATGAAGGCCAACAGATAGATTCTTGGTATGAGGATCTCCCTCGAAACGGGGGTGGTGGCATGAAGCTTTCCAATCTGACAAGCGCGCGTGTCCTGAGAAAAGTTTTTCTGTGGACCCTGGGCTGCCTAGTGGTTGTTACGCTTGTCGGGTTCCTGGTGGTACCCCTGGTGCTGAAATCCGTCTTGACCAGCCAACTGAAGGCGAAACTGCACCGCGAGGTCACGATTCAGGCAATCTGGTTCAACCCGTTTAGGCTCGCTTTGGAGGTCAACGGATTCTCAATCAAGGACCGCGAGGGGGACGAACCATTCGTGTCGTTCAAAGAGCTTGCCTTGAATTTTCAGGCCGCGTCGGTGTTCAAGGAGGGACCGATCCTGCACGACATTCTGCTCAGGGCGCCGCACGTGACGATCATCCGCAATGAGGACCTGACGTATAACTTTTCTGATCTCTTGCAGGAGTTCGCGGCAAAACCGGCGCCCGAGGCCGCACCGCCACCCGAGGCGAAGCCCTTCCACTATTCGCTCAATAACATCCGCATCGAAGGTGGGAGTATCGACTTCCAGGATCGCCCGAAACACGCCCAGCATGCCGTTCGCGATATCAACATCGGCATCCCGTTTCTGTCGAACCTGTCCTACGAAGTGAATCTCTACGTCCAGCCGGCGTTCGCGGCGAAGGTGAATGGGACGCCGATCGCGCTAACCGGGAAGACCAAGCCGTTTAGCGACCCGCGTGAGGCGGTGCTGGAGGTGGACGTCAGCAACGTCGAAATCCCCAGGTATGTGGAATACGTCCCTGTCGAATTAAGATTCAAGATTCCCTCCGGCAGCCTAGACACGAAGGTCTCCCTGTCATTCACTCAGTATAAAGACAAGCCGCCGACGTTGATCGTGGCTGGAAAGGCAGCGCTGAACAAACTGTCGGTGACAGATATCAATGACCGGTCGGTGCTAGACCTCCCGTTGCTGGATGTTGCTATTGATTCGCTCGATGTCTTTGCCAAAAAAGTGAACCTCGGAACGATTCTCGTGCAATCACCGGAAGTTCACCTGTGGCGCGATAAAGCCGGTATCCTAAACGCGACGACGCTTACCCCCGCAGAGCAGAGCGGGAACAGTGCAGCGGAAAATAAGCCCAAGAGTGACCAGGCAGAGGAGACTGCTGCGAGTATCGAGGTCGCCGAGGTGCGACTGGCTGATGGAAAAGTCACCTTCGCGGATGAAGCGACGGAGAAACCCTTCCAAACCACCGTGGAAGCCGTCAACGTGCTGGTGCAACATTTCAGCAACGCCCCAGCGAAAGCGGCGGCGGTTGAGGTATCCTTGACGACCGACGCGGGGGAAAGTCTGAAACATACCGGCGACCTGACCCTTGAACCCTTCGCCGTCGAAGGGACGGTTGAACTGCAACGGCTGCCGGTCAACCGCTATGCGCCGTATTACGATAAGAACTTTTTGTTTGATATCGAAGATGCCATTCTCGATCTCTCGACCCGGTATAAATGCGCGCCAGGCGCAGGTGGCGGGCAGACGACGCTTGCGGGACTGGCGGCAACGCTGAGTTCGGTGCGGCTGAAAAAGAAGGGAGAGAAAGCGGAGTTCCTCCAGGTTCCAGTGCTCGCGATCAAGGATACTGAGATCGACCTGGAGAAGCGGACGCTTGTGGTCGGAGAGGTATCCACCCAAAAAGGAGCGGTCGTAGTGAAACGGGAGAGCAACGGCACGGTAAACCTGGGGACGCTCTTGCCGCCGACTCCGGCGGTGGAGAAAAAGGCAGCTTCCTCGCGCACTCGCGCAGTGAAAGAGACGCCATCCCCCCCCTGGCTGGTCACGTTGAAGAAGATCGCGGTAGAAGGGTATGCCGTGAGAGTCGAAGATAGAACGCCGGCGCAGCCCGCGACTCTGGTAGCTGATCCGGTGGACCTCACCGCTGAAAATTTCTCCACGGCAAAAGACAGTAAGGGAAAAACGGCACTGCGCCTCACCTTGAACAACACCGGCACGCTCGCTGTGGAGGGGCCGCTCGCTGTGAGTCCGCTCTCCGCGGCTCTCAAGGTGGATGTCAAAGGAATCGACCTGGTCCCGCTGCAGCCGTATTTTGCCGACAAGGTAAAGGTCACTGTCACCAGCGGTGCGGTGTCGGCAAGCGGCAATCTGACGCTGCAAGCAACCCCGGAGAATGACCTCAAAGCCGCGTTTGCCGGCCAGGCGTCCGTGTCAAAGTTCGCTACTGTCGATAAAGCAAAAGCGGAGGACTTTTTGAAGTGGAAATCCCTCTACCTGAACGGGATGAATGCGGGGAACAACCCGTTCCACGTCGAGATCAACGAAGTCGCCCTGACAGACTTTTACTCTCGGCTCGTCATCAACCCCGACGCGACACTGAACGTCCAGGGGATTGTGAAGAGCGGACCGCAAACGCCGGAAAAAGTCGAAGCCAAGGAAAGCGCCAGTAGCGTTGCGGTTGCGCAAAAACCGGAGGAGACAAAGCCCATCAAGATCGAAAAAGTCACCCTGCAGGGTGGGAACATCAATTTCTCCGACCGCTTCATCAAGCCGAACTACTCGGCGAATCTCGTCCGGGTAGGTGGGAGGATATCCGGTCTTTCGTCCGAGCAGAATAAGCAGGCGGACGTTGACTTGCGCGGCAGGCTGGAAAACTCTGCCCCGCTGGAAATCACCGGCAAGATCAACCCGTTTAGCAAAGACTTGTACGTAGACCTGACGGTCGATTTCAAGGACATCGATCTCAGCCCCATGACACCATATGCCGGGAAGTATGCCGGGTATGCGATCGAGAAGGGCAAGTTGTCGCTGAACCTCAAATACCTCATTGAGAACCGCAAGCTCAGCGCACAGAATAAGATCTTCCTCGACCAATTCACTCTTGGTGACAAAATCGACAGCCCCAACGCCACGAAACTGCCTGTGCAACTAGCGGTCTCGCTGCTGAAGGATCGGAATGGAGCGATCACGCTTGACCTCCCAGTGGCCGGCTCCCTCGATGATCCTCAGTTCAGTGTCTGGGGGGTTATCGTCCAGATCATCACCGACATTCTCACCAAAGCCGCCACCGCGCCGTTGGCCCTGCTTGGTGCAGTTTTCGGGGGAGGTGGCGAGGGGGAGTTGAGTTCCTTGGAGTTCGACTACGGGAGATTCAATTTGGACAACGCGGCGGAAGAAAAATTGAAGACCCTGGCCACGGCTCTTGCTGATCGGCCCACGCTGAAACTGGAAATTTCTGGATACGTGGACAAGGAGAAAGATCCGGAAGGGTTGAAGCAATACCGGCTTGAGCGAAAAGTCAAAGCCCAGAAGCTGAAGGAGACGTCGAAGAAAAGCGAAGCCGATGCTTCCCTCGATGACTTCAAAATCGAGCCGGACGAGTACTCCAAGTACCTCACTCTGGCGTACAAAAACGAGACATTCCCGAAGCCGCGGAATGTCCTGGGGCTAGCAAAGGGCCTTCCGGACCCCGAAATGGAAAAATTGATACTGACACACATTGAGGTCACCGACGACGACCTGCGAGAACTCGCCAAGCAGCGCACCGAGGCGGTGGAAGGTTATCTTATCCAATCTGGGCAGGTCGCGCCGGAACGGATTTTTCTAGTAGAACCTAAAACCCTTTCCCCGGAAAAGAAGGACAACCTGAAAGGTAGCCGTGTTGACTTTACTATTCAGTGATTTTCGCGCTACGGCTCGGTGACGGTCACGGCTGTTAGATACAACATGTGATCCCCGGTGTAGAGGCGACCTTCGAGTACGAGGATCTGGCCAGCGATGTCACTCCGCTGCAGGCGGGTGATGAGATCGTCGGACCCGACAAAGCGCAGCCACGGGGGGAACAGATCTTTCAGCAAGCCCCAGCCGCTGTTGGTGGTGGCAGTGAGGGCTTTGATCTCGCGAATGCGCAGTCGCCATTTGTCTTTTTTAACCTGAACGGTTAGGGTTTGGAGATTGCTGCGTTGGGTGTCGTCAAGGGAAACAAAGGCTCCGATGATGCGCACCAGCGGCGGCGGCTTAAAGTGCGGTATGCCACCGCCCTGAGCGAAGGCGAGGGAAGATTGAGGCGCAAAAGAGAAGAATGTGAGGAGGAGGAGCCGCACCAGCCCGGCCATGAATAGCCGGGCTACACAATTACGTCGGCTGAAGCCGGCTAGCCCCATTGATGGGGCGTCTTTCATTAGCCCGGCGATTGATCGCCGGGCGATGTGAGCAGGGGCAGTAGGCATCTAAGAACCGCTCCGAATCCGAGGCTCCGAACTCCTGACCCTAGACCCTAGGCTCTAAACCCTAGAGGGCTATTCCCTTCCCTGTGTCTCGGCCAACATGTACTTACCGTCACGTAATTCGACCCATTGGCCGCGACCGGTGGTCTGACCTTCGACATCGAGACTGGAGCGGATCACCGTCAGTTCTTCCTCGGTCGGCGGAGCAAGAGTCTCGATCTTCGCCGCCATCTTGGGCGTAAACGACATCTCAGCTAGGACCATATCGACCGTGACAAAAGGTGAGACCGCCAGCAGCATCAGTTCACAGGACTTCTCTTCGTAGCCGAACATTGCCCACGGGGTCACAGCTCGCCACGGTCCGGTGCCGGCCGGCAGCCCAGCCGCTTCCCGTGCGCCGGGCCCATCGAGGAAACCGGGAGAAGAAATGAAATCGACACGCTCGACGAACTTGCGCTTTTGCTGGTCGGTCATCAGAATTGTGCGCCAGCATTGGGCCGCAATCGTGTCTGCGCCGCCCGGCCCGCCGAAGCGGCGGCCACGCCCGTCTTCGTAAGGACCGAGCACGGTAGAATTGACGTTGCCGAACTTATCAACCTGTAAGGTATTGAGAATGCCGACATCCACATAGCCAAGCTGGGCGAAGTTGCCGGCGGTGTTCATCGTGCCCCATTGCAAGGCGCGGTATCCGGCCCGTGAGGCGACCATGGTCATCAACGGGTCCCATGGCAGGAGCGCCTTAGGCGACACCACGCCATCTTCGGTGAGATACTGGACACCCGGTGTGTAGAGCCGCTGCGCCAGCAGGATGGTATAGAGTGGTTCACCGCCTCCGCCCACCCAATAGCTCTTGTCTTCCTCAATCATGCGAGCCACCGTGCAGATCAAGTGCTCGCGTTCAGCAAAATGTGTGGCTGGCGTCATACACTATAGCCCTCCCTGATGGTTTCGCGGCGTTGCAGTTCTTGCAGCTTTTTCCAACCGACTCGCTTCTCCAGCATCTCTTCATGCGAGTTTACACTATAGACCCATTTCTCCAGATATGCTTTGAGATTGCCCTGCATCATACCGCCGAAGCATTCAACCACGTGGGCCGGGTCCGAGGCGTAGCGCCCTTGCATCGTGCCCGGGTAGGCACCGAACGGCGCGTGCACGACGGCATCGACCACAAAGTGAGGAATCGCAGTGCGTCCGGGGTCGCGTCTGAACTCGTCGGTTTCGACGATCTCCTCGGCCGAGATAATCACCTTCTTCGAGGCCAGGGCGCAGTCCACGTGGGCGATACCAGTGCCGAACACCCGCGCATTGCCATAGATGTCGGCCTGGTGCACGTGGATAATCGACACGTCGGGATTCAGCGCCGGCAGCAGCACGACCGGTTTGCCGGAAAATGGGTCTTTCACCAGCTTAGCACCGGAGTTGGGGAACCCATCGGTGCCGCCGAAGGAACGCACGCCGATGAACGGGAGTCCCTGGGCACCGGCTTGGAGTCGGTACGTCATCACCACGTTAGAGTATTCGTAAGTCTTGAGCCGGCCTTCAGCCACAGCTTTTGACAGCCAGGGGCCGAAGCCGACAAAGCCAATGTCCACCTTACTGGCACACCCGGATTCGACCAGCAGCGCGACCGCCACGTAGGTAAACTTGCCGCAGACCCACAGGTCTTTTTTGCCCTGGCGAATGACCTCACGGATCAGCGAACTCGGGCCACGCGCAAAATAGTTGCAATCGTAGGCGAAGTAATCACCGTCGGAGACGAAGTGTTTGATCGCCTCTTGCTCGCTCATGAGTTTATTCACCAAGGTACGAGGCTTATGGTCCCGCACCCAGGCGCGGAACCCGTCCGGGTCGGGTTTGAGGTAGTCGCCGTTCCCCTCTGCGATGATCTCCATAGTGTTCGGGCCTCCTCGGGAAGTCTCGCGCCTTGATACCACAGGTGGTAGAGGTGTTCAATTGAACGTCTCTCCAGGGGTTGCATTGACCGGGGCTTTCCTTTATCCATTTTTGAACTTTGCCCGCGATTCTACTGATGCTGAGAGGTAAAGTGGAGAATGAGGATTTTATTGTTTGTGGTGCTGTTTAGTCTTCCTGTGATGGGCTCCGCTGATGAGCGGGTTGCCACGACCGGTCGGGTGCTTCCTTTAGAAACTTTTGACGAGTACCAGCCAGCCTCGTTTCCTGAACAGTGGAAAGTCCGGGGTGACGAAGCCGACGCGCGAGTGGTTTACCACATTGCTGAAGAGGGTGGGAATCATTTCTTACACGCGCGGGCCGAGAAGCAGGATGTGCAAATCGGCCTGTCGCATGTGTTTCAGCCCAAGGAGTTTCCTCTGTTGCGTTGGCGCTGGCGTGTCGACCAGTTACCGTCCGGTGGCAACGAGCGAGCAGCAAAGACCAACGATTCAGCGGCTGCGGTTTACGTCATCTTTGATAGCTGGATTATGCCACGCGCGATTAAGTACGTGTGGAGTGCCACGCTGCCGGTAGGGACGCACCTTGATAGCCCAGTGTACTGGCGCGGGAAGGTGGTGGTATTGCAGAGCGGTGCGTCTGGCCTCGGCGAGTGGCGGCAAGAAACCATCAACTTCTATCAGGACTACAAAGATTTGTTCGGCGCCGAGCCAGGTGAAGTCCAGGGTATCGCGGTGTTGACCAACGCTGATGCCACCGCTAGCGTGGCCGAGGCCGATTATGATGACTTCGCCCTTCTCTCCGCGGGCGCTCGGCCGGCCGAAGGAGCGAAAGGTGCCACCGCCGGCCTCTCGCCTGCTCTCACCGGAGGACAGTAAAAGGAGACGAAACAATGGCACTGTCACAGACTGAGATACAGGGTAAACTGCGCGGTCTCCCAGGCTGGGAGCTGACGAAGAGCAAAGCCATTCAGAAAAAGTTTGCTTTTGGGGACTTTAAAGAAGCTCTGGCCTTCGTGAATCAGGTGGGCGAACTCGCCGAGAAGTCCGATCACCATCCGGATATCACGATCAACTATAACAAGGTCACCTTGAGTCTCTCGACCCATAGCGCCGGCGGTCTGACTACTAAAGATTTTGATCTGGCCGGGCACATCGAGAAAATTGGCAAGGCAGAATAAAACGTAAGTCATAAAACGTAAAAGAGGGCAATATTGCCTTACTCGTTACGTTTTACTTCCCTAAACTCCTTTCCCCCTCCTCTTCGCATCTTCGTCGGTCTTCTCAGGGAAGGTCGCGGAGTTCAAGGAGAAGCACCATGGCAGACCTGGAAATCTACACCAAAGAGTGGTGTCCGTACTGTGCTAAAGCCAAGGCCCTGCTCAAGTCTAAAGGACTTTCGTATCGGGAGATCAACGTCACCTCAGATGAGGCGCGCCAACAGGAAATGGTGACGCGCTCAGGAAGACGCACTGTCCCGCAGATCTTTCTTGCGGGAGAATCCCTCGGTGGGTATGACGACCTGGCCAATCTCAATGCCACCGGCGAACTGGACCGGCGCCTGGGGCTCAAGACGGCCGTCGATCTGACGAAGGTCTACGACGTTGCGGTCATTGGCGCCGGGCCGGCCGGGCTAGCGGCGGCGATCTATGCGGTACGCAAGAATCTGTCCACCATTCTCATTGCTTTTGACCTGGGGGGTCAGTTGGGCACCACCTACGAAGTGGCTAATTATCCCGGCTTCCAACTCGTCACTGGACCGGACCTGGTGCAGAAGTTCTTCGAGCATGTCGAGCAGTACGGAGTGGAAAAGCTCATCGGTGAAAAAGTCACAGGAATGCAGGTTGATGGGCGAGTCAAGGTTCTCCAGACCGCTTCCGGCCGGGAGATTCGCGCGAAGACCGTCATCATTACGACTGGGGCGCAAAAACGCAAACTCAACATTCCTGGCGAGAAAGAGCTAGCCGGAAAGGGGGTTGTGTACTGCTCAACCTGTGATGGACCGCTCTTTAGAAATCTGCCAATCGCGATCATTGGCGGCGGCAATTCCGGCCTGGAAGCGGCCATTGAGATGGATGGAGTAGCGAAGAAGGTCTATCTCGTCTCCCGTGGAGAATGGACTGGAGATGAGATCTTGCAAGACAAAGTAGCCGCGGCGAAGCGGGTCGAAGTGCTCAACCACCACCAGCCCGTGGAGATTCACGGTACGGAGCGGGTTGAAGGGCTGACGGTCAAAGACCTCCAGACTGTTGCAACCCGTCGCCTGGATGTACAAGGAGTTTTCATCGAGATCGGGCTGTTTCCGCAGACCGACTTTCTCTTGGATCTCGTCGAGACCAACGAGCAGGGAGAGATCAAGGTAGATCGTCACGGACAGACCGGAGTGCGCGGGATTTTTGCCGCGGGCGACGCGACCGACAGTCACGACAAACAGATCGTTATTGCAGCTGGAGAAGGAGCCAAGGCTGCCCTGGCAGCATTCGAGTATCTCGTGAAGCAGGTCTGACCCTTCCCCGGTGATACACGACCTCTATCCGGATTCATTCAGAACCGCAACGTGACCGCGGTCGGGTGCAACGGAATAGTCAAGGGATGCAAGAATGCTACGATTGTTAGGCCACAATCTTCAACGCTTCGCCTTGATTATGCAGCGTAATCAACGGATCACCACGCAACGCCAACTCTGCGTAGGTCTGCCCCTCATCATCACAAAACTCCACTTCGTACACGTCCGGCGCGAGGATCTCCACCACCGTGCCGACTTCCCCGCTCCGTAGCCTGCGCTCCGACAAATCCTCAATTAACGCTACGGTGTTAAGCAACTTAATCTTTCTCTTTCGCATTACCGCTTCCTTTTCTTAACGTAGCAAGTCGTCAACCGTGGTGCGGCTTTGCCGTGCAAGACGATCCAGCCACTTCGCACCGTCGCTTTTCCAACCTCCGTTTCCATCTCGAACTCGCTAGTGTAGCGTTGACCCTCCAAATCGAGCTCGCCACGCCGTGCCTCTCCGGTCCGCGCCATCTCCAGCAACTTAGCTCGCAGTTTCGGGGCGTCTGCCACCGTTACGTCCGCCATCCTCAACGCGGAGCAAACGCTTCCAACGCCCGCTCGTCGGGTAAGCCGTCATGATCGCTCCGCAGCGGCATCAAACAGATGTGGTTCGCTCCGGCGGCCAAGTGCGCGTCGATTCGCTCACGGATCTGCTCCTCACTCCCCCAGGCGATCATCGTGTCGATCAGCCGATCGCTGCACCCATTCTCGAAATCCGCTCGTGTAAATCCTTGCGACACTAAGATGCGCTGGTAGTTCTGTTGGTTGGCGTAAAAACTCAAATGCCGCCGAGCGCGAGCGCGCGCCTTGGCTGCATCACGCTCCAGGATGACGATGACACTGGGACAGACCCAGGCATTGGGTCCCATTACTTCCCGTGCGCGTTTGGTATGTTCAGGCAAACAGAGATAGGTATGAGTACCCCGTGCTTCACGCGCTGTTAGCGCCAGCATTTTGGGATGCAGCGCTGCGATCACCAGTGGCGGCTCCGTCTTCGGTGCTACGGCCCGGTACAGGGCCGACTTCATCCGTGGAATGTACTCGCTCATGTAGCTGTAGGGCTTGGTGTAGGTATGGCCCCGAAGATCCTCTACCAGGGAACGATGACTGACTCCAATCCCGAGGATGAAACGATCCTCCGCAGCTTCCGCCAAGGTCTTGGCCGCTGCTGCCATCGCGAGGGGATCACGCGCCCAAATGTTGGCAATGCCGGTGGCGTAGATGAGCCGGTCGGTTTTGGCTAGCAGATACCCACCATGCGCGAAGGGATCGCGGCCCCAGGCTTCGGGCGACCAAAGGACCTTGTAGCCCATTCGCTCGACCCGGCGGCAGAAGGCGGCGCTCTCCTCTGCGGTCATCGCATCAAGAAAACAAAAGGCCCCCAACTTTCCAATTTCCATTCCTCCCTCCTTTTGTTGCCCTTTTCAGTGGGCTTGCTATGAAAATAACCGCCTGGCAGATTAAGCAGCCTCCTGGATTTCCTCCACCGTGACTTTTACTCCGAGACTTTCCAATTGGCGAATCAACCGTTTGCGCTGCTTGTCTATGTTGCGACGGGCGAAGTAGTCGCCACCTAAGTCCTGATACCGCGTCCGATTCTGCAAGACGTGGTAGATCATTATCAGAATACTATGGCCTACAGCCACCAGTGCCTTTTTCTTGCCCATCCGTTTCACGAGAATAGGACTTGGATGCCCCGCCCTATGGGCGGGGAGGAAAAGTCCTCCCGCCGTAGGCGGGTCGATGATACAAGCGCCGCATGGCAGTCAAACGGACCAGTCATGCGGTC
>JACXTT010009803.1_pt1 | contig 13035 bp, 8 predicted proteins | sample 9270951 | NCBI WGS metagenome assembly JACXTT01 (sample SAMN15532306, study PRJNA645909) | rock metagenome | isolation source: weathered quartz diorite | place: Puerto Rico | collected 2017-06-21 | reverse complement strand
ATGGCCTTGTAGATCTCCCAGTCGGTCTTGCTTTCCCACAGCGGCTGCACGGCTTCGGACAGCGGGTGGATGAACGGGTGCATGTCGGACGTGTTGAGGTCGTCCTTCTCGTACCACGTTGCGGTGGGCAGCACGATGTCGCCGTAGAGGCAGGTCGTGCTCATGCGGAAGTCGAGCACGGTCAAGAGGTCCAGCTTGCCTTCCGCTGCGGCGCGCACCTTCACCTCGCTGGGCGAGATGGCGTCGGCCTCGTCGCCGAATACGGCGTTCTGCGTGCCCAGCAGGTACTTCAGGAAGTACTCATGCCCCTTGCCCGAGCTGCCGAGGATGTTGGAGCGCCACACGAACATGTTGCGCGGGAAGTTGGCGGGATTGTCGGGATCGTCGCAGGCGAACTGCAGTTCCCCGGACTTCAGTTGCTCCACCGTGTAGGCGACCGGGTCCTTGCCCGCGCGCTCGGCGGCGTCGACAACATCCAGCGGATTGGAGCTCAGTTGCGGGGCGGACGGCAGCCAGCCCATGCGCTCGGCGCGCGCGTTGAGGTCCAGCAGCGACAGCTTGTCGTAGCGTGCGCGGTCGGCGGTGGGGGCCAGGATCTCTTCCACGGCCAGTTTCTCGTGGCGCCACTGGCTGGTGTGGCTGTAGAAGAACGAGGTGCCGTTCATCTGGCGCGGCGGGCGCGACCAGTCCAGGCCGAAGGCGAGCGGCGCCCAGCCGAACTGCGGGCGCAGCTTTTCCTGGCCAACATAGTGCGCCCAGCCGCCACCGCTCTTGCCCACGCAACCGCACATCATCAGCAGGTTGATGATGCCGCGGTAGATCATGTCGTTGTGGTACCAGTGGTTCAGCGCGGCACCGACGATGACCATGCTCTTGCCTTGCGTGCGGTCGGCGTTGTCGGCGAACTCGCGCGCCACCTGCGTGACGAGGTGGGCGGGCACGGAAGTGTGCTTTTCCTGCCATGCCGGGGTGTAGGGCACGTCGTCGTCAAAGCTGGTCGCCACGTTCGGGCCGCCCAGGCCCTGGTCGACGCCGTAGTTGGCCAGTTGCAGGTCATAGACGGTGGCCACCAGCGCGCTGGTGCCGTCGGCCAGCGTCACGCGCATGGCCGGCACGCGGCGCTTGAGCAGCGCATCGTGCTCGCCGCCAAAGTACGGGAAGCCGACCTCGGCCACCTCGTGCTCGCTACCGAGCAGTGACAAGCGGGCGTCGATCTCGCGGCCACTGCCGCCGTCCTTCTGTTCCAGGTTCCAGCGGCCGACCTTCTCGCCGTCGTTGTGGCCGGCTTCGCCCCAGCGGAAGCCGATGGTGCCGTTCGGCGCCACCAGGTCGCCGGAGGCGTCGTCGACCAGCAGGGTCTTCCACTCGGGATGGTTGGCCTCGCCGTGATTGGCGGACAGGTGCGAGGCGCGCAGGAAGTGGTCGGGCACCAGCGTGCCGTTGTTGTCGCGCAGCAGCACCAGCATCGGCATGTCGGTGTAGCGCTTGATGTAGTCGCGGAAGTACGCGGACTTGCCGTTGACGTGGAACTCCTTGAGCACCACGTGACCCATGGCCATCGCGAGCGCGGCGTCGGTGCCTTGCTTCGGCGCGAGCCAGATATCGCCAAACTTGACCACCTCGCCGAAGTCGGACGACACGGCAACGGTCTTGGTACCCTTGTAGCGGACCTCGGTATAGAAGTGCGCGTCCGGCGTGCGGGTCTGCGGCACGTTGGAGCCCCACACCATCAGGTAGGTGGAGTTGTACCAGTCGGCGGACTCGGGCACGTCGGTCTGCTCGCCCCAGATTTGCGGGCTGGCCGGCGGCAGGTCGCAGTACCAGTCGTAGAACGACAGGCAGGCACCGCCGAGCAGGCTCAGGTAGCGCGCGCCGGCAGCATACGACACCATCGACATCGCCGGGATCGGCGAGAAGCCGATCACGCGGTCCGGGCCGAACTTCTTGACCGTGAACGCGTTGGCGGCGGCGATGATCTCGGTGGCGGTGTTCCAGTCGGCGCGCACGAAGCCGCCCTGGCCGCGCACGCTCTTGTAGCGCGCCGCCTTCTTCGGATCCTGGCTGATCGATTCCCAGGCCGCGATCGGGTCCATGGTCTTGCGGGCCTCGCGCCACATTTCCATCAGGCGGCCGCGAATCATCGGGTACTTCACGCGCTGGGCGGAGTAGACGTACCAGCTGTACGACGCGCCGCGCGGGCAGCCACGGGGCTCGTGGTTAGGCAAGTCCGGGCGCGTACGCGGGTAGTCGGTCTGCTGGGTTTCCCAGGTGATCAGGCCGTTCTTGACGTAGACCTTCCACGAGCAGGAGCCCGTGCAGTTGACGCCGTGGGTGGAGCGCACGATCTTGTCGTGCTGCCAGCGGCTGCGATAGCCGTCCTCCCAGCGACGGTCTTCGTTCACCACGGCGCCATGGCCGTCGGCATACGTGGACTTGACGCGTGACAGGAACTTCAGTCGATCGAGAAAATGACTCATTGTTGTTCTCCGCGAGTGCTGCGTGGCGGTCGTGCGCGCGGGGATGTCTGCGGTGCGGCGGCCGTTGCAGGGGACACTCAGAGCTTATGGGGAGAGCCGCGTGGCGCCAATTCGCTGAAGGACGAGGCGGCGGCTGTGCGTTCGGGGTAGCGATGCCGGCCGGGATAGTTCCAAAGAACTAGGCCGGCCGGCGAAGTGGCGCTCAGCAGGGCATGGCGGCGTTGCGGCGCGCGTAGCACCACCACGTCACCAGCACGCAGCTCAGGTAGAAGGCAATGAAGCAGACCAGCGCGGTGTCTGGCGAGCCGGTCATTTCCAGCGACGTGCCGAAGCTCTTCGGGATGAAGAACCCGCCGTAGGCGCCAATGGCACCGGAGAAGCCGAGCACGGCGGCCGATTCCTTGCCGGCATCCTGCAGTGCCTGCTTCTGTGCGGCGGCGTCGCCGCCCTTCGCGGCGCGCTGGCGCTCGGTCAGGAAGATGACGGGAATCATGCGGAACGTGGAGCCGTTGCCAATGCCGGTCAGGGCAAAGAGCGTCACGAAGGCGGCCAGGAAAGCCGTGAAGTTGCCTGCGGCGCCGTCGTGCGGCAGCGCGGCCAGCACGGCGAACACGGCGGCGATCATGGCAATGAAGGTCCACAGCGTCACGCGCGCGCCGCCGATCTTATCGGACAACCAGCCGCCCACCGGGCGCGTCAGCGCGCCCACCAGCGGCCCCAGGAAGGCATACGCGGTGGGGTTCACGCCGGGGAACTGCGACTTGGTCAACAGAGCCAGGCCCGCCGAGAAGCCGATGAACGAGCCGAAGGTGCCCACGTACAGCCAGCACATCAGCCAGTTGTGCTTGCGCTTGAAGATGATCGCCTGTTCGGCGAACGACGCGCGCGCATCGGCAATGTCGTTCATGCCGAACCATGCGGCGAGCGACGAAAGAATGATGAACGGCACCCAGATGAAGCCGGCGTTCTGCAGCCACAGGCTGCGGGTCTCGCCGCCAGCCTGGTAGCTCTGGGCGTCGCCGCCGAGCGTGCCGAACACGGCGATCGAGATGATCAGCGGCGTCACGAACTGCACCACGGAAACACCGAGGTTGCCGATGCCGGCGTTCAGGCCGGTGGCAAGCCCTTTCTTGGCCTTGGGGAAGAAGAAGCTGATGTTGGCCATCGACGAGCTGAAGTTGGCGCCGCCCAGCCCGCACAGCAGCGCCAGCACCAGCAGCGTGGGATAGCCGGTGGCCGGGTCGCGCAGCGCGAACCCCATGCCCAGCGCCGGGATCAGCAGCAGGGCGGTGGAAATGGCGGTGAAACGACGGCCGCCGAAGATCGGCACGAGGAACGAGTAGAAGATGCGCAGCGTGGCGCCGGACAAGGCGGGCAGCGCGGTGAGCCAGAACAGCTGGTTCTTGGTGAACTGGAAGCCGGCGCGGTCGAGGTTGACCGCCACCACGCTCCACAGCATCCAGACCACGAATGCGAGCATCAGCGCGGGAATCGAGACCCACAGGTTGCGATACGCGACGCGCTCGCCTTGCGATTGCCAGAAGGCCGGATTCTCCGGCTCCCAGCGCTTCAGTACGAAACTGGACATGATGGTGTAGGTAAGGGTTGAGAGAGCGGGCCGGTCAGGCCGGCTGGGCGGCGGCCTTGCCAGCGGGCGCGCCGGTGATTTCGGCCTTGCGGCTGGCCTTGTAGCTGTAGTGCATCCACACGAGACTGACGCAGACGGTGCCGTACATCAGCATGAAGCAGCTGCTGCGCACGCCGGTCTTGTCGGCCAGCACGCCGAACAGGATCGGCAGGATGAAGCCGCCCAGACCGCCGGCGAGACCCACCACGCCGGAGACCGCGCCGATGTTGTGCGAGAAGTCGTCGGAGATGAACTTGAACACCGAGGCCTTGCCGATCGCGAAGGCGATGCCGACCACGAACAGCAGCACGGTGAACAGCGTCGGCGACAGGGCGATGGACAGCGACAGCGGGCCGTTGGCGGTGTGAATGGTCATATCGGTCTGCGGATAGCTGAGCAGGAAGAAGCCGACCCAGCTGACCCACATCACCCACCACGTGGTACGGTGCGCGCCGTAGCGGTCCGAGATCCAGCCACCGATCGCGCGCAGCACGCCACCGGGCAGCGAGAAGCACGCGGCGAGGAACGCGGCGATCTTGATGTCGAAGCCGTACTCGCCGATGTAGTACTTGGTCATCCACAGCGACAGGCCGACATAGCCGCCGAACACCACCGAGTAGTACTGCGAGTAGCGCCACACGCGCGGGTCGCGCATCACGGCCAACTGCTCGCGCCAGCTCGCGCTGGATGTGACGCGGTGCGCCGGGTTGCTGGCCGAGAACAGCCAGAACAGCAGGGCGGTGGCCAGCATTGCCACCGAGTACACGCGCGGCACGATGGTCCAGGTGCCCGCGGCGGCGATCAGCGCGGGGGCCACGAACTTGGTCAGCGCCGCGCCGGAATTGCCGGCGCCGAAGATGCCCATCGCCAGGCCCTGGCGCGAGCGCGGGAACCAGCGCGCCACATAAGGCGTGCCGACCGAGAACGAGCCGCCGGCCAGGCCAACGAAGAGACCGAGGACCAGCAGTTGCCACAGGCTGGTGGCGTAGGAGATCAGCCAGATCGGGATGATCGTCGCCAGCATCAGGAGGAAGAACACGACGCGGCCGCCGTAGCGGTCGGTCCAGATGCCCAGCGGCACGCGTACCAGCGAGCCGGACAGCACCGGCGTCGCCGCCAGCAGGCCGAATTCGGTATCGGAGAGGCCCAGTTCCTTCTTCAACGGGATGCCCAGCACCGCGAACATCATCCAGACGGCAAAACAGATCGTGAAGGCGAAGGTGCTCGATGTCAGCACCTTGTAGGCGCCGCGCGGTACGGGCTCCGGCGCACGGTAGGAAGGGGTGGCCATGGCCATGCTCCTGTGTCGACAATTACGGATGCCTCCCAGCGTAGGGATGCCGCCGCCCCTTGCCTATTCGCCGGGAGCACAGCGCACACGGGGGCGATACCCGCCGATGGAGCTAGTTCTGTCGGGGAGCCGCGCAACCGCGAGCGCGGTGCTATCGTGCCGGGGAACTCTTGGAACTCTTCTTACGGGCTCCTCATCATGGAAACCATTCCGATCCTGCCCGCGCGCCGGGAGCCCCGGCCATTCGCCTCGTTGCCGCCGCCTCGGGGCTTCGCGCTGTTCGCGCTGGGCTTCCGTCCGTTCTACCTGGGCGGTGCGGCGTTCGCCGCGCTGGCGATGGCCGCCTGGGCCGCACAACTGGCGGGTGTCATCGGCTTTGCGCCGGCCTTGCCCGCGCTGCTGTGGCATGCGCACGAGATGGTGTTCGGGTTTGCTGCCGCCATCGTCGTCGGCTTCCTGTTCACCGCCGGGCGCGCCTGGACCGGGCAGCCCACGCCGACGGGCCTTCCGCTGGCGGCGTTGTTCCTGCTGTGGTTGGCGGCCCGCGTGGCGATGGCAACAGGCCCGATCGCGCTCGCGTTTGGACTCGACGCCGCATTCCTGCCGCTTGCCGCCGCGGCGTTCACCCGCACGCTGCTGCGGGCGGGCAACCGGCGCAACTATCCGCTGGCCCTGGCGTTGTGGCTGCTGGCCGTTGCCAATGCCGCGTCGTTGGCGGCTCAGTGGCATGGCGACACCGCGCTGGCGCTGCGCGTTTGCGAGGCAGGCGTCGCGCTGGTGACGCTGTTCGTGATCGTGATCGGCGGGCGTGTGATCCCGATGTTCACCACCAATGCGATTCCGGGCTTCAGGCTGCGACAGTTCCGGCGCGTCGATGCGCTGGTAATGCCGGTGAGCCTGCTGGCGCTGGTGGCCGGCGTGGCGGAGCCGTCAGGCCCCGCGGTCTGGCTGGCGGTGGTCCTGTCTTGCCTGGCAGCGGGCGTGCTCGCCGCGCGGGTGTTGGGGTGGCGCGGCTATGCGGTCGGCAATCGGCCGCTGCTGTGGATCCTGCATCTGGCCTATGCATGGCTGCCGATCGCGTTCCTGCTTCAGGCCGGTGTCGCCGCAGGCATCGTCGCGCACGGCGTTGCCACGCATGCCTTCACGGCCGGCGTGATCGGCTGCGCGATCATCGCCATGATTACGCGCACGGCGCTGGGCCACACGGGACGGATGCTGGTGGCGGGCCGCGCGGAGACGATGGCCTACTGGCTGGTGGCCGCCGCCGCGGTGCTGCGCGTGGTGGGGCCGCTGTTGTGGCCAGCCGGCTACCTGCATTGGATCGGTGCCGCGGCGCTGTGCTGGGTGGTAGGTTTCGCGCTGTACGCGCTGACCTACGCACCGCGGTTGGCCCGGCCGCGCATCGACGGCAAGCCGGGCTGAGCGTGGCGCTAGCCGACCGCGCGTGTTGGCGGGTCCGCCAACCGCAGCGCCGGCGAGGGGGCAGCAAGGGCCGCGAAGGCCTGATCGAGATCCGCCAGCAGGTCATCCACGTCTTCCAGCCCGATGTGCAGCCGGATCATGGGTGCGTGCCCGGACCAGTCGGCGACGCTGCGCGCGCGGGACAGGTCCACGATTGTCGCCAGGCTTTCAAAGCCGCCCCACGACGCGCCGATGCCGAACAGCGCCAGGGCGTCCACGAAGCGCTCGGCCGCCGCCGGCGCCGCATCCCGTAGCGCAAACGACAGCAGACCGTTGGTGCCGTGGCAGTCGCGCTGCCAGAGCGCGTGGCCCGGATCGCCGGGCAGCGCGGGGCAGAACACGCGGCCGACCTCGGGCCGGTCCTGCAGCCACTGCGCCACCGCTAGCGCGCCGCGCGCGTGCTGCGCCAGCCGTGCGCCCAGCGAACGGATGCCGCGCTGGACCAGGTAGGCGTCGTCGGGGCTGACCGTCATGCCGAACGCGTCCGCCAGCGCGGCCAGCTTCGGCCATGCCTCCTTGGTGGTGCAGACGGTGCCCATCATCACGTCGGCATGCCCACCGAGGTACTTGGTCGCGGCCATCAGCGAGACGTCGGCGCCGAGCGTCAGCGGCCGGTAGTGCCAGCCGGAGCCCCACGTGTTGTCCGCGACAAGCAGCGCGCCGTGTGCGTGCGCGATCGCCGCGATGGCCGGCAGGTCGCACATTTCGTAGAGCAGGGAGCCCGGCGTTTCCACGTAGACGAGCCGGGTTTCTGGCCGCAGTTTCGCCTGCAGGTCTGAGCCGTCCGCCGCGTAGAAGTCGGTGGCGATGCCATGCTCGCGCAGAAAGCCGCCGGCCAGGTGACGCACCGGTTCGTAGACGCAATCGGGCAGCAGCACGTGCTGGCCCGGCCGCACATAGGCCAGCATCACCATCGCGGCCGCCGCCAGCCCGCTCGGGAACAGGCGCGTGCGGTAGCCGCCCTCCAGCGTCGTCACCAGATCCTCCAGCGCGAAGGCCGTTGGCGTGCCGCGTGCGCCGTAAGTGAAAAGCCGTTCCTCGCCGCGGCGGGCACGCGCCTCGCGCATCGCCGCAACGGACTCGAACAGCGCCGTGCTGGCGCGCACGACGGGCGGATTGACGGGCTGGCCGCCGGGCGTGTCGGCGGTGCGGCCGGCGTGGGCGAGGCGGGTGGAAAGCGAATGCGTCATGGCAGTGCCCTTGCGGGTGTCGGGAGTCGGCCGGCAGGCGTTGCAGGGAACGTGCCACGCGTCGCGCGGCACGCGAGGCGGCGTCCTAATCGCCGCGTGCGCCGGACAGCTTGACGATCTGCGACCAGCGCGCGATGTCCTGCTTCACTTGTGCGGCAAACGCTTCCGGCGTGCTGGCGACCACGTCGCTGCCGCCCTCGTTGATCAGGCGCGTGACCTCCGGCGTCTGCAGCACTTGCACGATGGCGCGATTAAGTAGCGCCACACGCTCCGGCGCGGTGCCGGCGGGCACGAAGAAGCCATACCAGTCCTCGAATCGGGCGCGGCGGTAGCCGAGTTCCTCCAGCGTCGGCGCCTTGGCGAACACGCCGAGGCGGCGCGGACTGGTGACCGCCAGCACGCGCATGCGGCCGCCCTGCACGAAGCTGGCGACGGACGACGTGGAGGTGATCAGCACGTCGACCTGCCCGCCCAGCAGATCGGTGATGGCGGGGCCGGCACCCTTGTAGGGCACGTGTTGCAACGCAAGTCCGTTGTCCTTTTCCAGCACCACGCCGACCAGGTGCGACAGCGTGCCGTTGCCGGGCGTGGCGTAGGTGATCTTCTGCGGCTGGGCACGGGCTTGCGTCGCGAGGTCGGCAAAGGTGTGCCACGGCGCGTTGGCCGCGACGACGATGGCGAGCGGCGCGGCATTGATCTGCGTGACTGGCGTGAACTGGCGGACGGGATCGAAGCCGGGCGCGCTGTAGAGCGTCGGGTTGACCGCCATCACCGATACCTGCGAGGTCAGCACGGTATAGCCGTCCGCCTTGGCTTCGGCGACAAAGCGCGTGCCGATATTGCCACCGGCGCCGCCGCGATTGTCGGTGACGGCGCTCTGGCCGAGCACCTGCTGCAGGCGGGTGGCGACGATGCGCGTGACGGCGTCGTTGCCGCCGCCGGCCGGGAACGGCGACACGATGCGCAGTGGCTGCGACGGATAGCCGCCAACCGGCGCGAGCGGCTGCGCGGGCGCGCTCGACATGGCGGTGGCCGCGGCGAACGCGGCCGCGATTCCCAGGCAACGGCGAATGCGTCCGACGGGGCGAACGGGAACGAGGAAAGCGGGGTGCTGCGTGATGCGTGACATTGGGGGCCTCTATTGTCTTTGCGATGTCAGTGACTCAGCCCCGGGGGTACGTGCCCCCGGGATGCTGCACCAGCGAGCCGGGCGGGAATCTTCTTGGAGTGGTAGCCGTGCGACGCGTGTCCGTCCTCATGCCGCCCGCAACCATTGGGCGGCATGGAGAGGCCGGTCGCTGCGGACGCGTCATGACGGCACGGCACGTTCGGTGGATGCGGGGAAGCGGAACGTGGCGAGTTCCTCTTCGTCGAGTTGGCTAACCAGACCGGTTTCCCACGCGAGATAGCGCCGCGCCGCGTCCTTGTTGCCGTCGTGGCGGTCGTGGACGAAGAACAGGAAGTCGATGCAGCGCGCGTCGGGCAATGAGTCGGCGCCACCGGCCAGCGGCAGGCCGGCGGCCTGCCAGGCGTCGAGGCCGCCGGCGAGGCGGCGCACGTCGTGGTAGCCAAGCGCCGCAAGGTCGGTGGCGGCGAGGTCGGACGGGTCTGCGGCCGCACCGGCAGCCGGCGCGTTGTGGTCCCCGATCAGCACGAGCGTGGTGTCGCGCGGCACGCCGGCCAGGTCCTGCGCCAGCGCCGGCCGGATCGACCAGCGGCTGCCGGGAATATGCCCGGCACGCCAGGCCATGCTGCCGCGCAGGTCCAGCGCCAGCATCGAGCGCGCGGCCAGTCCTGCGGACAGGGCGGACGCGTCCACGCCGGGGAGAGCGGCGCGCCCCGGCACGCAGGGCGCATTGCCCGTGGCGAACGCGCCGGTGCCGACGGCAGCGAGGGAAGCATGCAGGCCACCTTCCAGCACCACGGCGTCGTGCCCCAGTTGGCGCAGCCAGGTTGCCACCACCGGTGCGCGCACGCCGTCGGCATCGAACAGCACCAGCCGCGCGCGCCGGACACCGATGTATTGGTCGGTCGCCTGGATCAACTGGCCGCCCGGCGTGTGCTGCGCGCCCGGCAGCGAGCTGGCCGCGAATTCCTCGGGCGTGCGCACGTCGCACAGGTACGTGGTGCGGCTGCCGTCTGCCAGCCAGTCCAGGGCCAGCCCGACGCTGACCGATGGCACGGCGAAGCGTGTGGCCAGCGCGGCCGCGCGCGCGGCGTCCGCAGGCTCGGCCCGCGCGCGATCGGCGCGATCAGGATAGCGACGCGTGCCGCCATGCTCCAGCGGCAGGTCGTTCAGGTACCAGCCCTGCGTGCCGTTCTCCAGCGCATAGACCGGGTTGGGCACGCCGACATTGATCAGCGTCTGCGCGCCGATGATGCTGCGCGTGCGGCCCGCGCAGTTGATGACGACCGGGGTGTCGTCGTCGGGCACCAGGTCGCGCCACCGGTAGGCCAGCTCGCCGTTGGGGCAGCACGTGGCGCCGGGGATGTTCATCTTGCGGAATTCGCCGAGCGGACGGCCGTCGATCACGACGGGCTTGCGCGCGCCGGACTGGCCCGCCTGCATCGCCGCCAGTTCGCCGGCGCTCACGCGCGGCGTGCCATAGTGGTGCTCGGCCAGTTCGCCGAAGGTCTTCGACGGCACGTTGACGCCCGCGAACAGCGTGTAGCCGGCGGCGCGCCAGGCCGGCATGCCGCCTTCCAGCACGTGGAGCCGCGTGTAGCCGAGCGCGTCGAGGGCCGCGGCGGCCCGTTGCGCCACGCCGTCGCCGTCGTCGGCCAGCACGATGCGCACATCGGCGCGCGGGGCGAGGCGAGGGGCATCGAGTTCGAGCCGGCTGTACGGCAGCGGCACCGCGTAGAACGGGTGGCCCTCGCCGTACTGACCGTGCTCGCGGACGTCGAACAGAGCGATCTCGTCGCTGTCGTGCAGCCACCGCTTGAGGGTGATGGCGTCGATGCTGTGGATGGGAATGGTCGGCATGCGGTCGTGTCGGAAATGCCGTCGGGCGCATGGCGCCAGACGCAGGCAAAAAGGGGGCCAGCCTTCCCCGGCGGGGAAGGTGCAGGCGGTTGGTTCTTGGGAGAGGCGGGCCGTGCTCAACCCGCCCGGGTTGTCAGCGGCGGGTCTGCACGCCGACGTTCATGATCTGACAGCGGCCCGTTTCCAGGTCGAAGCTCAGGCGCTCGGTCAGGGTTTCCAGCGCGCGGCCGTACATGTGCAGGTGGCGGATCACCTGATCGCCGCGAATTTCGACCGAATGAATGTCGTCGGGCAACAGCGCGATGCCGCTGCGCGGGCCGACCTCCACCGAGCGCGAATGCCGCAGCGTGCCCACGCCGGGCTGGCTGCCGTCGTCGGTGCGCTCGTAGACGTCGTTGTGCTCCGTGCCGCTCACGCCGGCCACGCAGGCCCACGTCGTATGGTTGTGTGGCGGGATCCGCTTGCCGGGGCGCATGACGTTCAGGTACAGCGCGTAGGTCAGGTCCGCGTCCTCGGCGATCAGGTAGCGCGCCTGGCGCTCGCCGGCCTCCGGCGGCGGGAAGTCCGCTTCGGACCACAACTCGGTGCGCGCCGCCAGGTCCTCCACGCGGATCAGCACGTCGGCCAGCGATGCGCGGGTCACACCGGCGTCAGCAACAATGTCTCTAATGAATTCAATGGTTTTCCCGACGGCGGCCTGGCGTTCTTGTGCAATCGACATGAGTCTGGAATCCTTGCGATATCGTGTGTGAGGGACGGAATACCCAGGTTTGTGGCCGACTTGCGGCCCCGAATGATGTTTCACTGTAGTGAAGACCCGCCCGCGATACCACTTAATCGCTGAGGAAAATACATTAGCAGGGTTAATGCATGCGAAATCTCGATCTTGACCTGCTGCGCACACTGGTCGCCATTGCCGACCACGAAACCTTCGGCGCGGCGGCCGAAACCGTGCAACGCACGCAATCGGCGGTCACGCAGCAGATGCAGCGGCTGGAGGAACAGCTTGGCCTGACGCTGTTCGAGCGGCACGGTCGTGGCAAGCACCTGACGCGGCACGGCAACAAGCTGGTGGAGTACGCGCGCCAACTGCTGACGCTGAACGACGAGGCGCTGCGCGTGCTGCGCGAGGGCGACCTGACCGGGTCGCTGCGCATCGGCGCGCCGCACGACGTAGCCGACACCATCCTGCCGCCGCTGCTGTCGCACATCGCGCGTGCGTCGCCGGCGTTGCGGCTGGAGATTCACGTGGGGCGCAGCCCGTTCCTGATGGAGTCGCTGCGGCGCGGCGAAATCGACCTGACCGTGTCGACGCGCGAGGACAGCGCGCTCGATGGCATTGTCCTGCGTACCTCGCCCACGATCTGGGTTTGCGCCGCCGACTTCGTCTATGAGCGCGGCACGCCCGTGCCGCTGATCCTGGCCGACGAGCCGAGCCTCTTCCGCAAGCTGTCGCTGGACGCCCTGAAGGCCGCCGGCGTGCCGTGGCGGTCGGCCTACCTGGCGCCCAGCCTGATCGGCATCAAGGCCGCCATTCGCGCGGGGCTGGGCGTGACGGCGCGCAGCATCGACCTGCTTGGCGCGGACATGCGCGTGCTGGGTGAGAACGACGGGCTGCCTAGGCTGCCGGACGTGACGTACTACCTCTGGGCGCGGCCCAATGCGGTGAATCCTGTGGCGCGCCATGTGTTTTCCATGCTGAAGACGACGTTGCAGCGGGGGATTGGATGAGGGGGATGTGTTTCCCGCGCGCTTCGCAATTGTTGAAAGAATGGAGATGGTAGGGGGCGGGGGCGTGTTGGGGAACGAAGGGATTCGTGTATGGATATGTGGAAGGGGTTTGGGTTTTGTTCTTGCGGCGTTGGCGTTTGAACCCAAAGGCCAGTTTCACATCGCCCTTCGGGCGCTGCGAGTCACTTTCTTTGTCTTGCCAAAGAAAGTAACCAAAGAAAGGCGCGCCGGAGGCGGCTTAAAAGCCCTCGCGCTCAGGGCCAAAGCGCGGC
>JACXTT010009802.1_pt1 | contig 13036 bp, 15 predicted proteins | sample 9270951 | NCBI WGS metagenome assembly JACXTT01 (sample SAMN15532306, study PRJNA645909) | rock metagenome | isolation source: weathered quartz diorite | place: Puerto Rico | collected 2017-06-21 | reverse complement strand
TCCTCATCCGCTCCACGGCCATTCGCTGAAATTTCCGGGAGTATCTCTTCCTCTTCACCGTGCTTCCTTTCTCGGAAGCTGTGCCCAATATTGTGTGTCACTTTAAGGGTTCATTCCAGTACGCATTTTCATTCTATTACATCAAACAGATCTGCGCCATGACCATTCGGTAGGACTTGTGAATGCTCAATAAGCGGGAACACGCCGAGTTTTGTGATAGTTACGTGGCATTTTCAGGATCGATTTGGGTGAGTTGGGGGACAAGACTGAGTTTTTCATGCTAAATGGAGAGTCTGCCTGCCTGCGCAAAAGACGTTCAGCTATTCTGCTATTGCGGAGAATTCACTCGTCCCAGGAACTGCTGGAAACCGCAGTCGGAGCGCAGCAGATCGGACTTTGGAGCAACTTTGGACCAGACCAGCGAGGCGTCACGCTGCTCGTACGCCTTTTCAGCCATGCGAATGCCTCATCCATATCTCCCGATGCCACGTAGAGCATCGACATATCACCCGGCGAAACATATCGCTCGGCTGATGCCTGTCGAGTTTCGGCGGGATACCGAAGACTCCTTTCAGACGAATCGGGAAAGGCAAGCGCATAATCTCCGTATTGCCATTCGGCAGCCATTTCAGATCTCGCATACCAATCGCAGGCGAGATCGCCTGTCAGCCCGTGTAATGTGTAACGGGCGGCTAACCCGCTACTGCTTGACTCGCCGAACCTCAACATCAGAATAAGCCATGACCGTGGATAGCACCCTCCGCAGGCACGCCCAAGGGCAACCAAGCAAGGCTGCCGTGCGGGCGGCGGACCGCGGTGTCACTTACGCTGATTTTCGATACATCAGTGACCTGCCTCGCCGTGCCGGTGCTTATACAAGCTCCGCTTGGACACGGGACCAGATGAAGAAAACAACTCAGGAGGAGAAAACCATGACCCGAAAGCGAACAAAAGTGTTGGTCGTGTTGGCGGGGACGCTTCTGGTCTTCTTGGCCGTGCACTTTCCTCAGCAAACACGAGCGGTAGAGCCACCAGACCCCGACAGGGTGTTCAGCCCAGTGGCCTTTGCCTTCGGGCAGACAGCGCGGGTCAATATCGCACAGATCGGTGACCCTAACGATTTCCCTGCGGGTTCCGTTTGCGGGATCATCATCAATGATCTTTCTGCGGACGGCACTTCGCTGACATCACCTTTCCGAGGCGCCAAAACTAGGCGAATCGCTTTTGCCGATGAACCTTTCTCCACCATTTACTCGATGAGAAGTGCCATATCTCTGAGCGACAACGGCCTGTGGCCTACATTTGCTCAAAACGCCTCTTCCTCCGCTCCTTTTTCTCTACAGGGTAAACCTTTGAAACAGGTAACGGCCGCCTAACCCGTTACTGCTTGACTCGTCGTACTTCCCCAATCAGAGTAAGCCACATGACAATCAATAACTCCCTACATCATCACGCTGAACAGCAACCGAGCAAAGCCGCCGTGCGGTCGGCTGATCGCAGCATCACTTACGCTGAGCTCGATACCTCAGTGACCTGCCTCGCCCGGCATCTCCTCGACCGGGGCCTCCGACCCGGAGACCGCGTCGCAGTGCACTGGTCCAACTCCATCGAAGCCGTGCAATTGCTGCTGGCGGCGTTCCGAGCCGGGCTAGTGGCAGTGCCGATCAATCTGCGCCTGAAATGGGCAGAGATTGCCTATATCTTCGAGCACTCATCGACGCGTATCTGCTTCAGTGAACCAGCCCTCGCCGCGGTGGCTGAGGAGGCACGTTCCGGGAACGCCCCCGAAATCGTTGCGCAGCTACCAGCCGTTACGACCAACCCTGATCCTTTGCCCGAGACCGCCCCTTCACAACCCGCCGTAATCCTCTACACCTCAGGAACTACCGCCAGCCCCAAGGGCGTCACTCATACCCACCGAAGCCTGTTCGAGACTGCGGTTCTGTATACGTTCATTCCGATTGGCCCCGACGATACTATTTTTGCCGTCACACCTCTGACGCACGCCTCCGGTTTGAGTCATCTCATGGCAACGTTGCATCAAGGCGCGACAATGGTCCTGCTTCGCACGTTCGACCCGGCGGCGGTCCTCGATCTCATGGGGAGTGGCTCGAATTGGTTCCTTACGCCAGCACAGGCTCTTTCGCCATTCTCACGTGGCCATCGTTGTAGTTCTTAGCATACGAGTCGCAGAACGGCGCCCGGTACGTAGTGCCGTCGTTTGCAGTGGCGTTTTGGAATGGATTCCAACCCGCTATCTTCGTGAGCTTGAAAAATACTTGGCAGTCCATGCAACGATCTAAGCGGTCAGCTCACTACTTTACAGTTTTAGAAGGAGGTGGTCCATGGCCAGCAGCCCTAGCCCTGCACTTTCTCAACCGACCGGTGAAAAAATCGTCCACATCGCGCGACAGCACGTCAGTGAAAAGTATGTATTTGGCGTATTGGTACCCAAGAACAATGCGAATTGGAAGGGTCCCTGGGACTGCGCTGAGTTTGTTTCTTGGGCGGTCTTTCAGGCAGCAAACACGCTCTACGGATGCGATAAAGACAGCGGTGACCCAGCAAATGCCGATGCCTTTACTGGATATTGGAATCGTGATGCCGGAAAACTAGGTCAGATCATCTCTCTGGAGCAGGCGGCGCGCACGGCAGGTGCTGCGGTACTGCGGTTGCCGCAACCTGGGGCCACGGGGCATATCGTAATTTCCGATGGGGCGGGAGGAACTGTGGAGGCCCACTCGCCGGCTCGTGGCGTGATCCAATCAACATTGGCTGAAAGGCGATGGGACACCGGCATTCTCATTCCCGGCATTACCTACGGCGAAGGCACAACAGTCTCGCTCGCACCTCCTAAAGCCATTATCTATCGACTTCAGCTCCCGATCATGACAGGTACAAATGTCGCCGAAATCCAACAAGCTCTGGCTAGGAAGGGATTTGACCCGGGCGTCGCAGATGGCGAATTCGGACCGCACACCCAGGCTGCGGTTGTGGCGTTTCAGTTGTCGAACGGAATGCTAGCGGATGGTGAGGTAGGCCCGCAAACCGCTACCGCTCTCGGCGTATCCTTGTGAGGCGCCCAAGATGAATCGAGGTGAATCATGGATCTCAGCGATCTGCTAGGAACTGTGACTCCGATCTGCCGATTCGCGAGTCTGGAGGCAATCCGTCTCGTTCTCTCGGCGAGACTGTTTTCAGGCTCTTCCGAAGAGTCCATAAGAGAGCAAGTGGCGTAATCAGATAAACACGATTTAGAACTGCACGTAGTGCCGCTGCGTATTCGGAATCATTATTCTCTCGGTTGTTAGAGAGCAAGGAAGGATGATCCAGCCATGACCCAACCTGACCCCCTCGACCCGTTCGACTACGATGTGACGCAAGACGAATCAGTGCAGTTTGTCATCGCCGCGTCAGGAACAGCCCCGCACATTCATCTCGTCCTTGATGGGACGGCGCTGCCGCCTCCCTATCGATTCACAGTTACAAAGCACAAGCCTCAAATTCATGTTGTCGCATCGGAGTTTAACTTTGACCCCGGCGTCCCACACTCCGCGTTTTACGACATCCATGTCCGCGGATCTCTCGGAGGAGATTTTGCCGTCCCGCGCATTACTCCAGATTCCGCGGTCAAAGATCCCGGCTTCTCATTCGGAGTCTTTGCCCCGTAACGTCTGGCTTAGGAATTGCTGATCATGAGAAAAACGCTCAGCATCTTCCCGGCATTGTTATATCTGGCCTTCTTTGGCCCCGAAACCGAGGCACAGAGTCCAGCATATCCAGGTGTCCCGCCGGTCATAGAAGGGCGCGTCAATGCTGCGGTGAAAGATATCGGTGGGGCGGTAGCTCGAAAGGCGCCCGACGCCGAGATTGCGGCCCCGATCGGCGCTGTTTGGAATGATCTTATCCTCTATACGTTTGCACATGCAGTCGCGCCGGACAATGCCAAGGTGACAATTCAAAATCTCACCGTCTACCGATATCTTGGAGAAACAGCTCGAACCGACAAGCAACAAGGTAGCGTCCCGGACGGCGCAGGTTCAACGAGTTTGGTTGAGAAAGCCGGGCTCACGACGTTTCTCAGTTACGCCATAGAGCATGGAGCGATTCAAGAATCCGTTAGCGGTTCGACAGTCACGCTGAGAGGTTCCCCGTACGGGTTATTCACTCTATCAAGCGGAGGCGACACACCCGAAAACTATGAAAACTATGCCTTATGGCGAAGGCTCAACGTCTCGGCTTCCTTCAACATCGAAAACCCGAGCCAACCTCTCCAAAGCGTCAAACAGAAGCAGCTAGCAAACTATTCGGTCAGTGCAGCTCTTTATGGGGACCGGAGCACACGGTCTAAGCGCTTTCAAAAGCTATGGAAGGAGAAGTATGACCCCGCAATTGTTCGACGTCTGGGGGTACTGAGTGCGGGTGAATCCAAACTGTTCAATGAGCTACTAGCTTCAGATCCAGAGGTATTCGAGAGATTTCGTGGAGTGCGCATTAAGCTCGAGCAAGATGTAGTGAGTTTCTGCAAAGACAAGACCGAATTGACGGACACGGACAAACAGGTCCTGGCAGAGAAATATCTGCGCGTTCTCTACGACACGATTTATGACCCAATCCGAACCACGGACGCCTCCAAGAAACGGGATGTTCCAGCAACGATTCGAGACTATCTGAACAATACAGTTGTGCCTTCCCTAATTTCCGCTCATGAGGCACTGGAACAGGCCCGGAAAGATTTGGATGCTGACATCGCCCAGTTTAACAAGCAGCCTTTGCTTACCTTCGAATATACCAATCAGAGAAAGGCCATGGTGTCCGGATACTCGGAACTGAAACTGTTATTCGACGGCAGGGTCGCGCCCCTGGATCTGACCGCCAATGCGGGAATCTCCTTCTATAACACGCCCAATCCGAGCCTGAATCAGTCCAAAACCAGAGACTTCTACGGTAGCCTTGAGTTGCAAGGCGCATCCAAGAACCCTTTTCGAGTCAACCTCAAAGATCTTAGCAAGGTAACGTATTCGCTCAGCACGCGTTTGGAGCGCATGAAGGAAACGCGCGCCAATGTTGCCGTTGTCCAAATCAAGATCGAAATTCCAATTGCTACAGCGCTGAGCCTTCCGTTTTCTTTCAGCTATGCAAATCGTACCGAGCTGATAAACGAAAAGGAGGTAAAGGGGCACTTTGGCCTTACTTTGGACCTGGACAAGCTTTTTGCAATTACCCGAAGCTTGGACCAACCTTAGATTTTGTATGCGCGCCAGATCGTCGCTATGGGTTCTTAAGGTTCTAATCGCCGGGGGTTTTGGCACCACACAAAATGATGTTGCTACCTTCACCGCTGAACTTTACGACCCAGTGACCGGGCTCTTTACGCGGACGGGCAGCATGATTTCAGCAAGAAAATCCCATACAGCCACGCTTCTTGCAAACGGGACGGTCCTCGTAGCGGGGGGCTGCGATCAAATTGAATGCTCGCTATCGACGGCTGAACTGTACAAATGATTCTCTGACGAGCAAACGACTTTGCTATCACCAGAACGATTCTCTGGGAATGCTTAAACGCTCAACGAAAGAAGTGGGAAAAGTGAATATCGGGTCACACAGTATTTGGCTAGCTCGGTTGGCGACGGTCCTTCTCGCATTCTGCAATCTCTTGGCGCCGTTACAGGCAGGACACTTTCCACACGGCTTCAGCTTGATTTCGCAAGTTTCTTTGCTGATTTATGTTCCCTACTTGTTGGGATTTGCGGGGATTGGCGCTCTCGGGGCATACCTGAGCTGGCGGACGAAATCCAAGCCAAGCGACTCATTACAGTTATGTACCCTTTCGATAATCCTGCTAATAGGAACGTTTTTCGTGTTCTCCCCGGTGAGTTTCGCGCTGCTCGCTTCCTCGCGAAACGTCGGCTACTTCCTGGAGTGTTTCTTGCGTTGGGTAATCCTTCCAGCGGTTGCACTTGTGATTGGTGCGCTGCCATTTTTTCTGCGCTCGAATACATACCGCAAGGGGATCGAAATGGGAATGAAGCCAGCGGGTTTTGGCAAGGAAATCAAAAACTACGTTTCTTCCCGCCAGGCGCAAGAGTCATTGGAGCGGGGCGTCGAGTTCATCAGCGAGCCAATCAAGACTTTCGCGCAACGATTGCGCTCGCAGCCGGGCAAGGATATTTGGATGATGGGTGGCGGGGGGATCATCGGTTCGTTTCTGGATGAGCGCGAAATCGATGAGTTCATTATCCACGTCGTTCCTATCTTCATCGGTGCAGGGATCCCGCTCATCGAGGCTCGTCACCGCGCAGTCCCATTGAAATTGGTCTCTTGTCGGAGCTATCCAGACGGAGTCGCACGTCTTCACTACTCGATCTAACGATTGCCCCGCATGCTGCCCCTCGTTGCGAAGTGCCATTTGCTACCGGGACATTCGGGTTGGATGGTCGGCCATCCGGAAGTTGGCACGGTTGTTTCCGAGTGGCCCGTCAGACGTCCAATGAGTCTGGCGAAGAGGTCGCAATTCTCAAGGGTAACCACAGGCATTACGCGGAATGGCCAAGCTTTCCTGAATTGTGTGGAAAAACAACTCGCGGTCGGGGCGGGCCGCGGCGATCGGCCAGCCTGCACTGATGCCCCCATCCACGGCCAGGTTCTGTCCCGTCACGAACCGCGACGCATCGCTGGCCAGGAACAGTGCGGCTTGCGCGATATCATCCGTGCGGCCCACATACTGTAGAGGTTGCCATCTTGCCAAGACAGAACCAATGGCGGCTTCGGCATATTCCGGGTGGTCATCTGCTACGTCGGGTTGCATGCCCATGAACTTAGCGAAAGCTCCGGTAGCAATCATTCCTGGCGAGAGGCTGTTCACCCGAATTCCTTTTTCACCCAACTCCATGGCTGCGCAACGCGTTAAGTGAATCGAGCCTGCCTTCGCGGCTGAATAGTAGTATCCTCCCAGTCCGGCGCGGAACCCATTGACACTGGCAACGTTGATGATGCTGCCCGTTCCTTGTACGGCCATCACGCGCGCTGCATATTTCATTCCCGCAAGGACGGCGCGCAGGTGCACGGCAATGACCGCATCGAACTGCTCCAGATCAACGTCGGCAATGGCGGCGTATTGCGAACTTCTCCCGGCGTTGTTCATCAGGCAATCGAGGCGACCAAAACGGTCAACGGCATGGTCAATCATCGCCTTGACGTCGGCTTCAACGGACACATCTGTACGAATGAAGGTCGCGTCATGGCCAAGCCTCCCTGCGACTTTTTCTCCTCTGTCTTGGCGCCGGCCGACAATCACGACCTTGGCACCGTTGGCGACGAAAACCTCGGCGGTGCGAGCGCCGATCCCGCTCGTCCCGCCAGTTATAACCGCAACCTTTCCTTCGAGTGGCAACATGGCAATAGACTCCTGGTCCTCGGCGGCGGCGAGGGCCACAAGTGCAGACGGGCGAACCGCGACAAAGTGGCGGACCTGAGGGCGGAAAAGTCTCGCCCCGCTCTTCCAATTCCTCAACTCACCCGGGCGCCTAAGGTTCGCACGATCACCCATTTGCCTGCGCTATTCTCGAGGATATCCATAAAAACAAACTTACCGCTAACGTCATTTCCGTCCTGAATCCTCTTTTCGTTGACACTAGCTTGGACGACGGCAACATTGCCGAGCACCTGCACGTCCATGGGTCCAATTTCAAACGACACGAGTTTGTGCCTGCCGGATTTAAAATCGCTTAGAAGGCCCTCCTTGGTGAAAATCTTGCCGCCGAATCCGATGGCTGCCCAATCGTCGGCATAGCTACGATTGAGTTGGTCGATATCGACGGTCACCATTGCATCCCCAACATCGTGTTGGAATTTCTTGATAGTTGCGACAACTGCCGGATCCTGGGATTGCGCTTTGGGCGAATCGGTCAAAACCACCCTGGCACCTGCGCTTCGCACGACCACCCATTTGCCTGCGCGCTTTTCGAGGAGATCCTGCCAAAGAAACTGCCCGCTTGTATCTTTTCCGTTCCGGCTTCTCTTTTCCTTAACACTGCCTTGGGCCAGGGCAACATTGCCGAACACCTGCACGTCCGTAGGTCCATTTTCAAACCACTCGAGTTTGTCATGGAAGGACCTAAAATCGCTTAGAAGCGTCTCTTTAGTCATAATCTTGCCGGAAGATCCGACGGTTGCCCAATCGTCGGCAAAGATCTCATTCAGCTTATCGATATCGACGGCGACCATTGCTTTCCCCATATCCTCTCCGACTTGCTTGACTGCGTCGACATCACTGGTATCTTTACTCTGAGCTTGCGGGCGAATAAACGCCGTGAGGGAAATCAGCACGATAACGACGATGTTTGTAGTGCGCCACATGTGGGGGTGTCCTCCATTCGAGAAATGTGATTGATCCGGGAATCAGTATTCAACGGAGGAGGAACAGTGTCCATGACCTCCGAGGTCATGGCGAAACGCCGGTGGGTAGAGTTTCCGATTTTAAGCCCGAATCCATTAATTACGAACGCGGATCTCAAGACGGTTTGGGTCATCGGCGATCGGTATGAAGCGGGGAACACCATCTTGGGGAAGGCGCGGCAATTGTCCCCTACATCAGGAGCCGGGAACACTGGCAACAGCTACGTGATAGAAATCGTATCCCTTCATAGATTCCGCAGCGTTCCCAAAATATGCGCCTCTGTATTTTCTTGCGCTATCGTCGCGATCCAGCCGGAGCCCTCGCTCGCGGAGGTAAGAGGACAGCTCGTCGGGAAGGAAGCCAAAGGTCCAAGGCTCGCCACGCTGTGCTACGTTTCTCATGATCTTGTCCGCGTCGGAGAAACTGCGGGACCCATCCAACGCACCACGATGCACATACGTGAACACCAGCCGGCTGTCAGGCGCGGATCTCGCCACGTAGCGAAGCACGGCGTCAACCGCCTCGGCGCTCAAATAATTCGTCACACCCTCCCACACGAAGACCGTGGGCTGGCCTCGATCGAATCCTTTCTGTTCTAGCGTCTCACCCAAGCTCTGCCGGTCGAAATCTACCCCGACAAATCGCACGTTGTCGGGAAATTCTCGGAGGACGGTACCGAGCCGTGAGCGCTTGGCCGCAAGTGTCGTGGGGTGGTCGACCTCGAAAGCGGCTACACGCTCGATGTCGGGGATCCGATAGAGCCGACAGTCAAATCCTGCGCCCAGGATCACCGCTTGGCGAATCCCGTCCGTCAACGCCTGGGAGACTACATCGTCGATGAAGCGCGTCCGAGCAATGGCAGACGTTCGCGCTCCCGGAGCTCGGCGGTCCGCATACCAGGCAAGCGCTGACGCGACCAACGGAACCCTACAGAGAACAGCCGCTCTCCGGAGCGATGGTCGCAGAAAGTGGATTGCGAACGGATCCCTGAAGAGCCGCTTGCGGCTCGGGCGTGCCGACTCCATGGCACGATAAAGGGCCATATATTCCGCGGTTCGACTGGCTCTTTCAGGTTTCATTTAACTCAAGTAGCTTCTGCAGTAAGCCGATTCAGCAGCGTGCGCGTGGCTTCATCTGCAGGGAAAAAACTTTCAATGCGGAGTTCCTGCAGGGCAATATCCTGGGGAGTGCCAAAGCTGGTAAGCGCAGAAAACAGGCGAATCGTCGAGTTCTTCCACTTGTAGTTGATGGTCAGAAACGGTGGTGGAGCATCATCCAAATCGAGCATGCGCCAGCGCCTCGGCACGTTCGGATAGCTGAGTAATTCCTCGAGGAAACACTTCAGCATCTCGTCCCAAGGGTTGTCTGCAGCTTCGCGATGCACGCGTCGAATGATACGTGCGGCAACCACTTCCCAATTTTCGATAAAGGGCTGCAGCCCCTGGGGATGGAATGCAAGGCGAGGTCCGTTGAGCGGCGTCACCGAATCGCAGCCGGGAAAAAGAGCCAGAAAGCGCTGTGCGCCGGCGTTCATCCTCAGGATGTTCCAGCATCGGTCGAGCACGAGTACGGGATACGGCTCAAGTTGCGCTATGAGAAGCTCGACCGCCTGGCGTGCAGCCTCTAATTCCGGCGTGTCGAGAGGCGTGTCACGATAAAGTGGCGCATAGCCAGCTGCAAGCAGCAGCGCATTCCGCTCGCGCAGTGGCACCTGCAGCGCCTCAGCAAGGCGCAGAACCATCTCGCGGCTCGGTTGCGCACGGCCCGTTTCGAGGCAACTGAGATGACGCATTGAGATCTCTGCATCCAGTGCCAGGTCCAGTTGGCTGAGGTGGCGAACAGCGCGCCAGCGACGGAGAAGGACGCCAAAACTCCTATCAGGTATTGTAGCGACGGACCGGGGATGCGGGATCACGATCCGAAATTATAGCAGGAGCTGCTCTCCGGTGGCCAAATCAGGACTTCCGACGCCGCTGTGAGACGCGTTTGATGAGACGGCCCAATGAGAAATCTCCCGCCCAATTCGTGAACGGTCGGCCAACCGGAAACTGAGATCGGACTGGTCGCCAACTTCCGTGTAGCCCGTGAACCGCCCGGAATCGGGGCCAACTGCTCAGTCCATACAAGTTCGCTGCGCTAAATGCTGTAGTGGGCAACAGCCCGTGTCACCTTGCCACTAGCGCCGAAGTCCATAAACTCACCTGTGCGCGTCCCCTTTTGATTCGTGTAATACAGCACTAAGCTGTTCAGACCTGCCAGGACATCCTTCAGATCGAAGTGCAGTTCGGGATAGGCTTCGAGTCCGCGCTGAAAGTATTCTCTCAGGGAGGCTTTACCACTTACCTTTCCATTAGGGATACCTAGAAGCTGCTCGGCAACCGGCGAGGTCAGTTCGACTCGTTCATCATAGTGGCTGATGATCGCTTCCAAATCATGAGCATTCCAAGCTGCAACCCAATCTTCGGCCAATCGCCGAATCTCATCTCGTGTCACGCGTCACCTCCCTCCCGTTTCGAATTTGCCTAGCATGGAGCGTTAACGGAGACTTTGCACTTGTGACTTTAAATTATGAATGGATTGTTTGAATGCATAAGTCATGGAGGAGCGCTTGGTGTACAAAAGCTGAACTCAGCGTCCCGCTGATTCAGAGACAACCAAGGAGGCTCCCCCATGCAGAGTATGTATTACATCGGGTTGGATGTTCACAAGAAAACGATCAGCTTCTGTGTGAAGGATGTAAGCGGCCAGATTCACACCGAAGGTGCGTTTCCCGCCACACGATTTGATCTGGACAGATGGATGAAAACACTTCCGCAGCCGTGGACGGCGGCGATGGAAGCCACGCTATTCACGGGATGGATCTATGATCATCTGAAGCCACACGCAGCTGCGTTGAAGGTGGCACATCCGCTGATGCTGCGGGCCATTGCCGCGGCCAAAAAGAAGAACAATCGGATCGATGCGAAGAAGATTGCTGACTGCCTGCGCTGCGATTTTCTGCCGGAGTGCTACATGGCCTCGACCGAAATTCGCGAACAGCGGCGCACCCTGCGGTATCGTAATCTGCTGGTCCGGCAAGCCGTGCAGCTAAAGAACAAAATCGTCGTGCTGCTGATGGAGGCCGGCGTGAGCTACAACAAGCAGAAGCTGCACAAGGTTGGTTATTTCCGTGAACTCCTGGCGACGAACCCGGACATCGATGAAGGGCTGCGATCGCTGCTACGGATGTGCCGCGAAACGGTGGTGCGCCTGGGGAAGACGGAAACTGCGCTGGTGCGGTCGCTTCAGCGTCATCCATTGCTGGTGCAACGCGTGGAGCGGTTGATGACGATTCCTGCCGTCGGTCCGATCACGGCGCTGACCTGGGCACTTGAAGTTGGTGGCGTGCGGCGTTTTTCATCGATCAAAAAGGCCGTCAGTTACTGTGGGCTGTGCGGAGCGGAGAAGAGTTCGGCGGACGTTGCTAAACGTACACCGATTTCCAAGCAGCGCAATAAACATCTGCAAGCAGCTCTGGTGGAAGCAGCGAAGCTAGCGCCACGCCGAAGTCCAGACCTGGCCTTGCTCTACGACAAGGAAAAACAGAAAGGCAATGCCAATCGCGCGACTCTCGCGGTAGCTCGTAAACTTGTGGCTTACTTGCTGGCGGTCGACCGTGGCGAGCGAGATTTCGTGGTAGCTGGTAGCGAGGATTGGGCAGCGGCCTAACTTACCTCTGCCGACAAACAACCACAGAATTCTTTAGCGTGCAGCCTGCCAGGTCTCGTCAGTTGCCGACTGGGCGAGGGAGCGCAAGCTCCCGAGGCTCCCTTCGGATTGTTTCGAGACTGGCAGGGAACACAAACTCAATCTTCTGTGGAGGGCCCATATCTGGTCCGAGACAGCAAATGGATGTCTGGTTCTGCTTCAAACAGGAACCATCGCCGAGAGGCAAAGCTGCAGGCTGAAGAGTCTGACAAATTTACTTCACGCGCTCCTCCCAAGCGCGTCAGGAGAGCTTTTGCCCTCTTGACAAAAACTTATCATGGATGTCGGCAAATCGGAACTTGGGCCTCGGTCGAGAAATCCTAACTTCTGGATTGCCCGTCACTCGCGCCCAGCCGCCCGGGTTTGCCGAAAATTATTTGTTTGCAGGCTCCGGCGCTGGGGGCGAACGCGCAGCGGCGACCTACGGCCTCATAAGGACAGCAAAACTCAACGGCCTGAACCGTGAAGCGTACTTGCGCGAGGTACTCTCGCGCGTTGCCGATCACCCCATCAACCGTATCGAAGAACATTAGCCTTGGAACCTCGCGGTGGAACTCGCCGGAAATTCACGCCACGCAGCATAGACAACCACAGGCGTCAAAACGTCCTGTGGTGTACCATCCGACCTGTCCAACAACAGAACAGTCAAGAGGGCGCGTGGTGATTACCGAGATTCTGCCCGCGGTATCCAAAGCAGAGGAGAAATCGCGCAACGCCGAGCGCAATCGCCGCACACGAACAGGAAACGCATTGCCGTGCTCAGTGCGAAATGCTCGAATCGAAGGAGCTATTCATACCGCCATCGATCATTGCCCTGCACAAGTGCACGCAGATGATTGATCTCGCCGGCGTGGTAAACATCATGGACAATCATTATGCTGATGATCTTTC
>JACXTT010009801.1_pt1 | contig 13036 bp, 12 predicted proteins | sample 9270951 | NCBI WGS metagenome assembly JACXTT01 (sample SAMN15532306, study PRJNA645909) | rock metagenome | isolation source: weathered quartz diorite | place: Puerto Rico | collected 2017-06-21 | reverse complement strand
GCGCGGATCGAGCCGAAGCCGTCCGTGGCGTGCGCCATCGGCAGCATGCGCGCGCCGACCGCCGCGGCCGCGCCGCCGCTCGAGCCGCCAGAGATCCGCGTCGGATCCCAGGGATTGCGCGTCGGCCCGTGCATCTGGGGCTCGCACGTGAGCGAGAGACCGAGCTCGCACGTGTTCGTCCGGCCGAAGATCACCAGGCCGGCGCGCTTGAGCCGCGCGACGTGCTCGCTGTCTGCGGTGGGAGCCGGCGCGTCCGCGAAGAATCGCGAGCTGCGCGTCATCGGCACGCCGGCGATCGACGCCGTGAGGTCTTTCATGAGGAACGGCACGCCGGTGAAGGGCCCATCGGGCAGCCCCTGGGCGATCGCGGCACGGCCGTAGTCGTAGAGCGGCATCGTCACCGCGTTGACCGCGCCGTTGCGCGCCTCGACCCGCGCGATCGCGGCATCGAGCAGCTCGCCCGGTGAGATCTGGCGCCGCCGAACGAGGTCGGCCAGGCCGGTCGCGTCGTAGCGCTCGTACTCGGCAAATGGGCTCATGGGAATCTCTCCCGTCTCAGGCGCGCCATGTTAGCCGAATCGGTCGGCGCGCGCGCCTGTAAACTATCGGCGCGACCTCATGAGCCATCCCCGGCAGACCGAGCCGCACAGCCGTCCACTCGTCCGCTACTTCAAGCTTCTCGGACCGGGGCTCGTGACCGGCGCGGCGGACGACGATCCGAGCGGCATCACGACCTATTCCCTTGCCGGCGCCTCACTCGGGTACGGAATGCTCTGGATCGCCCTCGTGACCTTCCCGCTGATGGCGGCCGTCCAGCTCGTCTGCGCGCGCATCGGGCTCGTCACCGGCCGCGGCCTGGCCGCCGCGATCCGCCGTCACTATCCGCGCCCGCTCCTCTACGCCGCGTGCCTCTTGCTGCTGGTCGCCAACGTGTTCAACATCGCGGCCGATCTCTCGGGCATGGCGGACGTCGTGCGCATGCTCACGGGCCTGCCCGCCGTCGTGTCGGTGCCGGTCATCGGGCTCGTCGTGCTGCTCGCCACGATCTACTCGAGCTACGCGACCTTCGCCCGATGGCTCAAATGGCTGACGGCCGTGCTGCTCGCGTACGTCGCGACCGCGTTCCTGGCCGCGCCCGACTGGCGACAGGTGCTGGCGGCCACCTTCGTGCCGCGCCTGTCCTGGGACTCGCTCTACATGACCACCGCGGTGGCCGTGCTCGGGACCACGATCTCGCCGTACCTCTTCTTCTGGCAGGCCTCGCACGAGGTCGAGGCCGAGAAAGCGCTGGGCCGGCGCTCGGTCGCGCAGCGACGGGGCGCGACCGCGCACGAGCTCGCCGATGCGCGCGTGGACGTCGCCAGCGGCATGTTCTTCTCCAACCTCGTCATGTTCTTCATCATCCTCGCGACCGGCGCGACCCTGCACGCATCCGGCCAGACCCAGATCGAGACCGCGCGCCAGGCCGCGGAAGCGCTGCGGCCGCTGGCCGGCGACGGGGCATATCTGCTCTTCGCCGTCGGGCTGATCGGTACCGGCCTGCTCGCCGTTCCGGTGCTGGCGGGCTCGGCCTCGTTCGCGATCGCCGAGGTCTTCGGCTGGCCCTCGGGGCTCGATCTCACGCCGCATCGCGGCCGGCTCTTCTACCTGGTGTTCGCGGGCGCGGTCCTCGCCGGCGTCGCCCTGAACCTCGGCGGGACGAATCCGGTCCGCATGCTCTTTCTGTCCGCGGTGCTCAACGGGCTCCTGGCCCCGCCGCTGCTGGTGCTCGTTATGTTGGTCGGCAGTAACCGCGCGATCATGGGCGCGCACGCGAACGGCTTCTGGCTCAACGTGCTCGGCTGGCTCGCGACCGCCACGATGCTGGCCGCGGCGGTCGGCTTCTTCGTGACCTCGCCGTGACACCGGGGAATCCAACGACCGCCTCGAAGGCGACAGCGGCGGACGATCGATCGGCGCGCGTCGTGATCGGCGGCCTCTCGCTGGCAGTCGTGCTCATCGTCGGCTACCTGCTGCTCGGCCATCGCGCCGCGCCCGGCGCCGGCCCGCTCGTCGCCGCGCTCCCGCTCCTCAACGCGTGCCTCAACGCGACGAGCGCCGCCCTGCTCGCCGCCGGCTGGTTCTTCATCCGCCGCCGCCGGGTCGTCGCCCACAAGGCCTGCATGATCTCGGCGCTCGCGGTGTCGACCGTGTTCCTCGTCTCCTACGTGACCTACCACGCCCTGGCCGGCTCCCGGCCGTTCGCCGGAACCGGGTGGATCCGGCTCGTGTACTATCCGATGCTGCTCTCGCACATCGTGCTGGCGGCGGCGATCGTTCCGCTGGCGCTGACGACCGTGTACCGCGCCCTGCAGGGAAGCTTCGCGCGACACGTTCGCATCGCGCGCTGGACCTTGCCGATCTGGCTCTACGTGTCCGTGACGGGCGTGCTGGTCTACTGGATGCTCTACCGGCTCTGAGCGATGCTCGGGCCGAGCTCGAGCAACGCTCGTCTCAGGCGGAGAGTAGCTCGCCTCGCAGGATCGTGACGGCCTTGCCGCCGAGCTTCACGCGCTCGCCGGCGACGCGCACCCGCACGACGCCACCTCGCGGCGAGGCCTGGTAAGCGACGAGCTCACGCTTGCCCAGGCGCGACTGCCAGAACGGGCCGAGCGCGCAGTGGGCCGAGCCCGTCACCGGATCCTCGGCAACGCCGGAGCCCGGCGCGAAGAACCGCGAGACGAAATCGTAGCCCGGTGAATCGGCGCGCGCCGTCACGATCACGCCGCGCACGGGCAGGGCGGCGAGCGCTCCGTGGTCGGGTTGAAGTCCTCTGACCGTGGCTTCGCCGTCCACCTCGACCAGATAGTCGCGCTGGTTTCGCCCGACGTACTTGGGTGCGGCGCCCAACGCCTCGGCGAGGCCGGCGGGCGGATCTGCCGGCTCCTGACGCCTGGCCGGGAAGTCGAGCTCGATCCATTCGCGTGTTCGGTCGCCGGTGAGGAGCCCGCTCTTGGTGTGAAAGCGCGCCTGCCGGCCCGCGGGCAGGTGGCGGTCCTCCCACAGGACGTGCGCGCTCGCGAGGGTCGCGTGGCCGCAGAGGGCGACCTCCACCGCCGGCGTGAACCAGCGCAGCGCGTAGCCGTCGGCCTCGGGCACCAGGAACGCCGTCTCCGAGCGGTTCATCTCGCGCGCGACCTTCTGCATCCAGCTCTCGTCGCGGGGCGCGGGCAAGAGGCACACCGCGGCGGGGTTGCCCGCGAACGGCGTGTCGGTGAATGCGTCGACGTGAGTGATCCGCAGGCTCACGGCGGCGAAAAGTGTAGCAGCAAAGGTGCTAGAGTCCAGGCATGATCGCCGCCGGAACCGGCCTCGCCGTCGCCGGCGAGGCGGACAACGCCGTCGCCGAAGCCGCGCTCGAAGCCTCGCTCGCGGCCATCGAGCGAAGCGGAACGGACCACGCCGATCTCGCGCTAGTGTTCGCGAACGACGCCTACGCCGATGCCCCCGACGCGCTGCACGCGATCCGGCGCGTGACCGGCGCCCGTGTCGTCATCGGCTGCAGCGGCACGGGAATCTTGACCGAGCGGCGCGAGGTCGAAGGCGAGGCGGCGATCGCGGTCCTCGTGGTGCGCTCGGAGAGCCTGGTGGCGACGCCCTTCGCGTTCGAGCGTCAGGGCAGGCGCCCGGAGCTCGGTGGCGAGCTCGCCGAGCGCATCGGCCCGACCGTCGCCGAGGGCGGCTGCGCGCTCGTGCTGCCGGACGCGAGAGGCTGCAATCCGCCGGCGCTCCTGGGCCAGCTCCACGAGGCACTGGGCTTCGTGCCCGTGCTCGGGGCGGTCGCGTCCGGAGGGCCGATGTTTCAGCTCCACAACACCGACGTCTTCGAGGACGCGCTCGTCGGCGTGGCGCTCTCCGGGCTGACGCCGATCATCGGCGTGACCCAGGGCTGCACGCCGATCGGCGAGCCGTACGTCATCACCCACGCCGACTCGAACGTGATCCAGCGCATCGCGAGCCGGCCGGCGCTCGAGATGCTGACCGAAGCGATTCGCGCGAACCCCGACACCGAGACGCGCATCCAGCAGGCCGGCGTGTTCGCCGGGCTCGCGATGGATCCCGCGAAATCGCCGCTCGGGCGCGGCGACTTTCTCGTGCGCAACCTCGTCGGCGCCGATCAATCGAGCGGCGCCCTGGCCGTCGCCGAGCGCGTGAGGGTCGGGCAGACCCTGCAGTTCCAGATCCGCGACGCCCAGGCGTCGCGCGAGGACTTGCGCGAGATGCTCGACGAGCTGGCCGAGCGTCTCGGCGGTCGGCGGCCCGCCTTCGGCTGCTATTTCGACTGCGCCGGGCGCGGCCGCGGGCTCTTCGGCGTGCCCGATCACGACGTGACGTTGATCCGCGAGCGCCTGGGCGAATTTCCCCTCGTCGGATTCTTCGGCAACGGGGAGTTCGCGCCCATCGGCCGCCGCAACTTCTTCCACAACTACACCGGCGCCCTCGTCATCTTCCCCGCGACGCCCGCCTAGCCTAGAGGTCGTTGCCGGAGTAGGAGAGGTTGAAGGATTTGTTGCAGAGGGGAAAGTCCGGGACGATGTTCTTCAACACGGCGTGCTCGAGCGCGGGCCAGTTGCGGAACGACGGATCGACGATCTTCACGCGGCCCAGCGTCGAGGGCCCGCCGGCCACCACCCAGTGCCAGACCGGACCGCGCCAGGCCTCGACGAGACCGAACGCGTGAGCGCCGGCGGTCAGCGCCGGTACCGGGACCTGCGCCGCCCCGGGAGCGTCGAGGCGAACGGCCTCGCGAATCAGCCGCGCCGCCTCGCGCGCCTCGTCGAGGCGCACCATCGTTCGCGCCCAGACGTCGCCCGTCCCATAGATCGCGACGTTGACACGGGTCTCGCCGTACGCCGCAAAGGGCGCGTCGCGACGTAGATCGGCATCGATCCCGCTCGCCCGCCCGACGAGCCCGACGACCTGCATCTCCGTCGCCGTCGCCTCCGTGAGTCGCCCCGTTCCCTGCAGCCGTTCGAGCACCGTCGTGTTGTCGAGGCAGAGCCGCGCGATCGCGGCGAACTCGGCGACGAGGTTCTCGACGCTCGCGGCGGCCTCCGCCAGCGGTGCCCTCGTGATCGGCCCCGTCACGCCGCCCGGCACCACCGCGCCGCGGAGCAGCCGATGGCCCGCCACGTGCTCATTGAGCCGGAGGAGCTCTTCGCGGATTCGGAAGCAGTGCGCGTGCCCGAACGCGAATCCCGTGTCGTTGACGATCATCCCCACGTCGCCGACGTGGTTGTAGATGCGCTCGAGCTCGAGCAACACCACGCGCAGGCGGCCGGCCCGCGGCGGTACGGTCACGCCCGCGAGCGCCTCGATGGCCTGGCAGCAGGCGAGGACATGGCCGACGCTCGTGTCGCCCGAGATGCGCTCGGCGAGCGCGGGCACGCGGTCGAGGGCGAGCCCCTCGAAGAGCTTCTCGGTGCCCTTGTGGACGAAGCCGAGGCGCGTCTCGAGATTCACGATCGTCTCGCCTTCGACGCTGAAGCGGAAGTGGCCCGGCTCGATGATTCCGGCGTGAACCGGCCCCACGGTGATCTCGAAAATGCCCTCGCCCTCGACGCGCCGGAACGGGAACGGCTCGCCCGCATCGACGAAGTCCGTCCGAGGCACGACGTCACGACGCAACGGGTGATAACCCACTGGCCAGTACTGATGGAGCGCCAGCCGCCGGAGATCGGGATGCCCCTCGGGCGCCAGGCCGAACAGGTCGTGAATCTCCCGTTCGAAGCGACTGGCCGCGAACGAGCGGGTGGCGAGCGAGGGGAAGCGCGCCGTCGCCGACGGCACGGCGACGAGCACGGTCACCGCCGGCGCGAGCTGCGGTGGCGCGAAGACATAGGCCAGCGTGAAGTCACCACCGGTGGCGCGCGTGTCCGCCGCGGCGAGGAACTGGCAGCGGACGCCGAGCTTCGCCAGACGCTCGGCCAGCGCGGGAACCTCCCATGGCGGCAACCGGCACTGGATCGCGCCGGCGGACGACGAGCCGACGATCGCGGCGCCCGCCCCGAGCGCAACGCGTCGCAGCAGCTCCACGGCGATGGTGGCCGGCGGCATCTCAGGGCACCACGATCGCGACGATGCGATCGAGGGCTGCGCTGAGACCCGGCGGCCACGCCAGCCCGGTGAGCAGCAGCAGCGCGAGTGCGGCGGCGACCGGTAGCGCCGGGCGCCACCCGGCCGGCTCGGTGGCCGGGTGGTGCGCCGCCGAGCCGTACAGGATCGCGTGGGCGCTGCGGAGGAGGCCCGCGAAGGCGATCACCAGCAGGAGCAGTGCGACACAAGCCACGGCGGCGAATCCCCGCGCGAAGCCGGCGCCGAAGATCATCACCTCGCTGACGAACAGTCCGAACGGCGGTAGGCCGAGGAGCGCCAGCATCGCTGCCAGGAAGGCGGCGCCGGTCCGCGGCATGCCCTGCATCAGACCGCCGACGGCGGCGATCTCGGCCGATCCGTATGCCGCGCGGATGCGGCCCGAGAGCAGGAAGCCGATCGACTTGGCCAGCGCGTGGTTGGCGACGTGGAGGAGCGCGCCCGAGGTGCCGAGGGCGCCGCCGAAGCCCAGACCGAGGCAGACCAGGCCGATGTGCTCGACGCTCGAGTACGCGAGCACGCGCTTGTAGTTGGGCGAGATCCACAAGAACGCGGCGGCGACGGCGACGGAGAGCACGCCGAGCGCCAGCATGATCCCGCGCGCGAATCCGGGCCCGGCGGCGACGTCGACCGCCGGCTTGAATCGCAGGAGCGCGTACACGCCGACACTCAGTAGTACCCCGGACATGAGCGCGCTCACGGGCGCCGGTGCCTCGCTGTGGGCGTCGGGCAGCCACGTGTGCATCGGCGCCAGCCCGGCCTTCGTGCCGTACCCGACCACCAGGAACACGAACGCGAGCTCGACGACCCGCGGCGAGAGCCCAGGTGCTAAGCGTACGAGCGTCGTCCAGCGGAGCGCATGGGCTTCGTCGCCGAACTGCTGGACGCCGGCGAAGTACACGAGGACGGTTCCCAGGAACGCGATGGCGATGCCGACCGAGCAGATCAGCAGATATTTGTACGACGCCTCGAGCGAGGCCCGCGTGCGCTCGAAGTTGACGAGAAAGACCGACGCAAGTGTCGTGCCCTCGATTGCGACCCACATGAGCCCGACGTCGTCGGTCGAGACGGCCAGCAGCATCGTGAACACGAACAGGTGGAAAAGCGGATAGAAGCGTCCGGGCGCCGGCCCGACGTAGCGGGGCGCCTCCGAAGCGGCCAGGGCGCCGACGATCCCGATGAGCGCGATCATCCACGCCGACAGGGCGTCGGCGCGCAGGAAGCCGTCGAACGCGACCAGTGGCTCGCCCCGGTTCACCCGCACCGCGACGGCGAGCGCGCCGACAAGGGTCAGCGCCGCAGTCGCGGCGTGTAGCGCCGTCGCCAGACGGCCGACCGCGCGCCACGCCAGCGCGGCCCCGACGAGCGGGACGGCCAGAAGGGCGCCCAGCATCATCCGCGAAGCTCCCGGAGGCGGTCCACCTCGATCGAGTCATGCTCGCGACGGACCTGGACGACCACGGCTTCCATGATCAGGACGATCACCAGCACGTCGAGGAAGACGCCTGCCTCCACGATGCCGGGCAGCCCGTAGGTCGCCAGGATGGCGAGACCGAAGATCCCGTTCTCGAAGACGAGGAAACCCAGGATGTGGCCCAGAGCGTCGCGGCCGGTGACGCAGAGCGCGAGCCCGATCAGCGCCATCGCGAACGCCAAGGGGATGGCGCCCTCGGTCGGCAGCTCCACCGACGAGGTTACCGGTAGCATGATCACGTAGGCGGCGACGACGAGCCCGCCCGCCACCAGCAGGGTCATTCCCGACGACCGGCCGGGCGCGATCGGCCGCAAAGGCTCGCCCGACCCGATCCGCGTGAGCACGCGCGGGATCACCAGACCCTTGACGACCACGACGACCGCGGCCACCAGCAGCAACCCACGGCGCTGCGTCAGCACGCCAACGGTGCTCGCCAGGGCCGCGAGCAGAAGCGACTGAGCGGTGAAGAGCCTCAGGCGCGCCGGCCAGCTCTGTCGCCAGACGATCAGCAAGGTGACCACCAGCCCGACGAAGGCCAGGAGGTTCGACGCCGTCGTCATCGGACGAGGAATACGGCCATGAGCGAGAGGAACGCCAGGGCGAACGATCCGGCGAGGAGCTCGGGAACGCGGAACAGCCTGAGCTTCGCCACGGCGGTCTCGAGCACTGCGACGGCCGCCGTGAGCGCGGCGAGCTTCGCGGTCAGCGCCACGAGCCCCAGGAGCACCGCGACGGGCCCGGTGGGCTCCTGCAAGCCCCACGGGACGAAGAGGTTGGCCAGCAACGTCATGAACAGGAACAGCTTCATCGCTGCCGCCCACTCGACGAGCGCCAGATACCGGCCCGAGTACTCGAGCACCATCGCCTCGTGGATCATGGTGAGCTCGAGGTGGGTTGCCGGGTTGTCGACCGGCAGCCGCCCGGTCTCGGCCAGCATGACGATGAAGAACGCGGCGAACGCGAGCAGGTGCGCCGGGTTGGCCGCCAGCCATGGCTCGCCCCGGAAACGCTCCACGATGCGCCCAAGATCGATCGTGTCGGCGCGGAGCGCGAGCGCGAACACCGCGACGATGACCGTCGGCTCGGCGAGGGCCGCGACCGCGACCTCCCGGCTCGAGCCCATGCCGCCGAACGCGCTGCCGGCGTCCAGTCCGGCCAAAGCGAGGAAGAACGTGCCGAGCAGGAAGAGATAGACGAGCAGGATGATGTTGCCCGCGAACGCCAGCGGCGGCCGCGTCGAGGTCACCGGCACGATCAGCGCGGTCACCAGCGACGCCGCCACGAGGACGTACGGCGTGGCGCGGAACACCCAGGAGGTGGTCGTGGAGACGACGACCTCTTTCGCGAGCAGCTTGCGCAAATCAGCGTACGGCTGCCACGGGCTGGCGCCGCGCCGCCCGACCAGCCGCGCCTTGAGCGTTCGGAGCGTGCCGATCAGCAGCGGCGCTCCCGCCGCGACCACCAGGACGTGCAGGGCCACGACCGCGGCACCGGCGATCACGCGAGCACCAGCATCAGCAGGAGGGCGACGAGGATGTAGGCCAGATATCGGTTCACGCTGCCCGACTGCAACGCTCCGACGGCGCGCGCGCTGGTGTGCAGGAACTCGAGCGCGGGCCGGTAGAGCCAATCGTCGAAAATTGAGCGGGTCGGGTTCTCGTATTCGATCCGCTCGACGAAGAAGCGCGACTCCGGATGAAACTCGATGTCGAGGCGCTTCGTGGGCCGGTAGAAGAAATCGAAGACGCGCTTGAAGGGGCTGGCGAATGCGGTGGCCGTGTACTCCATCCTCGGCGTCTGCACGATGCGGCCGCAGCCCCACGTCTCGTAGCCTCGGGTACGGCGTGAAGCGCCGACGACCCGGAGGGCCGCGAACGGCACGAGGAACGAGGCGGCCAGGGCGACGGCGATTGCCGCTGTCGAGAGGCTCGCGAACTGACCGGCGACGTGGAGCGTGATCCAGTCGCCCCCGGTCGCCGGTGACGCCACTCGCAGGACGGCGGTGGCGACGGAGGCGAATGTCGGGACGACGAGCGTCGGTCCCAGCCCGAGCGCGACGCACGCGGCGGCGAGTGCGAGCATGGCCAGACGCATCGGCCGGCTCGCCTCGTTGGCACCGGCCGCGGCGTCGCTCCTGGGCAGGGCCAGGAACGTGATGCCGAACGCCTTGACGAAGCACGCCATCGCCAGACCACCGGTCAGCGCGAGGCTCGCGATCCCAAGGGTGAAGACGAGGTTCTGGGCGACCGCATCGAGGCGCGTGTTCTGGAACATGGCCAGGAACGTGAGCCATTCGCTCACGAAGCCGTTCAGCGGCGGCAGCGCGGCGATGGCCGCCGAGCCGACGAGGAAGCAGGCCGCGGTCCACGGCATCCGCTTGATGAGACCGCCCATCGCCTCCATGTTGCGTGTGCCGGTCGCGTGCACGACGGCGCCGGCGCCCAGGAAGAGCAGGGCCTTGAAAGCGGCGTGGTTGACGGTGTGGTAGAGCGCGGCGATCAAACCGAGAAGCGCGAGCGCGTCGAGCCCGGCGACGCGATAGATCGCAGCACTGCCGATGCCGAGCAGGATGATGCCGATGTTCTCGATGCTGTGGAATGCCAGCAGCCGCTTGAGATCGTGCTCGACGAGCGCGTAGAGCACGCCGATCACCGCGGAGACGGCACCCGCGAGCAGGAGTGCCACGCCCCACCAGGACGGACCGACTCCGAGCCAATCGAGGCTCACGCGGAGGAGCCCATAGATCCCGAGCTTGATCATGACACCCGACATGAGCGCGGACACGTGGCTCGGCGCCGCCGGATGCGCGAGCGGCAGCCAGACGTGCAGCGGAATGACACCGGCCTTGCCCGCGAAGCCGAGTGCCAGCAGCACGAAGGCAAGGTCCCGCGTCACGGGAGCCAGCGCCGGCGCGGCGGCCCGCCAGTCGGCGAAGCGCGGGCTGCCGACGTCGGCGCCCACGAGGAGCATGCCCGCGAGCAAGCAGGCAAGGCCGGCGTGGGTCATGACGGCGTAGATCCAGCCGGCTTGGACCGACTCTTCCGACTTCCGGTCGTGGAGGACGAGGAAGTAAGACGCCAGCGACATCAGCTCCCACGCGAGCAGGAACGTCATCGTGTTCGCGGCGAGCGGCACCAAGCACATGGAGGCGACGAAGACCGCGTAGGCGAGCCGGCCACGTCCGGCGGCGTCGGAGTAGCCCATGCCGTAGACCGACGCCGGTACCGCGGCGAAGCCGATCAAGGCCAGAAAGAGTCCGCTCAGGGGATCGAGGGTGAGCTCGAGACCGCCCAGCGGCACCAGCCCTGCCAGCCGGAGTGTCCCGGCGCCGCCCGCCACGCCGTACGCGCCGATCGCGGCGGCCGCGGCGCCGATCAGCGCCATCCCTGCGTAGACGAGACGCGTCATCGCCGCAGGCGGCCGATCGCTTCGAGCAGGCCGGCGAGGAGCATGGCTGGTGAGGGCGGGCACCCGGGAATCACCGCATCGACCGGCACGACGTCGGCCACGCCGCCCACGACCGCGTAGGATCCGCGAAAGATCCCACCGTCGCGTCCGCAGTCGCCGACGGCGACGACGAACTTCGGATCGGGCGTCGCCTGCCACGTGCGCGTGAGCGCCTCGGCCATGTTACGGGTCACGGGTCCGGTCACCAGCAGGCAATCCGCGTGGCGTGGCGAGGCGACGAAGTGCACCCCGAACCGCTCGAGATCGTAGTGCGGCCCCGTCAGTCCGGTGATCTCGAGCTCGCATCCGTTGCAGGAGCCGGCGTCGACCTGCCGGATCGCGAGCGAGCGGCCGAACAGCCGGGCGATCTCGGACTGGAGCCGCGCGCCGATCCGCTCGATCTCGCCGGCGGGCGCCACGGGCTCGGTGACGATCCCCGCGCGGAGCGCGGTCCGGAGCTGGCGAAACACGTCAGCGCCCCGCCGGCCGGCGCGCTTCCTGACGGAGCTCGCGCAGCATGGTCTGGGTGCCGGCCAGCTGGTTGTTGAAGATCCGCCGCGCCACGTCGAGGAGGTCCCCGACGAGCGGATCACGGACCGCGTAGCGCACGGTCGTGCCCTCCTTGCGCGCGACGACGACGTGCTTGGCGCGCAGGACGGCCAGCTGTTGCGACACGGTCGACTGATCGAGGTCGAGGCGAGCCTGGAGCTCCTGGACGCTGCGCTCGCCGGCGCGGAGGATCTCCAGTATTCGAATGCGGTGCGGGTGCGCCAGCGCCTTGAAGAACTCCGCCTTGAACGACTGGAGGTGGGGCGACGGCGCCGAGCTCACACCGATTACTATATCAAGATATCTCTATATTCCAAGAAGCGCGCGGTACACCGCGGTCGTCCGCGCCATCGTCGCGTCGATCGTGTAGCGCTCCCGCACCATCGCCTGGCCGGCCCGCGCCATCGCGCGGGCGCGCTCGGGATCGCGGAGCAGCGCCAGGATCGCGTCGGCCAGGGCGCGCGAATCGCCGGGGGGCACGAGCCGACCGTTCTCCCCGTCGTGGATCAGCTCGGGGCTGCCGCCGACGGTCGAGGCCACGACCGGCGTGCCGACGGCCAGCGCCTGCGGGATCACCTGCGGGATCGCTTCGGACCTGATCGACGGCAGCACCAGCACGTCGAGCGCGGCCATCACCTCGGGCACGTCGCGCCGAAATCCGGTGAGGCGCACGCTCGCGTCGAGCCCCATCTCGCGCACGCGCCGCGACACCTCATCGAAGCCGACGCCGTCACCGACGATCAGGAAGCGCGCGTCGGGTCGGCTCGCCAGCACGGTGCCGGCCGCTTCGAGGAATATGTTGTGGCCCTTCGAGCCGCGGACGTTGGCGACGAGCCCGACGACCGGCGCCTCGCCCAGCCCGAGCTCGCGGCGGACCGAGCCGCCGGATACGCCGGGATGGAACCGGTCGCCGTCGACCCCGGCGGAGATCGTCACCACGCGCTCAGGTGCGATGCCCGCCGCGATGACGATCGAGCGCACGCTCTCGCCGCTGGTGATGATGCGATCGGCGAGCCGGTAGACGAGGACCCGCCGCCGCTGGATCGGGATCGAGACGTGCCGCGTCCGCACGACGGGACGCCCGAGCGATCTCGCCGCGACCCCCGCGACCCAGCTATCGACGGAGCTATGGGTGTGGACGAGGCTGATGCCGCGGTCGCGGATGAGCCGGCGCAGGCGCAGGCAGGCGCCGACATCGGTGGCGCTCCGCATCCGGAGAGGCTCGACCGGGATCGCCGAGGCTTTCGCCTCGGCGAAGAGGGGGCTCTCGGGTTGACAGGCGATCAGCGCGCCCCAGCCGTGGCCAAGGAGCCACCGCACCTCGGCGAGCGTGCGGATCTCCTGACCGCCGTAGCCGCTGGACGACTCGGTGTGCAGGACGGTCGCCATGCTGGCAGACTACCGCCCCGCGCGCTCGAGCGAGAAAACTCTACT
>JACXTT010009800.1_pt1 | contig 13037 bp, 11 predicted proteins | sample 9270951 | NCBI WGS metagenome assembly JACXTT01 (sample SAMN15532306, study PRJNA645909) | rock metagenome | isolation source: weathered quartz diorite | place: Puerto Rico | collected 2017-06-21 | reverse complement strand
TGTTCATTGAGCGTCAGGCCGCCGACGGCGGCCATCACCTTGGTCATCGAGGCCAGGTTGAAAATCGCGTCCAGCGGCATCGCCTCGCCGCTGGCCTTGTTCAGATAGCCGAAGGATTTGTAGTACACCAGCTTGCCGTCGCGCGCGATCGCCACCACCGCGCCGGGTACACGATCAGCGGCGATCTCGCGCGCGAAAAAGGCATCGATGCGCGCCAGCCCTTCCTTGCTGAAACCGGCCTTTTCCGGGGCCGCCGTCGGCAGCGGTGCGGCCGCATGGCCGGCGCATGAGGCGATCACAGAACTCAAGCCCAGGCAGAACATTGACAGGCGCATGTTGACCTCTTGGGGATTTATGGATGGCTGATGGCTGCAGTGTAGCCATGATCCCCAGCCATCGGTATTAATCCTTCGGGCTTAGCGCCGCTAGTGCTTCCGCTGAATGTGCAGGACATGAGGGTCCGGCCAGAATGCTTCCGTCGATTTCGACATTGTCATTCAGGAGACGATCATGCAAGCAGGCCAAGACCGTGAAGTTGAACGCTGGCAGCATCTGTCTGCCGCAGTCAGCACCTTCGTGCTGTGTTTTTTCATATTCGGCATCGTGGTCATCGGCGCCGATTCCGCCACGCTGGAAGGCGTGCCGATGGCGAGCTGTCCCGGCGACGGCGGCAACTACTATGAGCCGGCGGTCGATTCCACCGTGCGCTGCGCGGAAACAATCCGCTCGACTGAAGCGGCAACCGCGGCGCCAGGCTGGCCTGCGCCGGATGTGCCTAAAAATGCGCCTGCGGAAACGCCCGCGCCGACATTCTGAGGGGACCATCGTGCAAAAATTTTCCCTGATTGCCGCCGCCATCGTAATGCAGGCATCGATCGCGGCGCTGCCGGCGGATGCCGGCGCGCCGGTCGTGTCCGGCCCCGGCGCCTGCGGCGTGCGCGCCGTGGACAATGCTTCCTTCCTCAGCTGCAGCGACGAACAGCCGGTGCCGCCGGAGAGCGGGGCGGCGAATTCCCTGCAGCCCATCGTCATCAGCGCGCAGCAGGCGCAGCGCATGAAGTCCGACCTGGGCGGCCGGGTCCTTCTGGTCGATATTCGCAGCCGCGCCGAGGTGATCTTCAACGGCATGCCGCTGGGCTTCGATGTGCATGTGCCGTTCATGGAGCCGGCCGGCGACTACCACTGGAACGCACATACCCGCCAGGTCGATATGGACTACAACATTTATTTCGTCCGCGATCTCGATGCGGCCATGATGCGGGCCGGGATGAGGCACTCGCAGCCGGTGGTGCTGCTGTGCCGTACCGGCGCTGCCAGTGTTGTCGCCGCCGAAACGCTGGCCGAGCATGGCTATGAGCAGGTGTTCGTGGTGCGGACGGCTTCGAGGGGACGAAGCTGGCGCAGGGTGGCGGAACGGGCTGGAAGCTGGCCGGCCTGCCCTGGAGCGCCGACATCGAACCCGGGTGGTTCTATCACGAGCGCCACTGACTGCGGCGGCACGTTTTTGCTGCTCACCCTCCGGAGCAGGGGGCGGCAGGCGCGGCAACCGCCTGCCGCTTTTTTTTCAGGCCTGCGCCCGCACCATGCGCTGCGCGATCATCACCGCCTCCGTGCGATTGTGCGCGCCCAGCAGGCGGAACACCGCCAGCAGATGGACCTTGACGGTGGATTCGGTGAGGTCGAGTTCGCGCGCGATCAGCTTGTTGGATTTGCCCTCGGCCAAAAGACGCAGCACATCGCGCTGCCTTGGCGTCAGTTGCGACAGCGCCTGCGGCGCGTTGCCGTTGCCGGCCAGCATGCGCGTCGGCACATAGGTGCCGCCGGCGAGCACCAGCTTCACCGCATGCAGGATGATTTCAGTGGAATCGGATTTCGGGATGAACGCTGCGACGCCCATCTCGATCAGGTCGCGGATCAGCGCCGCATCCTCCGCCGCGGAGCACACCGCGATCGGCAGTTCGGGATGGGTCTGGCGCAGTTTGCGAACCCCCTCGAGGCCGCCGGCGCCGGGCATGTTGATGTCGATGATGGCGAGATCGATGCCCCGATCGGCATCGACCAGCCGCATGGCCGCTTCCGCCGAATCGGCTTCGATAAATTCGGCCGATTCAAGGCCGGCCAGTGCCACCCTCAGGGCGAGCCGCACCATTTGATGATCGTCGGCGAGCAGGATTTTCATCGCGATTCCCGGATTGATGCTTCCATTCCAATAAGCCGCTCCGATGATACATCGGCTCTGCGCCCGGCGGCCTTTGCCGCCAACCGCGGGACGCGACTATGATGCGGCCATGAGCGTGCAATCCATTTCATCGGTGAACCGCATGTTTCGCTGGCTGGCCGGCCTCGCGCTGATCGGGGTGCTGGGCGCCTGCAGCAAGGGGCCGGCAGCCGATATCGAGCGCCATCCCACGCTTCAACTCGACCGCGCCTGGTTTGTCCTCGACGATTCGGCGCTGCCGCCCCCGGACGACGCGGCGTGGAAGGCGCAGGCACTGCCGGACAATTGGCAGCTGACGCGCCCGGGCGTGTCCGGCTACGGTTGGTACCGGCTCAATGTCGAGCTGCCCGCCATCGCCCGCCATGACTACGGCATCTATCTGAAGGCGGCGTTGTCGAACACGCAACTGTTCGTCAACGGCAAGTTCGCCGGGCAGCTCGGCGACATGGGCGGGCTGTCGCCGGAAGATTGGGAGGCCGTGCACCTCTTCGTCATACCGCGGCAGCTCCTGCATGCGGGCATGAACCGTTTCGATCTGCGCATCCACGTGCCGGTCGACGAGCAGGGCGGCATTGGCGCCCTGTTGCTGGGCCTGGAGGAAAACCTGCGCTTGCGCTGGCTGCGCGGGCAATTCGGCCATGTTACCGGTCCGGCGGTGGCCAGCCTGACCATCCTGGTGCTGGGATGTTTCATTCTCATCCTGTGGCTGCGCAAGGCGGGCGACCGCACCTATTTCATTTTTGCCTGCGCCACCATTCTCTGGGGCCTGCATACTGCCTCCGACCTGTTGCCGCGCCAGCCCCTGCCTTCGCCCCATTTTGAAATCTGGTGGAACGCGCTGTACGTCTTCTGGGTGGTGCTGCTGTGCATATTCAGCCTGCGCTATGCCGCCACCCGCTGGCCGCGCTACGAAAGGGTGGCAATGGCCTATGCGGGCCTGGCGCCGCTGCTGCTGTATGCCGCCGCGAATTTTGGCGTTCACCATCCGGCGGCGCGCTGGCTGCGCCTGGGCGTGATTTTCCTGGTGCTGGTGGCGCTGTGGGCGGTGTTCAGGCACGCGCTGCGCACCCGCGATTTGCGCAGCGGCATGCTGCTCCTGGCGGCCACCGTCGCCGCCATCGCCGGCATGCGCGACTGGCTTGCCGCCATCGACAGCTCGCAGCCGCGGCCGATATACCTGGTGCCTTATGTCGGCCTGTTCTTCCTCGCCTTTGTGGGCTGGGTGATGATCGACCGCTTCGTCACCACGCTGCGGCAATACGAGCGGCTCAATATCGACCTTGAAAAAAGGGTCGCGGAAAAATCGCTGGCGCTGGAGAGCGAGCTGTCGCGGCAGGCCGTCGCGCGCCGCGACGCGGAGGCGGCCAATCTCGCCAAATCGCGTTTCCTGGCGGCGGCCAGCCACGACCTGCGGCAGCCGCTGCATGCGCTCGGCATCTTCGCCGCCGCGCTGGAACAGAAAACGGGCGATGCGCAAAGCCGGACGCTGGTGTCGCAGATGAACCAGTCCATCGCCTCGCTGGAGTCGCTGTTCAACGAGGTGCTCGACATTTCGCGGCTCGATGCCGGGGTGATGAAGGCGAATATCCGGCCGGTGTCGGTGCAGGCGCTGTTCGACCGGCTGGCCGTGGAAATGATGCCCGAAGCCGAACGCAAGCAGCTGGCGCTGCGCTTTGTGCCGACGCCGCGCTGGGTGCAGTCCGATCCGGTGCTGCTTGAGCGCGTGCTGCGCAACCTGGTCAACAATGCGATCCGCTATACCGAATCCGGCGCCATCCTGGTGGGATTGCGCCGCTGCGGCGAGGGCCTGGCGCTGGATGTCCGCGATTCGGGCATCGGCATCGGCGCCGAGCACCAGGCGCGCGTTTTCGAGGAGTTCTATCGCGTGGCCGGTCCGGGAACGGCCGTTGCCGCGCCGCATACCGGCGAGGGCATCGGCCTGGGGCTGTCCATCGTCGCCCGTCTGTGCGAACTGCTGGGGCACCGCATCGAGCTGTTTTCGGCGCCGCAGCGAGGCAGCTGCTTTCGCCTGCATTTGCTGAATGCCCAGGCGCCGGGCGAACCGGGACAGCCGGAACTGGGGGTGGGCGCCGGCGTCGCGGCATTTGCCGGCCGCACCGTGGTGCTCATCGACGACGATCCCAATGTGCGCGACAGCATGAAGGCCCTGCTGTCCGAATGGAATATGGCGCCGGTGGTGGCGGCCAGTGCCGCCGAGGCCCTGCGGCAAAGGGCGGCGATGGCCTCCCCGCCCGCGCTGCTGATCGTCGATTACTGGCTCGGCAGCGCCGGCGACGGCATCGATGCGGCGCTGAAATTGCGCGCGGCCTGGTCCGCCACGCTGCCGGTGCTGATCATTTCCGGCGAATCGTCGCCTGCCGAATTGGGGCGGATTCGCGCCAGCGGATTCACCCTGCTGCACAAGCCGGTGGCGCCCGCAAAATTGCGCAGCATGATTGCGCATTTGCTGCAGCCCTCGTTTGTCGCGGGCGGTCCTGCCGCGTGAATTGCCGCTGGGCGCCGCGGCCCGCCGTCAGAAGCGCGAGCCCGGCTGCTTCAGGAATTCGACTTCCGCCGCCGTGCTCTCGCGTCCCAGCAGGGCATTGCGGTGCGGGAAGCGGCCGAAGCGAGCGATGATGTCGCGATGCTTTTCCGCCCAGACATGCAGATCGCGCGTTTCGGCGAATGCCGACAGTTCCTTCATCAGCGCGAGGCAGCGCTCCTGGTCGTCAATCGATTCGCTGTGCTCCAGGGGCAGATAGATGAACTGACGCTCCACCGGCAGCATATCGCGGTCGTAGCCCTGCGCCAGCGCATGCACGGTGGCGGCGCGCGCCGGGGCGTCGCTGGCGAAGGCGCGGCCGCTGTCGCGGAACATGTTGCGCGGGAACTGGTCGAGCAGCACGATCAGCGCGAGGCATTCATGCGCATGCTGCCGCCAGCGGTCAAGCTTTCCGCCGGCGGCCTCCTGCCAGAGACCGGCAAAGCGCCTGCGGCATAGTGCGTCGAAGGCGTCGTCCTTGCGAAACCATTGCGCGCGGCTTTTGCCGCGGTCATCACTCTCGCCGAACCAGAAGTTCAGCAGTTCGCCGGCGCGCGCGTCAATTTCCATCGCGTTCGCCCGCATCGGATTCGCCGTGGCGCGGGATCGGGATCATGGCGGCAGTCTAATCGGGCGACGGCTGGCGCGCCATGCCGCTTGTAAGCGCAGGACCGGGCCAAGGCAGTAGAATCGCATTCCCGCTCGCCATGCCGACTTTGCGCCAATGAACGACGATTTCGATTTCACCAAGCCAGCCGGCAGCGCCGCGGCGCCGGCGCCTCCGGTGGCGCTGAAAAGCCGCCTGTACAAGCCGGCTGTGGCGCGCAAGCTGTTCGAGCTCGGCGGCGTTGCCGAGAAGGTCGCGGCCGGGGGCACGTTTTTCGCCGAGCACGATCGCGCGGCCAAGGGCGGACTGTTCAGCAGGGCGGGCTCGAACAAGATGTTTTTCCTGAACGCCGGCGAGGTGACGCTGACGGCCGGCGGCCGCGTGCTCGACACCATCGGCGCCGGGGAAATTTTCGGCGAGATGGCCGTCATCACCGGCGGCGCGCGCAGCGCCAGCGCCACCGCGCGCAGCGACTGCAGCGGCTATTCCATGGACGCCGCGCAATTCGAGAGCGCGATCCAGCGCATGCCCGAGTTCGCGCTGATGATGATGAGCGTGATGTTCGATCGACTGCGCCTGCTGGCCGCGCGCCTGGCGGCACGCAAGGCTGTCATGGCTGCGGTGGAGCGCGAGATGGCGGTGTTCGATACGGCCACGCTGGCGCAGCTGCACGAGGAGCTCGACCAGTCCGCGACCCTGCGCTACCAGCGCCGGCAGGCGATCATGCGCGAGGGCGAGGCCGGCGCCTATATGTACATCGTGCTCGAAGGCAGCGTGGAAATCTCGATCGGCGGCAATGTGGTCGAGACGGTTCGCGTCGGCGGCGCCTTCGGCGAAATGGCGCTGGTCGATCAGTCGCCGCGCACCGCCAGCGCCAGCGCGGTCGACGACTGCGCCCTGCTGGCGATCAATCGCGCGGCCCTGCTGGCTTTGGTGAAGGCGCAGCCGGGCTTTGCCATGGCCTTGCTGAAATCGGTGGCCGAGCGCCTGCGCCATATGAACTCGCTGCTGGCCTGAGCACGCAGCGGCCGGGCAAAAGGGCGTAAAAAAAGGGCCACCCCTTGCGGAGCGGCCCAACACTCACCACGGAGGAGAGATGGTTGCCCAAATGCGTTTGCCGGCGTGCCCACGACAGCGGGCGGTAATTCAGCATGGGTTGAATTCTGCGCGTCAGGCGATTGCGCTGTCCCCACCCGTACAGGTGGGAAAGGAAGCTCGCTTCGAGGGCTGATTCCTCAAGGGTTGATCCCACCGGCACCCCCTGATCGAGGATACAAGCGGAGTGTGTCGCGTCTGTAACCCGGCGACAATCCCGCATTCGTGGGGCGCAAAACGGGCAATTTTGAGAAATGAAAGTCCAGCATTGGCGCGGTGTTTGAGGCTTTTTTGCCCCCAAAGGCTCGCCAATGCTGGACTTAGGCCTTTGTCGTATTCCTGAAACCTTCCGCGTTTAGGCGGATTGCGGGATCGGGCGGCGGCAACGGATGCCTTCCGCCGCCTAATCTGGTAGCGTAGCGGTCACGCACACTCCTCGCGGGTCCCTATGAAAACCGTTCTGATCGCCAACCCCAAAGGTGGCGCCGGCAAGACGACTTTATCGACCAATCTGGCGGGCTACCTGGCCGCCAAGGGCGAACAGGTTTATCTCTGGGACCTCGACCGGCAGAAATCGTCCCTGCACTGGCTGTCGCAGCGCCCGGCCCATCTGCCGGCCATCACCCGCCTCGACAATGCCCGGCACAAGGTCGACCAGGGCGAGGGCGGCGTGCTGGTGCTCGATTCCCCCGCCGGCCTGCATGGCGAAAAGCTGGCCGACCTGGTCAAGCGCGTTGAAAAAGTGCTGGTGCCGATCGTGCCCTCGAGCTTCGATATGGCCGCCACCCGCACCTTCCTCGACGAGCTGCTCGGCGAAAAATCGATCCGCAAGGGCAAGGCCTTTGTCGCCATCGTCGGCATGCGCGTCGATGCCCGCACCCGCGCCGCGGAACGCCTCGACGATTTCCTGGCGCCCATCGACCTGCCGGTGCTGACCCATCTGCGCGATACCCAGAACTATGTGACAGCCGCCTTCGAAGGCAAGTCCATTTTCGATATGGCGCCCTCCGCCGTCGCGCAGGATCTCGCGCAGTGGCAACCGATCGCGCAGTGGCTGCGCGGCTAGCCGTCGCCTGTATCGAAGCGGCCTGCCCAGCGCAGAATATCGTCGGCGCTTGAGCGCCCGCATTGCGGGATCACAGGCTGCGCGCTAGCATGGCCTCCCCGATGAGGAGACGAGCATGGCCGAAACCGCGCAGTATGAAATCACCCTGAACTATCCCGCCGACGCAGGCCAATCGCTGCCGCCGGATCCGGCTTACACGCGCAACAGCATTCTTGCCGCAGCCGGAAAGCCGGCGCTTGCCGCCTCCGCGCCGAGCGCCCATGGCGGCGACGCCGGCCGCTACAACCCGGAAGAGCTGATGCTGCTTTCGCTGTCGCAATGCCATATGCTCACCTACCTCGCCATCGCCGCCAAGAAACGCATCGGCATCATTGCCTATACCGATCGCGCCACCGGTGTATTGGGCGCCGGCGCCAACGGCAAGATTTCCATGCAATCGGTCACGCTGCACCCACGCGTGACGGTGGCGCGCGGGACCGCCCTCGCCGACGCCAATGCCATTCATGAAAAGGCGCATGCCTATTGCTTCATGGCCAACTCGGTCAATTTTCCGGTGAACCACGAACCCGAGATTGTCGAAGCGGGTGGATAAGGTCGGATACAAGCGATAATCAAGCTGAGTATTTTCCGCCGCAACACCTCACAGCTCTCGTCACCGATGAAAACCCTTGCCGAAATTTCGCAGGCGCTCGCCGCCGGTCGCACCAGTTCCGAGGCATTGACCCGCCAATACCTGGAGCGCATCGCCGACCCGGCCGGGGAGGGCGCGCGCGCTTTCATCAAGGTTCATGCCGACAGGGCTTTGGCCGCCGCCCGCGCCAGCGATAGCCTGCGCAAGCAGGGCATCGTGCCTTCGCCCCTGGCCGGCATTCCGATTTCGATCAAGGACCTGTTCGATATCCAGGGCGACGTCACCACCGCCGGTTCGATCATCCTCAAGGATGCACTGCCGGCCAAAGCAGATGCGCCGGCCATGGCCAGGCTGCGCGCTGCCGGCGCGATTTTTCTCGGCCGCACCAACATGACCGAATTCGCCTATGGCGGCCACGGCATGAACAGCCATTACGGCACGCCGCGCAATCCCTGGGACCGCAGCACCGGACGCATTCCCGGCGGCTCCACCTCGGGCGGCGCGGTCAGCGTCACCGACGGCATGGCTGCGGCAACGATTGGCTCCGACACCGGCGGCTCGGTGCGCATCCCGGCGGCGCTTTGCGGCATCACCGGATACAAGCCGACCCAGTCGCGCGTGCCGCTGACCGGTGCATTCCCGCTGTCGAGCACCCGCGACTCCATCGGACCCCTGGGCAATTCCGCGGCCTGCTGCATCTGGCTGGATGCGGTGATGGCAGGGGAATCCCCCGAATTGCCTGCGCCGATTTCGCTGAAGCATTTGCGTTTCGGCGTGCCCACCACCATCCTGCTCGACGGTCTCGACAAGGAAGTCGCGGCGGCGTTTTCGCGCGCGCTGAGCATACTGTCGGCGGCGGGCGCGGTGATTGAAGAGTTCGCTTTCGATGAATTGGCCGATGAAGCGGCCGGCAGCGTCAAGGTCAATTTTTCGGCGGTGGAGGCCTATGCCCTGCATCGCGAGCGCCTCGCCACGCGCCTTCATGATTTCGACCCCCGCGTCGCCAAACGCCTGCTGCTGGGCGCCAATATGAATGCGGCCGATTATTACGAGCTGATCCTGCAGCGCCGGCAATTGATGACGGGGGCCAATCGCCGCACCGCGCGCTTCGATGCCCTGCTGGCGCCGGCTGTGCCGATTATCGCGCCTGCGATTGCCGATATCGACGCAAGTGAGGCGGCCCTGCTGCGCTATAACGGCCTGATCCTGCGCAATACCGCGCCCTTCAATGTATTCGACCGACCCTGCTGGTCATTGCCCTGCCATGCGCCGGGCGAGGCGCCGGTCGGGCTGATGGTGATAGGCGAAACCGGCGGCGACCGTCGCCTGCAGGCGCTGGGCCTTGCCATCGAGGCGGCGCTGGCGGGGAAGGCAGATGGCTAGAAACCGCGCTGTTTTTTCTTGAATTCTTCGGCGGCCTTGGCGTCTTCGGCCATTTTCTTTTCAGCTGCCTTTTTGTTCCAGCCGATTGCCGGGGCGATCACTTCCCACCAGAGGAACAGCACACCGAACGGGATCAACACCCAGAACCAGGACAGTTGGGCCACCGGCCCGAAGTCCAGCAGTTTCATGACCAGAATGAGGACGGCAATAATGGCGAGTGGCATGGCGGCTCCGCAGCAAATGAATAAGATTGATTATGCCCAATAGACTCATCAATAGCACATCGCCCTATCTCCAGCAGCATGCCGACAATCCGGTCGATTGGCATGAGTGGAGCGCGGACACCCTGCGACTGGCGCGCGACAGCGACAAGCCGATTTTACTCTCGATCGGCTATTCCGCCTGCCACTGGTGCCATGTGATGGCGCATGAATCCTTCGAGGACGAGGGCGTGGCGGCGCTGATGAACGCGCTGTTCATCAATATCAAGGTCGATCGCGAAGAGCGCCCGGATATCGACCAGATCTACCAGACCGCGCACGCCATGCTGACGCAGCGTTCCGGCGGCTGGCCGCTGACCATGTTCCTGGCGCCGGACGCCACGCCGTTTTTCGGCGGCACCTATTTCCCGAAAACGGCGCGCTACGGCCTGCCGGGCTTTACCGATTTGCTGAAGCGCGTCGAGCAGTACTATCGCGACAGCCCGGTCGAGGTGCGCGAGCAGAACGCGCAATTGCTGGCCGCGCTGAAGCGCGGTGAAGAGCGCGCCACCGGCAGCACTGCCGCCGACATGACGCGCGAGCCGATCGACGCGGCCCTGCACAATATCGCCGATACTTTCGACGCGGGACGCGGCGGCTTCGGCCAGGCGCCGAAATTTCCGCATCCGGAAATGATCGAGTTCTGCCTGCGGCGATTTGCGGAATCCGGCGACGACAATGCCCGGCATATGGCCTGCTTCACGCTGGAGCAGATGTGCCGCGGCGGCATCTGCGACCAGCTAGGCGGCGGCTTCGCGCGCTACTCGGTCGATGCCACCTGGACGATCCCGCATTTCGAAAAAATGCTCTACGACAACGGCCCGCTGCTGCGCCTGCTGGCCGATGCCTGGCTGGTGGCCGAGAACGATGAGCAGAAAACCCTGTTCGAACGCTGCGCGCGCCAGACCGCCGAATGGGTGATGCGCGAAATGCAGTCGCCGGCCGGCGGTTATTACTCGACGCTGGACGCCGATTCCGAGGGCCATGAAGGCAAGTTCTATGTGTGGACGTCCGCCGAAGTGCAGGCCCTGCTGACGCCGGCGGAGTGGGCGGTGGCCGCACCTTTTTACGGACTGAACGCGCGCGCCAATTTCGAGGACAAGTTCTGGAACCTGACCGCCTCGCAGCCGCTGCCGATCGTCGCCGCCACCATCGGCAAGCCGCAGGCGGAATGCGCGATCCTGCTGGAATCGGCGCGCGCCAAACTGTTCGCGGCGCGCAAGCTGCGCATCCATCCGGGTCGCGATGAAAAAATCCTTGTCAGCTGGAATGCGCTGATGATCGAGGGCATGGCCCATGCCGCACGCGTGTTCGGCGAGGCCGCCTGGCTTGGCTCCGCTCAGCGTGCGCTGGCATTTGTACAGTCCACCATGTGGGATGCGGCCCGTGGGCGCCTCTACGCCACCCACAAGGACGGCAAGACCCATCTCAATGCCTATCTCGACGACTACGCCTATTTGCTCAAGGCCATTCTCGAACTGCTGCAGGCCGAATTCCGCACTGCCGATTTTGCATTGGCCTGCACCCTCGCGGAGGTGCTGCTGGCGCAATTCGAGGACCGCGAACGCGGCGGCTTTTATTTCACCAGCCACGATCACGAGCAACTGATCCAGCGCCCCAAGCCTGGCTTCGACAATGCCACGCCTTCCGGCAACGGCGTCGCGGCGCTGGCGCTGCTGCGGCTTTCACATCTTGCCCATGAGGCGCGTTATGCCCGCGCCGCGGAGCGCACCCTGGCCTGTTTTTTCGCGGCCATCGACGATCATCCCAGCGGCCACGGCAGCCTGCTGATGGCCCTGCAGGAATGGCTGCAACCCACTCAGCTGCTGATCCTGGCCGGACCGGCCGCGCGTCTCGGCGACTGGCAACGCCATCTGGCCGGCAAATTGCTGCCGACCACGCTGACCCTGGCTTTGCCCAACGAGGCGCTGCCCGCGGCCCCCGAAGCGCTCTGGCGTCCCGCCAGCGAACGGGTTTGCGCCTATCTCTGCCAGGGGCCGCAATGCCTGCCGGCCATCGACGATGCCGCCGAGCTGGATCGCGCGCTGGCCTCGGCCACGCGCGGCGCGGTGCCGGCATGAGGGCCGCGGTCGCCACCGTCCTCCTGCCGGCCCTCCTTGCCGCCGGCGTGTTGCTGGGCGCCTGCGACCGGGCGCCACCCAGCCTGCTCCAGCAATATGGCTGCAGCAGCTGCCACACCGCCGATCGCAAGCTGGTCGGCCCGGCCTTGCGCGATATCGCCGCCAGATACCGCGGGCGGGCCGATGCCGAGGCCCTGCTGATCCTCAAGGTGCGCAGTGGCGGCGCCGGGGTCTGGGGCCAGGTGGCCATGCCTCCGCATCCCGCGGTGCCCGACACGGCCCTGCGCGAAATGATCCGCACCATCCTGGCGCAATCCGCCGAATAAGGGGCAGCGGCGCAGCTATTCCCGTCAGCCAGTGCAAATTTGTCGGCTTGGACAGGGATATTGATTGACAAGGGGAAAACTCGATTCCCATAATTACGGTTTGCTCGATCCATCCCCCCGTTTCGCCACCCCTATTCGTTTATCCCACCCTTTTCTGGAGACTTGCGCATGATTGCCTCGAAAAAATCCGCGACGTACAAATTTGCCATTTCCGGCGTCGCCGCTGCCCTGCTCGCAGCCGGAATTGTCGGTTGCAAGAAGGAAGAAGCGAAGCCGGTCGCCGTCGATACCGGCCTGACCGTGACCATCGCCCATGCCGGACCGCTGACGGTAAAAACCCCGCACCTGGGCAAGGACGATGAAAACGGCGTGGCGCTGGCGCTGGCCCAGGCCAACGACAAGAAGATCATGATCGGCGGCAAGCAGGTCACCTTCAAAATGATTTCCGAAGACGACCAGGGCGACCCGAAAGTCGGCACCACCGTCGCCACCAAGCTGGTCGACGCCAAGGTCGTCGCCGTCATCGGCCACCTGAATTCGGGCGTGTCGATTCCCGCCTCCGAAATTTACGCCAAGGCCGGCATCCCGATGATTTCCGGTTCCGCCACCAATCCGGTGCTGACCGAGCGCAACCTGGCCAACACCTTCCGCACCGTCGGCCGCGACGACCAGCAGGGCCCGGCCATCGCCACCTATATCGCCAACGAGATCAAGGCCAAGAAAGTTTCCCTGATCGACGACAAGACCGCTTACGGCGAAGGTCTCGCCAACGAAGTCGAGAAGACGCTGAAGGCGGGCAAGGTCGCCATCCTCGGCCGCGAGCGCACC